>Ga0209138_1000070_pt1 | contig 99282 bp, 128 predicted proteins | sample SaaInl3SG_22_DNA_FD_184645 | JGI IMG/M metagenome (GOLD analysis project Ga0209138, IMG submission 184645) | Marine microbial communities from expanding oxygen minimum zones in the Saanich Inlet - ESP_153SG_22_DNA (SPAdes) (version 2) | ecosystem: Environmental > Aquatic > Marine > Intertidal...
CAGTGTCCTAAAGATGAAAGGTCTAAAATGGGCGCAATTGTATCTACTTAAAAACAATGGCTGTTATCTAATCACAATGTTTGCTCTCGATCGTGAAACGGCTATTTTGGCTGCAGTCGTCGTATGTGTCGCGGCGTCTCTTTACATGTATAACGAATTACGCCAGTCCAAAGACGATATTACCAAGATTAAGTCTTTCCTTGACCGAGTTCATGAGGAGGCCCAAGAAGTTCAAATGCCTCAGATGGTATATGCACCTGTAACAGAAGAAATGCCTGAACCTGAGCCTGAACCCGAACCTGTCCAGCTTCAGGAGCCTCAGCCGGATATTTCTCCACCCAAACCCAAACGTACTACACGAGGTAAATCTCCTGTGAGTGTTTCTTCGGAATAAACTTATTAGGGGATTATAGAAGCTAATGAGCAATGAAAAAACATAAAGCCATAGCAATACCAGTCACTTTTGTTGGTGATACTCCGCGGTTTCTTACCGTGCGAGATAAACGTTTTAAAGAGTGGATTTTTGTGACAGGGGGGTGTAGAAGAAGGGAAATATTTACACCTATACGCACAGCGTTGAGGGAATTAGAAGAAGAAACACGGGGTGTTGTTTCACTTAAAAATGGGGAGTATACAAGTTTTACATTTAACGTAAAAGAAAGTCCTACTATAGAACTCGAGTACACGGTGTTTATATTTTTCGTAAATTATTCGAGTAATGAACAGCACGAACTCATAAGAAAATTTAACGATGAGAAATACAAAATGTATACAAAAAAAATTCACGTGAAACGTACATACGATGAAAACGATTTCATGAGTTTCGATACGTTACCAGAGTTTAATTCTCGAAAACGATGGGAACGTATCATACACAATGTCGTCGAGAACCCAGAGTTTTACGCGTGCATCACTTCTCTCAATAGAAAAACATTTTCTATAAAATAATGAAGTCTAAGAACTACATTCTCCGACAGATAAAGGATATTTTAATGGATCACAAGTCGTACAGTGAAACACGGGCAGATACATACATCGAAGATGTAAAGGTCAAAACTGTGTACGAACTTTTAGTCCTTAAAAAAGAGTTGTCGAATAGTGAGGAAGAGTTTAGAGACGTTTCGTGTAGGACATCGATTTGGCATGAAGAAGAGTATTAAAAAAATAACGCGATATACGAATAAGTATGTTTAGATCATGGTGTCGAAAACAAGGTTTTTCGAATAGCTCCAATCTATCACATGTGCTCATGGACGGTGGCCGTCTATCTGTTCCTTATGATAGATTGAATGAATTTTACGGCGAATATGTCAAGGCTATAAAATCTGGTGAAAAGGTATGTGTCGTCGAACAAAAGTCAGATACGTATAACTTTTTTGTCGATCTGGATTACAAGGATGTTGAAGACATTCCATTTGATCGATTAAAGGAGTATACACAAACGATATGCGACCGCGTAACACACTTCGGCGGGAAAGATGTACTTGTTTCGGTCGCAGAGCCAAAACCACACGGTGATATGATCAAATACGGAATTCATATGAACTGGCCAGGGTTTGTAGTTGATCATGGGTCTGCTATGGCCCTGCATTCTCATATAGTATCGTCTCTGTCGTTGATGTTCCCAGGGAAACCATGGGACGAAATCGTCGATACCGCTGTGTATGGTGGTGGAAAACGAAACGTGAAGGGAAGTGGTTTTAGAATGCCGTGGGCGCATAAATACGTGAAGGGTGAATATCAGGGAGTGTATATACCTGTACTCAAATACACACACGAAAATGGTAAACTTATCAACATTTTTGAGCGGGAGCCGAATGTGGAGATTATGCATATGGCGACGCTCAGAACTGAGAACACGGAAGTCGTCGTCGTCGAAGGATCAAAACGAGATGAGGGTTCGTTTACACCGAGTGAGACGAAGAATATTTTTCAGAATGAAGCAGTGACTAGAGAGATTGAAATGTTTATTCAAAAAAATATGGATGGTCAAGGACGTGCACTCGTCACGAAAATATTCAGTAATAAAAATTCATACCTCGTATCAACGACATCCAAGTATTGTGAAAATCTCCAAAGAGACCATGGATCGAACCATATCTGGTTCCGTATAGATGGACGTACTATCATACAAAAATGTTTCTGCACATGCGAAACGATGAAAGGGCGTAGATATGGGTTTTGCCGGGATTTCTATGGTCGAAAACATGCGCTACCGGATAAGATATTCGAAAAACTATATCCAAATGGATATACACCACCCACATTTTCAACACCTCAAAACACGTGCATACCATGTCCAGTAGAAAAAAAATCAGACCGGGTTGAAACCAGTGCATTGTTACAACTCTTCATAAACAAACACATGGTAAGAAATGCCAAAGTCACCGTAAAAAATATCACTAAAAAGGGTAAAAATGTACATTGGGTAAACACGAATTTAAACTGCACGGTGTGTAACAAATTAGATGTTCAATTTAAAATTTCACGTGACAAGATTGCGCAGACGTGTGCATGTAAATCTCGTGAGCATAAATTGTCAGATAAAATAGTCAGAGTATTATAGATGATGATCATTGTTCTCATCGGTGTATTCGCATACATTTTATCTAAGATTACACGTTTGGACACGTCTTTAAACCAGATAGACGCCGTGATCAAAGAAACACATAAATATTCGGGTATACATGAAGTGACATATAATACATTCATGGCGTTAATACAAATAGCGAAGGAATACAGGGCAAACGTTGACATGTCTCAGGTGTATCTCGAAAAAGCTTTGAGGGTTCTAAATGATATACCCCTTTACTTGTCTACAATGGATGATGAAGTAATGAACGACATCGGGGACATTTCGTACCGTTTAGGATATGAATTTGAACGATTACTGATCAAAGAAGCACTTAATCAAGGGGTCAATTTCATACCTAAATACATTTAAAAAGGAATCACTTAAACTTGCTATATGAGTACAATTATTGTGAAAACTCGTTCTGGACGAGTATCTAAAGCACCCAATCGCATGAAACCGACAGAGGATGCTTGTGAGGATGATTTCGATGATGATGAATATGACACGGATTACGAAATTTCCGATGATGATCTTTGTGAGACAGAGAGTGAAGATGAATGTGATGATAGTGATGAGGATGAGGATGAGAATGGAAATTTAAAGGGTTTCGTAGTGGATGACACTGATGAAGAAAGTGATGAGGAAAACGAAGCTTAAAAGATAGAAGTAATACTATGTATATGGAAACAGAACTTGGAAATCCCATTGAATACAATTCGCAAGTACTGGATAAAGAACCTCAGCGAGATGACAGTGAACCCATACAAGATCACTTGCAGCATGCGAATGACGATCAACCGTACTATTTTCAACCCCCTCTCCATCCGCAATATATACCACCCCCTCCACACATGAACGAACCGTTCAAACCCAATGACATACTAGCGTCTCTCGATAAAGTCGCGTATATCGTGATATTCGTAGCATTCATATTAGGTTTCTTTATGGGAAAAACTATGCAACCAGTTATCCTTCGCCATGGGTGAAAATGGAGCATAATCATTAACAGGTTCTTTGGAATCGACTATCGTTCTACTGGTAATTACTGGACGGATAACCCCTTCATTAATTATTTCAGACGCTAATTTCGTTTTATCATCCAATTCATCTATATCCGTGATAGGTAAATTGTGACTCTGCTTTTTAAAAACGGAAATATACTCGACATTCATCGTATTATTAAAAGGGTAGATTTTAATAATATGAAATGTATGGTTATTTTTTAATTTTTAAGCCTCCGTCTTCTCGAGTTCCTCTTCCTCGTCACCTTCAGGGATAGCCATATCCGCCTCTCTCTGCTTGCGTCGTTCTTCAATCTCAGCGGCGACGATCGCATCGGCCTCTTTTACCAGGTCCTCCATCGCCGCATCAGGCTTCTCACGCTTCAGACGCTCGATAATTTCACCCGGATGGCTAATAGGAGGCTCATCGGGCTTGTTGTAATATTGAGAATTTTCATCCCCAGCCTTGAAGTACCCATCGGTTCCAGACTTAGCAGCCATCATATCACGCTTACGCTCAGAAAACATCTTCGCAGCCATAGCCTGATTTTCCTTATACCCCGACATCAGCTCCTCGAGCTTTTCGTTTGTGTAATGAGCATCTTCGATCTTAGAAGGGTCGGGTGGAATGAGAAGCCACTTGTACATATCCACGACATAGATATCAAATGTCGCATCCTCTTTTTGAAGGCGCTTGGCATGGCTCGCGGCCTCGTCGCGAGTAGCAAAGGCACCCCTGATTTTGACCCCGAACTTATCATTCTTCTGAGGCGCTTCGGGACCAACTACGGACATGCACGCGAATAGCTGACCAGGGACAGTGGTGTAATCTTGTTCCAGAGACATTATACTCTCTATAGAACTCTAGACTTTAAGCTAATAAACCTAAGTTAAAGTTTTTATGATCTTAATTCTCATGGAAGAGTTACGCCGACTTCATAACGATGAAAAGCGGTCACTGATTGAGAGTGTCACGCGAGCAGGTGACAGTATTCTCGATGTCGGGTGTGGTTTCGGTGGTGATCTTCAAAAATGGTCTAAAGTGCGCGCGAATATAAGCATGTGCGAACCAAGCTTAGATGCGTTGAATGAGGCGCGTGACCGAGCCAAAAATATGAAAATGCGTGTAAACTTTTATCACGGGGACATTCGTGCATGTCCTAACAGAAAATATGATATCGTGTGTTACAATTTTGCACTCCATTATATCTTTCAAACACACGAATTATTTTTTGAAACACTCAGGGAGATAAAAAAACGAATGAAACCAGGTGGAGCATTTGTGGGTATCATTCCAGACTCTGAACAGATAATGTTTAAAACCCCGTTTTCAGATTCATATGGTAACTTTTTCAAACTAAAGGGTACGAGTAATGGTGATTTCGGTGAAAAATTGTTTGTACATCTAGCAGATACGCCATATTACGCAGATGGCCCGAAATCAGAACCTTTAGCACATAAGGACATATTGATCACACAATTGGAAAATACCGGATTTACCATGAAATTGTGGAAACCGTTATGCGGAAACCCTATTTCCGAACTCTATAGTAAATTTATATTTGTATATAGAAATGATAGCAGTGATCGTGTTGCTGTTAATTAATTTGGCCATTTTTTATAATTTCAAAGAAGATCCGGTATTGATTGAAGTTAAGGAAAAATACAGAACACTCAGGGAGCATTTGAAAACCAATAGCGATGACAAATATAAGAGGTTACACAAAGAGATACCTATCGTCGCATATAGAGGGTCGTTCTTGTCAGGGGTTGGCTACAATTCTAATAAAGGAGATGAAATTGGAATATGTATAGACGGAACATCTAATCACGTGTTTCACGTACTTTTACATGAACTCGCACATTGCACTGTCAGTGAATACTCTCATAGCAAGGATTACTGGGATAATTATGCTGAACTCAAAAATGAAGCGATTCGTATAGGTATATACGAAAACATAGATCAAACGACCCCATTTTGTGGTAAAAAGATCGTCGATAAATAATGTTACATAATTATAAATGACTGAATTCAATCTCAGGCAGCCAGCTGCGTCCAGGATACTGACATCGTTACTCCTATGGTTCGCAGTAATGGCCAGTGCTTTTACAACTCGCATCAAAATGCCTTATTACGTGAATATGCTGAACTTAACTGTCGTAATACCTGTACTTATTTGGTACTTGGGAAATACGAGCTTGATCGTCAGTTTAAAGACTGGGAGTGTCATCATAACAGTCGTAGTGGCTTCGTTATTTCTCGTTACATTAACTGAGGGCATTAAATGGTCAAAGTTAAAGCAGGGGTATGAGAAATATGGCGAAGATATGAAGACCACTTGGTTACCCATGGTCATGACAATGATCGCGTTAATTCTAGGATTAGGGTCGGCGTACGTAGTGTCCGGTGGACGTGTACTCGACATGTATTAAAAATATTTACGGGCGACATAGAACACTACAGCGGCGACTAGACCCGTGGATCCCAAACCAACTAGACTCCGGTTTCCCTGGGCATTCAAAAACCTGGGGACAGAACCCGCGAGTTTTTCCTGGATAGGTTTGCTGATAGATATACCAGTGGCTACGATGACAATCAGTGCATCGAGTTGCTCATCTGTAAGGTCGAATGGGTTCTTTTTCTTCTTATCCGAGCTAACACTTTCCTTCATGGCCGTAGCAGCCTGCGCAGGTTGGGGTGCCATCATAACCTGTTGATGCGCCATATGAACAGCGCGGGGGTCGGCGCCCATTAGGGGTGAATCAAAAGATTGCTCCTGGGATTGCATCATAACGTCAGATATAGGAGTGGAATCCATATCGTCTTTATAATCACTCACATTTTTTTTAGGGTCCTCTGCCACGAATGCAGTAGATCGAGAATTAGAATCTATCGGAACCATTCCGTCAGCCTCCTCTGATAAATTAAGTGTATATACAGGCTCGGCCATTTATATAGGTATAGCTTTTTTAGAACTTTAAATGTCGCATTTTTTAGATACAGGATATCTATCTAAAAAATGTTCCAAACGGGGCTCGAACCCGTGACCTTGGCGTTATAAGCACCACGCTCTAACCAACTGAGCTATAGGAACGGTGCATTTGGCTGAATGACTAGCCTCATGTATAACATGTGTGGGTGAGGGTACACCCATCCTATATATGAGTGTACTCTTTAAGTGTATAAAGATAAGTGTGTATTATGTACATATGATACACGAGTACGTAACTGAAATATATAACACGTTAGGCCCTGGCTTCAGTGAGCGTGTATATCATAATGCCATAGAGGTACTTCTGCGCGAACATGGTATTTCGTACGAGACTGAGCGTATAATACCGATCACGTTTAAGGGGCATACAATCGGAAATCTACGAGCTGATATTATTATTAACCGAACAACTGTAGTCGAACTAAAGACGGTCAAGAATATAACAGACGTGATGGTTTCACAAGCACGGAATTACCTGAAGCTGTTAAACTTACAGGAAGCGTATCTTGTAAATTTTCCACCGGCGGCTGGAGCTCTTTCCGAGGTAATCCGTGTTACGATTGATTAGATCGTGGGTATAAATTCCCAATGCAATTCTGCGCATATCTTTTTCCATATCATATCCTGTTGATGTAGTTTTTCTTTTGATTTCAAAAGGGGGAAATATTGAAGATACGTATCTTCACTCAATAGTTCACAGAACTTATAGAGTACGAAAGAATAACTCAAAAAGTTTTTACGTTCCGCCGGACAGTTATTATCGAATGGTTTTTGAATATCTTTAAACATCATACGTAATTGTTCTTCGAGTTCCACGGGCATGCTGGGTGGTTTTATGCCACTCAAAATATTTGAAATATACGGCACATGTTCGTAATACTTGTTAAGTTTTAGTTTTTTTAACAACCCTCTCACTTTAGCATGCGTGATTTCGTTCAAACTTTTGATTTTAATTTTTTTGAATTCGTTTCTTAACTGTTCGATTACTTCTTTGGGTATCGTTGTCATTTCTTGAGCTTGAAATTGTGACAACCATTCATTGAAATGATTATCTCGTTTATATGAATAGTTAATGACTTTCTCCGATGTCTCTTGTTCTTCCCTGTACGTGAGTTCTTGGCTTATCAACGTGTCTACGATTATACCACACGAGTCGCAGACCATGTCACTCGTGTCATGGTAATACACGACGTTACTGTCAGGGCATTGTGGACATAAATCTGTCACTACTCTCTCCGTGACACGGGGTAATGATTTCTTTTCTACATCTATCAAGTAGTCCGTGTATATATCCTTCTTTTGTAATCCCGTAGTCACTTTACAATTGAATGCATTGTCTGTACTAACTTCTAGGTTTGTGTCCTCAGTCATATACTGTTGAATATACGGCATACAGCGGGCTATATAATCCGACAATTCACTCTGGTATACATGTTTGTTACATGGATCATTTTTTATTTTTGTCATCCATTCATCTACTCGATTATTATATCGACTTAAAAAATTACCTTCCATGTATATCAATGATTAAAGTACTCAACTCGCTTTTAATTAACGTAATCTACACTTTAAAAAACGTTGTAAACTTTTTATTCGGTAAACATGATTTCACAATTGTTAACCGGTACGTCGAATACACCGTCGATCACACAAAAGACTATAAAACCGATGAACCTATATGGGAACGCGAACGTGAACAAATTGAGCCGGGTACGACAACATATCTCGGAAACATGGACATAAATGATAACATTCCCGAACCGCCAGATGCTATCGAAAAATTAGTTATACGAGTTAAATTTTGGCATAATAACAAGATTTATAAATTCCTGACATCGAAACATAATTATACATGGCCACCCGTGAAAGCGAAAACGATGAGTTTCCATATACCATTGTCGAGTGCACAGTTATTAGACGCGAACGACAAACCTGTCAAGGATATTCTCGAAAAAATCAGACGGTATTCCGGTCCGTATGCAGATTTTTACGGTGAAAAAATGAAAATAAGCGATATGTTTTATTATGAAGAGAGTTTCATGGCGACGATGTACCCTAAAATTAAGATTAAAAACTGTTTTGGTATGCTAAAAACTGTAGATACAGCGACGGGATACCTCACTGATCTTCAATTACCTTAGTCGACAGATAGAATTTCAAATCTCCCAAGTTCGCGACGTTATACTTCAAAATCAGGAACCGATTTTGATCCTCTTGCATTATTTGCACAGTGGAACACATACTCGTCGCTTTCGTGAAGATGTTCATGTATCTGAGTGAATATGCACCCGACATGGTCGGACACTCATCCACACATTGTATTTCCGTTTCCTGGTCAGCAAAATCACCCCTGCACAGTAAACGCAACACGTTTCCACTTCTAGATATTTCAATTTCGTCGCCGATATTCGACATATCCCTGCAAATTCGCTGAAAATCTACTGACGGGATAGGTGTATTTATACTCATGTGCATATCTGGAACCTCTATTTGATTTTCGTTGATATCGAGTAATTTTAATGCAAACTTGGTTGATGTTTTCTTTTGTTCGCTATGAATTTCGATATTCATGAATTCTTTAGAATTAACAGATATCACGAGAACGTCGTTGACAGTGATCGTTTTTAATAGCTTATACATGTTAGTCATATTCACGCCACAATCGACTTCCTCTGCGCAGACATACTCTTCGAAATTTTCCGATGGAAGATACATATCAATTAGGGATGCTCGTGCAGTGTCCAGTGTTACGATGTACACACCATCTGGTTTGAAATATATATTGACATCGTTCAATATATCCTTCAATACTTCAAATGTAGATTTGATGGCTGCAGCTTGTACAGTCACCAGTTTCATACTCGATTATTCGCGTATTATTTCTTTATATCACTATTATAATGTTCATCTTCAACCTTACGACTTATTTTCTCTTCTAATTCCCGTGTCATGGCGGGCTGAAGTGATTTTCCGTAATCGTCGAGACCAAACATGTTAGTATTGGGTTCACCGTCGAGAGTTGAAGAAAATATAGAACCAAAATCACACGTTTCCAATTCCCGAACCGGGAGAAGTGATTCGAGCCAGTTATGTATTTCACGTCCCACTAAGATCTTACCATTCTTTGTCAACATGGTGGGTACACGTGTTATTTTTGTCCTGAACTCTGGAGGTATTCCCGCTACAGTGACATTATGATACTGGACAATTTGTTGTAACTCTTTGTGCTTCTTGATATATTCTATGACTTCGACACTGTGTTTACACTTTGGACTGAAGACCAGAAGAGACATCTAATGTAATTTATCAAAAAAAATATGAATGATAACGCACTTTTTTTGTGACATATATTAATGTACAACATATTACTATTACTTGTATTAGTGGTGTTATTACTTGATACCAGGAAAGAGGGTTTTAAGAATAAAAGTGCATCTATACCAATTCAACAAGTTCTCATAAACGACCCTACACCCAACATGTCCGAGTATGTAGAAGTCAAAACGCTCGATGTCAACAGTGATAATATTTCAAAAATGGTTCTCGCGACCAATAAATACATACGCGAAAAGACCGGACTACCCAATTACATAATAGAAACAACGGGTATTCGTCAATACAGGCACAAAAATAAGAACCATATGCTGTATCGATGCATGTTCATGTGCATGAAAATGGGTGGATTTCCATTCGGGTTTTCTGTTACATCCAATCTCATACTCGTATCAGGGAACATACGTGTGATAGGTGTTCAGTCGCAGCCATTGGATATAAAACAACCGAGTAACAAGACACCTTTTGAGAGTGCCATTGAAGGGTCTGAGTATATAGAGTACGAAACTATCCAACAAGGTGAGTTAGATTTAATTAAAATTTAGTCCAAGTACTATTAATGATAAACGTTGAAGAGATTTCACAAATTGTCAACAAGAGGAACCGCATGAAAAAGGAAACATATATTGAAATCTATAAACAAATCACGCGTAAAGTGCGACGCGCGGTAGAAACTGGTCGTAAATACATCGACGCGGAAGTTCCCCCATTTCTAGTGGGATACATAGCCTACGACAGGTTACAGGCGACTAATTACATTAAACGGCAATTAGAAAATGCTGGGTTTAACGTAGATGTATTAAGAGATTTTGAATTGCGGATAACATGGAAAGTGACAAAAATGCACAGAACAAATGAAAGCGAAATAAGTGAATTTCCGACACTGATGAACTTGAAGAAGGCTGCAAATCGTTACAGGAGAAATGCGGAAAACGGCAGATAATAAAAGTTCATATACTCATAATGGATAACCTGAATATTCTTGTCGAAGCTAAACGTGAGTACATGGAGCAACTATCTATTCTTATATGTCCAGTAATGATCGACGTTTTTGATGCAATGTATCAAGAGGCTCATACACTATCAAAAAATCGCAAAGTTCTCATAATGTTTCAGAAATTACTAAAAGATGTACCAGAATGGAGTGAGACGATGGCGAAGCAGCACACAGATAACATCGCAGATCGGTGCGCATGGTTCAAGGATTTGGTCGCAGCTGTGTTTGTGAGTTCCGTAAAAATATTATCAGCTGTTCGGTTGAGTCAGGATAGCAAAAAAATGGCGGTTAAACTGCCAACCAATGAAGTATTTATTCATACATGTTACAAAAATGCCGCGAAAGATCTTTACAAGGATCCTTACGTATTTACCGAAAATCAGTCCGAACATAGTCGAAATGATGCACTGTATGATAGGTTCGCCTTATGCGTTGAAAACACGGTAAAAGAGTTGATCCCCGTTCAGCAGATATTACAGACGTATATGTCTGCGAGTGGTGAAGAATATATTAACGGTGAGGACCCTGATATGCAACAGGATGAAATCGACGAACTTGACGAATACGACCAACCAGACCCCCTCCCAGACCCCGAAACTCAGCCACAGATGCCGATGGAAGAAGAGGACATACCCCCTCCCATGGACGAGACAGTCGAACCCCAGGGTGAACTCATGGAGAGTGAAGAACCCTCTACACCCTTTCAAAATGAGTTCAGAACTATCACTTCGAAACCGGCAAACCCTCCCCCTCAGGATATAGATGAAGGTGAGGACTTATTTTCAGATGCCGCTGAAACGCGAACTAAAAAACTTGGCTATTAAATATGGACGAGTACCTTAGAGATCCTGCTTCGGCTGCATTAATAGCTGCTGGAATAACCGCACTATACATACACGGCAAAGCTCGCCTTAATGACGAGGGGACGCTTTCGACAAGTGCTTACGCAAAACCTGCTGCACTGGTGGGTATACTAGTATATTTTATCATATCAAATGGTCTCGGTAAACGTGAAACTATCTCAACCGAACCATTCTGACTAACTTAAAGATTTATCACATGTATTGTATATAATGACTTCCATTACTGCCTTCAACGACATGATGGGACAATTTCTTACGGAATTGCATTCGGCCTTTCCAGAAGAAAAGGGATTAAAAAAATACATGGCTGCATTCGAACTCATGCGCGATGCGAATGGAAGGATGATTGTCGAAGGATTTATGGCGAACATCTCGCCTCACGTAGATAAGATTAACGCCAGAGATGAAACGTTCTTTCTCGAACAGGCTGGTACGATTGATTTCTTGAAGGATATCAACCTGGCGCAGTGCTGGCCAAAGGCGTCGGAGGGTACACGCGGTGCAATCTGGCAGTATATCCAGACACTTTACATGCTCGGGACGACTATTACCGCCATCCCACCAGAGACACTCAGTATGATTGAAACGGTCGCCAAGCAATGTGCTGATAAGATGCAGGGTGAAGACGGTGAAATGAACATCGATGAGGCCCAGCTCATGAAGTCTATGCAAGGACTTCTGGGTGGTATGATGAAAAAATAAACCTATATAATATAAATGGTATCGCTATTCGATGATCCAAAACAAATTGTCAGAGCTGATAAGGTAATTGAATTCTGGCCAACAAAAGTTCATACATCAGCGGAACGAGTGAATGCTACAGCTCGTTTTATTATTTACGCGACATGTATTTTATACCTTATCAGGCGTGATGTACGCGTGTTCATACTAGGTTCTACTTGTCTAGGCGTGTTGTACGTTATGGAGATGAACAATATGATAAAGGAGGGTCAGGCGCGTCCATTAGTTGTGAAGGAGGGATATGAGACTGCATGCCAGTTACCTACATATGATAATCCAATGGCGAACGTGTTAATGTCTGATTATGATGGTCGCCCAGATCGTCCATCTGCATGTGATTATAACACGGTGCGAAGTGATGTCAATCAGATGTTATCCGGTACCATTCCGTACGGTCCTCGGAAAACTCGGTCTCCCATGCCAGAATTTCAGAGAAATGCGTACGCCCGTCAGTTTGTGTCAAGTCCTGTGACGTCTATCCCGGGTGATCAAACCGCATTCGCGGAATGGTTATACGGTGAAAAGAATGGTTCGATTTGTAGGAGTGATAGTCGCGCATGTGATCCTAATGCGCGAGGTGTACAACTGGAAGCGTTTGGTGGGTTAGATTCCAGTGGTGATATAAGGAGTGGTATGTTTGGTGGTGGAAATGGTCCAGCTTAGATAGATAAATATATTCTCATGTAATAGTAAATGGCGTACCAACTCCAACCCGGTATGAATTTGGTTGAAACACCCACTCGACCCCCCGTATGCGCGACTGAAGAGGTATTCGTTTATCCCCAGCCCAGCACTCTTAATTACAGTTCGGGTCGCCCTAACACGATGTTATATGGGACATCTCCCTACATGGCTGGCAAGGGTTCGCCAGCTCAGTACATCGAGACGAGCGACCAGCTACGACCACAGTCCACCAGTCAGTTTAACAAGATCCTGGCTAAAACATATGAACAGAACCTGTTCCCCCTTCAAGATATGAAGTGTAAGCTCCCACTTCGTGCGATATCATACGAACCTGAAAGTACACGTGCGGATACACAAAATCTTATGTTTATGAAGAGATATCCCACTCAATAAAAATATTTATAACAAATAAGAATGGCAGACCCTATTTCAATTATAGCTATTGCCGGATTAGCCTACATGGGTAAAAAATTAAGCGACCCTAAACCAGAACTGTACCAAACTGAATCTAAACCTTCAGAACACCCTATTCTAATTCAGGAAGAAGTACCCGATATAGCCGCACCGGGACCAATTGGTCTCGACAATCTCCCACCACAGAAGTTCGAACGGGAAAACTTCGGTGATATTGTACCACAAACGCGTACATCCGGTACTGAAGTACTCGATATGCGTAACCGTATGTTTGATAATGGTCGCATGAATAACATGTCTCCAATCGAAAAGCAGCTCATAGGTCCCGGTATCGCCGTCGGTCCCGAAGTACCCGCTGCAGGCGGTTTTCAGCAGCTCGTGCGTGTCAACCCCGAGAATGTAGGCGCCCACCGTCTCACGACTTTACCCGGTCGGAGTGGGCCAGCACATGACGTATTCGGTGGACGTCGCGGGAAGATGGGTGATATCGCTCATAACCGACCCGAAAAGACTGCATTCTTACCCGAACGCAGACCCGTCGCCGGTGGTAGGTCTCAGGGGTTTGATGGTCACGTTGTTCGCGGTGAACATGTAAATGGGAAGCGCTTAACGAATAGGTCGCAGACTGGTTCGCGTGACGACGGTCTTGGGTTTTCGGGTGCTAAAAGTGTCGTAGCTGGTATGAAGATGGCTCAGGATCCTACACGGAACAAGAAGGATGGTAATGTTGAGCAGTACAGGTACAATAACCAGATTGCTCCAGGTGTTTCTACATTTTCTCATGGATACCTCGCGTCTCCAGGTGTGCAGATAGGTGAAGCGCGTACCTATGGTACCGCACACACAGTTGAAGAATTAAATCGTTATGGGTTCCGTCCCGACGATCGTCGTGGTAAGGCGAACCGTATGGGTAACGCGGGTCGTATGAACGTTCGCGCGGGTGCTCTCAACCAGGGTGGTATGCCCACCACTGTACGCGCAGACACGACACGTGTTGATGGTCGTTACGGACCCATGAGTGGTGGTTGGACACAGCAATACAATAACAATAAGTACTACAAGTTTAATGCTTACAAGGGTAATTCCAATCCTTATGCGACGAATGAGAGTTTAGGCGTTGCGAAGAGACAGCTTCAGAACAACCCAGTCGCTCAGCACATGATGTAAATAAATAGTCGAGTAACAACACCCATTAAAATATTATCCATATATTTTAATGAGCGTATACACGTTAGATATAGATAGTAGTGAACGCGACCCTACTGTATACCCAAATCCTGGTGATTATGTGATAGAACTTAAAAACCCTATTTACGACGTTAACAAAATTTCCATCGCATCGGCTCGAATTCACGCGAGTCAGTTACTGATCAACGATCGTAACAAAACGTTTGATTTTATCGTTCATACTACACCGGAAAGGGTCGTATCCGTTACATTGACGACAGGTAACTATAATGGAACAACATTAGCGACTGAATTGCAGACGAAGGTTAATGATGCGTTAGGTGGCGCGTACGTATCGTCTCCTATATCATTTACGTATAACAAGGATAAGAATGAAATATCTATAGAATCTCTATCATCGGCTGCTGCGGGCAGTGAATTCTCGTTTAAATTTTATGACGGTACGAATGGGTATACATCTACCACGGATGGGTATACAACTCCACATGATATTATCGGATTACCACCAGATAATTCGAAAACAAATACCCCAGCTACAGGGGGTGTTTCTGGTCTTTTGATTACGGGTAGTCTTAATTTACAGGGACCTGACGCTCTTATCATAAAAATCAGTAGCGGTGCAGAGGAATTGAATAAGACAATCTATTCTGATACACCCTTTTACACTGGTCGTATATTGATGTGCGGCGATGTCATTAATTACTCTGGGAAAGATGACATTGTCGAACATAATTTCGATACTGGTTCACAAAACATAACCAGGTTACGTATACAGTTTTTTTACAGTAGTAATAACAGGTTGATTCCGTATGATTTTAGGAATGCTAATCATATTCTAAAGCTAAATGTGACGTGTACGACGGACAAATTAAAAACCATTCCGAACGTGAAAAAGGATTTTTCACTTCCCACACCTATGCGCATACCGGAATTTGAGGATCCGAATAGGTGGACTGCGTTTATCTATATATTTATGATAGTCATGACTGGTGTATTTTTCTTAATGTTCACCAGACCTCGAAGATTTAGCGAGTGATAGCGTATGTGGGAGCCACGGGCTTCTTGACACGCTTCGAAACGCGGGAGATCACCATGTACACGATTACGGAGAGGAGAGTGGTGAAAAGCGCTGTGAGAGCGTAGTTCATACCACCGTTCTTCTGAACCTTGACGACCTGATGGATGGACCACCTGACAAGATCCATCCACGACAGGGCGGCGGCGAAGGAGAACCCAGCAACGACGGAGTTGAGAGATTGTGTTTCAAGCTCACGAGAGATCGCGATCAGTGTATCGGTGGCGACTTCGGCGGACATTTTTTATAATATATAAAGATTTTATTCTGGTAACAACTCTTCAATAAACAGGATTTTTTTATACTTATCAGTGCTGTACCCCCTGACAACAACACTCCCCTGATCATCTTCTTCGTCGGAATCAGAAACGTTTTCATCGTCACAATCAAACTCTTTGTATTCAGAATCTGCCCACCCTTCCAGATCAGGGCATGTTTCCATTACTATCAATTGCATTTTTTATCATCGCTTCTGACGGATTGGTCGGATTCCATCCGTCCCATGCGTCATATGCATCATTTATCTTCAAAAACGTTTCATCTTCACCTGAATATGGTTCAAATGAACTTTCATCTATCTCTTCGTCAATCTCCATATCACTTTCACTCGAGCTCGCTTCGTCGTAAATTTCGGGGAAGTAGGTCCCAATTTGTTGCCCTACTGTATGCATGGCGCAGTATTTCATACAATACTCCATATCTTTCGCTAGAATTGTGTCACGCCCACACGCCCTGGCGTAGTGTCCTGAAAGTACTACCGCACTTTCCAATACAGGTGTAATAATGTCAATCGCCGACTGGGCCATTTGGGAAGACAAGTCGTCCGATACCATCTTGTATTCTTAGTATATTGTTACTGAGTGCGTAAACTCTAAGTTCTCTTTTGTCAACTATGTTATTATTCAACGTCATGTGAATATTCTGATCCTTGATCATACTGAAATTTTTCTGACCGGTCGGATACCAGCGTTCAGGTTCGAGTGCGAAACTGTATGAGTAAAACCTTCTGAATAACTGTGTTCTCGAGTGATGAATGCCACTCTGTACGGCACGCATATTTACGACATTCCCTGTGATTTTGTCGAGGATGACTTCGTTATCGAGTGTCATTTCCAAGTTTATTAGATTTTCATAATTCGTATACCGTACATCAGGTTCCCCCGGAGGTGGGTATATTTGACTAGGGTGATCGTAATCGAATGGGTGAAATGATCTCGTGGGTGTATTCTTTCTCGCTATCACGAAATAGAGTTCTTTAACTGGATTTGTAAAACTGAGTCTAAACTTCATTTCCTCTAGTCCGTCTGTGGGTGATATGGGAATTTGAAACACATTTCGTTGCAATTGTGTGATGATGTAATCTTGCTTAATCGATTGAAGTTTAATTCGTTCTGGTTCATCTAATTGTACGAGCTCCGTGTGTATGGATATATCATCAATTTTCAAACTCGACTTATCCAATGTGGGATTAATAATGTTCAATTGACCTCCCATCCCACTGTGCTGCTCACAATAATAATACAGGTAATCTGGGGCATCCATCGGTACGGTGAACGAATATACGTAAGGGTTTGCGAATGGATCTGTCAGAGTGGGCTGAGTGGCGTACTCTACACCACCCCCATGCGTTCCATCGAACGTTTCAGAAATTTTGAAAGGGTGACTAAATGCCGTACCCTGATTTATAGAGAAATAGTATGTACTTCCCCGCTTCATTCGAATAGTGGGTCTATCATACCCGTTAATGTGGTACTTGTTCAAACCATTAACCTGTTGCACTGTGACAGTGTACGTTGTCCCGTCAGGGTTATATGCGTCATCGAATGCGAGGTGACCAGTGTAAATACAATCTGTAACGTCACTCAGTTTAATTTCAATTTCACATTCTTGTTTTGTGAGAGCACAGAGGGGTATAGCCAGTTCAGGGTTGTTGTGGAAATAGAACGGTATATCAACGATGTACTTTGTGGGGGTCGTCGCATTACCAAGGTATCCGTTTATAGGATTGGTACCGTATTCTACAGCCATACCGGAAACATCGTCGTCGGGATATTTACCGATCAGTTTTGATAACGCGGATTGTTTTGTTTGTGTGATATAATGTTCGCTGTAAATTTGTAACCAGTCACGGGGGATGCGTTGTATGAGCTGCCCCCCGATAACTAAATCTATGTGATCGATGATAGCATGTCCAATCGATTCATTATATCCTCTATAGGCACTCAAAGCTGGTAGATCCACGTGCACTCGTACACCTTTCAACAAGTCGCCCGAGCCAGCTGGTATCGTACATTTTAGTGTACTTCCATATGCGATTTCACCCCTCACGTCGTGTTTTACATCGTACATCGCAAAATTTGAATGCTTCCTGAATTGTTTTATGAAATGCGTATACTCAGGATTTTCTGTAAAAAAAACATCCTGGGTACCCGTTGTGGCGAGCTGGACCCGACCCGCCATTTCTATTATTAGATGTTAAAATTTTAAACCAGCTAAACCGCTTTCAATGTGTAATACATTATAGTTAAGAGCATATACATCGACATTAATGTTACGCGTTTTATCGGCTACGGTCGATCCAGATGTAGCGGTCGGTACGGTGTCGAGTTCTATATCCAGTTTTTTATGAATGATTCGGCTCATGTTCAGTTGTCCGGTAGGATAATACACCTCCGGTTTAAGTGCGAAAGAGTATGTATAGAATTCATACGCAGGATCCGGACATCCAGTATGATACCGAAGCGCCTGTTGATACGCGAGGTACTGACCACTGTGATCGAATACGGTCGCACCGTTACATTGAAAGTTTATATTCTTAATGGTTCGGTGGTCTGATCGTTTTGTATTGGTAGACGAACCTATGGTAGATCCCTTCAAAACAATCGAAAAAGACTGATCCGATGATGAGGTGTTAAGTAGGCGGTCAATAGGAATAGGTTCACTGGGGGAGTTAGAAATTTCGTACACTCGAACGTCCTCTGCGCTGAAACTCGGCGTTTGCAGGTATGGCGTGGGGGCTCCAACCGCAACCCTCGACCCATCCGAAGACATTGATACTGAGTAACCTGAATTACCCCCACTGTATACGTCAACACCCACCTGTGTCCACACGGATCCAATCAAATCAAACACTTGAACGCGTCCAATACTGACATGTGGGGCTCCAACCGCAAGCCTCGACCCATCCGAAGACAATGATACTGAGTGACCCATCTGTTCATTTGCAATTTCACCGTCTATGTCAACACCTACCTGTGTCCATGAGGATCCAATCAGGTCAAACACTCGGACGTGACCAGAAGACAAAATCCCACCACCTCTATTGTTTTGTGGCTGCCCAATAGCGACCCTCGAACCATCTGAAGATAGGGATACTGATATACTCCTTGCAGGGTCATAACTGACAGGAGCTTCACCGTTTATGAGATCACCCACCCGTGTCCACACGGATCCAATCAAATCAAACACTTGAACGCGTCCATAATTGTAGTATGGGGCGAATGGGGCTCCAGTGGCTCCAATAGCGATCCTCGAACCATCCGAAGATAGGGATATTGCCTTGCCTGCGTTAGCCCCCGAACCGCTACCGTACATGGCATCACCCACCTGTGTCCATGAGGATCCAATCAAGTCATACACTTTAACCTGTCCACTAAAGGCCGACTCTCCGTCGGCCTCTGGGGCTCCAATCGCAAGCCTCGATCCGTCTGCGGACAATGATACTGAGAAACCCGATTTGATCTCTCGTCCGTCGTCATCAGAGCCGACTATGGTAGCACCCACCTGTGTCCATGAGGATCCAATCAAGTCATACACTTGAACTTGACCATACTCAGATGAGGCATATGGGGCTCCAACCGCAACCCTCGACCCATCCGAAGACATTGATACTGAGTAACCTGAATTACCCCCATCACCGTCTATGTCATTACCCACCTGTGTCCACGAGGATCCAATCAATTCATACACTTTAACGCGTCCAGAACTGGCACGTGGGGCTCCAATAGCGACCCTCGTTCCGTCTGCAGACATTGATACTGACTGACCAAACTGGTCACTCGGAAAGATCCCATCCCAAGAACTTCCAGGCACTATGGCATTACCTAATAGGTCCAAGGATGCTGGAGTTAATGTAGGTTCGGAATAATTGTTTCCAGTCTCTTCCTTCGCGAGGAACAGGAGTTCTTTCACTGGGTTTGTGAATTTCAACAATGCAGATTTTTTGAGCTCCCCCTGTTTGAATTGTATGGTCGATTTCTGTAACTGTGTAATTACGTATTCCATCGGACGCGTGAGTAAAAAGTTTTTTTCATCCTCCGTGATGAAGTAGAAATCAGTTATGAGTGAGGCACTCTTAATAGAACCTTCAGTGGTTTTTTCCCTGGTCACAAGCCCATTCGATGGTATCGTGTATTTAAACGATACATCATCATCTATATCCCTGAATGTTATGCGAACTTCTACGAGTTGTTTCGTGAGTGCGCATACAGGAACCGCCAAACTCGGGTTCCTGTGAAAATAGAAGGGGAGATTGACGTAGAACGTATTATAACTATCAGAGACTGTCAGTGTTTCGTTATGGCCATTCATGAAATAGAGTGACCCACCAGAATCTGCGTCATCCTTGTTACTATGTAACTGGTCATACATGTAGATATAATCTCCGGTAAGTCTCTCGATGATTTGTCCACCTATCATCAGGTCAGCATACTTTATGATACTCTTACCAACTGGTATGTTGTAATAATACCTATAAGATGGGACACTTCCGGTTTCATGGGGAGTGAGGTTTCCGAGTTTAACTTTCAGAATCATCCCTCGTATGAGATCACCGATGTTAGTCGGTATCCGACATTCTACAGAACTCCCAAACGAATTATCACCAGTGAATGGCATTTCTACCGACTCTGTAGAGAAGCGTGTATGTCTCTTGAACAATGTTACGAAATATGAGAACTGCGGTTCCCCAGTAAGCCATTGATCCTGGATGCCCGTGACAGCAAGTTGCACACGACCTGCCATTCTTATTACACGTGAGTAAAATTTTATGAAATAAAACGGGGCGGTATTATAGATGGATTTGCGGTTAAGAAAATTTAATCCCGCGACAATGGCTGATGACAAAGTCCTCGTGTTTATCGGTAAACGTAATACGGGTAAGTCCACACTTGTGACAGATATCCTGTGGCACAAAAAACATTTACCAGCAGGGATCGTACTGTCGGCGACTGAGGAAGGTAATCATTATTATCAGCAGTACATTCCAGATTTATTCATCTACGGTGATTATGACAGGGAAGCTATAGAACGTGTTATGGATCGTCAGAGGAGACTGGTAGGTGCGGGTAAAACGAACTGTGGTGCATTTTTGCTTTTAGATGATTGCATGTATGACAATAAATTCATGCGTGATACGTGTATTCGTCAATGTTTTATGAATGGTCGTCACTGGAAAATCTTCTTCATGCTTACGATGCAGTATTGCATGGATTTACCACCAGCTCTTCGCGCAAACGTTGACTATGTGTTTATTCTCAGGGAAAACATCATTCAAAACCGCGAAAAATTATATAAATCGTTTTTCGGGATCTTCCCCACGTTTGATATGTTCAATAAAGTGATGGATTCATGTACCGAAAATTACGAATGTTTAGTCCTGGATAATACATCCAAATCGAATAGAATCGAGGACTGTGTTTTTTGGTACAAGGCAAAATTACATAAAAACTTCAAAGTAGGTGCCCCAGAATATTGGGCTGAACACAAAAAGTCATTCAATCCTAAACGAAATGGAAACAAGATTGACCCCAAGAACGTAAAAGGGCGTTCTACACAATTGAAAATTACGAAAACGAGATAATTTCTACATTTACAGTAAGATGTCACAGGGGACAAGAAAGCGTAACAAACCCAATAAGCCGACGAATATCAACTTCAGCCCAGGACCCATGAAAGTTGTTAAAACTTCCAAGGTTGTAAGATCAATACCTCAATTACCACGAAATTTGGGCATGTCCTGCACAAGACCGGGGTATATCAGATATATCGATGAATTGAGATCGCGTCTAGATAAGGTGCGTTATAAGAATAAGAGTATAAATGTCAAATACTTGGAATATAGTGATAGTTTAAATCGGGGTGTCGTCGTGAACACGTCTGAACAGTTATTAAACATGAAGCCTAAACTAGAATTCAGGAATAACGGATCATCTGTTTCCAGGCTCGATGCACCAAGTGGGAGTATACATTATTTTTTAGTAAGCATCACCAAGCGTGATAACCCAGATTTGGGACACGCGATTAATGTCCTAATGGACACGGGAAATCCGGAGCCGCGTATATGGGTATTTGACCCACATGGACGTAACGCGATGAATAGAAATGGGTTTGGGAGTATATTACGAAATCGCGTATTACCAAATATGAAAAAGATGTTCGGGAATGTATTCAATAACACAACCGCGAAATATTATACCGGTCCCAATTTACAAGCAAATAATACACGTGGTGTGTGTACAACGTTTCATATAGACTTCGCACAAGCGATTCCGGCACTGTTAAACGAAACTGCAAATATACGAACATTCGGGGGTCGAAATCTGAATATAGCTGGTCGCTCTAGATTCTTAAACAATCCCACGTTATTTTCAAATGTAACCGGTAAACGTATAACTAAACAGAATACAAAAACACCACCTAAACTTACGATGACGATGGGTGCGGTGACAAAGAAAAAAACGAAGAAAAAACGATAATACTTAAAAATAGTTGTATAATATATCAAAGGTAGTGTATGAAGTTCAAGGTCGTGACGCCATCCATGGCGTTAAAAAAAATACACGTGAAATTATCTCGAAAAGTTGTCCAGGACTTAAAAGAAGTTAGTAAATTATCTTCCCTTAAACAATGGGAATATGCTGGAAACGTGAAATACATGGGTGATGGTTTATTCAGCAAACCAAGTAAAGTGACTTCTGAAAAACGGAACCGTGTCGACATTGACGACATTACAAAAGTCTGGTACTCTGAAATTTCATATCATACACACCCCGGAATAGGGTATAACGAAGATGTCACATGTCAGAGTACACCTATTTTCGCTACACTTCCCAGTAATTCAGATTTTGAAGCGTATATAAAGGGGTTTCCGGAAATGCAGGTTAACATTATATGCGATTCACATGGGTATTATGTCATCGACATCCTAAAATCCACATACGATTTCGCGGTACCTTTACCCGCATCAATTAACATGTACATGAGAACTCTTCGTTCTACACCTTTCATGCGTATATGTGCGTTCTCTGATGAGGGTCTTGAGTATTTTCACACGACTGTGAAAAACTGGAAACGACAGGTCAATGAAAATGTCAATAAAGACCTTATGAAACTGTACGGAGTATCGATTATGTACTATACGTATGAGGAAGAGCCACCAGAAATCACTTTATATCAGGGTATAGACGTAGCATAGAATCTTCTAACTCATCCACCTCATCCCATGCGAGATAACACGCATTAGACGTTTTATCCTCATTACATATTTCATGAGCTTCTTGTACTGCTTCTTTAAAGCGTAGACGAAGTCTTGTATTATCCGGTATTTTTGTTGGTGATACCGTGGGTGTATTTTTGTAAATGTGATTGAGTACATTTTCACGTGTCTTAGCTAATCGTTGTTTGTAATAATCTTGTGGTGTATGACAAATACACAACATCTTCGTATACTGTTTAAAGATATTATTCTCTTTATATGAAGATGTTATCATGTTTTACAAAACGTGTATTATCGGGGGTGGATGATTCGATGCCTGTTTTTAGTTTGAATGGGTATGAAGGCTACGCCAAAATTACTAGCGTTTACGACGGAGATACATTTCGAGCCGTTGTCATCAAACATGGACGTGTACTTAAATTCACTTTTCGTACTCTCGGTTATGACTCTCCTGAAATGAAACCTGTACTGTCAACGTCGAGACGAAGTGATCATATATACATGGCAAAGCTTGCACGCGACTTGTTCAAACAAGAATGTGGGTTCGATGACCGGGCACCTTTTGAAAAGTGGAACCCATTTTTATGCAAGAACAAGGTAAATGGTCTGGTCTGGATAAAATGTGACAAAAATGATAAATACGGACGAACTCTTGTTACAGTGTATAGACGTAGAGGGGATACGCTGTCCGTAAATGATAAGATGCTCTCATCAGGAGTTGTAAATGCATATAATGGTCGCACAAAGCCTAAATTTGATATCCGGATATAAAGAAATGTGTACATACATTTGTATAAGATGTCTACTTACAACGTCGAACCCTGCACTTTCATTTACCGTATATCTTCACTGGCTAAAGTCGTAGACGGTGATACGATCGATGTGAACATTGATCTCGGTTTCGACGTAAGTACAATGCAACGTGTTCGTCTCTTAGGTATTGACACCCCCGAGTCGCGTACATCAGATAAGGAGGAAAAGAGGTTCGGTCTCCTTTCGAAGAAAAAGTTGAAGGAGTGGTGTTTGAAGGCTGTCGCGTCTGAGAAGGATGATATTGAAATCGAACTCAGATGTCCAGAGGCGGACTCGAGAGGTAAGTTTGGCCGCGTTCTCGGGGAAGTTTGGGTTTCGGAGGATGGTGTGTGGACAAATGTAAACAAATGGCTATGCGACGAAGGGTACGCTGTACCTTACAGTGCTCAGAATAAGGCCGAAGTAGAAGGTCTTCACATGATTAATCGTAAGAAGCTGATTGATCGAGGTGAGATCGAAGCGTAAATTTTTTCTAATAATATATAAATGATAGGCAAACTAATTATATTAATGATCATAAGTATATTCGTGGCTGCGGCTGTGTTATTATATACAGAACCAAAAAGTGAATTCCACGCGAAAGCTAAATTTTTTATGTCTGTTAAGTTATTTGAACTTCAGAAGATGATCAACCCCAATGCGAAGATGGATTAGTATATTAAAGAATTACAACATAGTAAATACACTAGACAGTTAAGCTAAGATGCCCGAGTTGGTCTAAGGGGTGCGACTTAAGATCGCCTGTGCTTTGCACGCGTGGGTTCGAACCCCACTCTTAGCAGCCGCTCCTATGGTGTAGTTGGTTAACACTGTGGACTTTGAATCCACCACCCCAAGTTCAAGTCTTGGTGGGAGCTTACCCTTCCTTAGCTCAGTTGGTAGAGCAGTGGACTGTAGTTCCATTTGTCACCTGTTCGAATCAGGTAGGAAGGATCCGCCCCTGTAGCTCAGTTGGTAGAGCGCTAGCTTTGTAAGCTAGTGGTCACAGGTTCGAATCCTGTCGGGGGCATCATCTTTGTAGTATACGACATACATCGTATACTACGCAGATATGAAATCAGGTACCTTTGTCTTATACCGGGCGAATGCACTTTTTTCCGCCACGTAATATTTACGATACGCCTCGGTCACGTCAGGTGTCCTATAACTCTCAGGCATACATTCAGGGATACCTTGAATTGAATAATACGCCGTTTCACTCACATGTTGATCAAAGTGAGAAGGGACGTTGTCGTGTAGCCAATTAAGATGATGTTCGCATGTGTGCACTTTACCAAACCGTTTCGTATATTCTTTCGCGAGTTCGATACCGATCTCGCATGCATACATGTAGTTTTGAAGACTTGAAGAAATCCACATCGTCATAGGGTGTTTCTTATGCGCAGCTTTGTATCCACGCTGCGAACCATTCTTAGTGTATGGGGCGTTTTCTCGTACATACTCTTCCTGGCCAGCATAGAACCATGCCGTGTATAGCATTTGGCATATTTCGAGTTGGATCTTGATTACATGTTGATCGCAGGAGAGTTCCGCAATTTCTCTTGGGATCAGGGATAGAAAAAAGATGTTCATCTTAAAATTAACAACGTTATCTACTGACTTAAGCATCTTCTGAAGTGATGGAAAGTAGATTGATGATATCTGTAAAGTAATCCAGTGACGCATTTACAAAATCCCCACTGTAATTTCTCTGTAATATCTTGTTCGTGTCGTAGACTATGAATAACGCGAAGATAAGAGTGGCTATCTTCGTATACCTTTTCTTAGCCGGGGAAAGAAGTCGTGCAAAAATGAGTGCAATCAATGAAAATATGAGAACGATACCGAGTGTCGATAAATCATACCCAAGCTTAACTGTGGCAATACCAGCAAACAACATGGCCACAAAAATCGCGATCGTTTCAAGTAAAGCATCTTTCATATCCGTAATTTTATGCATGAGCATACCCGTAGTAAATGACATGAGAGTAAACAGGGCAACCTTATAAGGTAAGCCCATCTTTATAAAAATTAATGTGATGAAGAGCCCCAGGTTACCGAGAGTGAGAAGCAGGTTATTGTTTCCTGCGAATTCATTTAAAGCGGTATTGTTAATTGTCGCTTCAAGTGCCCTGAACATGACAAACATCTGAAATATAAGATGACCAAACACACTTGACATGAAAGGTAGTTTATTCTGAATATCCATTTATATAAACATATATAAAAGTTCGGTCGGTGTGTATATAAATGTTAAGTTGTCTGTATAACCCTATACTCGCAATCGCAAGTAAACGTCATAGAATGCGGAAAAATGCATATGTAGCCGACTCACCTCCACCCATCGATACACCTAATAGATGGGACTTCGGTAGTTACTGTTGGAAAGTCACTGTTGAAGCCACTAACAAAAAGGAGGGTGATGTCGACCGCACGTTTATCGGATACAGTCAGAATATGGATATCGCGAAGAGGACTGAAATTGCGTGTGATAGATACAAAAAATCTGGAACGGTATGCGGAGAGGTGACAATGTCCATGAAAGGTGGTGAATGTGATGATGTCATATTCATGAAATTGAAAAATGCGTCTGAACTGATCAAACTCTAATTATGAGAGTTCATATGGATATCTATGTATCCATAGATTACAGATCCATTTTTCGCCTGATATCACAGGTTTTCCGCCATGGATCGCTTTATTTGTCATAAAGCCCCAATCGTTGAGTGTATTGAAGAGTAGAACGTCTCCCTTATTGAGCTTGTATTCTTTACCCAAAACTGGGAAAGATGTTTCACCACCTTCATAACCGTCGTTGAGTGCGATTATACACGTGTACAGACGTGAGTTTTTTTCATTTTTGAATGCATCTTGATGTGGTTCATAAAACCCCCCTGGCTTATATTTAAGTACCTGTAAATATTCAGCATTATCAAATTGTCTATCAGTAAATGAAATACATTTTTCCATCACCTTTCCAACCACGTCAGATTTACCCGGGTCTAACCACGCCGTTTCACTCTTACGTTTCGTAGTATCAACTGTCTTACCTAATGCTATAGTTGATGGTTTCAGGTTATTGGATGCGAGTTCGATAATGTGATCGCATGTCTTATCCGTAAAAACGTTTCGTATTACATACGGTTCCTGATATTTAGGTCGTAGAAAAATACATAAAAATACAAATGAAATTAATATAAATATAACCATATATATTCATAAGATTATATTAGGGGGTGTCCTTGATCTATACCTCTTTCGTATTCGTTCGATGACTGTATTCGTATACACGGTCAATTCGATCAACTCGTCTATTATAGCGTCTTCAACTGATACATCTAATACATACTGTCTCAATAAATCCCCCGCTGTATCGGTATACATAGTGTAGATATCTCTTACATCGCGCGTTTTTGAATTATATTTATCCCTGAATTGTAGTTCACGTTTCAAATCGGTTTCAGACATTTCATTAAGAAGGAACTTCATCCGTAGATATCTGTTATCTTCATATAGGAAACCAAACCTATACGTATTATCATAATCTAATCGAAGCATTTCCAACGAAATCAACAGTATCATGTCCGGTGCATTCATTTCTACCAATTCGCGATGTGATGGTCGACCTCCACATGGAATGTCGCCGTGTTCGCGGCTACGTTTCTTGAATTCAAAATAATGAGGATTGTGTATTCGACCAGTCTCGATCTGTCCCGTCCTCCAGTCGAACGCTGTTTGACATTGTGTACACCATATCTGCGCACACCCTTCAATTTTATGAATTAATACGCTACACTTCGGACACGGTCGCGTGTCTTTTTTTATGAGCTTCACAGTTTTAACCGTATCTTTATTACACACATGTGTAGATGTCACTTTTTCATGACACTTACTACAAAAGGACGTAGTGCAGATCCCGCATACAAAATTTTCATCTAAGAAACCATTACAATCATCATTGAGACATGTTTGTGTATATACATGATTATTGTTTATGACCGGGTTTACATCAGCCATACCATGAAGTTCTTCGTATATATTCATAATAGCAATCTTTATTTCCTCCTTTAAAGCCGATTTCGCGTATTCTGATAGGTCGGGTTCATAGTCTATATGCCCGAGTATAAAATACATGTACACGTAAGACGATCGCAAGCTACGTTTTTTCAATTCCCGGATTACATATGGTTGTGTTTCCGGTAAACGGGCCTTTTCACGCTCGAATAAAACGTTTTCACGGTGTTTTCTATAATGCACGTTTCTGAATACAGCTGAACAATACGTATCTACGAGTTCTCTATTATGTTCATGTTTACACCCCATGCAGTGGGGATCTTCCACAGTCGATAACAGGTATTTTTGGCTACATGAACGACAGGACTTTAAATCACAAAAAGGGCACTCGACCTTTTTGTGATTTGAATTGTTAATCTTTTCACAACAGACTTGACAACATTCCATTACTTAAAAATGATCAGTGTCTTTAAATGTTTCTATTGCGTAAGTTTGTCTTAGGTTGAGCCATATTTTTCATGAAAGATTTCACGAATGAAGGCGACACTTTACCCATTGTTGAAGGTTTGTTGCGTGTTTTCGTGAGTCGCCTTTTTATATTCGCGAGTGTCTCATTATCACTCTCGGGACTTTTCGCCTTAGCCGCGTCTTTGGGGGGGGTTGCTTTTTTAGCGGTAACACCTGATCTTTTTTTCTGAGTAGTCTGTTTACTCTTTGCGTACGCCTCTTTAGCTTTCCGCAATTTCGCAGACATACTCTCCGACGAGGGTGTTTTTTTTTTCTTGATAATGATCGGAGTAGCTTTTTGAGTTGTTTTCGGTATCGTTTTGAGTATATCGGAAAGTGTAGAACCCTTGATGTACGGATGGTTAAATAATATAGTGTACGTTGGTAAATCTGATAAAACACGTCCAGGCTTGAGTGGCTTTAAACGAGCAGCATAAATATGGGTGCCGTTCACACCCAAGTATTTAGCTGGTATGACATCTTCTATAAATTTCCGTGTGCTATCATCCAAATGTTTTCTATGATTAAATAGACTGTTTAAAAAGAAATGTACATCGTACATTTTAGGATTACCCCTGTATATACCGTATGGTACAAGGTAACCACCGCTATTATTGACTTCTGGATTTTTTATGGATTTGCTAAAACCTAAACCAAAATCGATAATACGAACCTTATCACCGGCTGTTATAAAAATGTTATCAAGGTGAAGGTCGTTGTGTCTGAAAGTTGAATTTTTTTCATATAACGTGTTAAGTATTTTTAAAACCTGTATGACGATTGACCTGATTTTCTTAGGGTCTTTATTTAATTTAGGTAACAGTTTTCCAAAAGATTGTCCCTCTAAAAATTCAGAATACAAACGAGTATCACTCTTACATTTCTCAAGGGTATATACATCAGCGGCTGTATTTTTACCAGTCATGTTTATGAATTTTTTAGTGAGATTATGTTCTGCCGTCAAGTTCTCTTTTGACACCTTGACGGCGAATTTCTTCTTACACGCATCGTTTAAACATGCATGATACACTGTCCCATGTTCACCTTTACCTATCACACGAACATTCTTGAATTTGTTCATCTTAGTTGAGCAGGGTGAATTGATCATCGTGCGCTGGACAGATGATTTTATGTTGTTCATTCTTATATTTTACACATATTAAAATCTCTGTCTGTATTATAAAACATGCTCGCACTCATCACACTACTGATCATAAATGCGCGAATTTTTATGACGATGGAAAATAAAAATGCGTTTAAGGTACCTGTAGATGCAATGCCAAATGATTCTGTCTCAGGAGAATGGACTATCTACGGGTCCATGGGCTGTGGATGGACGCGTAAACAGCTCGATTATATGAAGAGTAAGAATAAACCCTTCACATTCGTCGACTGTGACAACGGGGAGTGTGATGGCATCGAAGGGTTTCCTACGATGATTCATACATCCGGTGAGAAGGTTGTAGGGTTCAAAGAGGTTTAAATACCACGGACAACCTGAATAGAAATAGAGAGAAGAAGCGCATCAAGGAATGTGTTCAGGGGTTTCAGAACCGAGATGTGTTTAGTGAGGGAGTTGTTCCATGTGAAACGAAGTACGAACGTAGTCACAAGAATGGAAAGAACGATCATTAGTATTTCGGTGATTGCATCGTCGTTCGTCTTAGCCTTTACAATCTCTTTAATCATTTACTATGTATACAGATTTTTTTCTACTGTATATATAATGAGTAAGACCCCCCCGACGAATGGATCTGAACACGTGTTCACGACTAGAAAGTGGGGTGGGAAGGTAGGTAAAAATAACAATAACTGTTACGCATATGCTATGAATGACTATCAGAGATATCGTGGGTGGAAAAGTCAGCCTGGAGAACGCGCGAGATTATCGAGTTCTGGTAAATATGTTAATTGTGGGAAAATACCAAAATTAGTGGTATCCGACAACCCTAAAAAGGTATACATGGTTAAAGCTGGTACGAAATGCAAACCTTCGTATTACAAAGTGATGCTTTTCGTAGCTACATGCAAGAAGAGTAATTATTTATGTCAAGGGGATTTCCATTTTTATAAGCAGCATAGTAAAACTGAATATAAAGTGAAAAAGGGCGACACACATGAGAGTATCGCTACATTTTTCAAAGTACCCACGTCGCGTGTCAAGCGGTCGGCACCCATCTTAAAACCGGGTAAAGTGATCACGTTCAAGGCAGATTTTTTTAGTCATAAACGTGGGTGGGCTACAGGTCCTCTTGTGGTAGGAGCATCTGGTAAACTAATTACCGATCCGAGAAAGATATCTAGGAATTACAATGGATTGAACTATAATAAGTATTGTAGCTCATTCTGTGTCAAAAATAATGGGATTAAGGTTGGACATACTCACCCCAAAATCCGAAAGTAAACTTTCCAAATCATCTACATGGTCAACGTCAAAAAATGCGTCCAATGTGTCAAATATATAGGCATCTTCTACCTGTCTGATAACATTCGTATCATGAATCAGATTCTGTATGGTTACAGTAACCCTGAAGTTACTTCCATCGAAAATCTTTCTACACACTGGGCACGTTTGCTTACCTCTAGATTTCCAATCCTCTATACAGTGAGAGTGAAATACATGACCACACCGAAGTGCTGGGTTTTGTCTTGTTTCTCTCACTGGATTGAGACATATTGCACATGTCATGCATTCTGAGGAAACGCCCATACAGTTGCTATGACTTTATTTTCTTACTTTTTACTCAGTTAATTTCGGATAGATCCATAGTAGAGTCGCATAATCCACAAGGGCTTCCGTCGTTTAAGGGTGTGGGGATTTCGTGAAGTTCGGGTCCCTTCTGTTGAAGTAATTTACGGAAAGAGTAGTTATCTTCGGGGGCGATCCCGTGTTTAGCCTTCAAGTAGTTATCATAGAGCATTGTCGAGTTATTGATTGTGTGACACCTGCCGTCGGCCATACCAAGTCGCTGAGACATTTATATTACAACTAGAAATTAATTTGTCTATTCGTGATAGTATTGGTCCAACTCCTGAACCCAAGTTTCTGAATTCTCTCGATTACTTTATCTATTTTATAGCCAAAATATTCGTCAAATTTGTCACGTACCTGCGCTTCGGATACCCTGATACTAGGACTTTCGTTGATGTGCTGATTAATAATGTTATACGCGAACGCAATTTCTTTGAGAGTTTCAGCCCCTGTGATGATGATTTTACCAGTTCCAAAAATGCTCGTCGTAATTTCTTTCATATCCTCAGCTGGTTTGAATTTTATTTTGACGGCTGAATACCGATCAGGCTCAAATGAAACCTTGAAAACGTCTGAATAATTTTCAAAATGTTGTGTTGTTTTCATGAGATTGATATTATAATTCAAACTGAAATTCGAATTTATCATGACCACGCGAAACGTATCCGCTGGAGGTATGATATCTTTATCAAATGACTGTAAAATGTATACGAGACCCGAAATAATATATCTACAGTTGAATATATCTTCACAACCAGCAACCTGAATACTTCCATTGGGAAAAATCTTAATCGATTTCGTACTGTGACCATCGTCGTATGTCAAGGTGATCTGGTTATAGAACGTAGTCGGCTTAACACTCCAAATGATAGGGGTGTTGTTTACATTTTCCCTATGAAGTTTGATATCTTTGATCTCTTCAAACACTGCACGAATATCGGCGACATCGACCGGCCTTGAAAACGAAGAGATCATAGTGATCGTCGTGAGTTTGATACGCGAAGGTCTTATACGTTCCGGTATTGCATTTCTAAACTCATCTTGTGTGAGGATATAAGAAAATGTGTTATTTGCGATTGATGAAAACATTTACTTTCCAAAGTATTAAAGAGTGACTTAGGTCAAAAAAACGTGATTAAACCATTTAGAGAAACAAATAGATTTTTAGACAATGCCTTCATTCGTTAAAAGTGCTTCAGTTTTTACGAATAAACGAGGTATAAAATGTATGGAAGTGAAATATTCGAGATACATTGAAGGAAAGGGATACGTAATAATACCTGGTTACTTTGAGACGGATTCAATCGGTGATTGGACCGACATCCATTACAATGATGGCGATCATCGTTACGACGATTTTCTGAATACGATGGTAAAGAAGACGATCACAACCAGGAGGCAGTTGGCACTGATCGAATTGGATAATGTGTTATGTTCGAACTACAATGTACGTTCACTCATACGTATAATGAATACGTTACGAATTATAGATCCAACGTTTGTTCCCCCATATATTAACATCACATGTGCGTGGCAGAAAGCGTATATACGTGATTTTTGTCTCAAAACGTTTCCGGAAATTATTCAAAATTGTCGCAGTGAACGACGCCTCGATAGTCTATTCAACGTCTTACAGAAGATAGAGTTAGAATTATAAGAACTATCAACACGATCGTGAATATATTCAACGTCTTCATATTCTTCACAACTTTTTTCACATCCTGTACAACACTAGACACTGTTTCAAAGCTCAATAACGTCTTCTCACTCACACCCATATCTATATTTCTTCCTGGAATGAGGGGTCTAGATAAGTGGCACTTAACTTTAGATGGGCGGCACGTGTCAATCACCTTATCACCGGAAGTTATACCTGTTTCACATATATGCGTATTATCATTCATCAATTCAGCTTCGGGGTCGACTGGCTCTTGATACTCTTCAAATGGGTGAGGTTTACCTATCGCCCCTGGTAATGAAAATGTATGCTGAACATATGGATTTATTTTATCAATACTATCCTCATCACTAAGCATATACTTGCTCATTTATAGTATCACGAGATATATTTTTTGTGTGCCATTTTTTTACCATGTTCCATCCACATCTTATCCAGGTCGATATTCAACATATGTGCCAACTGGAACAAGTAACTGAATACATCTCCCATTTCCATCATAATATCAATACCCTTTTCCTTCTTGATATTTGTTTTTTTGAACATCTTCTTCGACTGTCGAATAGCAGATGCGAGTTCACCAAATTCTTCAGTGAGTAAGAGCCATACTGTATTGATTTCAGCGCGGTCCCACCCCTTCGATTTACATATCTTCTCGGTCTCACTCTTATAGTAATTTAGTGACGCCATCTTATGTCATAAACAAAACATATCTTTATACACCTATCTTATCACTTTTATCAATTTTAAGACCAAATGTACTTGTATTTGCTGGGGCGATGGGTGGTACAGCTAGAGTATCTATATCACGGATATAACCCAGGTACTGTGCAACTCCGGACTGAACCTGGGAAAGAGCTGTTTTGATGACTATACCATTCATGAATTTAACTTGTTCATTGACCTTGATTGTATGATTACTAGCATTGTTTATGAAAACGTTGCGCATGATCGCATACAAATCGTCTGGGTTTTGGTAATCTATAGAAACACCGGTCTTATTCTTGAACGCCTGACGGATAGCTTTCTGGAGTAAATTACGATTGAATTCCGAAAAAAATAGCGTGTTGAGCGGGGTGGTCGTCTGCTTCATGGAATTTAAATGAAGAGCGTCACACATTTAATATAATCCAGGAAAAAAAGTGTGTGTAAAGTATAAATGATAGCCGCAGCTGACTTTGATGAAGCGTATGCCACTCAAGCGTGTGAATACAAAAAACCTGAATGTACCGCCCCAGGTTGTTTTGTAGGTTCTTACCCACCCATCTCAAAGGCGGGTGAGACGGGTCCCTTTTTTGTGAATACAAGTTTTCTTCAGCCCAATCGATACGCTGAGACGGTTGGACCTGTTCCAGTTCGAAGTGAAGACTTCAAATGTAATTAAAAAATAGGACAGTATTATTCATAGTATGAAAGTTATTAAACGTTCCGGTCATGTTGAAGACGTAAAATTCGATAAGGTCACCAACAGGATCACAAAACTCATGAACGACCCGTATGAACTATCCGACGGCGTTGATGCATCCATGATCGCTCAACAGGTATTTTCTTCGATGCACGAGGGTATAACTACACAGGAAATAGATACTCTCTCCGCCGAAATTTGTATCGGTATGATCACGAAGGATACTGATTATGAAGTACTCGCGACCCGTATTATAGCGAGTAACATTCAGAAGATCGCCCCTAATAATTTCCACATCGCCATGAAAAAATTGAACAAAGCTGGTATTATCACAGACGAGGTAGTAGACGTCGCCAGTCGGGTAAAGGATAAAATTTCCCCGGAGCGAGATTTCGACTTTGGTTATTTTGGTTTGAAAACTCTAGAAAAATCGTATCTGCAAAGACACGACGGAAAGCTGATGGAAACTCCGCAGTACATGTTTATGCGTGTCGCGATAGGAATTCACGGAACTGATGAAGAAAGTGTACTGGAGACATACGAACACATGTCTAAAGGAAATTTCATTCATGCCACACCTACACTGTTTAACTCTGGAACGCCACGGCCTCAAATGTCATCCTGTTTCCTGATTGCTAACAAGGGTGATTCCATCGACGGTATCTATGGTACACTCACCGAATGTGCGCAAATTTCTAAGTGGGCTGGTGGTATTGGTTTACATATCCACGATGTCCGTGCGAATAAATCCAAAATCCGGGGTACGAATGGTCAGTCAGATGGCATCATCCCCATGCTGAGGGTTTTCAACGCGACTGCTCGCTATGTCAACCAGGCTGGTAGGAGGAAGGGGTCGATCGCTATCTACATTGAACCGTGGCACGCTGATATCATGGAATTTCTTGAACTGCGTCTCAATCAGGGTGACGAAGAGTCTCGCTGTCGTGACCTGTTCTCCGGTATGTGGATCCCAGATCTGTTTATGAAGCGTGTTGAAGAGAATGCTCAATGGTCTCTTTTCTGCCCGGATACGACCCGTGGCCTATCCGATGTATACGGGGATGAGTTTGAAGAATTGTACCTGAAGTATGAACGTGAAGGGCTTGCGGTAAAGACTATCCCGGCCCTGGATGTATGGAAGTCCATAATCAAATCCCAGAGTGAGACTGGTACACCTTACATGCTGTATAAGGATGCATGCAACTCTAAATCTAATCAGAAAAATTTGGGAACTATCAAGTCGTCCAATTTGTGTACCGAAATTATCGAACACACGAATCCAGATGAAACGGCTGTATGCAACCTCGCCTCTATCGCACTTCCTAAGTACGTGAAAGAGGGTAAATATGATTACGAAGAGCTTCACAGGGTGACTAAAATCGTAACGAGAAATCTGAACCAAGTTATTGACCGCACGTATTATCCCGTCAATACAGCGAGAACGTCCAATATGCGTCACCGACCCATCGGTTTGGGTGTTCAGGGATTGGCTGATGTATTTTCAATGTTACGCATTCCATTTGAAAGCGAAGAAGCGAAAGTAATCAATGCGAACATTTTCGAGACTATTTATCACGCGTCACTGGAAGCGAGTTGCGAACTTGCCGCGAAGCATGGGTCTTATGAAACATTCAAGGGAAGTCCCATTTCTGAGGGTATTCTTCAGTTTGATATGTGGGACACGACTGACACGACGCGACCCCATTCGGGTATGTATGACTGGGATCTCATGCGTGAACGGGTGAAAAATGGTGTGTACAATTCTCTCCTCGTAGCCCCTATGCCTACTGCGAGTACCGCTCAGATCCTTGGTAATAACGAATGCTTCGAACCATGGACTACGAACATCTACCTTCGCAGGACACTCGCGGGTGAATTCGTTGTCGTAAACAAGCATCTCATCGAAGATCTCAAGAAAGTAAACCTGTGGTCAAAGGATATGAAAGATCTCATGGTAAAAGCAGGTGGTTCTATTCAAACTATCACTGATATACCCGATGACATCAAGGCGCTGTACAAGACTGTATGGGAAATCAGTCAGAAGACTATTATCGATATGGCACGCGATCGAGGTAGATACATCGATCAGTCGCAGAGTATGAACCTGTTTATCGAAAATCCTACACTTTCCAAATTGTCGTCAATGCACATGTACGCCTGGAAATCTGGTCTCAAAACTGGGATGTACTACCTGCGTAGTAAAGCGAAAGCCCGACCTATCCAGTACAGCCTGGAAGCTGAATGTACAGCTTGTTCGGCTTAAAGTTTTGGGTATATATAGGATTAGATGGCTAAATTTCACACCTTTTTGGATGATCTAGATATCCTAGAATATGACGGGCGTAAGATATCTCTATGCACGGTCGAGGGAAAGCCTGCACGTATTCAACTACCGAGGATGTATATGCCGTTCGGTATGTCCGGTTTTACACCGGCCGTTGGCAATACTAAATGGAATATAGATTTTTCGATGAAGGGGTATGATGAAGATGGAAACTATGTGAAATCGTTTTATGAAACAATGCTCAAAATCGAGACGCATATCATAGAGAATGTGGCTAAGCAGAGTATTGAAATATTTGGTAAGGAGATGAGTGTTGATGAACTTCGCCCGATTTTTAATTCAAACCTTAAATATTCGGAGGGTAGGGAGCCCAAATTCAGGGTTAAAGTTGACGTGAGTGGTGCAGGTGTGATTAAGACAGGTGTGTTTAATAGTGAAAAACAACATTTGAAAGACGAGATAGTCGACAAATTGTACGCGAGAAATTCCGGTGTTGGTATCGCCGAGATGTGTAGCGTGTATTTCCTAAACCGTCAGTTTGGTGTTACATGGAAGTTGCATCAACTTGTTGTGCATGAGCCACAACAACTTAAGGGGTTTCAATTCGTATTGTAATTATTTACCTTCTAATAAAATTTTGAAAATCATCTGAGCCTCTTTTAACAATTTACCTTTTACTATACCGTAATCATTTGGATCCATTTTCAACTTGATTTTTGCTACGCGGACCGCTTCATCCCACTTAGCAAGTGTCATTGTATTCTAGTATATCACTTCATTTTTTTTATGAGTGTCTTGTACTTCTTAGTGCCCTTCTTAGGCGCAAGCTTGAAATCACCCTTCTTCACAGGCTTGAACACCTTGACCATAGCCTTCTTACCTTCATCCTTCATCCTCTTCTTAGCCGCGGCGACGGCAGCCTTACTTTTGATATTTCCGTACCTGTCCTGTACGAGATCCTTTTTCGCGAGACCACCGGATGTGTGCGCGGCGGTGCCATGGAAAACTTCAGCACGGGAGCCTTCCGTCATGAGATACATATTGGTATACTATATCATCGGAAAATTTTCCTGATGGCATCGATCGATTTTTCCTGTTTACTGGGAATTTGACACTCTATACGCTTATCGTTAAGTACATCTGCACATAAAACGGATTTATGTCCTTGGAGTGAAATCATTGCCAAATCAACGCTCCTAAAACGTTGTGTGTCGTTATAAGTAAACTTCTTCACATACACTTCATTCCTTTGTCCAGATCTATGACAACGTCCAATAGCTTGTAATTCAGTAGATGGGTTCCAAGATGGTGCCATTATATATACACGGGTAGCGCACTGAACATTCAGACCAACCCCGCCACACTTAATTTGGATCACGAGTATGCTACTCTGGTGCGCGCGCTTGAACTCTTCCAAACGCGTATGCCTTTCTTCCTTATTCAGTGATCCATCTATCCGAAACGTCCTTCCATCAAATAAATTGCACACTTTATCCATTTCACCCTTGTACTGACAAAACACGACCGTTTTTTCATTGGGGTGCATATTTACATACCTGTATAAAGTGTCCATCTTGTTGGAACTCGTCTGCCATATCGTTCTTTCACATTCTTCCTTCTTGGCGACGCCGTCAAGGTATAGCTGAGGCCAGATCATAACTTGTCGAACGCGCAATAAACACTCCAAAATGTGCATGTTTCTCGACACCTGACTGATCGATGACCTCATGATGTCTCGAATTCGTTCCTGTGCACCCAAAAAAGCTTCTTCATATAAGATTTTTTCTTCTTCGTACATATCCAATTCGACATTTTCGAAGTGACAGTACGGAATTTCAAGTATTCCGTCAGCCTTCGTTCTTCGAAGAATATAAATATCCTTGATATCCTTGTGCATCGCTTGAACTGTAGATTTAGAAAATCCAATAAACATACACAACGAAACGAAATCTTCCATCGAATTGAACACCGGTGTACCAGTCACCGCCCAATGAATTTCTGATCTGAGTTTGATAACCGCTTTGAACGTTCTCGTCTGTCTGTTACGAATTTCATGAGCTTCATCAAGTACGATACGGTTCCACTTAACATTGTGAAGAAGCGTTGTCTTACTGTAGAGCATACTGTAAGGACATATCACGATATCAGCTTTCATGAAATCGTTGATATCTTTGGTTCTGTCAGGGCCGTCGTACACTAGAACAGAGAGACCGGGTGCGAATTTTGCGATCTCTATACTCCACTGAGTAACGATTGTCTTGGGTGCGACTACCAGTGTTAATGCTTTGGGATTGCGCAACACTGTTGCGATGATCTGGATAGTTTTACCCAACCCCATCTCATCGCATAAAAATCCACCCCTTGGACCCGTTTTTTGGTTTTCCATAGCGAGCATCCATTTGACGCCATCTTCTTGATACGGTACGTGTAAATTTCCGTTTAACGTGTATTTGTTCATATTTCGATAAAAATTTACAAAACTCTCCCCGACTTAAGCTACTAATCGCTATAATATTTGTCATCTGGGTCTGATACCACCTCACATGTATGCACCTTTTCTTTCACGACACGCGGTTTTCTCTCTTTGGGTTTAGGAAGTTCATCTATATGTTCCCTGTAATACAAAACCTTGTCCCAAAATGCTCGCATTACAGGGAGATATGTTTTCCACCATTCACGATCCCGTTTGACATTTACGACATCAAACTCTTCGGGTTTAGGCCAATTTGTTTCTGCAGGTTTATACTGAATAAAATCCGCTTCTTCGAGATCTAGAATTTCCATACATAGTTGTAGCTGAGGCATATAATGCTCTGGTACTTCACCTGGTATAATCTGGCGTTGTGGTGGACACTTAATTTCGACCAGTTTACCCGATTCAGAAACACCATCAGGACTTCCACCTAACCATGGTTCTGTTGGGTGTGCTACGAGACCGATTTCATGAACCACCTCCCCATAGCGCTCTTCATATAAAATACGGGCTTCGTCCTCGTATTTTTCACCGTGACGCGTAGCTTCATTCCCAAAGAATGGAACACCCAATCCACACTTTTTTAGCAATAAACCGTCGGGTGTTTCGTATTTATTTTTCCCGATCGCAGTCGCAGCATCACTTGCAGTGAGCATTGTTTTTCTTTGGTTTAGCCATTCCTCTGATTTCTGCGGGGCATACTCCCTCTCTATCAGGTTTTTCACCTTCTCGTCCATTAATTGATTGTTGCTCTAAACGTTTAAGCGTCAATCGAATATGCTTACTCGAATAAATTGACCCTTTTTCTTTCTTATCGTTCTTAGTGACCCGTTTTTTAGGTGAATAGTTATCGTATTCCATCTTACAAGAATCAATACCTATACGATGACTTAGGTGGATAAAAAAACGCCTTTGCGGCGTTCTGCTCTGCCTGTTTTTTATTTTTGGCATACCCACTTCCCAAACACACACCACCGACATGAACATTTATATAAAAAATACCATTCTCATGATGACCGATCGAGTATACGGGTAAATCCAGTGCATTCGTCTGACAATACCGCATAAGATGATCTTTGAAATTGTCGTCGATCATAATAGACTGAAGATTTACATATTCGGGGTTGTTATAGATACGTAGAATAAACTCCTTCGCATGTAATAAACCCATGTCCATGTAAATAGCTCCGATGAGCGCCTCAAAAACATCTTCTAAAATTTTAGGGTTGTGAAACCATTTATTACGCATACCCTTTTCATCCATTCTGATCCATTTGTATAGCTCGAGTTTAGATGCGATACCGGAAAGTGTTTCACCTCGCACGAGTTTAGTACGAGCTTTGGTTAAGAAACCTTCCTGTCTCGTCTCGTACTTATCATATAAGAACTTGGTGATAACAAACCCTAAAACAGAATCGCCTATGAATTCGAGTGTTTCAAATGACCCGGTCAATTGTTCATCTTCTTTCAATGCCGATTTATGGGTAAATGCTTTTTGGTACAAATCTATGTTCGATATTTTTGTACCAACAAGGGTCTCGATAGATACTCTATCTATAATAGTCATGTTTTTATATGGTCTTATTTTTTTAAGCCTCAACCTTTGTGTAATGGGGGCTTAGGAACTTCTGAAGGTTCAGGAAAGTCACTTGAGTATCAGCGGGTGGCTCCAGAAGATCGCGAAGCTTCTGGTCGAGTACGAGAATGCGTCCGTTATCGGGGTGCTTGAGGTTGTTCGCCTTTACGTACTCGTTGATAGAACGAGTGACCGTGCTACGCGAAACAAGCTTACCCTCGGGGAGGTTCAAAAAGATGCGAAGCTTCTCGGAAATCTTCTGCTCGCGATTGAACCCGTTGTTCTTGGCGCGGTTGGCAGACTTTTCACCAGTAGGATCGTCTTGCTTAGCCTTGATCTTTCGTACAATCTTGGTGAGCGACTTAAGTTCGTTACGGAGCGCGGTCATTTCAGCGAGGACGGTTTCAATGGACATTGTACATAGTATATGTACAACATCTTTAAGTGGGTGTTTGTTACGTAAAAAATGTTGATCTATAATAATGGATGTTAAACTCTATTCGAAACCCGTGATAGAGAAATACATGAATGACAACTTCTTTTTCGGTGATGAGAAATTGAAAAAGTATTTCACTAGGGATGAAGCTCGAGACCTCGGAAAATTCAGGAAACGAATGAAAGATAAGTTTCCAACCAAGACGTTCGATAAATTCGTGTACGTATGTGTGACGGACATCACGCGCGATATCATACTCACGACGATAGGAGAGTTGAGTGAATTCATGAAAAATATGGGAGATCTAGTTGTGAGTGGTGGTGAGGCTTTCAATATGTACATGCCATATGACAAGAGAATTGCAACTACAGATATTGACGCCAAATTTGTACCCAGAATAGCGTATGACACCAAATATTTCGGTAAACTTCAGGCTATCAAGTTGATCATGTGGGACAAACTTGGCCAAATGGCACAAAAGTTAAATATGCGAATCAAATCACGTATCCTAACTATGGATAAAAAGATTTTGAAATATCTGGGTATAGGTTTTAAGCAGAGTGGACCTTATGTCACGCGTCGGTATACACTCATCAAGAAGAAGAAAACGCGTACCAATAATAAACCAGGGAAGGGTGATGTATTCATAGATGTCGAATTATTTGCTTTAGATCTGAATATTCGGTTCTTTTCACCAGAGAAAAACAAGATTGATGATGTGGTATTAGGTGGGTTATTGGATATACCTTATATGCGCCCCAAAGAGTTCGGATATGATGTCATTCGAACACTGAAAAAGGGTGTCACATATAGAAATGTTCAGACGAATAGAATGATCATCAATAAAAAGATATATGTCGCGAGTAAGGAATTTTTGATAGACGATATTTACCTGATGCATACATTGAAACTTCGACCAGAGAAGAAAGAAAAAGATCGTCAACGTCTTTTTCGTCTCGCTCAATTATTCGATAAAAATGTGAAATCATCCGATTCGATCGAAGCTATATTTAAACGTGTCAAATCTAAGCTAAAACGTGTATATACTTCGAAGGTTACCAAGCGCCGCGATGTTTCTATGAGGAACGCACTCAAAGTAAACCCGCGAAAGTATTCAAAATACACATCAGAACCATCTAAGGAAAAGTTATCCAGGCAGATTGTTCATGGTATTAACCCAGTATTGAAAAACACGGTCGTTGAGGGGTATCAGCGTTCAAATGGTAATCAGAGATTTAATTTAAACACTCTGAAATGGAAGCGTAACAACACGAATGCGTATACGGGTAACGAATTCGCTCTGCGTCCAATTGAACAGCAGCGTTTACCAAATAACATAAATGTACAGGCTACGTTATATGGATTTAAACCGAGGAGAGATGGTTGGGTACCAAAACCACTTCTTCAACGTTCAGCTGCTATACCTTTTATCGGTTTAAAGAAATGATACGTACATCATACATAAATGATCTACGACACAATCTCTAAGGGTGACGATGGACTTTACCATGTACACGCGTTTACCGACGAGCACAAACGCTGCTTCGTCAGGGTTGACGATGTTGTTGTCACTGACGTGACAGATGATATCACATTCGATGTCAATGCGTCCCCTGCGATCGATGAAATTCATGAGGCTAACATCCAGAACGCGATCGAGAATGGTGAGGCGTGGTTCGGTAAGAAAGTATCCGAAAAGACCATCAGGTCTGCGTATATCCGCGACGAAGCACTCACAGCAGAGTGCATTGAACAGACTAAGATTTTTGGTTCTGACAAGGAAATCCTGGGTAAGGATGCTCTCGTAAATGACACGAAGTGTTCTGTAATTCTGGAATTCAGTGGAATGTGGTTTGCTAAAAAGGCATTTGGTCCAGCGTGGAATGTGGTACAGGTGAAGATTGAAAAATCCGAACCCGAAACTGTTCAAGACGTTTTCGACAGGTCGTATCCAGAAGAATATATGTTCGGTGACGATCAATAAAAAAAATTTGTTAACATTATATAAAGATGTCTCTTACAAAGCGTATGAACAAGATCCCATATGGTCGCATGTTATTCGCTGTTGTCGTCGGTGTCACTATTATCGTTCTCCTCAAAACATATGGTAAAACTTCGACCTATGCGGTGAAGGAAAAATCCTATGCGCCCATTATCGCGCCTATCGGGCCATCTCCCCAGGGTATGGCTCCCGCTTCGTCGGAGTCTAATTGTGAAATGAAGGCTGGTACGGGTCTTGCGTCTTCTCTCCTCCCCCGTGAGGTTGCCTCCCAGGAGGAGTTCGGTGAGTTTGCCCCTGAAGATATTCTCGCCGGTCAGAATTTCCTTGAGCCTCGTAGTCAGATCGGTATCCCCGAGACCACTGGCGGTGCTCTCCGCAACGCCAATCAATCCATTCGTGCGGAGCCTCCTAACCCCAAGGAAGCTTTCATGTGGAATAACTCCACGATCAGCACAGACACCATGCAGCGCCCCCTTGTTTAAAGGACTTAAAGGTATTTCCCTAATTAAAAACACATGTCTAGCGTATCAGCGGACGATCTCACAACCAGCGTCTCTAAACTAGTTGAACTTAACCAGCAGATTAAAGAAGCCAGATCAGATATTAAAGTCCTTTCACAAGCAGAAAAGGCACTTAAGTTACACATCAAGAAGTTAATGATAGATAACGGTCTCGACGTAATCAATACCAGGACAGGTAAAATCACGGTAAAGAAGAACGTCAGGAAAGTCGGTCTTAATAAAGATACTATCAGGGAAGGTCTCAGTGTATTTTTTGAAGGAAACGATACTCAGGCTGAAAACGTCTTAAAGGTTATACTCGAAAGCTTACCAACCAAAGAAACATCCACTATATCCATCACAACTGCGAAAACTAAAAAGTCTGAATAATGGTCTGGAATCAATACGTGTACGAAGCTACGTCTGGAAACGATGTTGACATCGACAGTGACAATGAACTATACGATGACGATATCGAACTCACAGTGGAAGACTGGGAGATTGAATATTCAGGAGAACTTACGATGATGTGGGATACGATCAGGACGTTGATGTATGATGCACACATCGAACATTCTGGTAGATTTTGTGACTTTGTAGAATTTTGCTACGTTGAACACTATACATATGCTGATGAAGTCATGTGGGAGCATGATGAGTACCTTGAGCATATTTGGAAAAATATCAGACGCATCGTCAATAATAATGGTCTACATGAAGTGATGATGCGTGGTGCAACATTTAATCACTTCATTGGCTACGTTAAAAATTATATGTGTATACATTAAATGCTCCCCCTCATCACTTCCCAGAAAGTGGCGATTCCTTCGATGTTGTTCCTCGCGCTCAGCCCTGGTATGCTCATAAGGACAAACGGTGTGAAATTTTCGGTTGGTAAGGTTGGTACCGATCGTGTATCCGTGTTTTTCCACGGTCTCGTGTTTTTCCTCGCCTACTCGCTGATTGCGAAGGCTATGGGTCTTGTTCTCACACAGAACGATTTACTCGTGACGACTACTCTCTTCATGGCTCTCAGCCCCGGTATGCTTCTCACCATCCCCCCAGGTCAGGTGATGTCGGGTAAGACGTCTCAGGTAGCCATCTTAACACACACGGTTGTTTACGCGCTTGTGTTCGCTCTTTTACGAAAGCAATTTCCTAAGTTCTATTAAGTGATAGATGGAATATCTTGTCATAGGTCCATCTTCCATGGGTTTGTTTGGGTTCATGGGTTCCTTGAAACGACACGAAGAAAAATTAAAAAATATACGAGAAATTTCGGGCTCATCAGCCGGTGCCATATTGGGTGCATGTTTAGCACTTGAGATACCACTTGACGATGTACTTGACAAGTTCATGAACATTGATATAGCGCATTTAGCGAAATATAAACTGAGGACATTTTTCAGAAATTTCGGACTCGTGGACATGGAGCCTGTTCGTAAAGCGATTGTTGATATATTAGGACACGATGTAAAATTTAGGGAGTTGAAGAAAAAGCTACACGTGTCGGTATACAATTTAAATCGGGGGTGTACAGAATATTTCTCAAGTGACACACACCCCGATATGTGTGTTGTGGATGCAGTTTGTATGAGCATGTCTATACCATTTATAGCATCTACAGTACCTCATAATGGTAATATATACCTCGACGGAGGTACTAAGGAAGATATACCCTTAACACCGTTTTTTGGAAAACCCTACCACAAGGTTCTTACGTTTAAGTTAAGAATAAGGGACACCTATATCAGCAGAATAAATTCATTCAACGAGTTTATTAGCGCGTTATTGGGGCGTGCATTGAGTTTGCGGGGAGAAATAGACACATCTAGATTATGTAAAACGATATTAGTGTCAACGGGTGAATACAATTTATTCAAATTTGATATGTCACACGATGATAAATTGCGTATGTTCTTTCTAGGATATAACACCTAACAACCCATTTGCTATATTTATTTTATCTAGATATAACAAGATGGACGTGTGTGATCCAGATGCCAAGACAAAAAATATCAGGAAACTGATAAAACTTCACACAGGCAAAACCATAAAGATATCACGAGATAGGATCTGTGATATCATGAAAGATGTAGACCGTGGAAATTTACCACTTCCACCCCTGGTACTTACCCGGGATAAGCGTTATTTATTGGACCCCAAGTCTCCTCTTACACGGAAAGATTTTGAAAACTTATTCAAATCGAATGTAACTTCGAAAGTAGTTAAGAGGTTAGCGAAAAAGGTGGGTTTGATTGAGACTGATAAGACTATTTCAGAATTAAAACGCGCCATAGGTCGAAAGTTGGCGAGTATGAATGTCCGTGAACCTATTCTATTACCTGGATCCCGTGTTTACTCGAAAATAAAGAGTGAGGAATTTGAGAATGAAGGAACACCTATTCAAACTAATGAGAATGAGAATGAGAATGAGAATGAGAATGAGAACCGAAACCGAGAAGAGAACCGAAACCGGGGTCGAGAAGAGAACCGGAACCGGAACCGGGGTCGAGAAGAGAATCGGAACCGGAACCGGGGTCGAGAAGAGAATCGGAACCGGAACCGGGGTCGAGAAGAGAATCGGAACCGGAATGTCAATGTAAATTCATCTGGTAGGTCTTTACGAAATACATTAGCACGCAAACGTCATATGGATCGACTGAAACGAATGACAGGTAGTGGTATATCGAGCGTTCTCAATGGTAGTAATAGACGAAACATGAACTCGAAATTGCAGATGGAGAAAATAAAACTCGACGCTAATCGCCGTTTACAAGAACAGAAACGGAATTTTAATCGACGTGTTTCTGAAAAACAGGCGATCGAGGAACGTCGTAAAAGGCGTGAAGCGCGGATAATTGAGGCCATGGTACAAAATGGGAGGCGTGCACAAATCAACGCGAACAATAGAGCTAGGAAAGCGGAGGCTGCGAGAAATCGTGAATATGAAAATAAAAAGCGTGCCGAATTAAAGGCGAATACAAATTCACAACGTGTAAGGAGATTGGAAAAAAATTACGAAAATCTCAGAAATAAGACAAAGCGTACATTAAATAGGTATAATCTCAATAGAAAGAGAGCTTTTACACAGTTAAGCGAATCTCAAACGAAAATGCGATCATTGAGTGATAAATTGAGAAGAGAAGTTGACCGCGCAAACTTAGAACGTGATACCACCAAGAAACTTCAATCAGATTTAGATGTTGCAAAATTGAAGATTGAGAAAAGTGAACAACGAATTAAAGAAATTGAAAAAGAAAGAACCACATTGAATACTACTATATCGAATTTACAATCGCGTTTGGACATGAAGACTAAGAACGGGAATGAAGATGAAGTTGATAGACTGACCAAAGAATTGGAAGAAGCTAAAACTAAAATAGAAGAGTTGACGAAGGAAGTAACTACCCTCACGAACAATACAAAGCAGGTGGTTGCCGATGCTACGAAGGAATTGAATGAAAAGCTCGCACAAGCTGTTCAAAACAAAAATGCTGAAGTAGCCAGTGCTCGCATGGTTGCAACTGCCACTGCAAAAGCCTCTATGCAAAATGAACTGAATAAGATCAAAAATGAGAAAGAGAAAGAGCGAAATAAAGTTGCGTTATCCGAGGCTAAATATAAAGCGGCTAGATCCGAAATGAATTCAAAGAACGCTGCTCTCAAAAAAGCTATGAATAACAAGGAAAAAGCTATGAATAACAAGCAAAAGGCTATTAAAGGGTTGAGAGCCCACAGAAATGAAAAGCTAAAGAAAGGTGCGTTATTCGAGGCTAAATATAAAGCGGCTAGATCCGAAATGAATTCAAAGAACGCTGCTCTCAAAAAAGCTCAAGAAAACAAAAATGCTGAAGTAGCCAGTGCTCGCATGGTTGCAACTGCCACTGCAAAAGCCTCTATGCAAAATGAACTGAATAAGATCAAAAATGAGAAAGAGAAAGCTCTTGAGAAGGCTGCTAACGAGAGAAGAAATGCAGTCGCGGCGGCTGAAAAGGCGACGAGGGAAAAGGCATTAGCGGAAACGGCAACTGAAAAGGCTGCCGCTGAACAAAAGCTAAAGAATGCACAAGCCAAGATCAACGCAGCCGCCGCAGACAGGGAACAGGCTCTAAAGGCGGAGCGAAATAAAGTTGCGTTATCCGAGGCTAAATATAAAGCGGCTAGATCCGAAATGAATTCAAAGAACGCTGCTCTCAAAAAAGCTATGAATAACAAGGAAAAAGCTATGAATAACAAGCAAAAGGCTATTAAAGGGTTGAGAGCCCACAGAAATGAAAAGCTAAAGAATGCTCAAGAAAACAAAAATGTTGAAGTAGCCAGTGCTCGCATGGTTGCAACTGCCACTGCAAAAGCCTCTATGCAAAATGAACTGAATACGATTCGTAAGGAAAAGGAAAACGCACTCGCATTAGCAAACGCTGAGAGAAAAAAAGCTGTTTTATTAGCTGAAGAAGCTGCCAGGGCTAAAGCTGCTGCGAATACACTTGCCGAGAAAAATGCAGCAGAAAAAAAGGCTGCTGAAGCAAAGCGCATACAAGAAGAAGCTGCTGCCAGGATAAAAGCTGCGTCGAATAAGGCTATGGAAGCTAGGGCGAAAATAGACGAAAAATTAAGAGCCAAAGCGCAACGAGCTCGCAATGCGGTACAAGAACGAAAAAATAAAAAGGCTGCTGCGAACAAGGCTTTAATGAATAAAGAGGAAGCTCGTCTCAAGAGAATCGAAAACCAGAAACGTGACGGGAAAAAGGTAGCCGTTGATAGGGCTTTGGCGCAGTTTAAAGCTAACGCGAAGAGATCTAAAAACGACATGGCCAATAAGAAAGCGATCAACGCGATGAAAGCTGTGTCAAATAAGGAAAAGGCGAACAAGGCTGCCGCTGAAAAGGCTGCCGCTGAAAAAGCTGCCGCTGAAAAGGCTGCTGCGAACAAGGCTGCTGCGAACAAGGCTGCTGCGAACAAGGTTGCTGCGAACAAAGCGGCAAAAGCTAAGGAGATGATAGAAACGGCTCTACGAGCTAAAGCGCAACAAGCTCGCAATGCGGTACAGAAAGCGAAAAATGAAAAATTGGCTTCGAATCGTCAGTTAATACGAAATAAGATGGCGACAGTCGCGAAAATGCGTAAAATTTTAGCTACGTATAAGGGTACCAACCCATTTAGAAAGTCAACTGTCATGAGTCAGGGTGAGCTTTTAATACAAAAGTTTCAAAAGGGGGAGTTGGTACAAATCGAACCAGCCATCGCGAAGCTTGTACGTGATATGAAAAAGAAGAACGATGACAGTGCGACTGAAAAATTAATAACCGCTCAAACAACCAAGGCTGCTGAACAATTTAACGCGAGAAAGAAGAAAGAAATAGAGGATAAGGAGAAAGCTCGTCTCGCGAGGATAGAGAACCAGAAGCAAAAGAGGGGTGAGATCGCCGCTGCCAGGGCTTTGGCGCAGTTTAAAGCTAACGCGAAGAGATCTAAAAACGACATGGCCAATAAGAAAGCGATCAACGCGATGAAAGAGGCTTCGAACAAGAAAGTTGTTTCAAATCTCGTTTCTGGTGCTCTCACGAAAGCTATTAAGTCTGGACCGGTCACTACCATATACCAGTCGAGTACGAATGCAAATCGAAACAGGGTGAAGAGCAAGGTCGACGAAAAGGTGGAGACGAAGGGGTACAAGGCTGTATGGGGTACCATGATCGATATCGATGGGAAAGATAAGGCGAGTCTTAATAAAATCGAAAATAAATTGAATAAAAAATACGTCCTAAAACAGGGTATTCAGCAGCTACCAGGTGCAGCATTTAGAAAGGGGCGGGTACCTGGGAGTGGTGTAGCTACGAGAACTTCGTTACTTACACAAGTCATGAGACCGTATATCGGGGGGGATGACAAATATAACGAACACAAAAAACAGTATAACAACGCGGTCAAGGTGTATAAAAATCCAGCTTTTGGAAATACCAAGAGTTCAAAAGTCAACGGTATGGTTACCGCTAATAATGTAATGATAAGCATGAAACGTGCACCCGTACCACCACCCGGTGTCAAACCACCGAATGGGCGTTTCCGTGCCATCGCACGGGCGCAGATGCCACCCGCTAAACCAACAGCGATAGCTAGGGCCGCCCAAATAACTATGAACAAACGCAACGCGGTCGGAAACCCAGCTCTCGCGAGAAAGGTATACACCGATCAATCTAAATTCAAACAAAATATGAATGTTAGACGAGCAGCTGAAAGAGCAGCTGTAGCCGCGAAAGCATATATTGCTAGAAACAATAAGTTTCGCGCCACGGGAATATCACAAGCGGCGTCAAATAAAGCTGAGGCGAGAAGGGCTCAACTTGCGGCTCGCAAGGCGGCAAAAAAGAAACTTAAGTAGAGCGTTTCAAATTGAAAAAAATATCTGAAAATAATGTCCCATCCAGACGACGACTGTACCGTGACTACCGACATGCCTCTCAGTGACGAGGTTGCCGATTTCATCGAACAGGGGCTTAACAGGGATATGACTAAGGATGAAGTTGATAAATGGTGTGACAATAACCTCGACGATGTCGCAGAAATATATGAGAAGTACGGACATTCGTACATGTCATATAGAGATGCTGAAATGACGTTATTTTTTGCGAAAACCTTACATGAGAATTGTTATGATGAAATGAAGGCATTGGTGTCTCAATTCGTGGCATGTCAAAGCTAGAAGTATTTGTTACATATAAGTATGTCTCTCACGAATGATAAGCGTCTATTTTTAAATATACTTCTACCCACTATCAATGAATTATTCGTAACGACGGGAAATTTAACAAGGATCTCGAATAATCCGATATGTCAGGTTGAAGTGTTTATTAGGGATCAGATTTTAATAAATAAGAAGACGTTTTCGATTTCAAAATTTAAATTCGCTATTGAAAAATTACACGCACGCGCTATAAATAATCTCATCCTACATCTCGATGATATAAATATACCTATATCCAGAGTTTACAAGAAAGCGCAAATAAATCCACTCATGTTAAATGCGTTTGAATTAGAAATTCATAAATTGATACTAGACGGTGATATAGTTTCTTTTTCTGATTTTTTATTATATTGATCACTCATCAACCTCACACTCATCTTCGCCATCGTCGACGTCATCGTCGGAAGCGGGAGGGTCAACACCTTGGAATGCGAAGGAGGGTAGCTTTTGCGACTTCTCACAAAGAGCTTGGGAGAGGCGTACACTCACACCGAACTTGTTATCGATAAACCAGATCTGGTTAAAGTCGACGATGCACATACACTTCTGACCCTTCTCGAGACTGTCGATGGAAATACTCTTCTGGTTCATGTCATAGGCCTCGGCCAGGAACTCTCCAGTAGGTTTTGTCATAATCTTGAGCTTGAGGGTGGATGGATAAGAATCCTTACCTGGACGAACGAGTGGCTTGTACAACGCTTCACGAATGACTTCGATGTTGTAAGGCTTGCCGAGCCACTCTTTGGAATTCTTAGCTACGGTCTCGATGATCATCTGATCAAGTGCCTGAAGCTTTTCCATCAGGGTGACGGCACCTTCATTGTCCGGGTCAAAAGAAAGGTCGAGAGAATACGATGTCTTGTTAGTAGCCTCGTCGGTAAACGCGCTGAGGCCAAATGGAGATCTCATGAAAGGAAGTTGAAGGTACAACTTCTTGTTATCTGGTGCGTTAATGTATACAGTTTTACCACCGTTTTTGTTCTTCTTCATGGCAGAAAGAACAGTGGTAGTGGGTTCGAATTGCTCGTAACGCTGGATGATAGTAGACATATTGGTTGCTTATATCTTATGTACGCGACGAAACTTTAAGTATATTTTTTTCTCAGAGTATAATAAAATATGGGTCTTTTCAAGGACTGTGGTTGTGGTTGCGATGGTAAGAAGCAAGAGCAGAAATTAATGAATTCTATATTAGCTGCGCTAGTCTTTTTCATAATTGCCAGCCCTGATACGTTCAGGCTAATGCGAACAATATTTGGTAAATGGGTTTCGGGACCTAATGGGTGCCCCACATCGGGTGGGTTAGCCCTACACTCGATCGTGTTCATGTTCGTTACATGGGGTTTGATGAACATAAAGTCTGAAGGATATACCGCGGAGGCTGGGGTTATTGGTCCCGCTCCCGAGGAAATCGTTGACCAGTATCCGGAAGAGATCGGGGAAGAGGAACTCGACTTACAAGTAACCGATGAAGAGATTGTCTTGGAAGAGAGTGATCTTGATACGACGGTTTCTATGAAACCTGCGGCCCCTATCCGTATGGCCGATGCCCCCCTCCCCCTACCTGATATGGCGGAAGAACAAATTGGAGCTTTCGACAGTGGTGCGATGTACGCACCCATGGATCTTGGGGTTGATGGTGACAAGCCTCAGCCAATGATCAGCGGTATCGCCGCCTCATTGAACACGGGTCTCAATGTTACATGTGCTGATGGAAGTAGGCCCATCGTAGCTTAAAATTCTTCATCAAACGTGACCGTGGTACTTTCATCAATTTTACCATAATCACCGACACGCTTTTCAAAAAAATTAGTCTTACCATCTAGGGAAATATTTTCCATAAAATCAAAGGGATTTCGTGTGTTCCAGATTTTATTGAACCCCGCTTGCTTGAGTAAACGATCAGATACATATTCGATGTAATCTGACATTTTTTCAGAGTTCATACCGATTAGGCTACATGGTAACGCTTCGAGAATGAAACCCTTTTCAATCTCGACCGCCTCGCGTACGATCTGTTGGATAACCTCTTCAGACGGTTTATTTTTCAACATTTTAAATAGTTCGAGAGCGAACTCGAGATGAAGTCCCTCATCGCGACTGATAAGTTCATTACTGAAACACAGCCCTGGCATGAGGCCACGCTTTTTCAGCCAGAAAATAGCACAGAAACTACCAGAGAAAAATATACCTTCCACACACGCAAACGCGAGTAGACGTTCAGCGAATGGTCTATCCGTGTCAAACCATTTTAGCGCCCAATCCGCTTTTTTTTTAATGGGGTCGATTGTCGTTATAGCGTCAAATAAGTGTTTCTTTTCCGAACTGTCTCGAATATACTTATCAATCAATTTGCTATAGGTTTCTCCGTGAACCATTTCATTGTGAACCTGGTACGCATAAAACGATCGAGCTTCAGTGTATTGTACTTCGTCGGCAAAATTGTTATTGATGTTTTCAAAAACAATGCCATCAGAACCGGCGAAAAATGCAAGAATATACTTAACGAAGTGACGCTCGTTGTCACTCAGTTTTTTCCAGTCATCCATGTCAGCACTCACGTCAACTTCTTCCGCTGTCCAGTTCGACATTTGAGCTTTTTTATACAAGGACCACAAATTTTCGTGTTCTATCGGAAATACTGTAAATCTATTCATCGTGGGTAGAAGCATCGGCTCTGATTCATCGATATATTCCTGAAATGCGAAATAATCTCCGATACATTTGTTATTCACTTTTACTTGTGGGTATACCACAGCACTAGATCCACATTGTTTTTTTAGTTCATCTTTATCGACAATAATTTTTGTATACTCGAGGTTCAAATCCTTGCAGATGTTTTCTGCATATGTACAGTATTTACAATCCAACTTCGAAAAAATTTCGATTCCCATCACGTGTGTTATAATCGTACAATATTTTTGTGCTAAATCTTTATACAGAAATGTTTGAATTTTCTGAAATTCAGCCTGGAGATCTCATACGAGTTCTTGTGAATTTCGATGATATAGAAGACGATGCATACGCCATTGTAGAAGAGCATCGTGATGATTACTTAATTGTTAAATACTATTCGGAAACGTCGTGTACGTATAAGGGGGCAGACATATATACTTTGGATCAGGAAACAAATATACTTCGAGAAGAAAGTATAAGTGAACATTTCCCAGGGAAAGATACGATCTTCAAATGCATTAGTGAAGTTGATCGAATGTACGTGATAGATAGTGAACAAGAAACTGATATAGACAGTGTCGTGTGCAATGAAAGTGATGATACCGGAAGTGATGCTGACAGTTTTGTCGTATCTGATAGTGAATTCGAAGGACGATTACAACTACCCCCGGACGCTGCAGCTCTTGATCGTGAATGGAATGCATGGGTTCCCCGAAGTCCGGGTTCTTCACGTTTCAAAGAGACTGTCGATAGAATTGAAGAGCGAGCGCGAATACAGATGGACAACATAAATTTCTAACCTAAGTGCGTCAATTGTAAAATAAAAAAAGACAACGGTATTTTACATGGATTCAATTACATTGGCTGCTATCTGGTCCCATGTCGACCAAACACAAAAGACTAAAACACCGACACTAAAGCCAGTGGATAATAGATTTTGCACAGACTGTGCAGAATATAAAACACTTACACGGGAGGGGATGGTATGCACGGGGTGTGGGAAAGTTGACTCAATTTATATCGACGACACAGCGGAATGGACGAGTGGTGTATCCGATGATGGCAGAGTTTCAGACCCATCGCGTTGCATGGTACCGACGAGTAATCAGGATTTGTTTTCAACTGCATGGGGAAAGGGTACGGTCATCGCAACTAAGTGTACATCGAGTTACGAAACGAAGCGGATGGCTAAAATAAATTTTCATAGTTCTATGAACCATAGGGATAGGTCTTTGTTTCACGCATACAAAGACATAGATGAGGCTTGTACAAGTCTTCCCGAAGGTGTTTTGAAAGATGCGAAAACGTTATACAAAAAATTTAATGAAAACAAACTGACACGTGGAGCTGTTAGGTCGGGAGTAAAAGCAAACTGCGTTTTATACGCGTGTAGATTGGCGAATATTCCCCGAACAACAAAGGAAGTTGCTGATATGTTTGGTATTCAATGTAAGGATATCAGTCGTACGACGACCATGTTCACTGGAATTATAAAGGATGAAAAGACGGAAAAAAATTACGTTACAAAACCGTTCAATGTCATGTCGCGATTACTCAATTCGTTTGAGATATCACGAGAAGAGCGTCTGAAATGTAACCAGATGTGTAATAAATTGGAAGAGTGTGTGGATTTGATGAGCAAGTCTCCGAATAGTGTTGCGACTGCTGTTATATTCATTGTATTGGGAGAGCGGATGTCAAAGTCCGAACTGTGTGAAAAGTGTGGGGTCTCTATCCCGACACTAAATAAAATAGTCGTCATACTGAAACGACACTTAGAGGATAAAATGTAATACACAATAGAGATGGTAAAACTTTTTTTAAGTACACCGTGTTACGGTGGACTGTGTTTAGAAAAGTACCTGAAGAGTATTGTACAGCTTCAGATACTTCTTATTCGTGAGGGTGTTCAGTTAATGCTTGATACGACTGAAAATGAAAGCCTTGTTCATAGGGCTCGAAATGTTTCAATCGGGCGTTTCATGCAAAAAACCGATGCGGATTTTTTCATGTTTATCGATGCGGATGTCGAATTTGACCCCGCTGCAGTTCTTCGACTTTTGCGATCCGGGCATGACATTTCCGTTGCCTGTTATCCCAAGAAGGTTGTCATGTGGGATCAAGCTCGCTCTGCGGTAGAAAATGGTGATAATAGAGATATGAGTTTTCTATCCTCCAGTCTCGTTGCTAATATAGGGGCGGCGAAACGTTCGGTGGTTGATGGTTTTGTTGAAGTGTTGGACGGACCCACGGGTTTTATGATGATCTCCCGATCTGCACTCGAAAAAATGCACGAACACTACGGACCCACGCTCACGTGTAAAAATGATCACCAGAACCGTGATTTTGATGAATATTGTGCCATTTTTGATTGTATGATAGACCCAGAATCTAAACGGTATTTATCTGAAGATTATGCCTTTTGTAGACGCTGGCAGCAAATGGGTGGAAAGATATATGCAGATGTCAAGACTACATTAGGGCATGTAGGGAATTTACCCTTTTCAGGGTGCTTAAACGATAGGCTTAAGGCTTAGCGTATTAGAATAGTAAATGAAGCTTCGGACGATTGTCGTGACAAGGAGTGGTGCGTGTCATGTCAAGACATTGCATACTATTCTGAGATGTAACATAAAAAGTATGCAAAATGAAGGGGTTCAACACGAGATTGCTTTTGTAAACGATGATCCGTATGCAAAGTCTGAGTGTATAGAGAATAGTATGAAAACGCATGACCGTATATTCTTCATCGATTTTGGTATACAAGTGGATGATAAGAGTTTGGCGACTGTGTTTGAACCCAACGAAAATGCAAACATCATTGTATTTCCCGCGGTCAAAGATGGCATCGATTGGAAGATGTTCAAAGATAAAGTTGTAAATGGTTCGAGTGAACCTACACGACAGATGGGTATGCATTTCGATACGAATGTCTCATCTTGTATCAGTGAAGACTATTACAATGTAACGTCTACATCTGCGAAAACTTGGTTAATGATGTGTAAACCAACACTCAAGCGTATTAAATGTCGACGCACAGGTGATGTAAAAATACATCCTAAGTCAGAGAAAATGTTCGATAAGTTTAGAGAAAACGGGGTGAAAATCGTGGCGTATACCGCTGCTAACATCGTTGTCACTTACACACACGAGTGTCTCGGGAACATATTGAATTCAGCTGGTATTAAATCTAGTTAAAGATAATAGTAAAAACTTGTGTACAATGCAACGTCTATCTGTAAAGCGAGACGACCCTCTTTACAAATATGCGATTTCCTTCATGGAGCACTCATGGGGAACGACTGGTAAAAATATATTTCCCGGAAGTCAGCCTATCTCGATTGAGTATCGTCACTTCAATACACTCGCATCTAATCCTTACGTTGTGTGTGAAAAGACTGATGGCGTGCGTTTTATGATGCTCGCGTTCATGTACGAAAATAAAAAGCAATGCATCTTTCTGAACCGGGCTATGGAAATGTTTTCATGTCCACTTAATTTTAGAAAGCCTGTGTATGATGGAACTATAATGGAAGGTGAAATGTATGGAGACACGTTTATGATTTATGATATGCTACTTGAATGCGGAAAGGTCGTCGGGAATATGGACTTTTTGTCGAGACTGAAATCTATTGAAAATGTTAAAAAAATGCTTACGAGTTTGAAGTACGATCCAGTAAAACTTAAAATCAAAACCTTTCACCTTATGTCAGATTACAAGATGTTTATGGAAACTTATCTCCCGACGGTGACACAGGATATCGATGGACTTATATTCACACCCATAAACGAAACGATTAAAACTGGTACTCATGAAACGATGTTTAAATGGAAACCAAGAGACAAAAATACAATCGATTTCCAGCTAAAGAGGGTTGATAATATATGGAAAATGTATGTACAGGAGCGGGGGAAGTTGATTTTCGAATCTGAGATTTATGATCACATGGTTCCACCGTATGCCCTCGAGTGGATGGAAGACGGTGCGATCGTAGAATGTCAATATATGCACAAGGATACACCCATGTGGTGGAAACCCATCCTAAGAAGATATGATAAGACGTTCCCTAACAGTAGGCGCACGTTCTACAGAACGCTCGTCAATATAAAAGAAGATATTTCCATGTCTGATTTTATGAACTGTATACCATGAGGTAATAGCTACCATCTTCGGGTGGTGTCGCTTCCTTCACATGTTCGTCATTGATAAAGTACCAATTTGCTTTGCGGCGTATATAGCTTACGTAATGACCACCACATTGATTACCGACGTGCAAGACGCATGCAACTATTTTGTATTGGTGACCATCTAGTGTCATGTTTTGTATCATTTTTATACGACTTTTCGTATCAAATGAAATCATAAGAATGTGTGGGAGTTTAGAAAACAACATTCGCGTTGTAGCTGCGTTATATGTCGTTCCATTGTTATCCTGAAAATTCTCCAATACACTCCAATCCGTGCTATCTTTGATCATCTTAGACATGTCGGGGTCACCCCTGTAATTCAATAAATGAATACTGAAATCTTCTTCATTCATTGTTTTACCCCCCGGCCATATAGTTTCCTGCATTTTTTTGCCGTACAACCAGTCCTTTACTATAGGTTGACTACGCTCCAGTATATCAATTATACATAACATTGCCTCTTGAACATCATGTTGTTCATCCGATCTAAAACGGGGAAACTCCTTTTGAAATGCAAAGTGTAGACCGTCTAGATTAATGGGTGTTTTATCAGCAGTCCAATACTTCTTCAAAAGTATCTGATAGAGAGATGTAAACATACATTTTCCCGTATATGGATCCCGTAAAAAGTGGTTCGTCAATATGGGTATATTGAAAAGGCACTGAACAGCGCTATTAAAATAGCACATCGTATCATTATTTATAAATCCGCGCATGTATTACACATGAACGATAACTTTAACCTAAGTCGTTTAAAGAATATAGGTTTTATATCATTGAATATGGACGTGCGTCATATAACTGACACACTTTTTCCCCTCGTCCAGAAGTATAAGGATGATGAATATACCGAAATCGAGTTCAGACTAGGAAAGTTTAACGGTACTATGTTTGATACGAACGTAGGGAAAGTTGCATTCGACCAAATAATGATGGGGTTATCTAAATTTCCTGGATGGGAAAAGATGGTAGGGGCCGAACATGAAGTTTTTTACCGGGTTTCTGACGGTGTGCGCATTTCCACTGATCAGGCTACGGGTGAAGAAGTGATTATCAAGAAAGAGCGTATCATCAACCATGACTTCAAACACATGTTGAACACTCCGTATGATATTCGTTTCAGTGTTTCGAAGGAAACGCCCCTACCGGAGGATGCTGATCGGGAGATGGATAAGAAAAAAACGAAACAACGTTTGTCATATATACGTAAAAATGTTTCTATCGATCTTACTATCATGACTGGTGATAGTCATGACATGGATGCAGAAGAGTCGGTGACGTATCAGGTTGAATTTGAAATCATCGTTCCATCATCTGTACAGACGAGGGATGACTTATTCAAAATTATTCATAAAATTAATGATGTTTTTATTATGTTGAATAACATTAGATGATAGCACTATTGTTTTTAATTATACTGTTTATTTTATTACAAAATGCGAGACAAAATCAGGGAGAAGAGGTCAGTCTCCTAGGATACAAAACTAAATACTTTCATATTTCCGACGGTGCTTCTAAGAAGATGTACGAGAATATGAAGAATGATGGTCTTTCCATGGATTCGCTCAAAGTATTTGTGATGATGGAAGATCGTTTTCTTAAATTAGAACACATGTCTGTATGTTCGGGTGTTTCGATGCGTAATCAGGGATATAGTCTGTCTGATCAGATTAAAGAGGAGTTTATCGGATATAACTTTTCCTATCATGTTTCACATCTAAAACAGATGTCGGAACCACATAAACTTATAAACCAAAATATAACATGTTGAGAACGTATAGTAACGAACGTCTATGCTTACCGGGTGTCATGTCATACACGTTATCAAATATATGAACAATTAAGCCTATATCATCCGTTTCACGATTTTCATCAATCCATTTCTGTGCATCCACTGCGTTCATGAAATCATCCGAGCATAAATATTCACGCTCTTGTCGTCCCATTCCCCATTCTTTGTCCATACAACGCTCTTTTCGAATGTATGAACAAATAATATGGAACGCGCTATCCATCAAGGATGATGTAATGTATTTTGATATATTTTCAGGTCCTTCATCCACCCGGGGTGCACCCCTATCCCGCAGGGAATGAATAAAGGTAAGACGTACGTCATCCATTTATAATACAACCGGCGAAGTCTTTATAACTGTTCAACCTTAGTACCCTTGGGGAATGTTGTTTTCTTTTTAGGAGGTGATGGTGTATTGTTTTTGTTCATGACATTTTCAAGGTTCTTGGCAAGGTTGTTATTCAGTGCATTGAGTTTGTTATTTAATTTCTTTCGCCTCTGCATTTTCCACTCGGAGACGGTTTCACGTTTAATAGTGTTGACACCCATCTTAAACGGTACACCCGCTTTATTCTTTTTTAAATTCGCCGCGTTTATACGTTTCTTGAGTTCGGCGACATCTAAATCGAGTGAAGGCATTACATTCTTATACGTATTCAACCACTTCTTACCATATAATTTTTGTATATCTTTTTTAATCCCCGTGTTAGACAAACCCCGTGTCTCCAACACTTTACTTTGAGCTTTAACCTTTTTATTCGCAGCCTTAGCAGCCTTTTCAACCTTTTTGACATTTACCGGTAAGGGTTTGGGAATGTTTAATTTTTTGCAAATAGTATCAACCGTGTCAAAGTCGGAAATGGGGACACCTTTCGTTATCGCGATAGGTATGAGTTCCTCTATTGTGTACGCCTTACAAGGTCTATTCTTAACGGTGAATTTACCGTATACCTTGTCTTTTATCTTTGCGCATATCTGAGGTTTGGTCGTTTTTCCGGTGATATCAACAATACCTATCTTTTCCGCAACTGCGACGAGCTTTGGGCGAGGTACTGTCGCACACTTCTTCTTACCTACACGTATACCATTTTTACCATTCTTAGAATTCGACTTATTAAAATAACTAATAGCATTACTAGCGTTGTTTACCTGTTTATTTTTAATTACACGCACTTTCTTCGCGACTGGTTTGAGGTTAACATTCTTGAAATTGCTAATCAATCCCATAACATTTAATTCTTTCACGAGATCGCTACCAATGTTATACGCATTGTTCAAGTCTCTCGTCGTTTTAGCGCCCATGATTTGTATCTTACCCGAGCGAAATAATTGAAACCCTTGGTTTTTATGTACCATTTTTAAAGATGGGCGTAATTCTGGTTCATACGAAGCATTTCTAGATCTAGAAAATGCCGACGCTATACCAGCCAAATTAAGAATACCGTTTGTTTGGAATGTCCCAACTAACACAACATATTTAATAGGATTATACAGAAACCTAGCATTGGGTATATACGTGTCCACGATATATTTCCGTATCATTTCTGGGTGTCGGATATTATTGTTTAGAATTCCACCGGAAACTTGCATCTTTCCATTCTTGTAAACTTTAACCATGAACTTACTTTCCAATCCATTTTCGAATATACGCCCGTTAATTTCTGCAAGGAAATAAGCATGCTTCTTCACATTATTAGCATTAGGCTTAACTGTAAACGTATGTTTCGCGCCTATAGCCATTCGCCCATAACGCAATATGATGCTATTGACCTCTACATCCAATGTAGATCCGGGTGATATAGGTTTTCGTTTGTGTGGTTTTTTATACAGTATTGGATTTACATTAACTGAGTAATTACCATTTTTCGCGTCCTGATTTACCATTCCATTGAAAATTGATAGTTGTAGAGGTGATATCTTCAATTGTGTAAAATTGGTGCTACGAAATTTATCGCCGGTGATAGTACCGATCCGAGACGATATTTTATTTACTGGTAACTGCATAGCATTTTTCATCAACGCACCGCGTTCCTGGTTGGTGAGGTAGGGTGCGCGTCGTATCATGTTCTGAGACGTAAGAGGGGTGTTCGAATTCGAATTCGAATTTGAATTTTCAAATTCGTTAAATAAACCCATATATTACACAGACATTTTTAATCAGTTCCTACCGACATTACAGGTTTAGCCGACATATCTACGATATCGAGACCCATAATAAACTCGGTGCCATTCTGTTCCATGACCGGGAATGTATCGTCGCAGCTCTGATATTTTGTAGGTTCTGCGATACGTACAACCCTGATATCTCTGGATCCAAATGGCCCCGCCCAGATATCCTGATTGAGTGTTTTGTGCATGACACCGTGGAATTCGGAATATTTTTTCTTGAAAAACTTGAGTGGACACTTTTTATCGGGATTGAACTCAATGCATGGTTCTGATAAGAACGATTCTAGGGGACTACAAGCCGTGGCGAGTTGGCGCTGAACATCTACAAAGTACTTGGGTACGATGTTCCAGATATCTTTCTCGGGCCATTTTTGCGCAAACTCCAAATACGCGCGCACGCACTTCTGTAAAATGCATGGAAGTTCCCCTTCGAGTTTACCGTCGAGGGTGGGGTCTGCTTCACGAACCTGTTTTGTAAAATCAGCAGTCAGTACACGTCGCAAAATACTGCCAGAGTTATCACGCCAATTCGGGACTTCATTACCCCCGAGAATGCCGGGTACCGTCCACTCAAACGATTTAGCCTTCTCGTGTTTCACTGCGATAGATACATCCTCACCGCTCACGATCGACTGAAACTCAGCCTGCTCAAGTGCCAGGTCACCCTTGATCTCTGGCGCAATAAACATAAATCCATCCATGATAGCCGACAAACCGAACTTCCGCTCTACATTATTCGATAGGGTCTTAACATCCTCCGTGCAGTAAAACTTTCTGAATACCTTCGTGATGAGTGTAGACTTACCCGAGCGTGCAACACCTTTCAGGAAAGGAATGCATTGCCACTTGTCAATCTCATTAACATCGAAGCACAGTCTACCACCCATAGCAAAAATCCATTCGGATACATCCTTATCGAACTTTTGATAGTTCAACACGGAATCGAAAAAGGGTGTCGGTATGTCACGCCAGTTAATCTCGGAATAGTCTGTGAAATCCTGATCAAAATACTTAGAACTTACGATCGTCTGATCCAAGTTTTTGAATTCATTTGACTCATACGTGTAAAAACTCGCACGCCAGTGTGGGTTGACAATATCCGATTTCTCGCTATCAAATTCCTTACCGATGAAAATACCGTTTTTAAACGACCATACGTGACGGTTCTTTTGAATTTCGGGGAATTGCATATCTTTTATGTTTTCTAAGTGACGAATGAGATCATTGTGACCGGGTGCGCGTGCAGTGAGGTTCTTCCATAAGTCAAATTGAACCTCTTTCTTAGCAACACCGTATACGTAATCCTTGATCGTTTCCACGGGTTTCCAAGCTCGAGTTCCTGCACCGTCGGGTGTCTTAATCTGAACACAACACTGCCCTTTGTATCGTCTAATCTGTCGCCGGTAGAGATCCTTGAGTGTCTGTAGGACGCCTTGTTGAAATGGGTTGAGTTCATCTATGTTGTTAATCGTGGAGATCCTAAAAATAGATGGGTCGGTTTCTGGGTTAATTGGAACATATGTAGGGTTGTTCATACGTTCACTTATGCGAGCGTGACGAAATACAATCTGCCATGCATCGTCTACTTGATCCAGGAGACGGTTGATGCGAACGGATATCTTCATATCGTTATCGTCTTCAATATCCATCATGTTAAGAGTGTCTGCTCTATGGTAAAGTTCGCATAGACGTTCGTTCATACGCTTAACTTTGGATTCGACACGTGAGATGTCAATAGATACTGGTAAACCATCTTCTGTCAGTTCATCTTTCGTAAAAAAGTTTTCATAGCCGATACGGTAGGACAAATATATGTCGTCACGGTCATTGATTTTCCACATGTCTTCCAGCTGGACGAGAAATTTCATGACATCGTCATGCGAAAAAGTTTGAATTTGGTTGGTCCACATTGCACTGGCGGCGTCATCCCTGTTGGATGTTTCATCGATGAAATGTGTAGCTACCTCTGTCATTTCCTAAATATAGATTTCTTTTTTTAAGCAGTGTTATTCTTCTGGAGGGATGATAAAATTTTGACAAGAATCTTATTCTGAATTTCCATCTGACGACCCATATTTACGAGGGCGGTGCAAACTGTATCACCATCCTGTGTTGTCAGGACGGAACCAAGCATGGCTTCCATGGGACTCATCACATCATCCTCATCCTCGTATTGTGTGAGATCTACCTGGTCAATATCACCAGGCTGAGATTCATCTTCATACTCAGATACTGTTTCGGCACTGGCCTCGGCTTCGATTTCGGAATGAGTGTGTTGGGACATTTATGTAAGGTGAGGAAAAATGGTGCCGTGTTTTTCGCGGCTCAAAAAAAATGTTGGTATATAGTACAACAACTCACAATGGCCGGTGGTCTCATGCAACTCGTCGCTTACGGTGCCCAGGATGTCTACCTGACCGGCAACCCTAAGGTTACTTTCTTCCAGGCGGTCTACCGCCGCCACACCAACTTCGCGATGGAGAACATCGAGCAGACCGTCAACGGTACTGCCTCCAACTCCGGTCGCGTGTCTGTCACCGTTGCGCGCAACGGTGACCTCGTCAACGACATGTACATCGAGCTCAAGGCTAAGTCCGGTCTCGAGACTGGTACCGGTACGGCGAACGCCGATGCCTGCTGGGTCGCCGAGCGTGCCGTCAAGGATGTTGAGCTTTCCATCGGTGGTCAGCGCATCGACAAGCACTACCAGAAGTGGTGGCGCCTGTACTCCGAGCTTTACCTCGACGAGTCCAAGAAGGCTTCGTGGGGTAAGATGACCACCGCGGTCAATTCTCAGGTGTTCCTCCCCCTGATTTTCTTCTTCAACCGCAACCCCGGTCTCGCGCTCCCCCTCATCGCTCTTCAGTACCACGAGGTCCGTCTCGACTTCGACCTCACTGATCAGTTCAACACTCACACTGATGGCACCACCTTCAAGGTATGGGCTAACTACATCTACCTTGACACCGAGGAGCGTCGTCGCTTCGCCCAGAAGGGTCACGAGTACCTGATCGAGCAGGTTCAGCACACTGGTGTTGACACTGTTACCCCTGCGGGTGGTGTCAAGCAGGTCCGCCTGTCGTACAACCACCCCGTGAAGGAGCTCGTATGGTGCCTCTCCGAGAACAATGACCAGCAGGGTCTTTGGAACTTCACCACCAAGGCTGACGACACTGAGATTGTCCTCGAGTCTGACCCCAACGCGATCACGGCGTCTAACGCGTTCGTCTCCACTTCCGGTTCCGGTGCTCCCCTCCTTAAGGTCGGCACTGACGGTGGCTCGGAGAAGTTCACCGAGGAGGCTGTCGGTACCGTCGAGACCATGAAGCTTGTGCTTAACGGCCAGGACCGCTTCAAGGAGCAGTCCGGTAAGTACTTCAACCAGGTCCAGGCGTACAACCACCACTCCGGCTCCCCCTACGCCGGTGTGTACTCGTACTCTTTCGCGCTCAAGCCCGAGGAGCACCAGCCTACCGGTACATGCAACTTCTCGCGCATCGATAACGCCCAGGTTGCGATCAAGACTACCGCCGGTAATGACAGCGCGACCAACCTCAACATGTTCGCGGTCAACTACAACGTCCTCCGCATCCAGTCGGGTATGGGTGGCCTCGCTTTCTCCAACTAAGCATTCAGTCTTAGTTTTCTAAAAAATATTTATATTTCAATTTTAAAATGCACATCCATGCTATTTAAAACTGAATTTGTTAATTGTTATTTGTTTATTCAAAACTGACTGAGCAGTCAAATGAATTACACCGTCCTCGTCCAATCATATCGTACACGACCTCCCCATCGACAATCTCCTCTTCGATGAGTAATTCCTTGAGTTCCTCGAGCTTATCCTTATTTTCTACCAACATCTGAAGTGCGTACCTGTAACACTGGGATACGATATTATCTATTTCGTTATCCACCTTAAGAGCGGCTGACGGGGAAAGATTACGGTAATCGTAATTGTTCTTACCGAACCCATACGTCGTCACCATTTCACGGGCAATCTGATACACCATCGCATAATCAGAACTCGCACCAGTCGTGACACGGTTAGCACCGTAGATAACCTCCTCAGCTGCGCGACCACCTAGGGCGACTAGGATCTGAGCGAGTAGGTACTCTTTCGTGTAAAAGGGTGAGTCTGCGTTATCCTCTGAAGGTTGGAAGAATGTCACACCACCCGCAGCACCGCGGGGCATGATAGAGACCTTACGAACTGTATCGTAATCAGGTACGAGAACGCCGATGATAGCGTGTCCAGCTTCGTGATAAGCTACGAGCTCCTTCTTGCGCATAGAATATTTAACATCACCTTTAGCACCAATGACAATACGCTGATAAACGTTCTCAGTGATTTCGGTTGTGATCGTCCCGTCGTTATCCTTGACGGCGCGAATAGCGCACTCGTTGAGAAAATTGGCCAGGTCCGCTCCGGAGAAACCGGTTGTCTGTTTCGCGATGTTCTTGAGACGGACATCTGGTGCGAACTTCTTACCTCGTGCGTGAACCCCCAAAATCTTGAGGCGACCCTTAACACTTGGAAGGGAAACCTGAATTTTACGATCGAACCGACCTGGGCGGAGTAGTGCGTCATCGAGAATATCTACGCGGTTCGTAGCAGCAATTACGACAATGCCAGTCTCATTATCGAAACCGTCCATTTCGGTGAGAAGTTGATTGATAGTTTGTTCGCGCTCATCATTTCCGGGTGTAGTAGTACCACCACGCTTCTTGCCTACAGCATCAATCTCATCGATGAAAATGATACATGGTTGATTTTCACGAGCCTGTTGAAACAATTCACGTACACGCTTAGCACCTACACCTACGAACATCTCAATGAAACTTGCTGCGGAACATTGAACAAATGGGACGTTCGATTCACCTGCGATAGCACGCGCCAATAGCGTTTTACCGGTACCAGGGTCCCCGGCGAGCAACGCACCCCTTGGAATTCGAGCACCACTCCCGTAATACTTATCAGGGTTTTTCAGAAAGTCGACAATTTCCTCAAGTTCATCCTTCGCAGAATCGATACCCTCAACATCCTTGAAACGCGTCGTCACTTCATTTTCCATGTTAAAGTCTGCAGATTTCATAAAAGGGTTTGGCATTCCCATTCCACCTTCACTTCTCGATGCGAATAGCGTACGTGCGAGCGTAAACGCATACGCGACAAAAAAGAACATGACAAGGTTCTCTGTAAGAGACATAGGTTTCGTGTTATCCACTATGACTTCAGCACCACTCTCCATGAGTGTATTCCACAACTGTTCGGTCTGTACGATTTGTACGTCCCCGTAATCCCCATTCTCTTCCTGAAACACAGCGATGTTCTTATTAGGACGAACGACTACAGCGGGAAGTTCCTTCTTTTTTAGACCTTGTATGAACTGTGTATACGAGCGCGGACTATATTCAACTGTCCGTTCTTTTGTATCAACTTTAACACTCGGGGCTTTAAAGATGTATTTAGTCAAACTATTCATTCCGCTATGTTTTACATGATCATATGTTTTAAGTTGGTTATCATGACCTAAGTCGAACTAGAGTTCTTGTTTTCTAAACTAAAATGAGCAAATATACACGTACCGAACTGATTACTACCCTGACTATGATGTTACGCACGGTAGAAAATAACACTGACGTTGAAGTTTGTAGAACTATGGCATTGTCTATGTTTGAGGTCACACTCAGTCATTACCATCTTCTCATACAGGGAAGTGGTGATAATAAACTCATTCAGACCTGTTATAATAAAGCAAAAGAGCGTAAAAATGATAGCAGATTTATAAAGTATGTTCATAAATTCGAAGAACTTACTAGGCCGCCACCCTTGCGCCGATCGGCACGGCTAGCAAATAAGCGTACTTAAATATAAGCCTCTCATTCTAGATAATGTTCAAGAAAGTGTTTGAACTTTTTGTTAAAGTGGATAAACCTGCATTGGGACGATGGTCCCTGAAATCTTGTAATGAAATTTCAACATCTATCAATTCTATCTATCAAAATAGGGATCACTGTGGTGATACGATATGTAAAACACCTAAGAAGGCCTCAGAGTATAAGGATAAGCCACGTTAAGTAACCATGTATGAAATTTACACTGACGGGAGTTGTCTCGGGAATCCTGGATGTGGTGGTTGGGGTGTGGTCAGTGATAACTTTAAACTCACTGCTGGACAGAATGATACCACAAATAACCAGATGGAGATGACCGCGATTTTAAAGGCTCTTGAAGAATGTCTCCATCGAAATATTCAAGAAGTGCGTATTTACACGGATAGTAATTATGTGAAGCAGGGAATCATGGTGTGGATAGTGAATTGGAAGAGAAATGGGTGGAAAACTGCTGCAGGAACCGCTGTAAAGAATAAGGACTTATGGATCAAAATTGACGAAGCTCGTAAAAAGTTGAAAACAGTTGAATGGCGGTGGGTTAAGGCGCATAACGGAAATCCTAAAAACGAAGAAGTTGATAAATTGGCGAGACTATCAGCAGAGACCATCAAGAAAAATATCGCGTCACAGTAGGATGGGTGAAAAAGATCTTAACCCCGAACCATGTGAATGGTGTGAAAAACAAGAAAAGTTACTTATAAAATGGGCGGAGAAAGCGGCCGGATACCGCTGGTTACATAATCACGCGCGTTTATTTTATAAGAAACAAAACGACTGGCTGGCTTATCCTAGTATAGTCATAGCGAGTATAACCGGTGTAGGTGGATTTGCGGTTCTTAATCCAAGTGGGAGTGAAGATGTATCTACGAATACAAAAAATAATATCATGATCATTCAGTATTTTTTTGCGTTTTTGAATGTACTCGGTGGGATACTTTCATCCATAAGTAAGTTTAGTCAAAGTCTCCCTCTTTCAGAATCACATTCATCCATGTGTATACAATGGTCTAAATTTTACAGGAGTATCGATATGGAACTTTCTCTCGATATCAAACACCGCAACGATGTTGTAGATTTTATCATGAAATCGCGAGAGGAATATGATAAGTTACTAGATGATTCACCTGATATACCAGCTATCAGTATTCAAGCTTTTTTGATACAGTTTCCAGATAAGGAGAATAAACCTGACGTGTGTAACGGTCTTTCTATCGTCGTAAGTGACGACGCTGCGTCAGTTACGGGTTCTGGGCGTGCAGTCAGTCGGTGGTTGAACGCTTTTAATACTGTAAGGAGAAGAAGTAGAGACGGGGGTACGCTCTCACCTATAGATAACGTTTAATAACCACCCTTTAGTACATCAGTCGTGAGATGTGGATATTGTCTAGAAAAATATCGTTTATTACCCCAATCATGATGACCTATAGTACTCGGACCAGTTCTATCGATTTTCATATACGCTCGTAAATCTTTATAAAATACCCGAGCACCTTGTGCTATGATATCTTCATGCTTTAAGTCTACGTGATTATCTATTGGGAAAAAGTACTCATAATATTTCTTCATGTTTTCTACGTTGACGAGGTAACACTTCATACTCGTGATCCATTTAACACTTTCTAAGCCCTTTTCGTTTCCGTCGGGTAACCTAGATAGACAGTGGAAGAAACAAATCTCAAAATTGTCTCCCATCGTATCGATCACATCCTGTATCTGTTTATACAGTTCTGGATTTTTGACGATTACGTTATCCTCAAACATGACAGCATATTTCAAACCCTGTTGGAAACACTTTTCGTAAAATTTCATATGACCCATGTAACACCCTATAGCACCCATGTTTATAAATGTGATGTCACGGCGTTTATGTGAACGATCATAATGCATTTTAAGAGCTTCCCTGTAATATTCTGGTTTGACGAGATGTTTAAATTTTTCTACATTCTCGATCTTTTTAGTGTCCTCCCCATATATAATCTCAATCGGTACACTTTCGTCATGATACTTCATAAACGTATCCTGTCGTTTCTTAGAGGATGGTAGTGTCAATAGAAAGCATTTATAGTCCAATCCATTTCCACGATCACCGTTTAATCTTAATGATAATACATATACGATGGCACATACCAGTGTAAATGTGATTACCATTTTAATATACACGTATAATAAAAAAAATGTTTGTACCCATCAGTGTAATTTTCATAACACTCATGTACGGATTGTTGTATAGCATGATGAAACCTGAAGAGTTTGGTTTCACAGAACTCATTGATCCGTTCTACTTTTCGTTTACGACCATGTCGAGTGTTGGATATGGTGATTTCAGTCCTAAAACTGTCAGAGCGAAACTTGTTGCAATGTCTCAACAAACACTTTTATTAATTGAGATCGCGTCACTGGTTGGTTTACTTATCACAGCTAATAAGAATGTTATGATTTAAAAAAATGGTGCATTTTGTATAAAATGAACATAGTACAACGTCTTAAAAGACTACCATGGCAGTCAATAGGTCGTCGATATTATGCAGTTAAATTAAAAGAGGATCTACTTCTACCCGAGAGTGAACGTATGTTTAGAGATGAAATGTGGCAGATAATCGGAGATTTACATCCTGAGCGTAACAGGGGATTTCGTATCGAACTTGAAGTACATCACGAGCAGAAAAAAATCGACTTATTTACCGAATCAATGTCAAATTATGAAAAACATGTAATTTACGCGAAGCATAGGAATAGATTGAGAAACACCTTCCCGGACTATGTGTTTGTCGAACGTCATGTATAATTATAAACAAATTTGTGTCATACTAATGAGACCACTCAATAACTTGTGATGTTTCTCGCTTGAAACTGTATTCACGTTATCAAATATATGCATGATGAGATCGTTATCGTCCTTAGCCTCTTCATCATGTATTTTTTCTTCGGTGCGTAAATAGTCAGCTATAACGTAGATAATGGCATCTAAAAGTTCTTCGGATGCCATCTCGAGCCATGAATTTTTTACTGTACCCCACGTGACTGTATCATCCATGATACGAACTCCATGACCATACTTCATCTTTCCCATCTTCATACGATCAACAACTGCTTCACGAAGATGCATATAGATGTATCACACGCGAATACTTTAAATTACCTATCCATTTCCTTTTCCCAATCTGTAATTTCAAGTGTCTTTGAAGGTGGTACCACGAGTGTTCCCCGATTAACAACGCGACATTTGTAATTCCCGACGTTACACGCATGATTTAATTCATATTTAGATACGAATTGAATGAATGGTTTGAAATTGGTATCCGCTTCTAGTAATGTTTTGTATCTGAAAGCTTCATCAAAAGTATGAAACGCGACGATGTGATTTACTTCGATACCGTTTTCGTGACGCTCGGCGATGGAATAAATCCCTTCTACTCCATTCTTTTCAAACGCGAGAATGTGAAATGGCTTATTCGTTTTGATTTCACTGATAGACCTACTATTTTTATCGCTCAGACCGTGCATACTCGTGTACATATTTTTACCCACCCGACATCTGGTTCTGAACCGACGTGGCGTGGGGTTGTGATACACGTTTTGAGGCTGAGCAAACATTTTTAGATTTTTCTAAATACACATCTACTTAGGTCGAATTAACCCATTTTTGCATCTTACCGACACTCCACACGAGACTGATGATCGCCGTAGCGTTTTTAATAGTCTCGTCTAGAGAGTTCATATTTGTTTAGTTTTATGTGTATGCAGTGATTACTTAGGTGTTCTTCCCCCCCGAACGCTCCTTATAATACTCCCCGGGGTGCGGGAAATACTCCCGGCGACTTGACCAGCAGCCGATCGAGTACCCGGTGTACGTCTAGCCGAAGCCGAACGAGTACCACCGGCGGGTGAAGCATTAAACATTCTTTGTATACTCCGCACTGATCTAGTTCCAGTCGATGGTGCGTTATTCGGACCACGGGATACCCTCGTCACTGTTCTAGGTGGTAAAGGTGGTCTTTTAACTGGTGGTTTATTGTTATTTTGATTATCGTTTCTCGATCTTTTCAATGTTGGTGCTGCTGTAGGTTTTTTGGTTGTTGTAGATTTTTTGGGTGACACTTTACCAATTGTCATTTTCATGTTCGACGGGTTTTGGTTCATTTTAAATGGTTTGGTAACGACCGGTAGCCCCCCTCTTCTCGCAGCAGCTTCTGCTCTTCTCGCGGTAGCTTCTGCTCTACTTTTCGCGAGTTCGAATTCTCGGCGACGTTTCTGATTTATCTCTGCCTGTCTAGTTTTTTCCCTCGTTAATTTAGATTGCTCTTTTCGGCGTTCTTGAGCTGCCGCTTGTGCCCTGTTATTTCTCAACCTTTTAATCCTAGCCTTCGCTTCAGCTTGTCTTTTCTGTCTCTTTTTTTTGTCACTCGCGGTTTCTATACACCCATCGCCACCTTGGACCTCACTCCACGATAATATTCTCTTACTTGCAGGGTCTAAAACACCTACATTATGAAACACACTATGTTTGATTAAACAATCCGGTAGGCTGCCAATCATGTAATCTATAATCAAACATGCTCCCTCATTTTCAAGTTTGGCACACAACTCGTTTGATGTCGTATTATTTCCACCGTTTCGTGTATATATAGGTTTATTACCAGAGATGCTAATGAGTATGTCTCTTGACAAGTCTTCGCATGCATTTATTAACCCACCCGAATCCGAACCAAACACATTCGTCACGAAATATAAAAAGCGCCCCACTTTTTCATCCGATGATATCTGGCGCTTATTGGTACTGGACACGGTATTTTTCAGCCCCTTGCCATAACCACTTTTGACCTTGCGGTATATGTCACTTCCTAGTAACCTAACCAATGTTTTGTGTGCTACACGAGTGTTTGAAACGTTTGTTAAGTTTATAGTATTTACTTTTCTAGCTTTAAATTTTTCGCGGTTTTGATTTTGACCCATTAAACTTCCAATGGCATCAGTGTTACCCTTACCACTCGTCCTTGTAGTGGGTTTAAAATCGTGGAACGTATCAACAATGCTAAAGAATGCTTCTACAATCGGTATATTTGATGTCTGGGACGGATAATTGAAAATCCAATAAAATAACACCAAAGCTCTTAAATGGACATTTGGAACCACGCGTTTGTTGAATAATAACGTTGTATCTAGATACCACCCAATCTCCCTTGTCTTGTCAATAATCTTTAAATCGTCAACTGAAACTATACCTTTATCAGAAGTGAAACCTGACCGTGTCAATTCTTGTGTCAGGTATCGCAATATTCTTCTGTTATCTCCCGGGGGTACCAAATGAAACCTACTCGTAGATGTCTTTTTACTAGCCGCCTCTTGAAATATCGTTGGTACCTGGCGGACGACGGATGCTATAGCCGCTGGCCGATCCGCGGTCATGAAATACGCTTTATTATACATGGTACGGTTCGATAGTTCTCTATCGAATAAACTGAGATATACATCTTCCAATGAAGAACCCCCTTCGTTCATAGCATCTAAAACAGTAACATTGTTTGGGCGTGTGAGAAATAAACTAGAATCGCCAGAAACTTTCCGTGTTAATAAAAATTGAAAATAGTCGAGTAATCTTTTGTATTCCACTGGGCTTCCACGAACCTTCACATCCTTAGAAGATCTTGAAATACTACCCAGTAAGTTGGCCAGCTCTGCGACGCTTGGGGCCTCACCACTCAAGGCCTTATAACGCCCTAGACGATATCCATGTGTATCATTTAAAAGCAATCCAACCGACGCACCATTTGAATGACTTTTATAAAAGTTTGAATTTCTTCTATTCTTCAAAATCTTAAATCCGGCATTACCAGTAACTAATTGAGTAATAGAATTCCTTTTCGTCATCCCCCAATTACTTTTTACCATAATAGATGGATGTGTCATATCAGATGTCTGTGTTATTGTGTGATTAGCAAAGGGGCTACTATATTTTACATCGTTATCGAAAGAATATCCTGTAGAGGTTTCCTTTATAACGACGAATATTGGCTTTTCTGAACATTTAGAAGAAGCCATCTAATTATTACGAAGAAATTATATTTTGGGGAGGCGATTGTAGAGGGGAGTTGTCGTTGATGCGTTTATACGTTTTACATTTTTCAAGATATTCGCGAACGCATTCGTCCAATACGCCTGGTCTGTGTCAGAAACTGTTCCGGTCATTTTATCTATTTTCGAATAGAGTTCGGCGTTTTTATCATTATTCGTTACGGTACCTGTTATTTTATCGATGGAGTACAACATGAGAATGACATATTTCCAGAATACGCGATTTTCCAAACCTGGACGCATTTCGTATGTGAATGTGAGGTACGTGTTTACTAATTGTTCACGCTTGGATTTGATATCCATCGTATTATTGAGCCTCCTTCCTGGCGTTGTCCGTTGAACTGTTTTAGGTGGTGTTTTAGTTTTCGGTGTGGTTCTAGTTTGTGTAACGGTAATAGTTCGAGACATCTATTATCAACCAATATTTTTTTCAATTAATGTATTCGTAGCTACCGTCTTCGTATGCGTTATATAGTTCATTCCAACTCAATACAGTGTTTTCATATTCCGAACACCATGGATATAACACACCATCACTCCCCCCAAAATGAATAGCCGCAATTCCATTGTTTTGACACGATTCACATATTCCGTAATTATCGTCGATGATCGTATCGAGTTTTAGACTGTTACAAATGTCTGACTTCGGAACTTCCATGTCCGTGTAACTATTCGTCAAAATAACATCATCAAAAATCCCTGGGAAATGAAACTGTAACCAGTCTTCCGTTTCTTGTCTCACACAATCTTGACGTCCCGTCACTGCGTAAATTTTACCTATACCTGGGCGCAATAGACGGAGTATAGGCTGCGACCCGATAGTCGGCTGTAGTAGCATAAATTCTTCCGTTTTGTAAAATTCTCTTACCATTTTTTGTGACTGTTTTTCGGTTATGTTGAACATGTCACGATATACATAGGCATACCTATTACTCGATGGCATGTTCAACTTGGCCCATTTAGCCATCGGACGTACTAGTGGTACCAAAACTTCATCGATATCAACTGCAATGCGGTTCATTAATATATATAGAAATAATATGTCTAAGTATCTTAACGAATGTATGACAAGTCTGAATGTCAAACAGGTATTGTCCATATAGGGTACGGAAATTTCCACAGGGCGCATCAAGCGATGTACATTGATGAATATATGAGAAAAACGGGTGATCTTAGATGGGGGATCGTCGCAGTTAATCTCAGGAACGAAGGGTTTCGTGAAATAGACGACTATATAGTTAAGACACCTACACGGTATAAAAAGGTCCGGTCGCATCTCGATTATATCGATTGGACTAAGAATAGGACGGTCGCGAAACATATGCTCACACTTCCGAGTGTTCATCTCATCACAATCACGGTGACGGAAAGTGGTTACGCACCTGGATCTCCACTCTTTGAATATCTCGCGTGTGGACTTCGAAACAGGACAAACCCCATAACCATATTATGCTGTGATAACATTCGTCAAAACGGGGTCGTACTCGAAACACAGTTTTTGGCGTATCTATACCAAACGAATCAATATGATATTGCAGACTGGGTGAAAGCTAATGTAAAGTTTCCATCGTGTATGGTAGATCGTATCACCCCCCGTACGACGGATACACTTCGCCGCGAGATTGAAGAAAAATTTCCTGGATTCGGTGCGACGGCTGTACAGACGGAAGAGTACACGCAATGGGTTATTGAAGATGATTTCGCATCGGAATTTCCAGATTTATCGGAGGTCGGAGTGGTTATCACAAAAGATATAGAACCGTATGAAGAGGCTAAGATTAGGATTTTAAACGGTGGACATACATCACTGGCATATATGGGTGTTTTATCTGGTTACGATACGTTCGACCAGGTCATGAGCGACCCGAGACATCTCGATCATTTTAGAAAGTTACAGGTAGAAGAGATCGCTCCAACCATTGACACTGATATTCCATTTGATATTCATGAATATATCAATATGGTTGAAGAACGGATTTCGAGTAAGATAAATGTGGATAATCTTGATCGGATATGTATGGATGGCTTTACTAAATTTCACACGTTCGTAGTTCCTTCTCTTAGAAAATGTCTCGAACAGGGAAAGAAACCTGTTCACATATACAAAAGTATCGCCGCGTGGTATATTTATTGTAGGAAATTTGCGAGAGGGTGTACACGAATAAAATATAATGAACCAAATTGGGTACTCCTAGAACCCCTTTTAAGGGATGGAGCTGTAGAAACATTCGTTCGATCGGAACGGTTGTGGGGAGATATACCAAAAACGTATATTACATTCTCTAGAGACTTAATAACTATACTACTTTCACATACGTACGAGTGTGAACTTGACCTACTCGTAGATGATTAGCAAAAGTGTGCACGCAACTTGTCGGCGTGTCGAATCTTACTACGTTGTGTCACTCGAACTTCTTCTTCGTCTTCGTGTTCATCCTCTTCACATGCCGGACAGTGTGCGTCAAACATGTGACAAATGTGTTCACCATTTTCAACCATCTCACGAACATCGGGGTCATTCATGATATCATCTTCATCTTCAGTCTCTTCAATCGGTGAGAGAGTTTTGTTTTTCTGAAGTTTCTTGAGTTCTTTCACGCGCTTTTTAAGTCTTCTGATTTCATCGTCAAAATCCTTTTCAGTCCAGCCATCAAACTCATTCGACATCTCGACGAAAATACCGGCGGGGAGTGGGTGGCTTCGGGTAGATCCCATATTTTAGATGAAAAATACATATATTCTTACAAACTTAGGTGCTATTTTTCTAAAGAACTGATCGACCAGTCGTGAACTCCTTTCTGTCGATACACCAGAAATCACGCCATCCACGTTCGGTACCATATCCACCCAATAGATATTCTCTCTCTATACACGCCTTCTCTAAGGCGTTCATCTTTTCCTCAGACTCCCTGACCTTCTTCTCAGCATCTTCCACATTTGAGTTCCATTTCCTGTGACACTCTTCCTTGTAGTCTTCGTAAATCTGTCTCTCAAACGCAGGGAGTTTTTGGAGCGTTTTAAGGGAGAGTTCTTCAAAGAAGAACTTATTCTTTTTCGCGTTGTCAATCTCAGCATCGGTTCCAATTTCCATCACAATCGTCCGAAGACCCCATTCCGTCAGGTTTTTCCAAGTCCAGCCTCCATCCTCAGTCGCAGCAATACTGGATACGCAACCAACGAGAATTGCCTCGTTGACGGTGTCCCGTTCATGGAGTTTAACGTTGGGAAGGACCTTCCCATCCATATCCATTCTTTCGCACCAAGCCTTGATAGCTTCACTCTTGTGTCGCACAGTCATACGCTTGATGCCATCATAAGTACTCGTCGCCACTTTGTCGAACTTCTCCATATTCTTGTACTCAGCGTGCATCTGCTTCACACATTCCAAAATCTCATCTTTGATCATCTGAAACTCTCGCTCTCGCCACCGAAGTCGTTGAGCTTCGGTGGGAGGCTCATAGTCGCTGTCACTGTCATCGTCACTCTCCGTGTCACTGTAATAGAACGTGTCTTCGTGGAATGGTTTGTTTCCGTTTATGTGGTCATGAACACGTTTCATTTTATCAGCCATCTCCAGATAGAGGCCATCGGGGATCTTACTGGAGATGTCGTCAAGGCAAGCCATGAGGCTTCGGAGGTCTTCCATATTGATTGATTGTTTACATGAAAATTACAATATTTTGATTCTACTTAGGTGCGATCCACTTGCGAACCCCTCTCGACCAGTCAACAATTTTCTTAAGAGACCATGTCTGATCGATGTCACTGCGTGTGCGCATCTTCTTCAACCTGAAATTGACAGACCCCTTCGCGGGTGGAACCTGAATGAAACCCTGTCTCATAGGGAGACGTTTACCGTCGGAACCCATAGTCTCTAAGATGTACGGGAAATGTTTCTCGAAATATGCCCAGTGAACTGTACCTCGGCTCGATTTGGGAACATATTTATAAATCACACCCCAAATGAACTTTTTTACATACTCAAGACGTTCACGGGGATCTTGTGGTCCGGGTTTGACCATTCCGAGATTTACCATTAAGGCGAGGAACGACTCCATATAACAAAAATGGTGTTGAGAAAGTTCATCATATTGAGAAACAATAAAAGCTTCTTCCATATGCTTCTTGGGAACACCTCCACGACCACCTGCGTAGTTCTTGTTCTTGAACTCGTTAAATGACTGTGACACAAATCCACCAGTGGGTTGTGGATTTAAATCAGTGCTCGTCGCATTCCTCAAGCGAGGATAACATCCGTGAATTGTCCCATTCGATACTTTGTATCCTTTACCCAAAAGGGACTTTAATGGGCTCTCGAAATCAGAATCTTCGTTTTTCATCGAGTCATAAATCAGTGCAGTCTTATTAGTGTGATTAACTCGTGTCATGCCATAATGTCCAGATCCGTCAGGGAACGAATGCTCCATGAGAATATAGTCAGTACCATTACGACCCTTGGTAGCTAAGGGACGCTTTTCCATTGAAGATGTCTTACGGATCAGGAAACGGAAGTTCTTCCCAGATTCCTTCTTGATATCCTTGGCGATTCGCTCGAATACACCCTTCTTATGAAGATAGTACTTGGCAATTTCAGAAGCATCCTCTATAGCTAGGAGGTTACTTGCTTTCTTATTCGTGAGAATTCGCGACTCAATATAATCGTTCTTGTCAATTTCAGGGGTTTCACCTTTAATTTTGAGAAGTTTACTTCTCACTGAAACATTTTTGATTAACTTGATGGGGGTGAGAGACATGTTATATTATGATATTATAATTTCTAAGCTTGACTTAGGTATGGAACATGTACGAAAAATTATGGAAATAATGGACGACGAGATGTTCCCGACAAAAAGGGAGTGGGCATATATCAAAATATGTAACGAACTTAAACAAATTCACATCGAACTACAACACTTTTCGAAACTAGCAGCAATACACGCCCCGGCTATATTAGATCCATCAGCGCATGTCGATATGCGCACTACAGCTAGAATAGATCCTTCAGCACCACCCGTATAAATTTACTCATAATCCCTGACTACCACACCAACAGGGAAACGTGGGATACCGAGAGCGGTCAGGTTTTGGAAACGTACAGTGAGCATCTTTCCCATAAACTTCTCGTGGTTTTTGTATTGTTTTGCACGCTGTGCGATAGTACCCTCGGGTCGAACCGTGAACTGTTGACCGTCTCGAGTTTTACACACCCATACAACCGAGTCGGCGTCACGACCATGACCCGTCTTGGCACCGACAATCTCAAATTCTTCGGTTTGGAAATCCTTGAACTTGAGAAGGTAGTTGCTTCGCTGACCCACTTCATATACACTGTCCTTATCACGGATCATGGTACCCTCATGACCATCCTCGACGTGCTTCTTGTGCACCATCGGAACGTGGTCCCGCAACATGACAAGTGTCGTCTCCACATATTCGTAGTGAGGGTTCTTGAGAGACTTAACCTTTTCCCATCGTTCTTCGAATGTCATATCGAGTTTATTGAGGTCGAAGTAGTCAAAGACGTGAAACTTGAGCTTCAAAGGGTCGGTTTTGAAAGTACTCGTAAGTTCTTCAAAGTCGAGCTTGGGATCAAATGCTTCACCGTCGACATATTGACCCTCCTCGAGACCCCTGCCAAGAATTTCAGTACCGGGTACAATCTTTCCGGTCCTCGAGATACCCCCGTCCTTGGATACCAAAAGACGGACACCATCCAATTTGGGTTGAACGTAAAAGGGTTGACTGATGTACTTTTTACGACTTTCCCACTTGTTAGCGAGCATGGGTAGGATTGTAGTAGCCTTAGTGTTCAAATTTTTCCACATCGTGTTCGCACGTTTCATGGCACTTTCATAGCCGAGTGGGACTTCAGTCACAGATGTAGCTTCTTTGCCTCCAACCTGACCAGACGCCTTAACAATGCACCAACATCCGCCCCGCTCTTCGACCCTGATGTCGATGTAGCGCTTCTTGCCGTTTTTGTCGGTGGTAAAAATTGTGTTCATAATGTAGTAGGATGATACCCGTTGTAAATTATGAAAGAATGGAGCGACTTAAGCCTCCTCCGTTAACGAACATTCCCATGAATTTGAATACGATTAGCGTTGGATTTATTATACTGGGTGTACTCGTTTTGTACAGGCGATATATCATCACTAAGAATGCCCGTGAACGATCCCGTAATTGATACATTCATCGTATCCGAGATATATGTCACGTTTCATAAATTGAGACATCTTTTCTTTCGGGATCGACGTTTCATTCTCGTATAAATTCGTGATGACCGACATGATTTTTTTACACGTTTTCATTTCATCTTTCAGTTCGGTATATTTACCGAAGAAACCAGATGACAGTTGATGAATGAGAATAAATGAATACTTACCCATAAGTCTCTCACTTCCACCCAGTAACATAAAAGTCGCGGCGCTACAACAGGTACCTTCTGCGATCGTGACGACATTCACACGTGACGATTTTAGAGCGTCCATCATACTCAATCCCGAAAAAACGTCACCACCATCACTATGTATATGAACCCGGATCGTAGGCGTATACCCCGGTAGTTCGATAGCCTTTTTCAATAGATTCACTTCGAGCTTCTTAAACACATCTAGAAATTCGAGTGCATTCTCCCTATCGACTTCTCCATAGTAATATATGTCACATCCATTCACACGTACGACTTCATGATCTTCTGTATCGGAATCGGTGTCGACACTACTCATTTAACAAATTACGAAGTTTCTTTTTAACTTTTGTAACATCAGCCGGTTTCAATTTGTTACCAACTGCGAGATGATTCATCACGTCAAAATCAAGTGGTTCGAGTTTATATTCTATTAAAGGGTTTAGATCCCCCGCAATCGCGTATTGTCTAATTAAACTCAATTCATCATGCCCCAACTTAGTAGGATGCCTCGATTGAATGGCACGGAGTTTATTTTGTCGCATCTTGAAATTGCCATATTTGGTCCATAAACTTCCGGGTTGTATTTTATTTGGGTCGATTGGTTCACCCATATTCAGTTTAGGAACTGCCATTCCGGTGGCGATGTAAAACGGCATACAATTCCAATCACCTTTATACATCTGTGTATCGTATATGTCCGATTCTGATAAAGAATCAATTATAGTACACACGTTAGCATTTTTTGAAAGTAGATAATTTCCGTGTATGACATCACATACATGACCATGTTCATGTATCGTTTGAGATGTATCGAACCCTCCCTTACGACACAATATATCAGTGATGATATCCTTCGACGTTTTGAAAATGTCCTTTACATGAGAAAATTTTAGATAGTCGAAAAAGTTTCGTATGTTTCCGTTACATTCGGATGCAGCGTAACTAGCATTTGGGTTATCACATGCGAGAGAACATATAGCATCTGGTGTTCTTCTGGGTACGATTATAAGTTTGAAATTAGGTATCATGTGTATCGATGTAGATGTAACCACAACAGATCCACTGGTCATTTTTAATTTATTTTCGGAAACACGGTCTATAATCTGTTTATGTCCATGAATGGTTGCATCATACCCGTCAATAAAAATATGAGAAGATGTACGACCGATCAAATCCATGAACGTACTTTTTTTCTGAAAAAGCTCAGAATGTAATTCGATCGTGTTAGATGAATCTAGAACAGTTTCCGCGATAAAAGTTTTACCACTTCCAATTTGACCACATATGAAAACGTTATGACCTTCCTTGATATATTTTTCGAGTAAGTCGATTTCATTTTGGTGAAGCGTCGGTGGACGTGGTTTTTTTTGTGGTATAATTTTAATGAAGGAGTCCATAACTGATGAACTTACTGATCAAGCTTTAGATATTTTTTTAGAGAGTGATACAATTCAGACAAGGATACTCGAACCTGTGAAAAAGAGGGTTCTTCCTTATTTGATTTGCATCGGTATCTTTAATGTAATGTTATTTATAATGGTTGCATATCTCACACGTCGTGTCTCTAAGATTTTATAACGACATCTTCTAAATCAGAACCGTCACTCCCACCGCGGATGGCAGATAAATCCTTCTTCAATTCGTTAGTCATTTCATCTTCACTTATGAACATGTCAATCGGTTGAATGTGCATTATTTCTGGTTTGAAAATTCCATTATCATCTGGGAATTGCTTTTCGAACGCCTGAATGACAAAATATGGTATCGGTGGGGACTGTTCAATGAGCTTATCATATTCAGCGCGACACGTATCTATCATAGCGGATCCATCGCACGATCGTTCTTCTATCGGAAGTGTTAATTCTAAGCGAATCGTTCGTGATAGTTTACCGTATTGCAGTGAAGCGACACGATTTCCTTCCATCATTTCACTTATTTTAAGAAACTGCATGATAGTGGCTATTATACCCGCGACCAAATTAAGCCCGCCAATCACCGCAGGTGCCGCACCTCTTATACTCGCGGGTAGTGAACTCTGTGCAAAATTCGCAGTACCAGTGATCGTAGATAAAACAATTACAGGGAGTGAAAACTGCATATTCTGTTTCTTATATATTAAGAACGCATGGTTATGCATATACCTGTAACACGCGGAAGCTTCACCCCATGTTTTCAAAATCTGCTCCTGCTGTGGAGACCACGCGAATTTTGTTTTTGAACGCACTTTCTTTTCTTTGTCCATATTAAGATATGAATATTATTTTTATAATTCACACAATAGTATTCATCACGTCACTCGTAGTTCCGTTTACGAGAAATATAAAGTGGCTAAAGATGTATTCCGTAATAATACCATTCGTATTCTTTCATTGGGCGATAAATGATGATACATGCGCTCTCACGATTTTAGAATCTCAAATGACTGGTAAAGAACAGAAAGATACATTCTTTGGGCGATTGATGAGACCTATATATAACATTGATAATGAAACGTCCGATCAGGTAGTTAAATCTATATTATTCTCCCTTTGGCTTATGGTACAATTCAAACTTGGAATTATACCACGTCCCAGAATATTTTCCTAGGATATATAAATGAAACGTAAGAACGCGAACGCGACGGGATTAATTATTATTATCGCTCTTGTGGGTGTGATTATATATCTCGTGACACGACCCCGTGAAGTTGTTCGGGTACCTGTTCAGGTGCCTATGCGTCCACCAATGCGTCAGATAGAGCCACTCCGCAGACGACAACCAGAATTTAGAGACCCGCCTATAAAGGACTATAAACCTGGACATGTTCAGCAAATGGGTGTACTGATAGGTGATAATGGCGATACACTCCCATTGTATGGAAAAGAAGTACGTGGGCGGCGCGATCAGTATCATTACTATACATCTACACCTGGACAGCAGATCTATTCGATACCTATAACACACGATGGCCGTGACTGCATGGATGATTTAGGGTGTAGAGAGTTATACGGTAATGAGAATGTTAATGTACTCGGTAAAGCTGCTCCTTATGAAGCTAAACTTTACAGAACAGATCATTTCTTTTAAGCAAATGTGATACCGTAGCGCGCTGTCATGAGTTTTTTAGCTCCCGACATCGAAGGTTTACTCCATAAAAGCCATCTAGACCAAAACCCAGCCGTTTTAATTCCACTTTTAGTCCATGTTTCACCCATGCGTCCGTGACGTGCGAGATACCTTTTCATACGTGACGGGTCTCTGTGAATCGTATAATCTGAATACCCCTTACCTCCGAAGTCGACATGTGAACCGTTTTCGAAAGTAACCCTATACTTTTTTTTGGGATTGGGACTTTTCTTGAGAACCACTTTCATATATAAGTACCGAATATTTAATTCTATGTTTCTACTATAGACATGAATCTCCGCAAGCCAACCATCACTCGTATTATATTTATTTCCGCGATCGTATCCGTCTGTGTCGCTTTTATAATTGCCAAGATTTCTAAGTCCAGGGAAGAGAAGAGTTATAAATTCCCTGCCATGGCTAAGGCGACGTGGGAAGCATTAGGTGTACCACCCAGTGAAGAAGGTGAAGAAGATGATCAAGAAGAAACGCCACCACCCACCGACGATGTATTAGAAGGATATACCACTTTATAATTCTGAATCTGAAAATTCTGAATCGCTTGTAATTTCAAGTTGCACGTGATCAAGATCGGGACAGCATTGCGCAAACCCGTCATATGTAATTTTACACGATCGACAATAATACCAGATCATAGTATTTAGATAGTTGTTCACATACTTAAGTGTTTCCCGTGTACATTTGTAAAATGGATACTGATTTTGACAAAGTGATTTCCGACTTGCGTAACCTTCGTGAAGATGTCAGGGAAGTGAAACAGGATTACGATCTTGAATTAGAAATGTGTCGTTCAGACTTACGACAGCAATTCGGTTTTAAAATCTTGATGATGCTTTCATTCTTTCTTAACGGACTATTCATCGCATACCACGTAAAATACGCAGTTGTATCAGACGAACCCACAACCATCACTCCACGTCTTTTGTAAATGATATAAAGAGTTCCACCTTATCAAATGTATATGAAGCTTCTCATCAAGCGACTTTCTACTAATGCTATCATTCCTACACGGGCTTCCCCTGGGTCGGTCGGATATGATTTGTATAGTACTATCGATATGTATATCCCACCAATGGAACGTGGTATCGTGAACACTGGTATCGCGGCTACTATCCCAATTGGTGTATACGGGCGCATCGCACCTCGTTCTGGACTTGCTGTAAAGCATGGAATTCAGACTGGAGCTGGTGTCATTGACCCTGATTATACGGGTGAGTTGAAGGTGATTTTGTTTAATCAGGGAGGAGAACGTTTCGAGATTAAACAAGGGGATCGTATCGCCCAACTTATTTTGGAAAAATGTGAGACACCTCCTATCGAAGAGGTTGCAACTATTGAAGATACCGAGCGTGGTACACGCGGTTTTGGTTCTTCTGGATAAATTTAATTCGCGAACGCTACACCACCCATACCATCCTTAATTCTCAGGATGTTATAGTTGACAGCGTATGTTCGAACAATCGCACCGAGCCTGTTCGTGGTTCCATTGAGAACTAACTTAGCATTATCAATGCGCGAGAAGTTGAGCGAACCTGTAGGTTGCGACTTGTTCATAGTCAGACAGAATGGCCATGTAAACGTAGATGTAGTGTTCAACACGTTGGGAGCGAGTATCGAGCAGTGCATTTCGGGAACGACGTTATGGTGGTACGTCGCACTTGTGTTTTCGAACAGTGGTGTGCCGTTGATATACAGTGTCGAGTCGTCAAACGACCAGTTTGTAGACCACGTGGTACCGTCAGCTATAGACGAAACAACGTGCAGGGCCTTCACAGGGTGGTTGAAATACGTAAGATCCACGTCAACATCGGACGCCGACATGGGTTGATACTGAGTCTGCGTGATGAGAAGTTCGTGTTCGTGGTTTACGACCATTTCCCTCTCTTCTGTATCCAGGTACACGTACGTACCGTACACCTTGGGTGTGCTACCGGGTGTGAATGTACCCGAGCGACACCTAATACGCAACTCCACCTGGTGGAATTGGAGAGCTGTGAGTGGGAGAGACTTTGTCCAATCCTCGCTGAAGAAGAACGGGATCATGTAATGATCAGCGTATGTAGAAACACCTACGGCATTTTCAGGAACTTCGTCGAGTGTCACCGCACAAGAAGCCTTAGCCTGATCCTGTTTGTACAAAACATTGTGCACACCCTGGATGAAAAGAGAGTCAAGCTTGGTGACTTCCTGACCACCAATCCATAAGGAAAATTCGGTCGTAGTAGGGTCGTTCGTACTAAAGAAACCTGTAGTACTGTCATTGGTAGCTCCGATGCTGGTCGCCTCTATCCAGATGTAACTAAGTAAGTCACCCTTCGTGCGTAGGGGGACAACAACTTCATTACCCGGACCGAATGTACCTACGTAATCGAGGCGTTCGGGTTTGATAGAAAAGTTCGTATGACGTTTATAATTCTGATGGAAAAAAGATACCTGAGGTTCTCCGGTGATGTATACATCCTGAGCACCCTTCGATACAAGATCGATCAACGCAGCAGACATTTATTAATAAACGATATTAAAATTTTAGCTCTATAACTTACTAAGCAGATGGTACAATTTCAAGTTCTCACCTGGGATGCCCGTGACGAAAATGACGATCATATCATACGAATTTTTGGTAAAACGATTAAGGGTGAATCCGTCTGTGTTACGACAAAGTTTGTACCCTATTTTTTTGTCAAGGTGCCGGGAACTATGACACCGAATTCGGTGATCCAATACGTCAAACGGACTTGTCCAGATATCGTTAACATGGACGTTGTTGAGGCTAAAGATATGGAAGGGTTTCAGAACGGGGCGACAAGTTTTTTCCTGCAAATTCATTGCCAAAATCTCATGTCAAGGCGTAATATTAGTAATCGTTTGCGTAAAAACATAACTGGACTATCCAATAAATTGAAAATTTTCGAGGCTAATGTGGATCCTGTACTACGTCTTATGCATCGTACCGGTATTCAATCGACTGGGTGGATTGATACGACCGATGTATGCGAACGTGCATACCATACAAAGGTGCAGATTGATTTGCAGTGTAACGACTGGAGGCAATTGAAACCTCTTGATACTACAGAAATCGCACCATTTGTAATTGCATCTATTGATATCGAGTGTTATAGTTCTACTGGGAAGTTTCCTAGTCCTTCTGTACCTGGCGATGCCTGTTTTCAGATCGCTATTTCACTTTTGCGTTTCGGTGAAGATGAACCATACGAAAAGACATGCTTATGTTACAAAGATACTGACAAGAATATTGATGGATGTTCTATCGTGAGTTATAAATCTGAGCGTGATCTCCTGATGGGATTTAGTGAATATATCAATGAACATGATATAGATATCATAACAGGTTGGAACATCTTCGGCTTTGATTTAGAATACATAATGGAGCGTGGTTTGGTAAATAATTGTCCTCTCGCGTTTTATCGAATGAGTAAACTCAGAGATCACACGTGTACAATGACACGTAAAAAACTGTCATCAAGTGCGCTAGGCGATAACGAGTTGAAACTCGTACCCATGCCCGGGCGATTTATTTTTGATTTGTTTCATGAGGTTAAGCGAGAGTATAAATTAGATTCGTATAAACTCAACAACGTTTCGCAAATTTATTTGGGGGATCAGAAAATAGATATGGCTCCGAAAGAAATGTTTGCACGATTTGTTCGTGAAGACCCAATCGAATTACGCGAAGTTGCAGAGTATTGTATTAAAGATACACTACTCCCTCATAGGCTGATAGCTAAACTATCAACACTTATGAACTTATTAGAGATGGCCAAGGCGACATGGGTTCCGTTGAGTTATTTGGTTGAGAGGGGACAGCAAATCAAGGTTTTCAGTCAATTGACAAAAAAAGCGCGTGAAATGGGGTTCAAAGTTCCCACATATGAATACGGTCATGTCGACAATACTGGCTATGTTGGAGCTACTGTACTCGAGGCGCAATCTGGTGCATACTACACACCAATCACAGCTCTAGATTTCGAGGGTCTGTATCCATCTATCATGATGGCGCATAACTTATGTTACTCAACGCTTGTTCGCGACAAGAAATATGACAATTTACCTGGTATAGAATATGAACGTTTCGGTGAACATACATTCGCACAGAATGTACCAAGTATTTTACCGAGTATTCTCTCCGAGTTGAAACTGTTTAGAAAGCAGGCTAAAAAAGACATGGCGAATTCAACGGGTGCTACGAAACAGATGTACAACGGTAAACAGCTCGCGTATAAAATTTCAATGAACTCTGTGTACGGATTTACAGGTGCATCTAAGGGTATTCTTCCATGTGTAGCTATAGCATCTACTACGACGATGAAAGGGCGTAGTATGATTGATGATACAAAGAATTATGTTGAAACGCATTATCCCGGATCTAAAGTGAGGTATGGTGACACTGATAGTGTTATGATTGAATTTGATGTAGGAAAACGTACTGGCAGGGAAGCTATTGAGTATAGTTGGGAATTGGGTGAAAAGGCTGCAGACGAATGTACGAAATTATTCAAGGCTCCTAACAATCTAGAGCTTGAAAAGGTATACTGCCCCTATTTCCTCTATTCAAAGAAGAGATACGCTGCTAAACTATGGACAAAGGGTAAGAATGGTGAAATGAACATGGATTATATCGATGTCAAGGGTTTGCAACTCGTGAGACGTGATAACACGCCTCATCTCAGAGAGGTTTGTAAGGAACTTCTAGATGTCGTATTGGATAGTAGTGATACCACAGCTCCTCAAGCACTTGCTCGGAAACGGGCACTTGAACTGCTCGAAGGTGATGTACCAAACGATAAGTTAATTTTAAGTCAGGGGTTATCGGACACTTACAAAGTGAAAGGTGAGAATGTTTCCGTATTAAGTGCGGAGATTGGAAATATTAACCAGGCACATGTTCAGGTGGTGAGAAAAATGCGCGAAAGACAACCTGGTTCTGAACCTCAGTCCGGTGATAGGGTACCGTATATATTAGTCAAAACCGACGACCCTAAAGCGCGTGCATTCGAGAAATCAGAAGATCCCGTATATGCACGGGAACATAATCTACCAATCGATTATCCTTACTATTTCCTTAACAAATTCCTCAATCCAGTGTGTGACTTACTCGAACCGCTATTCGAAAACGTAAAGGATGACATCTTCGGAGAACTGCTTCTGCGAGCTAAACCACCAAAGAAAAAGGGGAAGGTTGTGTCGAAGCCTGGTAATGATCAATTACTACTGAGTGATATATTTAAAAAAAAGACCCCATGATAATACATGGTAGGTAGTATTACTGAACAGATCGAAAGTCTGATACAGAAAGAAGCCCGGCGTCAGATCAATGAACGCGAGAAGGAAATTCGTGAACAAACGAAAGAACAGACGCGTGAGCAAAAGGAACAGTTTTCTGAGCGATTGAAGGAAGCTGTACATGATCACAAAGAACAGCATATCCGTACTATTCGAGAAACGGTCGATAAGTACAAAGAACAGATGAGTATGTTGAAAAGTGAACATAAATCTATCGTCGCGAAATTGGAACAAGAGAAACATGAATACGTTTGTAAAGTTGTAGAAAGGGTGTCATCCCTGTACTCAATTCCTATTAAAAACGTTCGGCGCGACCTCGCACCCGAAAATGACAAGCGATGTCTAGGTATACGTAAAAATGGTAAGCTATGTACTAATAAGGCAATTCGTGACGGCTACTGTTGCCTACATGTAGATGATCCACGACCATCTACTCCTATACTCATGCCAAGGGGTCCACTAAGACACACACATCCGTTTCCATCTGGTTTTGTCGAAGGGTGTCCGGCATGTGAAAAAAGAGAGGTTGCAAATGAATTTAGAGATTTGCCTTCTATATTTTAATATGAATAAATCGACTATTCTATTATCATCTATAAATAATTTTTACACTGTACCAGAAAATAGAGCTACGCTAATCGAACTTTTGAACAAGAGTGGAGGTATTTCTCTACGAAACCTAGAATGGTTTATTACCAATTACTCCAAGAAGCACAACCTATCTTACGAAACAAACGATGGTCGGATTTTCAGTGTACACTGTGCTTATAAATCAAGTTTAGATGGATACAGTAAAAAATTATTCGATCCATTTTGTCGTGCAGACAAGATCGTGTACAACGTGCCGGGTACAACTGATGAAATTCATACGACTGTAGCACAGTTGAACTTCATCAGGTGGTGTATCAGGAATAAGATTGTCGACTACATTCGTGTACATCATGACAGACTTTTTAATAAGCAAGTGACATAAATCCGTTACTAAATTCAAACGTTTGATATCCGACATAATATAAATGTAAGTTGTAGACATCCGTTAACCCAGGTTTTAACTGTACATCTAATAATGTACGATCTGAGTTCAACTTACTAAAGTCCAAGCTTCCCGAAGGTTCCACATTAATCGGATTCATCGAGAATGCATACGTGTAAATATTTCTATTGGGTCTAGATAACCTTGTATTGTATGGGACGATATACTTGAAATAATTGTGATCGGCGACTGGTATATTAGGTAAGTCCTGACCATTTATATAGAGTTTGGCAGAGTCTAAAACCGCTGATGAAAACGAGTTACCGATCGAGTAGGACGTTGCAGATGAAAAATTAAATCTGTTCGACATTTGACGAGTTCTTATACTCAGATCGGGGCGACCGGGACTTCCATGTGTATTTTCATCTTCGTATGCCTGTTTTCGTAGAAACCAAAATAACGATTTGACAGGTATATCTGGGACGAGTTGTAGTTTCACAGCATTTTTACCTATGACAGTTTCCTCCGTGGGGTGTTTCTTTACTATGTCAGTGATGAATATTTGTTTATTTGTCATCAAGTATGTCCGTTCCTGTGGACTTAATGTGATTTCTTCTGTGATGAGATCAAATGTATCGAGTGATAATGCATATGAAGAATTGGTAAAAAACGTCTTTGGTCTAAACTTAATTTCAAATTCTATCTTCTGTTTATGAATCGCGCACGTCGGAAAGTATGGCCTATTCGGGGAATTCGATCCATATTCGTCGCCTTCATATTTACGAGAAAAGAAGAGCGGGATGGGAATCATTAACGTCGACTTGTACCTAGATAACGAATAGTCATTTGCGTGTGATACGTTGTCAGCTTGATTTCTGTTTATCATATAACGCTTGGTACGTTTTTCAGATGCATCCAGATACATCTCGTCGTAAATGACACCCCAATCATCGTGATATTTATCGACCTCTGTCTCATCTACGCGCATGGAAATACTCTCTATAACATGTCGACCGATCTGGTCAGCTATATTAGAGTTTGATTCAACAGCTGGGAATGTCATGTGTATGTACATATTTGATAACAAGTCTCCCATATTCTGTGGGTTTAGTGTAACTTTAACACTTTCACCAAATGGCCACGTGGGAGAGGACGAAGATGGTTTAGAAACTGTTACACTCTTGTGATATTTCGTAAAGTTTGAATGTTGCTTCGCTGTGTAATTAAAGAAGGATTGCTCAGGATTGGAATTCAATAGGTATGTATCCTGTTGACCTATAGCATTTAGGGACAATACCGCACCTTGATCCGGCCCCTGCAATCCCATACTTATCTATTGTCTATATATTTTTAATATCATTTTCCCACATTTGAAGAGGTGACGTAGACATTGTCAAATTAAGTTCGTCCCTGGAATGTTTGACTTCCATGAGCAGTGCAGCTACTCGCTCTTCTGTATAGTCGACCGTCTTGGTGTTTAGTAAATAGTCATAACTCCCGTCAACTTTCGGAAACGTGTGCGATAACTCTTCTTCGAGATCTCTCTTTTTACGCCTGAAAACTACCAACGTTCCATTGATGACCATGGTAACAAATTTTGCGCGGTGATTATACAACTCAACCTTTTTCTTGAGAATATTAACCATATGGGATTTGCGTTTATTGTAGTACTCGTTCCGAAGTTTGATAAAGTCCATTAGGATCATTTCAGCACTCTCATATTTATGAATTCCCTTAGTTGGGTGAAACAGATGCATATTCGAAGTCCTGATTGTTTTCTGCAATTTCAGGTCCTTGATAAGATCTTTACCCGTGTACCCCTGAATAACAAAGTCGACATTTTCGGTTGTACTATTGTTGGTATATGAGCTGATAGTCTTCTTTTCGGTAAGTGTATCGAGATGTTCTTTATAATCCTGTGTCCAACGCCCGGGTGGGAGTTCTGTGACCCTGATAGTTTGACCGATCATGTTCCAGATACCCTCTGTGACCCATGTTTCATTTTCGTAGAATACACGACCCTTAAACCCTCTGAACCACGGCTTCATTTTTTGAATACCCTTTCCATTAATGAAATTGAGTATATTCGTTGAGATATCCTTGGGGTTGAACGGGGGTACGTAACAACTGAAACCCGTGCCAATACCTTCTGTACCATTCACAAGAACCATCGGCAACGCTGGTACGTAAAACTCTGGTTCAATAGATCGACCGTCGTCATCTAGATAATTAAGTACGGGGTCATCCTTGGGGTCGAATATCTTTCGAGCTGCACTAGTCAGTCTCGTGAAGATGTACCTCGTTTGAGATGCATCTTTACCCCCCATAAGTCTCGTACCAAATTGACCACAAGGTTCGAGAAGATTGACGTTGTTCGAACCTGTATAGTCGTTCGCCAACTTGACGATCGTTTCCGCGAGAGAAACTTCGCCATGATGGTAAGAACTCTTTTCGGCGACATACGCGGCCAGTTGTGCCACTTTCATTTCGGCAGTCAGGTTCTTCTGAAAACACGAGAACATAACTTTTCGCTGTGAAGGTTTAAGTCCGTCAGCCATGTGTGCGATAGACCGTTTCAAGTCGGCGAGGCTGAAATTAACGAGGTCTTTGTGAACAAAGTCGGTTATGGCCAGGTTCTTGACATGACCATACGGTACTTCAAGATCGCCAGAATTCTTCGCGGTACTTTCGAGAAGCCATGTCTTTCTGTCATCTGCCTTTTTCTTATCGAATGCGAGTACGATTGATTTATCTGTCATGACATCCACATCAAACTTCACCGTGAGTTCTTGAATTTTTTTGAAATATTCGCGAGCCTCCACCGATGTAGAAGTACCAAGACCCTTGTAATACTTGATGCGCCACCCCGATTTACCGTCTCCATACCAGTTTCGAAATGCTGAATCAGTGTAGAAAGATTTCGTTTCCGATCCCCTGGAAGCCTTGATGATGGGTGTCACCATACTCACCACATAGTTTAACTTTAGAAGGCTGGGCCAGAAGTAGTGGATCATGTTGAGGATGAGACCCTTGATATGAGACCCATCGTTATCAGCGTCAGTCATGATCATGAGACGCCCATACCGAAGTTCAGAAACGTCTGTATACTCCTTACCCTGTTGAAGTCCGAGGATCTTCTTGAGATCATTGAACTCCTGGTTAGATGTGAGTTGTGCGACTGAAACATCGCGTACATTCTTACACTTGCCTCGAAGAGGAAACACTCCATAGTGATCACGGCCAACAACTGAGAGACCTGCGACTGCGAGGGTCTTCGCCGAGTCACCCTCAGTCACGATGAGTGTACACTTAGCAGATTGAGCCGTGCCAGCCTTATTCGCGTCATCCAATTTAGGGATACCGGTGATCTTGGACTTTCGAGCTCCATCCGTCTTCTTGAGCTCTTTCATTTCCTTGAACTTTGAGAGTGCCGTGAGTTCATCGGCGATACCAGTCTTGAGAGCATTCTTAACGAATGTCTTGGGTAGTTCAAACTTGCTCCCGAAATGTTGTGATTTAGTTGTACACTCAGACTTGACCTGACTTGAAAAGTTCGGGTTTTCGAGTGTGGCCTTTACAAAAATAGTAAAAGTATTCTTCACCTGTGGAGGTTTTAACTTAATCTTCTTCGCCATATCTTCGATGATACCGTTCGCGACAATGTTCGCCACATGATCGACGTGGGTACCACCCTTCGTAGTGCAGATACCGTTTACGAATGAAACCTGTTCCATACCATTCTCTGCTGGTCCGATGCATACCGACCAACGATCGGTGGTGACGGATGCAACCTGATCAACACCTTCATGCATCTTGGCATAAGCCTCAAAGTTTTGTTTCGGAAGAACTTCACTATTGAACTTCACTTTACAGTTTTGGGTCGTACAAATGTTCGCATCCCAAACTCGTTTCTGGAAAATCTTATAGATGGTATCGTCCATTTTGGACATTCCGAAACGTTTCCACTCAGGGGTAAAGGTGATGGCTACGGATGACGTAGCGCCTGAATGTTTTTTGATTTTTGGTGGGTCACACACAGTCATATTCTTCGACCAAGATTGAGTGTACGTCTGCTTTGTCTCATGATCTTTGATCACCACAGAGAAATCACTAGAATAAATATTTGCCAACTTGGCACCGTAACCGTTGCGGCCACCGACAATCCTCTTTTGGGTATCATCGTAGTTGGTACTCGTGAGTAGGTGTCCGAATACAAGTTCTGGGTTCCATAGACCCTCCTTCTCGTGCATTTTTACAGAAATCCCACCGAGGGGTCCATTATTTTCGATCGTTACTGAGCCCGTCTCTCTATCGATGTTGACAGAGATGGAACTTACCTGTTTAGGGTGGAGAGAGTTGCGGTCGATGGCATTGACGAGAATTTCATCAAAGATTTTCAAGAGAGCTGGGGAGTATTTCAGGTTCTTCTTAGTAAACTTTTGATCACCGAGGATCCAATAGGGTTCGGTTCCTATATCAACCGGACCGACGTATGAGTCAGGTCTCTTGAGAATGTGTTCTATATGTGTGAGTTTTTGGACACTCTCCATATTTTCTTGATTTTATTACAATTCAAAACTCTAACTTAGGTTCATTTAAACTTCAATCTTCTTGATAATAGAAGCCAAACAATACATAATGGGTGGTACAGAAATAGAACCAGCAGTAGTCATCATCGCTGTACGAGCTTCTTCGGGTGTGTTAATTTCACCATTGATAACCTTGGAAATGGATCCTTCCATGATCTTATCGACCGTCGTATCAATCGGTTTCACTATCATGGGGATCGCCGAAAGACCGATCAGTGTGGGAAGAAAATGGATAAATTGATTATTGTCTAGGTCATTGTTCGAAATCATGGCAGCGGTCATATTTACGATAACCCTGATAATAGACCCTGGCCAGAATACTGATGCGAGCATTTGCCATGTAAAAGTTTCAGTCGAAATTCTCACTGTATCCATCATCTTATCTTCCTCTTCTGCAGCGTTATATGCTTTTTCACCTTTATCAATCGTATCAAACATGACATATGCTGCTGCGACGCAGTATGAAGCGGGTAAGCCCCATTCAGGGAGATATGATGTGAAGGCTTCACCGAGTTCATTCGCGTAACCCATGTATCGCAGGGAACTTTCACGGTAAGGGTCGACGCTCTTATACGCGGTTGAATAGATTTTAAATCGTTTGTTATGTTTTAGGGTTGGTTTACACATGACGATAGGTCTAGCGACAGAGAACATTGTTCATTATTAACAACACTCTTCTAAACTTTAAACCGCATATGTATCAACGACGTATATCCAACCCCCTTTTACACGCTTCTCTAACAAGTCCACTGTACCATGACATTATTTCTTCCCGTGTCTTCGCCTTACTTTTAGGTAATACATGTCGACATAAACCAAGTTCACGATCTTTCAGTGAACCAATTGTTGGTTTAGGTTTATATGAAAAGCATGAAAAGCATACGGGTTTTATTTTTGAACCATTTACGAACGAATGGTATCTTTCATTGTTATATACGAATAATGGTCGTATTTTTTTATAATGTCGTACGAACATTTTATTGTCATTTGTACGTGTACGCACGACGGGATTTAATGGAGCCTGACACACATAACATTCTGTATACCAGGCGATATACATACTTGAAATAAAAATGTTCTTATACTTTAAATGATTTCCGTGTTAGTGGCCCTCATAATTGGTATAGGTATAGGATTAATTGTGATGTTCATGACACGTGGAACGAATGTAAAATCTGTGAAATCTCCTTCGAGTATATTAGGAATTAAGTATACTCGCGGCCGGAGTGTGTTTATAGATGCTATTGATAATATTGAAAACAAAATAATGCCAATTGCTCAGGGTGCTATGTGTAATATTTTACACGACCCCGCACTTATGGATATGATTCCGAACGCGGGAAATGTAAAGTGTGGCGAGTTAATTACACGGATTAAAAGTGAAATGGAAAAACTTTCGGGAATAATAGACAAAATCGATAAAGATGATATGTCGGATGTTGAAGAGGTTCAATTTATTTTGTATACGGAACTCGCGGCGCTTATTGAACTCCTGACAAAGCAATTCTGCTCAGATGGTGAGACGAAGATTAATACCACGACCGTCAAGGGTATTATCAACGACATTCGCGAAGCCGTATGTGATGGTTTTGATATCGATCCTATCACATTTAAGGAATATTCTGAAAAGGTCGTCAAGGATGGACTTGCGGCAGGAAATGATATAATGAAATCTCGGACCGTGAAGAAAACAAAATAAAACTTAAGTCGATCTCGAATATACAAAATATATAAAACAAGCAATATGACCACCTACGAGGAATCTATTCACTCGGCACTCCTGGTACGTGGGCAAGATACGGTTGATGATGCATGCGAGCACCTGGCTAGGAGTATTTTTAAGATGAAAAATAGGTACAGGGAACTTGAGGAGAAGAAGAACTCTCGCACGATGATCGTTCTAGATGAAGTGCCTGTAGCTGTTAGAGAACAGAAATACACTGATCGGACATGTCAGGCTCTCACTTTAAAGGGGAAAAAGTGTGCATTCAAATCCGTAAACGGGTGCTACTGCAAAAAGCATAGTATGAAAAAGAGTGAAAGTGTTTTGGGTGTGAAACCGAATATTAACGTTTAGTATTATTTTGTTTGTGTATTATAAATGTTAGATCAGGATACGTTAAAACCGGTCATCATTTCGATGATCGTGTATCTACTTCTTGCGAAGATGATACCTGAAACTATTAAAAAACCCACGGGAATTACTTTCATAGACGAAATAAACATGATGCTCATCGCTCAGAAAGGATCGCTCACGTCGGGTGCATTACTCACTGGTATCGTCGTGTTCGTCGCCGGTTACATTGAGCGTGAATTCTCGTAAAATATTCTTTCTACATACAAGTCCTCTCGTAAAATCGTGATTACATGTACGTACATTGTTTTCATATACATGTTTCATGAACTCCAAGAGTTGATCGAAGCTTGGTTTTCCCCATTTCATACCCTTTTTGAATAGGAAATCATCTTGACTTAATTCTTGAAGTTCACAGTCAATCGTATAAGGTGTTTTTATATATTCTGGTGCACCACCGTAATTAGTTATGATGACAGGTTTATCCCTGATAGCCGCTTCGATTGCACCCATTCCAACACCCTCTGAACTTGAAAAACTTACGTAACAATCACTTCTCCAATGTATTTCATCCATTTCATCATCGGAAATTAGACCATTGATAACCTCTACACGAGGGAACTGGATAGTTATATCCTTGTTACACGTTGCTTTCACTAATAGACGTGTATTCGGTTCGTTTAATCGCACGAATGCCTGTAGGATATCTTTGAAATTTTTACGTGGATCCATCGCATTTCCTATGAAATAGAATGTGTATGGTTTTGGTGTAGGTGGTGGTATGTGTGCATGTATGATTTTGAATTCATTGTCAGGAAATTGTCTAGAAAAGACCCGTTTACAGAATTCACTAGGTACCAGGACAGTTTTAAACTCATTCATAATCATTTGATAATCTTCGTGGACGGTTTCTGTCTCACACACTGTCATACAGGTCAAGTTTTTTATACGAGACTTGGCATATTCGACATATTTCATATGTTGGGGGATTGGTAAAATGAAAATGAGACCATTATCATCTTCAGGTAATGTTGTGCCTATCTGGTAATATTCAGCTCGTGGCGTAAACACTTGTGTATATTTTTTTGCGTGTTGTCCAATCCCAGAGGCTAATGTCGGTCCAATGAGTAACATTTACTTTAAAGATAATATTTCCTTTATATATATAACTATGAGCTCGCTTCGCCAGGAGATTGAAGATGAGATTACACGTGTCAGGCTTGATAAGACTAAACTCTACACACTGCTTGGTAAGATGTTAGATCAATGTGAATTATGTGGCGGTGGTGGTTCGGGTGCTACTGGCCCCCCCGGCCCCGCCGGCCCCCCTGGTCCTCCCGGTCCCGCTGGTCCTCGCGGTCCCGCTGGTCCTAAAGGTGATAACGCTACAGATTCTCCAGTAGCTGCCGCACCCAAGGCAGCTCCTAAGAAGGCTGCCCCTAAGAAGAAGGCGTTACCCGGTGTATAAATAAAAAAATAAAACACAGTTCACTAGTTAAATATGATCAAGATATCTAACTAGAAAAGTGGGGGGTCGTTCATTGTTTCAATAATTTGAATCCAGTTCATCGGGTACTTCACCACAATCGAAATCTTCACTATCAAAGATATCTACGACATCATCCAATATGTCTAGAAAAGATGCGAGTTCTTCAAGAACGAGCCGCCGGTTATTACTTTTCCAGTTTGTATTATCGCGCCGTTTATGAATTACCGTTTTGATACGCTTATTCTGTTTAAGGATCTTATCGACATCTACCGACCTGGAGTGTTTTCGTACACGCTTACGTTTATTAGCACTCGCTTCCATGTACATGGTTACGGGTTTGATGCATGCGTATGACATACTTGTTATATCTTGTACACATGTATTCTTTATATCCGTGTGATTAATATACCATAGAACCTAACGGTTTCATGATTTCATATCCCTCTATTCCCGCTATAGCAGCTTGAACAGCCTTCATTTTTTCTTCATTCTCAGCGTCTGCGGCAGCTTTCATAGCATCTTGTTCGGCAGCTTCCATAGCAGCCTGTTGAGCTTCCATAGCAGCTTGTATTTTTTCTTTCTCGACTTGTTCGGCAGCTTTCATAGCATCTTGTTCGGCAGCTTCCATAGCAGCCCGTTGAGCTTCCATAGCAGCTTGTATTTTTTCTTTCTCAGCTTGTTCGGCAGCTTTCATAGCAGCTTGTCGAATTTTCATGGCATGATCAGGTGACATTACAGCGGGTCTCAAACCAAAAGAAGGTCTCATCGAACCAAAAGAAGGTCCCGTGGGTCTCATCGAACCGAAAGAAGGTCCCGTGGGTCTCATCGAACCGAAAGAAGGTCCCGTGGGTCTCATTAAACTTGCCGGTGGTGCTTTTGATGGTTTGACGTCATATTGTTTTATTTTGCTAGTATCAGCATACATCCGTTGTTTCATCGCTGCAGATTTAGCCTGTGACCGTACTTTTTCATCTAACACACGTTTAATTTCGGTGTCGCGCTTCTGTGCGGCATTTTTGGCAGCAATACGTACCGCATCCATGTTTGAATATGTACCATCCATTCTCCTGACCGAACCTAATGGTTTCGGTTGGGGGTATTTCGAAGGATCCCCACATTTCCCGTCGGCACATTCGGCTCGAATCCCGGTTCCATGTTTGAAAGGGTATTTGTAACTCGTTTTACCAGTCTGTAAATTTTCAGTTTTGGAAACGTCGTTCACAATGGCAATACCTACAGAGAGATCTTTCACTGGTTCGACTTGACGCGATTCTACCCAATTTTTATCCACTTGGGGGGGTACTATTTTGCTTATACCAGAATCATCTGCCATTTCATTATATTCACTCACTGGATCTTCGTCTAACACGAGAGATTGGTCACCAACAATTTCAACATCTTCAGCATCTTCAGCATCTTCAGCATCTTCAGCATCTTCAGCTGGGGGGTTTACCGCGGTGGATACTATTTCAGTGACCGGTTCATCTTTCTTTCTCGCGTTATATTCAGCTTCGCGTTCAATCGATCGCAACTCTGCTTCGCGTATTAGTGCTTCCATTTTTTTAGATTTTGCGTTATTTATCATTAGTAGAATGACTGCGACGATTATAATTACAGTGACAATAACCACAATCCTCGTTGTATTCTTATCCATATTACAATAGTCAAATATTTTAATATGGTGTTGGTATTATACTTGCACGAACTTTATTGACATAATAAATATACCCTGCGAGAAGTGTTACAAATGCAATGATGATATAATTGAATGAAAATTTTTTACGTTTGGTTTGAATGAGAATGTTTTCAGCTTCTTCTTTATTAGGTAATCTCTGAACACTCTCATGTAGAAGATCGATCTTTCCGATGAGAGCGTAAAGAGCTTCTAATATCTGCGCCTCTTTGTTTACAGGCTTCTCTTTGATATCAACGGATGTCACTTCTAAAATCATATACCACTTGGAATCTGGTTGAAGAGTGTGATACCCGCCATCGTCCTG
>Ga0209138_1000074_pt1 | contig 95406 bp, 92 predicted proteins | sample SaaInl3SG_22_DNA_FD_184645 | JGI IMG/M metagenome (GOLD analysis project Ga0209138, IMG submission 184645) | Marine microbial communities from expanding oxygen minimum zones in the Saanich Inlet - ESP_153SG_22_DNA (SPAdes) (version 2) | ecosystem: Environmental > Aquatic > Marine > Intertidal...
GTGTTTATAATTTAGATTTTAGATATGCATCTGGAAATGAAAGTGGTGGTGGACCCTTTTATTTTGAAATTGAAGGTAAAAAAGTTAGTCCTGATATTTCTGTCAGCTATACTTCTGATTGGGACAGTTGGCAAACTACTTCTTCTAATATAGAACTAACCTCTGGAACACATGTACTACGTTTGCATATTGTAAATGGTGAATTTAATATTGGTAAACTTTCTTTTTCATATGAAAGTGCTTTATCTTATGTGCCTCCAATTGCAGATGCTGGAGAAACTATTTCTATAATAGCTCCGGTTTCTACAGCGACTCTTGATGGATCAGCAAGTAATGATCCTGAAGGTGGGGCAATTACTTATAATTGGCAGCAAATATATGGATCATCTACAGTTATTTTTGATACAAATACTGTAGCCAGCCCAAATATATCTAATTTAGAAAATGGGGTTTACAAATTTAAGTTAACCGTAAGTAATGGAAGTTATGAAGCTTATGATGAGGTTTTAGTAGTTGTAACATCTAATGGAAATGTGAATCCTACAATATCTATAAGCGCACCTGATGATAATGCTACATTTAAGGAAGGAGAAGAAATCAATATTACAACAACAACTAATGATTTAGATGGTACTGTAGATTTGGTTGAGTTTTTTAATGGATCAACTAAATTAGGTGAAGCTACTAGTGTTCCTTTCTCATACATTTGGCAAAATGCATCTATTGGTTCTCATCAATTAACAGCAGTTGCTACAGATGATTTTGGAGGTAAAACAACTTCTCAAGAAATTACAGTTTCTGTTACTGAAGAACAAAAGTGTGAAGAGGTCTCAGCAGAAGCAAGTCAAGGTAGTTTTTCTCAAGGTTATACTGTTTCCTTTGAAACTATTGGAAATGCTGTTACCATTCAATTTGAACTTTTAGACACCGACAAAGCAGGAGTAGTTGCTTATTTATGGAAGCAATCCCCTTTTACAGAAACACAAATGAATCAAGAATCAGGCTTACTTTTTTCTAGTACTGTTGGCGGTCTTTCAATTGGCGAAACCATAAGTTATGCTTGTAAATTTGCCTATGCTGGAGGATTATCTGCAACTAAATATTTTGAATATGTTGTTGGAACAGACTGTTCAGATGATAGTGGAGACACTGTTAATCCAGAAAATTTCACAGCATCTATTGGTACAATTACTGCATCTAGTATAGAACTTTTATTAAATGCAACAGATAATTCAGGAAGAGTTATTTATGATATTACTTACAATAATGACACACAATCTTATAGTGAAGATTCAGGTATTCAAAAATCTGTAATCATAAATGGATTGAATGCCGAAACTGCTTATTCTTTTTCTATTAATGCTAAAGACTTATCCGGAAATGAGGCAGATAATAATAGTATTATTTTAGAAGCTACTACATCAGAAAATACAAATTCTGATTGCTCAGGAACTTTAAGCAATGCAGCACAAGGTGCTTTTTCTATTGGTTATACCTATGAATTTATTACAAATGGCTCAGATGTAACAATTAATTTTGAACTTTTAGATACAGATAAAACTGGATTAGTAGCTTACTTATGGGAACAAACCCCTTTTTCTGAAGTACAAATGAGTAGTACAGGACAACAACGTTTTTCTAAAACAATAAGTGGTTTAACTACGGGACAGACAGTAAATTATGCTTGTAAGTTCGCTTTTGCGGGAGGTTTAGCAGTAACTGAATATTTACCTTACACAGTTGGTGATAATTGTACGTTAAGCACAATAAATTATTCTGAGTATGCCAAAGAAATACAGCTATTTCCTAACCCAGTAAAAGGTGTATTAACTGTTACGTCAGAGAACTTTCCGATAACTAAAATAGAAATTTATTCATTAGTAGGTAAAAAGCTAAAGGTTTTTAATACCAATTTAAATGCTTTACAGGTAGAAGATCTTTCTAGCGGAATGTATTTGATAAAAGTATTTAATGAAAACCTATCTTACACAACTAAATTTATAAAAGAATAGGGTATTTACATTTACACACAAACTAAAAAACCGTTTAGAAAATTCTAAACGGTTTTTTTGATACCAACATGTAGTTGATTTATTTATTCACAATAACATATTCTCCTTTTTCTATTAAAGGAATCGCTTGTTTAAACTTTACCACTTTTTCTTCTCCACTCATTACATTTTTAATAGTAACACGTTCATTTCTTCCAATTTTTGGTTGTTCTCTTACAATGGTTTCTACTGGTTCTGAAGATTGTTGGCGAGAATTTTGAATGGCTTGTTCTGTCGTATTTTGAACATCTGCCTTGCTCGTATTTAAGCGTTCTCTTTTTTGCTGTCTTGCTTCAGAGATTTGATTACGATCTTGAGCAGGCAATTCACCTTTAAACAAGAAAGATAATACTTCTCTATTAATTTCATCTACCGTTCTTTTAAACAGCTCAAAAGCTTCAAACTTATAGATTAATAAGGGATCTTTCTGCTCGTAAGATGCATTTTGAACAGATTGTTTAAGATCATCCATTTTACGTAAGTGATCTTTCCAGTTTTCATCTATAATTGCAAGCGTTATATTTTTTTCAAAATCGGTTACTAAACTTTTACCTTCACTTTCATATGCCTCTTTTAAATTAGTAACAACTTGTAATGATTTTGTTCCATCTGTAAAAGGCACAACAATACGTTCGTATTTGTCTGCTTCGTTTTCAAAAACATCTTTAATTACAGGGTAAGCTAAAATAGCATTACGTTCAATTTTATCTTTGTAATGGTTAGTTACATGAGTATACAAGTTATCTGTAATTTCTTTTTCTGATAAGCTATTAAAATCATGTTCAGAAATAGGGGAGGTCATTGAAGAAAAACGAATTAGCTCAAACTCAAAATTCTGAAAATCTTTAAATCCTTTATTTTTTAAAACAATGGCTTCACAAGTATCATAAATCATATTTGCAATATCTACTTGCAAGCGTTTACCATCTAAAGCATTTCTTCTTCTTTTGTAAACAAATTCACGCTGCGAATTCATAATATCGTCATACTCTAACAAACGCTTACGAATACCGAAGTTATTTTCTTCCACTTTTTTCTGCGCTCTTTCAATAGATTTAGAGATCATAGAATGCTGTATTACCTCACCCTCTTTAAGGCCCATTCTATCCATCATCTTTGCAATTCTATCAGAACCAAATAAACGCATTAAGTTATCGTCTAAAGCCACATAAAACTGTGAAGAACCAACATCTCCTTGTCTACCTGCACGTCCTCTAAGCTGTCTATCAACACGTCTAGAATCGTGTCTTTCAGTACCAATAATTGCCAAACCACCAGCTTCTTTTACTTCTTTAGATAGTTTTATATCTGTTCCACGTCCTGCCATATTAGTCGCAATGGTAACCACACCAGGTTTACCAGCTTCTGCAACCACATCTGCTTCCCGTTTGTGTAGTTTTGCATTTAGAATATTATGAGGAATTTTACGCATTTGCAGCATTCTACCTAACAATTCTGAAATTTCTACAGAGGTTGTACCTACTAAAACAGGTCTCTTTTCTGCTACTAATTTTACGATATCATCAATTACTGCATTGTATTTTTCACGAGCAGTTTTGTATACTAAATCGTCTTTATCATCTCTTGCAATTGGTTTATTTGTAGGTATCTCTACAACATCTAATTTGTATATTTCCCAAAATTCACCAGCTTCAGTAATGGCTGTTCCTGTCATACCAGACAGTTTTCTGTACATTCTAAAGTAATTTTGTAAGGTTACTGTAGCAAACGTTTGTGTGGCATCTTCAATTTTCACATTTTCTTTAGCCTCAATTGCTTGGTGTAATCCATCAGAGTAACGACGACCATCCATAATACGTCCTGTCTGCTCATCAACAATCATTACTTTATTGTCCATAACAACATACTCTACATCTCTTTCAAAAACAGTATATGCTTTTAAAAGTTGATTCATTGTATGGATGCGCTCACTTTTTATGCTAAAATCTTTGTATAATTCTTCTTTAAGTACTGCTTTTTCTTCTGTAGTTTTTTCAGAACTGTCAATTTCTCCAACTTTTACTCCAATATCTGGGAGTACAAAGAACGTATCATTTTTTGTTTTTTCAGAGAGGTGAGCAATACCTTTGTCTGTTAAATCAATTTGATTATTTTTTTCTTCAACTACAAAATATAAATCCTCGTCAATTTCTGGCATTAACTTATTATTATCTTGCATGTAGGTATTCTCTGTTTTTTGAAGAATTTGCTTGATACCTTCTTGCGATAAGAATTTAATTAATGCTTTATTTTTTGGTAAACCTCTATGTACTCTTAAAAGTTGTTTTCCTCCTTCTTTTTCATCTCCTTCTGCCAATAATTTTTTAGCTTCTGCCAAAACTTTAACTAAATTTTGTTTTTGAAGCGAAACAATATCAGAAACTAATGGTTTTAATTCATTAAATTCATGAACATCTCCTTTTGGAACTGGTCCAGAGATAATTAGCGGTGTTCTGGCATCATCAATTAAAACAGAATCTACCTCATCTATAATGGCATAGTTTGGTGCTCTTTGTACTAAATCGTCTTTAGAGCTAGCCATATTATCCCTTAAATAATCAAAACCAAACTCGTTATTTGTACCATAAGTAATGTCTGCATTGTACGCTTTTCTTCTTGCATCCGAGTTGGGTTGATGAAAATCGATACAATCTGTAGACAATCCATGAAATTCAAAAATTGGAGCCATCCAAGCTCTATCCCTTTTTGCAAGGTAGTCGTTTACTGTAACAACATGCACTCCGTTTCCGGTTAATGCATTTAAATAAACAGGTAGGGTAGAGACTAATGTTTTACCTTCACCAGTCATCATTTCAGCAATTTTACCTTGGTGTAAAACAGAACCACCAATTAACTGAACATCATAATGTACCATATCCCAAGTTACCGGCTTTCCTGCTGCATCCCAAGAATTTGCCCAGTAAGCTTTGTCATCTTCTAATGAAATGTGTTGGTTTTGTGCAGATAGTTCTCTGTCAAATGGAGTGGCTGTAACCTCAATTTCTTCGTTTTCAACAAAACGTTTTGCAGTTTCTTTAATAACTGCAAAAGCTTCTGGCATAATTTCTTCCAAAATATTTTCTGAAATAGTATATGCTTCATCTTTTAAAGCGTCAATTTCTGAATATATATCTTCTTGTCTATCGATATCAGCATCTTTTGCTTCGTTCTCTAAAATTGCAATCTTTTCGTCTAATGATTGTGTAGCGTTTTTTATTTTTTCTTTAAAAGAAAAAGTTTTAGCTCGTAATCCATCATGAGATAGTTTGGCAATTTCTACTTCGAATTTTTTAACATTATCTACAACTGGTTGTAGTAATTTTAAATCTTTTTGTTGCTTGTCTCCAACAAAAATTTTTATTACTGAATCTAAGATACCCATTATTCCATTTTTTTCAGTTAAAAATAACTGTATTATATATTATAACCATAAAAACATTTTTTTATGATTTAGTGTGTTCAAAAGAAAACAAAAAAAAAGCCTCTTTAGAGACTTTGATATGTTTTTTGAGTTTAATATTCGTCCTCATTCCAAAGATAATCATCTTCGGTTGGATAATCAGGCCAAATTTCAATGATCGAATCGTAAGAGTCGCCCTCATCTTCTATGTCCTGAAGGTTTTCTACAACCTCTAAAGGAGCTCCAGTTCTAATAGCATAATCTATTAATTCGTCTTTGGTTGCTGGCCAAGGTGCATCTGCTAAATAAGATGCCAATTCTAATGTCCAATACATTTCTTAATGTTTAATTTTGTGCAAAAATAATTTTTTTGCTGAATTATGCAAGTCTTTTTTAAGAAATATAACATCAATAAAAAAAGAACTTAATTGTTTTTGGTAGGAATCCATTTAAATTCCTCTATATCTAACTGTTTAGACAACATTCGTGCCAACACAAAAAGGTAGTCAGAAAGTCTGTTTAAGTATTTTAAAATAGCTGGATTTATTGATTCTTGATCATTTAACGCTACCGAAAGACGCTCTGCTCTTCTACAAACACATCTCGCTACGTGACAGAATGACACTGCTTGATGGCCACTAGGTAAAATAAAATGAGTCATTTGTGGGAGTTTAGCATCCATAACATCTATTTCATTTTCTAAAAACTGTACAGCTGTTTCATTAATTTTTGGAATATTTAACCGCTCTTTACCAGATTTTAAAGTTTCTTTCTCAGGTGGTGTTGCTAACATAGCACCTAGTGTAAAAAGATCATTCTGAATTTTCAATAATGCTTTTTTACTTATCTCATCAATTTCCTGATCTTTAATTAGGCCAATATAAGCATTAAGTTCATCTACAGTTCCATAGCTATCAATTCTTAAATTGTATTTTTTTACTCTACTACCTCCAAAAAGAGCAGTACTTCCTTCATCACCAGTTTTTGTATATATTTTCATAAATTCTTACGCTAAGGTTTAGATAACAAATTTACGAAGTTTAAAGCTTTAAAACTTGTTAAATTCGTATTATAAAATGTTCTTTTGCTTGTTTTGGCCTAAAAAAGATTATACCAAAATAAAATAAATCTACAGTTACAATATTTTCTGTTTGGCCAATAATTTTTTTCCAAGATTTGTTGTTTTCTGTAGCGTCATGTATACCTTTTATTAGAATTATGTGCTTTGTATTTAAATACGTTATATTCCAGTTTTTCACATGTTCTAAATAGACTAAAATTAGCTCTTTTGTAATTGTTTCTTCTTTTTCTAGGGTATTGTAATAAATGGTATCTATGTTAAAATAACTTAGAATTTTAGCAACAATTTTTCTTTCTTTTTTAGTAAGTTCGTCTAACCTAGTGTCACTATTTAGCACTGGTAAACTGTTTGTCTTTTTATACAATCCTTTGGTAACAAATTGATATACAAATGGAGAGTGAACACCATGTTGATTGGTAGATTTTAGCAAAAAAGTTAAATAGTTAAAATACTTTGTAAACATCTAAGTTGTAAATTACTGTTCTCCTTATATCTTGCAAAAATGATTAATTTTGTGCAACTAAACTATAAATATTTAGAAAATGGTTCCTAAAAATGAATATGCTCCTTACTTTGAGCAGTACATAAAACTTGTAAACCAAAATAAATCAATTTTAGAAAACCTCATTGATAGTCAAACTGATTTTGAAAGTACGTTACGAAACATACAATCGCACAAACATATGTATTCTTATGCTAAAGGAAAATGGACATTAAAACAAGTAGTACAACATCTTATTGATACAGAGAGAGTATTTACTTATAGAGCGCTCTGTTTTGCAAGAAATGAACCTAATTCATTACCAGGGTTTGATCAAGATATTTTTAGTACTTATGATAATGCCAATATCCAAAACTTTAAAGATTTATTAGATGATATGGCAGGAGTTAGAAAAAGTTCCATTGCACTATTTAAAAGCTTTTCTGAAGAAGCTTTAGCTAGAAAAGGGATTGCCTCAAAGCAAGAAATATCAGTTAGGGCTTTAGGCTATTTATTTTCTGGACATCAATTGCATCATTTAAATAGTGTTAAAAAAAGATATTTATAACTTTGTAATTTATATATTTACAGAATGGAATTACCAAAATTTTTATTAGCCGATAACAGCAACCATCCAGAAGATATTTTTGTTCTCCATACAGAATTTCCTCGTTTTATGATTAATTTAAAGGACGATGAAATCGAATGGTTTGAGGATTTAACAGGCGAGAATGAAGAAGACATCGCAACAGAGCTCGCTGATTTAATGGATAAGGCTGGTGAATTTTATGATGAAGAAATGAAAAAATACGCGTAAGCATTCTATTTTCCTTTTTCTACAAGTTCAATTTTATTCACGTTAGTTTTTGTAGTAAATACTTCGTAATTTATAGTTACACTTTTCTTCTCTATTTTATCTATGGTTCCAACAGAATTTGATCCTATAATTTTTACTCTATCATTTAATTTATAGACATACTCAGATTTTTCTTTAGCTATTTTTGCTGCTTTAACTTCTTTTTCTTTTCTAACTTCAACCACTTTTTTTAAGACCTCTTTTTCTACTTTTTGAATAACCTCTTGCAGTTGTTTTTGGACCACCTTAGCCTTTTGTTTTTCTGACTTTGTTTTTAACTTTAATGGATTTTTTTTAGCGTGCTTTACTTTTTCATCTGCTACCCATTTATTAAAGCTTTGGTTTAAATGTTTTTTATTATTTGTTTGAAAATATTTATTCAGTAGTTCGTTTACCTTTCTTCCTAAAGAAAGCATTTTTTGATTTTTATCATACAACTCTTGAAAACCTGATAGTTTTTCTTGAATTCTAAGTTCTTTTTCTTGTAAACTTTCTAAATGCTCTTGTCCTTTTACTTTTTGATTTTCTAAACTATCTGAATTTTTTTGTAATCGGTTTCTTTCTTTTTGAAGTTTACTAATTGTTTTATCCAAACGTACTTTTTCAGTTTCTACACGCTTTTTAGCTTTATTTATTAAGCTAAAAGGAATCCCGTTTTTTTGGGCCACCTCAAAAGTAAAAGAACTACCAGCTTGCCCTATAAATAGTTTATACAGTGGTTCTAAAGTTTTTTCATTAAACTGCATATTGGCATTCGTTACATTATCTAGTTCATTTGCCAAAACTTTTAGATTGGAATAATGCGTAGTAATTATTCCGAATGCTTTTTTATGATAAAACTCCTCTAAAAAAATTTCTGCTAAAGCACCTCCTAGTTCAGGGTCAGATCCAGTACCAAATTCATCTATTAAAAACAAGGTGTTTTCATTACATTTTCTTAAAAAATAGCGCATATTTTTTAACCGATAACTGTATGTACTTAATTGATTTTCAATAGATTGATTGTCTCCAATGTCTGTTAGAATAGTATCAAAAATATAAGTTTCACTTCGCTCGTCAACAGGAATTAAAATTCCACTTTGCACCATAACTTGCAGTAAACCAATGGTTTTTAATGTAATACTTTTTCCACCTGCATTTGGTCCAGATATTACTATTATTTGTTGATTTGTATCTAGTTTAATTGTTTGTGAAATTGTGTTTATATTTTGCGCTTTATTTTTTTTCCACAATACTGGATGGTAGGCATCTTTAAAGTATATTTTTTTCTCTTTCGTAATTTTTGGCAAAACAGCATCCATATCTTTTGCATATTTTGCTTTAGCACTAATGCTGTCTATGTGAGTTAAAAAAGTAATGTAATCTTCTAATAAAGAAACTAAAGGTCTAATAGTGTCTGCTAAATCTCTAAGTATTTTTATAACTTCTTGTTTTTCTTCATACACTAAGTTTTGATATTCTCTACTATAAGCTAACGTTGCTTGTGGTGCAATATATACAATACCTCCAGATTTAGAAGAGCCTAGCAAACTACCAGAAACTTTTCTTCTATGCATAGCAGAGACAGCTAATACCCTTTGGTTGTCTACAATTGTTTCTTTAATATCATCTAAATATCCAGCTGCAACTGCTTTAGATAAAGCAGAAGAAAAGCTAGCTCCAATTTTACTTCTAACAGTATTAATGCCTCTTCGAATTTGTTTTAAAGAAGATGATGCATTACTTTTTACCTCACCAGATCTGTCAATAATTTTCTTAATTTCATCATCAACATAAGTTGTAAATTCAATTTTTTGGGTAAGTTTAAAAAAGGTTGGAAATAAAATTTCAAATTTTTTAAAGAACTTTATGTGTTCATTAACAGTTAGTGAGGTTGCTGCGATTTTTAGAAATGCATCTGTTTCTATAAAACTATTTTCTATTGCCAAACGCTTTACACTTTCAGTAATATTGTCAAAACCATGATTTGGAATCCGATTGTCATTTTGAAAAGAAGCAACATATTCATCTACTAAATGCAATTCTTTAAACAATTCTTTTTTATCAAATAGTGGTTTAGTTTCAAGAATTTTTTCTTTTCCTAAACCAGAAATACAATATTCTGAAATATGTTGTAGAACCGTAGAGAATTCTAAATCTTGAAGTGATTTTTCTGATATATTTTTATTCAAAATAGTATATTTGACTTTACTACAAAAATAAGAAACAATGCAGGTAAAAATAGCTGAACCTTGGAAAAATATTTTAAAAGAAGAATTTGAAAAACCGTATTTTAAAGAGCTGGCTATTTTTGTTAAAAATGATTATCAAAATTTTACATGCTATCCCAAAGGATCTGATATTTTTGCAGCTTTTGATTTTTGTAGTTTTAATGATCTAAAAGTAGTTATTCTCGGTCAAGACCCATACCATGGTCCAAATCAAGCAAATGGTTTGTGCTTTTCAGTGAAAGAAGGAGTACCACATCCACCATCATTAATTAACATTTTTAAAGAAATTTCTACAGATCTAAATCTACCTTACCCCAAAAGTGGTAATTTAGAGCATTGGGCAAAACAGGGAGTTTTACTATTAAATGCCACGCTAACTGTAAGAGCACATGAGGCAGGAAGTCATCAAAAACAGGGTTGGGAAGAGTTTACAGATCAAGTAATTCAAAAGATTTCCAATCAAAAAGAAGGTATCATTTTTTTACTTTGGGGTGGTTTTGCCAAAAAGAAAGCAAAACTTATAGACGCCAAAAAACATTATATTCTTGAGTCTGGGCATCCATCGCCATTAAGTGCCAATAGAGGCTATTGGTTTGGAAACCATCATTTCTCTAAAACCAATGTACTACTTTCTAATTTAAAAAAGACTGTAATAAATTGGTAGGGATTACTTTTTTATTGTAATAAGGCAATAAGATAAATTCTATAATATCTTCTGTAGAATCTTTATATTCTATATTTTTTATTGGCTCTGTTTGAAGCCATCCAATTATTTTATGTAAACTTTTTTTGTTTAATTTTTTTAAAACAGTTACTCTCATCTTTTCTAAAGCTAAAGCATTACATTTTTGCTCGTACTGATTCTTCATAGGAATTACTAAGAGTTTTTTACGCAAAAATAAGGCCTCAGAAGGTGTTTCAAAGCCAGCACCACATAAAATTCCATTAGATGAAGACATGCTTTTTATAAAATCAAACTCATTGATCGGGTAAATTGTAATATTTTTTTTAAAAATTAAGCTGTTTGTTTGTTTAGAAAAAATATGCCATTTTACGATTGGTATTATTGATACTATTTTTGCAATTCTATCATGATGATAGGCAGGTAAGTAAATCGTATAATGTCCTTTATTAGAAACTTTAGTTTCTCTTATTTTTTTTCTTATGATAGGAAGAAAAATAGAAGGATGATAATTTTTAAAATGAAATCCATATTTATTTTTTGAAGGGGCATAATATTTTAAAATTAGTTTTTCTAAAATATGATTTCTATAGGATGGAACGGCTTTATTGATGATTGCATTTTGATGACTTAATGAGACAATATCTGTATTAGTCAATTTTGCAGCCCAAGCAGAAACAGGTTCAAAATCATTTATTACTAAATCGTATTCTTCTAAAGATAAACTTTTAACTTCTTTTATAAATCGTTTTAAATTCATCTTTTTATAAGACTTCCAAAAGTCAATACCTCCTTTTTTACCGTTTGTGAAGTTTAATCCGTGAAATTTAAATTTTATTGGATACTCTAATTCAATATCACATTCATTACCACTTATTAAAAGATCTACCTCTGCTTTTTTTCTTAGGATTGGAACTATTTCTTTTGCTCTAGTAATATGTCCATTTCCTGTACCTTGGATAGCGTAAAGTATTTTCATATTATAATTTTTTAGTATTTTGAATGTTAAATTCTTCTAGTAGTTCATTAAAAATAATAGCATTATCCTGTTTCTTATTTTTATTTTTTTCTTTTTTCTCTTTGTCTTTTTTCTCTTTTTCTAAGCTTCTTGCAAATTCGTCTTTTTGGTATTCATAAAGAGACCATTCTTTATTGTTGTATTCTAGTGCTGTTAAGTTTTCTATCCAATCACCAGAATTTAGGTAAAGCGTCTGACCTTTACTATTTTTTATAGTTCGAATTTCGGGTTGGTGTATGTGACCACAAACTACATAATCATATTCATTTTCTATAGCAATGTCTGAAGCTGTTTTTTCGAAATTATTTATAAACTTTATAGCGCCTTTTACACTGTTTTTTATCTTTTTTGACAAGGAGAGTTTACCATAGCCAAATAGCTTACTGCACCAATTCACTAAAGTGTTTAATAATATTAATAAGTCATATCCTTTTCCTCCTAATTTTGCAAGCCATTTAGAATGTTTCATTGTTATGTCAAAAACATCACCATGAAAAATCCATGCTTTTTTGTCATTTAGTTCAAGTATGAGCTTATTCACTATTTGAAAATTCCCTAGTTTAAATGATTTGAATTTTCGAAGCATTTCATCGTGGTTTCCAGTAATGTAATATACTTCAGTTTCATTTGTAAGTAAAGAGGTTATGTGTTTTAACACACTCATATGACTTTTAGGGAAATACCGTTTGTTAAATTGCCAGATATCTATAATATCTCCATTTAACACTAGTGTTTTGGGGTTAATCGTTTTTAAGTAATTTAGTAATTCTTTAGCTCTGCAACCATAAGTGCCAAGGTGTACGTCTGAGATTACAACTAATTCAACAGGACGTTTTTTAACTTTTGTCATTCTTAAATATTGAATAATTAGCGTTAAATACGTTACATGCTATTCAGGGAAAACCGTGCTAAGGTCAAATAAAATGTAACTCTAATTTATTCAAAAATAGAAGTGTAATGTGTTTTAATTATAAATTAATAATGATTAAAAAGTAACCTAACCATTATAAAAAAGTTGATTTAATGTTTTTTTAAAGTTAACTAAAACATTAGTTAAGAGGTAGGGTAACGAATAAGAAATGGGTCTTAAATTAATGCGAACTGCTGTGAATTATTCGTAATTTCTGAGTTAGAAGCCAATCCACATGAAGACGAAGTGCTTCTACATGAAGATAAACTAATAAGACCTAAAATACATACTGCAATACAAATTATTTTTTTCATTCTTTTTAATTTACGATTTAAAGGTACATATTTTTTATGAAATCACTTGAATTTTTCTTCTTTTCAATAACGTTAAAAAAGATCATTTTATTTTGAATTCGAGTTATTATGTTTTTTGTAATTTTTTTTCCACTATTCCAATTTGTAATTTTTAACCATTCTTTAATGTCGGGTAATTTTTGTTCGTAGCGTTTGGAAAGCGTGGACTCTATATGTGGAATATTTTTAAACGTTTTTGTTTTTTTATTAATGATTTCTAATATTTTCTGAACTTCTCTATAGTTTTTTTCTAGCACTTCATTTCTAACAGCGATCACAAAACATGGCCATGGAGTAGGGCAGTCTTTAATTCTTCTAAATATTCCTTTATCGACTAAAGGTTTTGTAGTGAAATGTTCCCACATAAAATAATCTACATCTCCGTTTTGTAATGCTATTATACCACCTTCTAAGTTATTGACAACTTTAAATTTAAGCTTTGAAACATCCCAACCCTGATTGTAAGCATTTACTATTGCCATTAAATGAGAACCAGATCCATGTCTACTTATGGCAATAGTAGCATGTTGTAAATCATGAATTGTTTTAAATTTTGAATTTGCAGCCACATGTATGCCCCAAACTAAAGGAGATTGTACAAAAGTTTGTACTATTTTAGAAGGATTTCCATTCGCAATATCTTTAATAATACCCTCCGTTAAAACAATCGCAATGTCCACCTCTCCGTTTCTTAAGGCATTACACATTTCTCCAGTACCTCCAGGAAAGTCTTTCCATCTTAAATTGATATTATTGTTGGTATACTCTTTATTTTTTAATGTTAAATACCATGGATAATTAAAATGCTCAGGGACTCCACCAACTCTCAGGTTTATCATTTATTCAACTAATTTTTTTAATGTATATACGATTAAGTTCTCTACTACTTCTGTTGGATTTTTACTAAATGTACCATTGGCTCTATTTGCTAAAATAGCATTCATAGAAACTGCATGATGTCCTAACAGTTTTGATAAACCGTAAATTGCAGAAGTTTCCATTTCTAAATTTGTAATTCGTTTTCCTTCATAATTAAAACTGTCTATTTTGGCATTTAAATGAGCGTCTTGCAAAGCCAAACGTAAAACTCTTCCTTGTGGTCCATAAAAACCACCAGCAGTAGCTGTAATTCCCGCTTTAATTTGCGGAGAATTAAATTTTTTAGACAAACCACTACTAGAAGAAATAAGTAGTGGAGCTGCTTTTTTTTCACTCCAATTAGTATGATTGATAAAAGCCTTTTCTATGGTTGGGTGTCCAATGCTATTTATTTCATAAGCTTGTAACATACCATTTAAATCTAAGGCATAATCACTCATTAAAAAAGTATCAACAGCAATATCTTTTTGGAGAGATCCAGAAGTTCCAATTCGTACAATAGACAATGCAGTATGCTCTTTTTTAATATTTCTTGTCTTAAAATCAATATTAACCAATGCGTCCAATTCATTTAAAACAATATCTATATTGTCTGGACCTATTCCTGTTGAAATTACTGTTAAACGATTGTTTTTGTATACACCAGTAGTTGTTTTAAACTCGCGTTTTTGAATTGAAAATTCAATACTATCAAAATGTTTTGTTACTTGATCTACTCTGTCTTGGTCTCCAACAAAAATAACCGTATTAGAAATATGTTCTGGCAGTAAATTTAAGTGATAAATACTGCCGTCTTTATTTAAGATTAATTCAGATTTTTGTATAGACATTTAGGAAGTAATTTGAAATAACTTATTCGATTGATTGTAATGTAAAAAGTTATATTTTTTTGCGCCACCAAGATAAGAAAAGTCATCTCTTAAATTTGCATAATAGTTAGTTTCATTATTTAAAACTTTTGTTCCTTTTTTAGTCAATAAAATAGACTGTTTTGTTTCAAACAAATCACTTAATTGAACTATACTTTTTTGATATTGAAGATCTCCAAAACCATAGTCATTTTCTTGTTTTAGTAAATATTTTATAAGTTTTTGTTTCGTTTTTGGTTGGTTTTGAGCTATTGTTTCTAGAATTGTATTTTCTATGGTATTTAATCCATTTTCAAATGATGGAAAACGCTTTAGGTGGGCTTCTAAGGCTGGTATTAAATACTTTAAGTTTGTAGTATGTTTTATTTTACTGATTGTTTCTAAACGTAAAGGAGAACTAGAACAGTAAAGTTGCCATATATAATCTGCGAAGGCAATATCATCTTGGGTAAGTAGTATTCTATTTTTATAATGCTGTTTTAATTGTGCCTCATTTAAGTCCGTTAACGCATGCATTTTTTGAGAAGTATTTACTTTACCACTGCATACTAAAGAAATAAGATGCCCTTTTCGGTGTCTTTTTAACCAACTTAATAATGCAATTAAATTTATTTGACAAAATAAATCATACTCAAACCACAATACAATTTCATTGTGCTCTTTTTTCTGACAAAGTGTTTTGTATTCTTTAACAGTATAGGCTATGAATTTTTTTTTGCTAATCTGATAATTTTTTTCAAAAAAATGAAACCTATTTTTCCAAAAAGACTCGCTTCCTACATTTGATGTAGTTTTGCCTTCACACAACATTTCTCTCCAAGTAATAAAATCACCTTTAAATTGTAGATTTTTTAGGTAATTGGTGGTGAAATCACCATTGGTAATATGAAGTGTTTTTGAATTCATGTAATGGTACTAAAATAATTTTTTACCCTCCAACTCTTTTTACATTAAACCCTTTTTCTTTTAACATCACCATAATTTTGTCTCTATAATCTCCTTGAATTATTATTTTATCATCTTTGAAGCTTCCTCCTACAGATAATTTTTTCTTTATTTCTTTTGCTAAAAGTTTAAAATCAGCAGTAGCTCCATTATAGCCATCTAAAATTGTTATAGGTTTTCCTTTTCTTTTTTCATATTTACAAAGAATTGGTTCTTCCTGTAACCAGATATCAGATTTTTTTAATATTGGTTCAGGGGTTTCCTTATGGTCTGGAAATAAGTTTTTTAATTGATCTTTAAAGTCCATGCTATTTTTTAAGTCCTAACTCTTTTAGTCGTTCGTCTAAAAACTCCCCTGCAGTAATATCTTCGTATTTTTTTGGTGTTTTCACATCAATACAATTCTCTAAAACATTTAATTTCATATCAGAAACAGGGTGCATAAAAAACGGAATAGAGTACCTAGAAGTTCCCCATTGTTCTTTTGGAGGATTGGTTACTCTATGGATGGTAGATTTTAGTTTGTTATTACTGTGTCTAGATAACATATCGCCTACATTAATCATTAGTTCATCTGGTTGTGCAATAGCATCTATCCATTCTCCATCATGGTTTTGCACTTGTAACCCTTTACCTTGTGCACCCATTAGAAGTGTAATAAGATTAATGTCTCCATGCGCAGCTGCTCTCTCAGCTCCTTTTGGTTCCGTTTTTATTGGCGGATAATGTATGGGTCTTAAAATACTGTTTCCATCTTTAATGTATTGGTCAAAATAGATTTCTTCTAATCCTAAATGCAGTGCCAAAGACCTTAAGACGTATTTTGCAGTTTTTTCTAACATCTTATACGTTTTTTCACCTACTTTGTTAAATGTGTCTAATTCTTCTACAATAACATTTTTGGGATATTCATTCGCATATTTAGAAGCCTTATCTACATATTGTCCAAAATGCCAAAACTCTTTTAAATCGGCCTCTTTTTTACCTTTTGCAGATTCTTTACCAAAAGAGACATAGCCTCTTTGACCTCCAATTCCGGGAATTTCATATTTCTTTTTTATTGCGATTGGTAAATCAAAAAAATTCTTTATTTCTGTGTAAAGATTTTCAACTAATTTTTCATCTAAAAAATGTCCCTTTAAAGCAACAAAGCCAATATTTTCGTAAGCATGACCTATTTCATCGATGAATTTTTGCTTTCTAGATGCACTATCAGATAAAAAGTCTTCTAAATTTACAGTTGGAATTTTATTCATTTCTTTAATATTTTGACTAAAACAAGTTTTTAAATTTACAAAAAAAGATGCGTTCTTCTTTCATGTAAAAATCTTTGCTTTATTTTAACCAGTTTAAAAGTGTTTTTTAACTATTTATTTTTTTACAAATGGAATGGTATACGCTATGGTATAGTTAAAACCAAACCCTGTTTTACTTTCAAAGATTCTATTAAAACCAGGAGCATAAAGTGTTTTAAAATTAGTTGGCTCTTTTACACTCATTAGTATTTTGTAACTAGCACTAAAGCTTACAAAAATATTTTTTAAAGTTTCTACTTTAAAACCTACCATTAATTCAGACCAATGAGCGTTTAAATCAGATGTTGTATTTGGTGTAAAAGTAGTAGTACTAAAATACGTATCACTTATATTAGATGAAAAACTATTTAAAGTTTGTTTAAACTTACTAAAGCCATATCTATATCCAACAAAAATCTCATTATTCATATCTAGCCAATTTTCATAAGCATTAAAGTTAAATCCCAATCTAATATAATTTCCTTTTGCAGTAGAATTGGTATAATATTCTTTACTGGTATGCTCCTCAAAACCAATTTCAGTAGCTAAGAAAAAACGTTTAGATAGCCTGTAATCTACAACAATTTCTATACCAGAATTATATGAATCGTTTGCAGCTGCTAGTATAGGCTTACTTATATCCATCCCTAAACGAAGACCATAAGCCGTTTTATAAACCATAGAATCTTTGATTATTTCTTTATTTTTTGTAGCGTCTATTTCTTGAGAATACCCAATAACAAAAACAAAAAATAATGCTATGCTAATGAAAAATTTGTACATGAGCTTTATTTTGATTTTCTATAGTTATGGGAATGTTTGGTTCAAAATCATTGATCCAACTGTTGTTAGAAGTAAATGAAACCTCGTTAAAAATGACTTTATACCCGCAAGAACGAGAAACATATTCGTTTGTTGTACTATAGGAAATGGTAAATTGATTAATAGTGTTGTCTTTAGAAAAATAATAAACAGTTTCTAGAGCAGCTGTGTTTAGTGGAATGTAGAGTGAGTCTAGGCTAGCATTTACAAACAAACTATCTTTACCCTCTGCCCATACATATAAATTATCTACTTTTTTAATGGTATTTCTATTTGTACTATCGTAGAATCTAAGTATTAAATTTGGTGTAACCGGATTTTGGGTGCAAAAATCATCTTTTTCGCAACTAAAAAATAGTAAGAGTATACTTATAAGACCAACAGTTTTTTTCATATTTATTCTTCTACTTCAACTATTTTACGAATAGCGTCTACTAATTTAAAATCCAATTCGGTTACTCCACCTTTGTCATGAGTGGTTAATTTTATATCTAAAGTATTGTAAATATTAGTCCATTCTGGATGATGATTTAATACTTCACATTCAAAAGCAATTCTATTCATTGCAGACATACAATCTTTAAAGTTATCAAATTCAAAATCTGTATGCAATGCATTATCATAAAACTCCCAGTCTGGGTAATCTTTTAATTTCTTGCTTATTTCTAGATCTGTAAGTGTATTCATGGTATTAATTTTTAGTGCTAAAATAAAATGATTTTATGTAACTAACTGTTAAACAAATCAAGTAATTCTATTTTTCGAACAAAACAACAGTTTCTATGTGTGCTGTATGTGGAAATTGATCTACCAAACTAATTTTTTTAATTTCATAACCTGCTTCTCTAAGTAGTTCTGTATCTCTTGCTTGTGTAGCCGGGTTGCAAGATACATATACCATTCTATCTGCATTTAAATGTATTATTTTTTGGAGTGTTTTTGGCATAATTCCAGCTCTAGCAGGATCTAAAATTATAGTTTTAATTTTTTCTTGATATTCAGGGTGTACTGCTAAAAACTTTCCAACATCTGCAGCATAAAATTGTAAACCATCAATAGCATTTCTTTTTGCATTTTCTTTAGCGTCTTCAATAGCAGAAGCAACAATATCTACGCCTACAATTTTTGCGTTGTTGCTTTTAGAAGCTACTATCTGTCCGATTGTTCCTGTGCCACAAAATAAATCCATAACAATCGTATCATCTACTTTTGATTTGTCCTCTAAAACATAATCAACCACTTTTGTGTATAGTTTTTCTGCAGACTTAGGATTTGTTTGAAAAAAGCTTTTCATGCTAATTTCAAAATTGAGTCCCAATAATTCTTCAACAATTTTATCTTTACCAAAAACCAGTTCAATACTTCCAGAAGTTGCCATAGTTCTATCGCCAACCTCATCGTTAATGGTGTGTAATAAACCAGCAACTCTGTCTCCAAATAATTCTACTAAAAAACTGGCAAATTTGTTTAAATCAAATTTTGGTAAATCGTATGAAGTAGTCACTAAGTTAAATAATAATTCATTTGTTTTAAATGACTTTCTTACCACAAAATACCTAAAGAAACCCTCTTTTTTTGGTCCATGCCAAGGGTGTAAACCCGTGTCAGAACAATATTTTCTTATGGTTTTTAAATGGTCTTCAAACTCTTTATCAAATAAACCAGAATCTTTTTCTAGATTTTCACCCATCCACCAAACGCCTCTTCTTTTAAAACCAAGTGTAAATTCATCTTTGTCTCTTTTTTCAACGTTGTCATAACCAATTGCAGAAAAACCGTATTCCATTTTATTTCTGTAATGAAATACATTAGGTGATGTTATAAATTCGTCAAATAAATCTTCAATATTTTCTACTTTACCAATTCTTTTGAAGAGAGATAATGTACTTTCTTTTTTATATTGATGCTGTAATTCAATGGGTAATTTAATATAAGGAGCTCCAGGAATGTCTTGAAAAGGAACGTCAACTTCATTTTTAGAAGGGGTTATAACATCAATTAGTTTTGCCTCAGCATATTTTTTGCTAGATTTTTTAATTTGTGCTTTTACCAATTGACCAGGCAATGTATTTGGTACGAAAATAACAAAACTGCCTTCTTCTGAATGAATTCTTGCGATTCCTTTTCCTCCAAAAGCATAATCTTCTATTCTAAGTTCTAAAACTTGATTTCTCTTTACAAATTTGTTTCGTTCTCTTCTTGGCATTCTAAAATATTTGGATTGCAAAATTAGGAAAATTGAACACTATTTAGATTAATTTCTTATTTTTGTTTTTCTCCGAGGATGATTTCTTTCCCACGCTGAATTTCTGACTATTGTTAGAAGGATAAAGGTAGAACAGGAATGTTTTTAATATAAACATTTAAATAAATTAAAATGGCTGTTTTAGAGCAATTAACATCGCAAGAAGCGATTGAATTAGAAAATAAATATGGGGCACACAATTACCATCCACTTCCTGTAGTTTTAAGTAGGGGAGAAGGCGTATATGTGTGGGATGTAGAAGGTAAAAAATATTTTGATTTTTTATCTGCTTATTCTGCTGTAAATCAAGGGCATTGTCATCCTAAGATTGTAAATGCAATGACAAATCAGGCAAAAACATTAAGTTTAACGTCAAGAGCATTCTATAACGATATGCTTGGTACATACGAAAAATTTGCTTCTGAATATTTTGGTTTTGATAAGTTATTACCAATGAATACTGGAGCAGAAGCAGTAGAAACGGCTTTAAAAATTGCAAGAAAATGGGCTTATGAAGTTAAAGGGATTGATGAAAATAAAGCCGAAATTATTGTTTGCGAAAATAATTTTCATGGAAGAACAACTACAATTATTTCATTTTCTAATGATCCTGTAGCTAGAAAAAATTTTGGACCTTACACCAAAGGGTTTTTAAAAATTGAATATGATAATTTACAGCAATTAAAAGAAACTTTAGAGAATAATGCTTCTATAGCAGCGTTTTTAGTAGAACCTATACAAGGAGAAGCGGGTGTTTATGTCCCTTCTGATGGATATTTGGCTGCAGCAAAAAAAATGTGTGAAGACCATAATGTATTGTTTATTGCAGATGAAGTTCAAACAGGAATTGCAAGAACAGGTAGGCTACTAGCAACTTGCGGAAATTGTGCTTGTGAAAATAAAAACTGTTCTGGAACTCCAGAAGTGAAGCCTGATATTTTAATTCTTGGTAAAGCATTAAGTGGTGGTGCCTATCCTGTTTCTGCTGTTTTAGCCAATAACGCTATAATGAATGTTATTAAACCCGGAAACCATGGGTCTACTTTTGGAGGAAACCCAATTGCAGCTGCAGTAGCAATGGCGGCATTAGAAGTGGTTGCAGAAGAAAAATTAGCGATTAATGCAGATCGATTAGGAAAAATATTTAGAGAAGAGTTAAATGCATTTTGCCAAACCAATACTTTGGTAAACGCTGTAAGAGGTAAGGGATTATTAAATGCCATATTAATTAATGACTCTGAAGAGAGTTCAACAGCTTGGGATATTTGTATACAACTTAGAGATAATGGTTTATTAGCAAAACCAACTCATGGAAATATTATTCGTTTTGCACCGCCTTTAGTGATGAATGAAGAACAACTTAGAACATGTATTGATATTATTACGACTACCATTACTAATTTTAAGAAGTAAGTTATAATAGTTTATTTATAAAATCATGATTTTAATTTTGAAATCATGATTTTTTTTATCTTTATAATTAAATTAAAAAAGAATATTTATGAAAGCACATGAGCCAATTACCCAATTAGAAGAGTTAAACATAAATGCAGACGCAAGGAGATTTTTAAAAGAAACAAGCAAATGGTCTTTTTTTATTGGAGTTTTAGGGGTTGTTGGAATCGTTTTTATGATATTCGGGGGGCTACTATCTTCTTTTATTTTTAATTCATTACCACAACAACCTTCTTCTGCTCTTCCAATTGATATGGGAAGTGTAATGACTGTTTTTTATTTACTATTGGCTTTGTTGTATGTTTTTCCAATATATTACTTACTGCAATTTTCTATTAAATTAAAAAAAGCGTTAACCACTAAAGAAGATGCTATATTGGCAGATGCTTTTCAAATGCTAAAATCACATTACAAATTTATTGGAGTTTTATGCATTATTGTGATTTCTCTAAACATACTCTCAATAATTGCTATCGCTTTAGGAGCGTTTGCTTTTATATAATATTGTTGGTACATAAACAGAAAAGAAAATCCAGTTATTTTGTAACTGGATTTTTTCTATTTATTGGTATTAATTCATTTTTTCTTCAAATTCTAACCAAAAAGAGTCCCAATCTAAGGTTGCTAAACTATATAAGCTGTATAAAAAATAGATTCCGTTTATACTTAAAGCAATTAAAGCAAACGTTTTAGCATTCTGCATTGCCTTTAAACTCTCTGCATCATAGTCTTCTGGATGAAGTTGTGCCTCGTTTAGTTTTTTATTAGCAATTAAAAATGAAGGTAGTGCTACAAGTACCCCCTAAGCCAAGGAAAATACAGCATACCAAGCTAATAGAAGATAAAACGTAAATGATTGTGGTATTTAATTTTTTCATTAGATCTATTTTAAATGATTATTTTTATGAGGTAGTTTACTACAATTATTACTAAGTTAATGTAGGCCAATCTACTAATAATTTTAGGAGCATTTTTTATCTTTTTTAAAAAATTTATACTGGTAAAACTTATCAATAAAATGAGTGTAAAAATAGCAGGATACATTAGAAATGCCTCTAACCATTGTCCATTTAAAAGTAATATAAATGACCTTTGCAAACCACAACCCAAACATTCTATATGTAAGAATGTTTTACTAAAGCAGGGCAACATGTAACTTTCTAAATCTTGAAACATTATTTATTTAAACATGTCCATTCCTGGAATATTAGGCATACCGCTTTTAGCGGCTATCGCCATTTCATTTTCATTAATTCTAGAGGCCTTCTCTATGGCCTTATTTAATGTTATGATTAAATAATCTTCTAATGCTTCTGCATCATTCAATAAGGAATTATCAATAGAAATAGATTTTATAGTTCTGTTTGCGGTAAGTGTAACTTTAATTTTATGGTCGGCTGAGTTTTCATCAACCAAAACTGTATCTAGCCTTTTTTTAGTTGCCTCTACTTTTTGCTGAGCTTCTTTTAATTTACCCATCATTCCTTTAATATCTCCAAACATTTTTTCTTTTTATTAAGTTTGAAACAAATTTAAGAAATCAACAACACATAAATGAATTCTTTCAAAATGAAAGCGAATTTTTTAAAAGACATATAATTAAGTCTTATTTTTACTCACGCTAAAAAATAGGACAAATGAAAAGTACAGATGCCAAACCACCAATTGCAGAAATAAAACCAACAAGATTAGAAAATCATGGGGATGTAAGAGTAGACAACTATTTTTGGATGCGTTTGTCAGATGAACAAAAGGCAGCTGCTATTAAAGACGAGCAAACAGAGAACGTAATCGCTTATTTAGAGGCAGAAAATAAATACTACAACACCATTGTTGGCTACACAAATAATTTTCAAGAGCATCTATTTCAAGAAATGAAAGGCAGGATAAAAGAAGACGATTCTTCTGTACCTTACAAAAACAATGGATATTTCTACAATACTAGATATGAGGTTGGTAAACAGTATCCAATTTATAGCAGAAAAAAAGGGAGTTTAGATGCAGCTGAAGAAATTTTATTTGACGTCAATGAAATGGCGAAAGACTTTGATTATTACCAGTTGGGTGGTTTAAATGTATCTCCAAACAATAAATTAGTTGTTTTTGCAACGGATACCGTAAGTAGAAGACAGTATTTTTTAAGAATTAAAAATTTAGAAACTGGTAAAATTTACGATGATATTATCGAAAACACAACAGGTGGCTTTGTTTGGGCTAATGATAATAAAACTATTTTTTATACTAAGAAAAACCCAGTTACATTAAGAAGTGAAAAAATATTTAGACATGTTCTAGGTACACCAACTTCAGAAGATGTAGAGGTTTATCACGAAAAAGACGATACTTTTGGAACTTATGTAACCAAATCTAAATCAAAAAAATATATTATCATAAGTTCTTTTGCAACAATGACATCAGAATCTAGATATTTAGATGCAGATACTCCAACTGGTAATTTTACAATTATTCAACCAAGATTAAAAAATATAGAATACAATGTATCTCACTACAAAGATCATTTTTATTTTTTAACCAATAAAGATGGTGCAACTAATTTTAAATTGATGAAAACTTCTGTTCATCAAACAAGTGTAGCACATTGGGAAGATGTAATTCCACATAGAAAGGAAACCTTATTGGAAGATTTTTCTATTTTTAGTGATTACCTGGTTTTAGAGGAACGGACTAATGGATTACATAAAATTCGCATAAAACGTTGGGATGATACCAAAGATTATTATTTACCTTTCAAAGAAGAAACATACGCTGTAGGTGTTTATGGAAATCCTGAATTTGATACAGATATCATTAGATATTCTTATAATTCTTTTACAAGCCCAAGTGCTGTCATTGATTTTAATATGGCTACAAAAGCGAAAGAAATTAAAAAACAACAAGAGGTTTTAGGCGGTAAGTTTAAACAAGAAAATTACAAAAGTAAACGTGTTTGGGCAACTGTAAGAGATGGAAAAAAAGTTGCTATTTCTTTAGTTTACCACAAAGACACTCCGTTAAATGAAAACACACCTTTGTTGCAATATGCCTATGGTTCTTATGGTCATACCATATCGGATCGTTTCTCTACCACGCGTTTAAGTTTGTTAGAAAGAGGTTTTGTGTATGCCTTAGCTCATGTTAGGGGAAGTGAATATCTTGGGCGAGAATGGTATGAAGATGGTAAAATGTTAAATAAAAAAAATACTTTTTATGATTTTATAGACTGTTCACAATTTTTAATTGATCATAACTATACATCCCCAAAACATTTATACGCAATGGGTGGGTCTGCAGGTGGATTATTAATGGGGGCAATTGTAAATATAAAGCCAGAATTATACCATGGAATTATAGCTGCAGTCCCTTTTGTAGACGTTGTTTCTACAATGTTAGATGACAGTATACCGTTAACAACAGGTGAATATGATGAGTGGGGTAACCCTAATCATAAAGAATTTTATGACTATATAAAATCATATTCTCCTTATGATAATGTAGCAAAAAAAGCATATCCTAATATATTGGTAACTACAGGTTTCCATGACTCTCAAGTGCAGTATTGGGAACCAGCAAAATGGGTAGCAAAATTAAGAGCATTGAAAACAGATACAAATCTATTATTTCTAGACACCAATATGGAAACTGGTCATGGAGGTGCTTCTGGTCGTTTTGAGTCATTAAAAGAAACTGCAAAAGAATATACATTTTTATTAGCCTTAGAAAATAAACTAGCGCAACTTTAATTAAAAAAGACAGATACTGATTGTTTTTTATAAAAAAATAGTATCACTTTTTGTAATTCGATTAGGAAATGTACTTTTGCAACTGATTTAGATAAAAAGAATGACTAGAAATCAAGATATAAAAGATTCTATTTTAGACTTAATAGGGCAAACACCTTTAGTAAAGTTACAACGAGTAACAAGCGCACTAAAGGGTTCTTATTTTGCAAAATTAGAGGCTTTTAATCCTGGTTTATCACAAAAAGACAGAATTGCTTTGCATATTGTAGAAAATGCAGAAGAAAAAGGAATTCTAACTAAAGGCGCTACTATTGTAGAAACTACCTCTGGGAATACAGGGTACAGTTTGGCGATGATTGGTTTGGTAAAAGGCTACAAATGTATTTTAGCTGTTTCAGATAAATCATCTCAAGATAAAATAGACTTATTAAAAACAATGGGGGCAGAGGTGCATGTGTGCCCTGCAAATGTTCCTGCCAGTGATCCAAGGTCTTATTACGAGGTTGCTAAAAGAATCCATTTAGAAACCCCAAATTCAGTTTATATAAATCAATATTTTAATGAATTAAACAGCGAGGCACATTATAAAACTACGGGTCCAGAAATTTGGAAACAAACTGAAGGTAAAATCACACATCTGGTAGTAGCAAGTGGAACTGGAGGTACAATTTCTGGAACAGGGAAGTATTTAAAAGAACTAAATCCGAATATTAAAATATTAGGGGTAGATGCTGTTGGTTCTGTGTTAAAAAAATACCATGAAACTGGAGAGTTAGATTTAAATGAAGTATTGCCATATAAAATAGAAGGTTTAGGTAAAAACTTAATTCCTACTGCAACAAACTTCGATGTTATTGATGTTTATGAAAAAGTAACTGATAAAGAAGCCGCATTTGCTGCAAAAGATATTCTAAAAAAAGAAGGTATTTTCTGTGGGTATACTTGTGGTGCAGTTTTACAAGCTACTATACAATACCATGCACAAAATTATTTCTCAGAAGATAGTTTTGTTGTCCTTATTTTTCCCGATCATGGATCTAGGTATATGAATAAAATTTACAATGCATCATGGATGAGGAATCAAGGTTTTATTGATTAACTCACTATTTAAATGACAACATGTTATCAATTGTGATAACTCTATTTTTTTGCTAACTTTGTAAATCTGAAAATAGAATAAAATGACGACAGACTTATTTGATAGAATTAAAAAAGATAAAGGGCCATTAGGTAAATGGGCAGATAAAGCAGAAGGTTACTATGTTTTTCCAAAGCTAGAAGGCCCTATTTCCAATAGAATGTCTTTTAACGGAAAAAAAGTAGTTACTTGGAGTATCAATGATTATTTAGGTTTAGCAAATCATCCAGAAGTTTTAAAAGTAGATGGAGACGCTGCTTTAGAGCATGGTATGGCATACCCAATGGGAGCAAGAATGATGTCTGGTCATACTCCTTATCACGAACAATTAGAAGAAGAATGTGCTGCTTTTGTAGAAAAAGAGAAAGCCTACTTATTGAATTTTGGTTATCAGGGAATCATGTCTGCTATAGACGCGTTGGTCTCTAAAAACGATGTAATTGTTTATGATATAGATACACATGCTTGTATTATAGACGGTGTTCGTTTGCATGCTGGTAAACGTTTTGTGTATCGTCATAACGATATGGAAAGTTTTGAGAAAAACATTAAACGTGCTGCTAAAATGGCAGAGAAAACTGGAGGAGGTATTTTAGTAATTTCTGAAGGTGTTTTCGGAATGAGAGGAGAACAAGGAAGATTAAAAGAGATTGTGGCTTTTAAAAAACAATACAACTTTAGACTTTTAGTAGACGATGCTCATGGTTTTGGAACTTTAGGAGAGGGTGGTAAAGGAACTGGTTTTGAGCAAGGCGTTCAAGATGATATTGATGTATATTTTGCAACATTTGCAAAATCTATGGCAGGTATTGGAGCTTTTTTGGCGGGAGATAAAGACGTAATACAGTTTTTACAATACAATTTACGTTCACAAATGTTTGCAAAATCGTTGCCAATGGCAATGGTTAAAGGAGCATTAAAACGTTTAGATATGATGCGTACAATGCCTGAATTGAAAGAGAAATTGTGGAAAAACACCAATGCGCTTCAATCTGGATTAAGAGCTGCTGGTTTTGATTTAGGAACAACACAGACTTGTATAACTCCTGTTTTCTTAAAAGGAGATATACCAGAAGCAATGGCTATGGTTAATGATTTACGAGAAAATCATGGTATTTTTTGTTCTATAGTTGTTTACCCAGTAATACCAAAAGGGTTAATTATTTTAAGATTAATACCAACAGCGACGCATACGCAAGAAGATATTGATGAAACCATTACTGCTTTTTCTGCAATTAGAGAAAACTTAGAGAATGGTACTTATAAAAAAATTGCAGCTTTAATGGTGTAGTTTTTATGAATTATAAAGTAAAAAGCCAAACAATATTGTTTGGCTTTTTTTGTGGTAGTTTAAAATAACCTTCTGTCTGGTGGCTTATTTTTATCCCATTTTAAATCTGCTAGGGTAGAAGATTTTACACCAATAAAAAAGGTGTAAGAAGAGTTAGAACCAAAAGGCACCCAATTAAAATTAAATTGCCAACTGTCTAAATCTCTTGTAAAGTTAAATCTAGAAAAAGAGAAAGCTCCATTTTTTACATCATAACCAGAAGAATACCCTACTTTCCATTTGGGAGATAATTCTATATTACCACTAAAACCGAGGGTATGGACACCAATTTCTCCAGGTGCTAAACCATTATTTCTGTAAGTAGCAGAATATACCAAGTTTAATGTCCAGGGTATTTTAGCATTATAAAGTTCAGTTTCAGTCGTTTCATTACCATCATTGTTGGTATTTGGTTGTCCTCCAAATCTATTGGTTGGGTCTATTACAGCACCCATAGTATCTGGTGGGTTATTCGCTCCATTTCCAGAATTATTTTCTGTTTCTTTTGAGCTGTCCTTTTCAAAATCTTTACTAGAAATTGAGTAATTAGCGGTTAAATTAGCGTTAGACAACCTAAGTAAATTTGGATTAAACTTGTTTATTCTGGCCCCATTTTCGTTTACTTGATATGGATCTAAACTCCCATTAAAATTTACAGCGAGTTTATCTTTAAACAATCGAGTACCTGCACTAAAAGAAACATTAGACCAACGCAAACTATCTGCAGCGATATTGTAAGAAGTATTAAAATTTAGATTATTTAAAATCATTATTTTTTCATCTTCTTCATCGCTATCAGGGTCTTTAGGTGCAACTTTAGCTTCCAAAACATTGTTTAATGATATTCCTATGGCATTACTTAAACCACCAGAAGGTGCTCCGTAAATACCATTATCAAATAGTGTATAATCTATTACATCTAAAGGATTTGCACTTTGTTGTACTTGTTGTAGATAATTGTCTCTAAAATCGGGTCTATAGGTATACGAGATTGTAGGCCTAATTGTATGTCTTATGGCTTTTAATCTCCCTTTTTTGAATGAAAAATCACCATAAATATTAGTAGATAAACTAACTCCTAAATTGTATTCTCTGTAGGATTTAAAACCTCTTAACGTATCTGTTACAATACTATTGGTGTTTTGATTGTATTGTTTCTTAATATAATCAAACTGCCAAGTTTCCTCATAATTCGCACTTGGAGAAAGCGTAAAGTACCTAAATGCTTTTATATTAGTATTAGTGCTAGTTCTGTGCTGCATTCCAGATCTAGCAGTTTCAAACATTTTAGAAGTAAAAAACTCGTCGTCTGTAGTATTTATTAAATACTGACCTTGCATATTATAATTAAAACCTAATTTTTGTATTGGATTTTTTTTCACACCATTTTTACCTGCAAATGGATATATCCTATTCATATTTAAAGTTAACGAAGGCAAAGTCATTGTAATACTTTGGGTATTAGTATTCTGCTGATGTGATGCAGTTACAGCCATATTAAATGGGGTTCCCACAAAGTTTTTATTATAGTTTATAGAGGAATTAAATGTGTTGTTTTGGGTTTGGGCAATATTAAATTGATTTAATGATTCTCTAAAAAAACGACTACTCCCTAAATTTACAGAAGCGGTGAATCTTGAGTTTGGGCTTGCTTTTTGATCTTGATTGTGAGACCACCTGATGTTGAAATTATTCGCTTTAGAATAATCATCAAAACCTCTTATTCCGTTAATATTGTTCTCAAAATTAAAGCTAAACGTTCCATTAAATCGATATCTTTTATTATAGTTAGAAGAAAATCTAACCCCCCAACTTCCGTTAGAATAAGCGTCTCCTAATACAGTTAAATCTACATAATCATTAATTGCAAAGTAGTACCCTCCATTCTGAAAACCAATACCTCTTTGGCTGCTTCCAGTATCAAAAGCAGGTATTAAAAATCCAGACATACTTTTTTCGGTCAGCGGAAAATACGCAAAAGGTAAAAATAAAGGAGTAGGTATGTCGGCTAAGACCAAATTACTTGTACCTACAATAATTTTTTTTCCTGGTACAATTTTAGCTTTATTAGTTGTAATGTAGTAGTCAGGATTTTCTTTTTCGGAAGTTGTAAATCTAATTTTACGAATATATACTGTAGAATCATTTACTCGCTTTGTTTTTTCACCATAGGTTAACATTTCACCTTGTTGTGTTTTTAAACCATAAATGATAGCACGTTTACTTTTAAAATTATAAATTAATGAATCTTGTTCCGACTCTTGAATGCCTTGTTTAAAATTTGGTTTTTGTACGTATCCAGTACTGTCTTTAATTCCTTTTGCAAATAAGGTGTTTTTCTTATAGTCAATGATAATTATACCTGCTTTTAAATCAATGTCTGTGTAGGTAATACTTGCTTCATTGTATAATGTTACTTTATTGTTTTTGGCGTCTTGTATGGTGTAATCTTTAGCTACATGAGTAATAAGGTCTTCTATACTTTCCTTTGGTTTAATAGAATCAATTGCAGTAGTATCTTTCTCTTTTAAAAGCGCATTATTTTTTTTAACACCTGTAACACTATCCTTTTTTTTGGTTTGTAAACTGTCTTTTTTCACAGATGGTATTACAATTTTGTTTTTTTTGGGTAGGTCTTGTGCATAACTAAACTTTATACAAAAGAAGCAAAAAAATAAAAGTAGGTATGATAGATTTGATTGCAATGCGATAAATACTATTTTTGTAAGTAAGTAAAAGTATGGCTCAATATTTGAAACACAAAATTAAAGATGCCAAAATTAGTTAAATTTATTGATGAATTTCTTACAAATGTTCAAATTTATTCCCTCATTTAAAAAGCTCGTATTGTTTGGTTTTATGTTTCTTGCCTTTTATCCATCAATAACAAATGCACAAAAGCAATATACTATTGTATTGGACGCAGGTCATGGAGGTAAAGACCCTGGAAATCGAGGTAATGGCTATTATGAAAAACACATCGCTTTAAAAGTAACTTTAGAAGTTGGTAAATTATTAGAAAAAGAAAAGGATATTAAAATTATTTATACTCGAAAAACGGATGTTTATCCTGAATTATGGAAAAGAGGTGAGATTGCAAATAATGCAAAAGCAGATTTATTTGTTTCTATTCATTGCGATTCTTATTTGCCTAGACCAGAAGCACATGGTGCTGGAACATTTGTTTTAGGTTTAAGAGGAAATAAGAAAAATTTAGAATTTGCAAAAAGAGAGAATGCAGGGGTATTATTAGAAGAGAATTACCAGCAACGATACAAAGGATTTAATAGCAATTCTGTAGAGTCTGTAGTAGGCCTTTCTCTATTGCAAGAAGAAAATTTAGATAAAAGTTTAGCAATAGCAAGTTTAATACAGCAAAATTTTACAAAAAAATTAAACCGTTTAGATCGTAAAGTAAAACAAGATAATTTTCAAGTTTTAAGAGAAACAATAATGCCAAGCGTTTTAGTAGAGCTTGGTTTTTTAACCAATAAAAGAGAAGGTAAATATTTAAACTCAAAAAAAGGGCAATTGCAAATGGCAAATGCTATAGCAGATGCTCTTAAAAAATATGTTGCTAATTTAAAAGTTAATACGGTAGAAGCTTCTGAAGTTTCTGTTTTACCAATTAAACAGTCTAAACCTGTTATTGAATATAAAGTACAAATAGCATCTAGCAAAAGAAAGTTAGCTACAAAATCTTATAATTTTAAAGGATTAAAAAATGTACAAAGAGTAAAAGTAGGTGCTTATTATAAGTATTATTATGGTGTAACTTCCTCTTTTAAAGCAACTAATAAGCATCTGGCGTTTGCAAAAAGAAAAGGATATGCTTCTGCCTTTTTGGTGGCTTTTAAAAATGGTGAGAAAATATCTGTAAAAGAATTGAATAAAATCCCTTAAATTTGCAGTATAGCAGTAAAAATAATACGTTATATTGTTATAAAAATTCTATGTATGTCTAAAGAACTAAAAACAGGTGTTGTTTTATTGGTAGTGGTTGTCTCTTTTATTTGGGGATTTAATTTTTTAAAAGGCCATGATTTACTCAACGGTAAAGCTAGAGAGTTTAGAGTAGAATACTCAAAAATCGGAGGGCTAACCAAAGCAAGTTTTGTAACATTAAACGGACTTAAAGTTGGTCAGGTAAAAAAGATTGAACTGAATACTACACAAGAAAAAAGAGGGGAGTTAATTGTAACATTTACAGTTGAAAATAATTTTGAGTTTTCTAAAAAAAGTAGTGTGAAAATTTATTCTCCAAATCCACTTTCACCTTCTAATCTTGCTATTATTCCAAATTATGAAGGTGCTATTGCTATTTCTGGAGATACTTTAAGAGGAGAAATGGAAGAAAGCTTATTTACTTCTATTGGAGAGCGACTAGATCCACTTCAAACAAAAATAGAAAAGGTATTAGTAGATGCAGATACGTTGTTTAGTAACGTCAATAAAATTTTAAATGAAAAAACAATTAAAGAAATCAATACTTCTGTAGAGAATTTATCTTTAATCATAAAAAATTTAAAAATAACTGTAGCTACTGTAAATTCATTAGTTTTAGACAATCAAAATAATTTAAATGAAACACTAAAAAATACAAAAAACATTACAGCAAACTTAAATTCTATGTCAGACAGTTTGTCTACTATAGATTTTAAAAATATTATTGCTAAAGCGGAAAATACGATAGATAATTTTAATCAATTATCACAAAAAATAAATACTTCTGAAGGATCACTTGGAAAACTAATCAATGATGATCAACTCTATAAGAATGTAGAAGCAGCAACAAAAGAATTAGAACAATTGTTAAGAGATTTAAAAACAAACCCAAAAAGGTACGTACACTTTTCATTGTTCGGAAAAAAAGCTAAAGAATATACCCCAACTGAAAATGATAATGTAAACAATACTAAAAATTAATTATTCAACTTAAAAACATACAATGGGTTACTTACCAAATATATTTTTCATTATTTTATTTGTAGCAGGTATTGGTTTCTTTGTGATGAATGTCAGAAAATTATCAAGAAACATAAAATTAGGAAAAGAGGTAGATAGAAATGACAACCGCTCTGAAAGATGGAAAAACATGGCCATGATTGCAATTGGCCAGTCTAAAATGGTAAAAAGACCATTATCTGGATTTTTACATATTATTGTTTATTTAGGTTTTATAATCATAAACATAGAGGTACTAGAAATTATAATTGATGGTATTTTTGGAACTCACAGAATATTTCAAGGTTACATAGGTAGTGGTGTATATGGTTTTTTAATTGGTACTTTCGAAATTTTAGCTTTACTTGTTTTTGTTACAGTTATTATTTTTTGGACCCGTAGAAATCTCTCTAATATCAAACGTTTTTTAAGTACAGAAATGCAAGGTTGGTCCAAAAAAGACGGAAATTACATCTTGTATTTCGAAATGGTATTAATGACTCTTTTTATTGTTATGAATGCTACAGATACTCCTTTTCAAGAGGCTGGTATTGGTAATCCTATTAGTCAATTTGTAGCCCCTTTATTTAATGGCTTTTCTGCAGCTACAATTCATACTATAGAGAGATCATCTTGGTGGGTGCACATTATTGGTATTTTAATCTTTTTAAACTATTTGTACTATTCCAAACACTTACATATTTTATTAGCATTTCCGAATACGTATTTTGCTAATTTAAATCCAAAAGGACAATTCAATAATTTAGCCTCTGTAACTAATGAAGTAAAGTTAATGATGGATTCAGATGCAGACCCATATGCTACCCCCCAAGAAGGAGAAGAAGAAGATCTTCCAGAAAAATTTGGAGCTAGCGATGTAACTGATTTAAACTGGGTACAACTTCTAAATGCATATACCTGCACAGAGTGTGGTAGATGTACTTCATCTTGTCCAGCAAATTTAACAGGAAAAAAATTATCTCCTCGTAAAATTATGATGGATACTAGAGATCGATTGGAAGAGGTAGGAAGAAATATAGATGAAAATAAAGGGACTTTTAAAGATGATGGAAAACAGCTACTAAACGATTATATTTCTCCAGAAGAACTATGGGCATGTACTAGTTGTAATGCGTGTGTAGAAGAATGTCCAGTAAACATAGATCCTTTATCTATTATTATGGACATGAGAAGGTATCTGGTTATGGAACAAAGTGCTGCACCACAAGAATTAAATATGATGATGACCAATGTAGAAAATAATGGTGCTCCCTGGCAATACAATCAGCAAGACCGATTAAATTGGGCTAAAGAAGAATAGGGGTTTACTACAAAGAAACATTTAGTATAAAAATATTTAAAATAGAGGATATGAACGTACCAACAATGGCGGAAATGATGGCACAAGGAAAACAACCAGAAGTGTTGTTTTGGGTTGGTGCTGCTGGAAGTTATGATGATAGAGCAAAAAAAATAAGTAGAGCTTTCGTTAAAATACTACAGCAAGCAAATGTAGATTTTGCAGTTTTAGGAACAGAAGAAACTTCTACGGGTGATGCTGCAAAAAGAGCAGGAAACGAGTTTTTGTTTCAAATGCAGGCAATGATGAATATCGAGGTTTTAAATGGATATGAAGTAAAAACAATTGTTACCTGTGATCCTCATTCTTTTAATACTTTAAAAAATGAATATCCATCTTTAGGCGGTCGTTACAATGTATATCACCATACACAGTTTATTCAAAATTTAATAAATGAAGGGCGTTTACAAATAGACGATGCTACTTTAAAAGGAAAAAGAGTTACTTTTCATGATCCTTGTTATTTAGGAAGAGCGAATGAAGTTTACGAATCTCCTAGAGATTTAATCAAAAGGTTAGGCGTAAATTTAACAGAAATGAAAAGAAATAAAGCTACTGCATTATGCTGTGGCGCAGGAGGTGCACAAATGTTTAAAGATGCAGAACCAGGAACTAAAGAAATTAATGTGTTAAGAACAGAAGATGCTTTAGAAACTAAACCAAATATTATTGCAACAGGCTGTCCATATTGCAATACAATGATGACCGATGGTATAAAATTTAAAGAAAAAGAAGCTGAAGTTGTTGTTAAAGATATTGCAGAATTAATTGCAGAAGCTAATAATTTGTAATTTTATAGTCTAAATATAATGTCTGAAGATTTTAAAAATGAAGTTGTTATACAGTTACCAAATATTTCTATAATTCCATTTCAAAATATTAATAAAGCCTACATAAAGGTAATTTCTATTAATTTCTTTTTAATTTCTTTAACCTCATTTATTGGCTTATTCTTACTACAATACTATTTATTATCTGAAGATATATTGCAATATATTATTCAACTTTATTTAGGGTTAGGAACACTTTGTATCTTACTATATGGGTATTTCCTATTGGCATTTCCAAATAGAAAATACGCAATACGAAACAAAGATATTTCTTATAAGTATGGTTTACTTGTATTCAAAACAACAACAGTCCCCTTTTCTAGAATACAACATGTAGAAATTGATGAGCGTCCTATTTCTAGGTTTTTTAATCTAGCTGCAATACGTATTTATACTGCTGGAGATGATAGTGACGATTTGGTGATTAAAGGCATTCAAAAGCAAAAAGCACTCGAAATTAAAGAATTTATAAGCACTACTATTAATGAATAAGGGCTTTAGTTTTTCTGAATTTTCAAAACAGTCTCCAAAAGGTTTACTCATTATTTATCTTGCTGAAATTTATAAAGTACTAAAACTGTTTTGGATTTTCTTATTCATCTTATTTAAAGATTTTTCAAAATTTACGAGCTATGGAATTATATACATTTACCTTGGTGTTTTTGTTTTATTAAGCTTCTTATTTATAAGGTCTTACTTAATTTACTTAAACTTTCAGTTTAAGGTTTTTAATGACCATTTTATTTTAAAAAAAGGAATTTTAAAGAAAACAAACATTGAAATTCCATTTCAAAGAATTCAAAATATTAATTTTAAACAGAATATAGTTCAGCAACTTATTGGGGTTTTTGAAGTGAATATAGAAACTGCAGGCTCTAATGATACAGAAATTGCTATTAAAGCATTGTCTTTAGAAAAAGCAACAGCTTTAAAAAAAATAGTATCAACTGCAAAGTTTACAGATCTTAATTTGAAAAAAGAGAAGGAGTTAGAACCGATTTTAACCATTTCACCTTTCGCTTTATTAAAAGTAAGTTTAACTGAAAATCACCTACAGAATTTACTGTTATTTTTAGCAGTACTTTTTGGTTTTTTTAATCAAATTCAGCAAGTTTCAGAAAGTTTGGGTCAATCTGAAGTCTTAGGTGGTTTAATTACTGATAGTACAAGTAACCTCTCTACAAATTTAGTACTGCTCTTTATAGTATTGGTGTTGTTAACACTTATTGCGCTTTTAAGTTCTTTTGTAAAAGTTTTTCTTCTCCATTTTAATTTAACAGCCTATTTAAAGAAAGATGCTTTTGAAATTAATCAAGGCTTATTTACTAAGAAAACCATTGTTTTAAAAAAGGAGAAAATTCAAACGATTACCTTTTCTACAAATCCATTAAAAAGAGCCATTGGTATTTCTTTTGTAACATTTAAACAAGCAGTTAGTGGCAAAACTAAAAAAAAGAAAAAAGAAAGACCAATTCGTTTAGTAGGTTGTAAGCAAGAGCAGCTAGAGGTTATTAAAAATACGGTGTACTCGAATCTAGATGTTTTAGAAAAACAAAAGGTTTACCCAAATAGCTACTATGCAAAAAGATTATTTATTTATGCTGGACTGTTTTTACTTGTTGTCTATAGTCTCCTATATTTTATTTTTAATCATATAGAAATAGCCTATTCTTTAGTACTAGTTTTACCCATTACTATTTTATTAATACTTAAGAAAATTAAAAAAAGATTTTACAAAATTTCTGATAGTATGATAGTTGTAGGTAAGGGAGTTTTAGAAACACATTTAATTTTTTTAAATCTTTTTAAAGTACAACATATACAATTAAAACAATCTATTTTTCAGAAGAAAAGTAAGGTTGCAACTATTATTTTACAAACGGCTTCAGGTAAAATTAATCTACCTTGTATCAGTTACTTAGAAGCAATCCAATTATACAATCACACTTTATACAAAGTAGAAACGAGTAAGAAATCATGGATGTAAAAAGTTTTATAAAAGCAGCACGTTTACGTACTTTACCTTTATCTGTATCTGGCATTATAACAGGTTCTTTTTTAGGTGTTGATCGTCTTTTGGATTTAAATTCCTCTTCAGCAATATATGCGTTATTCGGGTCTTCAATTTTTTGGTTGGCCATACTCACTACTATAGGATTTCAAGTACTTTCTAACTTTGCAAATGATTATGGAGATGGAATTAAAGGAAGTGATACAAACAGAACAGGAGAAGCTAGAATGGTTTCTAGTGGAGCCATATCTCCACAACAAATGAAGAATGCAATGATTGTAACTACTGCGATAACAGTATTTACATCTTTACTACTTATTTTTGTTGCATTTGGAACAGATAGTTTTCTATATTCTTCCTTATTTTTTGTTTTAGGTATTGCATCTATAGCAGCTGCAATAAAATATACAGTTGGAACTACAGCATATGGATATTCTGGATTTGGAGATCTTTTTGTTTTTTTATTTTTTGGATTATTAAGTGTTGTTGGAAGTTATTTTCTTTTTACAAAATCGATCGATTTCACTATTTTTTTACCTGCATTTTCAATCGGTTTTTTAAGTACAGCTGTGTTAAACTTAAATAATTTAAGAGATAGAGAAGAAGATAAAAAAAATAATAAAAATACGTTGGTTGTAAAAATGGGGATTTCTAAAGCTAAAAACTACCATTATTTTTTAATATTTGCTGCTTTATCAACAACAGTGCTTTTTACTTATTTAAACTATATAAATGGTTTTCAGCTTTTATTTTTAATAGCTTTTATACCTTTGTTCATTCATATAAACACGGTCAGAAAGACAAAGGTTTTGGCAAATTTAGATGGTGAATTAAAAAAAGTGGCTTTAAGCACCTTTTTTTTCGCAGTTATTTTTGGGATGTCTCATCTTTTATTTTAAACACAATTTATGAAAACGATAAAAATTATTTTAGGGAGTATTACTTTTTTAGTTCTTGTTTTTTTCTCGACAGGGTTATTGGTTAAAGAAACCAATTATAACGCAACAATTACTGTTAATAAACCAGTAGAACAAGTGTTTTCTACCTTTACCACAACCCATAAAGTACAAAATTGGATTCCAGAAATAAAATCTGTTGAAACTGTTCAAGAAAATATAGGTAAAACAGGCAGTACTTATAAGATTGTATTGGACAATAAAGGGCAAGTTATTACAATGACACAGAAAGTGATGGCCTACATTCCAAATGAAAAAGTTACTTTGTTTTTTGATGCAGAAAACATGTTAAAAAAGGATGATTATCGTTTTGAAGAAAATAATGGAACAACTACAATTACTTTATCATCAAGTTGTAGAAGCGATTCTTATATTATGGCGTGCATGTTTCCTTTTTTTAAAAGTACCTTTAAGCGCCAAGATCAGTCGTATTTAAACAATTTTAAATCGTTTATAGAAACCAACTAATTTATTTTGATAAAAGCAACCTACACTAAATATCTTCTACATTTTAAAAATCCAAGTGGTACATCTCGTGGAATTTTAAAAACAAAAGAAACCTATTTTATTATTTTAGAAGAAAATGGAAAGAAAGGTATTGGTGAAACTGGTTTGTTTAGAGGGTTAAGTATAGATGATGTTCCACATTATGAAGAACAATTAGCCTGGGCATGCGCTCATATTGATAAAGGATTAGCGTTTTTAAGCGCTAAGTTTTTCAATTTTCCATCCATTCAATTTGGGTTAGAACAAGCTTTTTTATCACTACAGAGTGCTACTACTTACGATTTATTTTCATCAAAATTCACCAATGGTAAAGCTACTATTCCTATAAATGGTTTGGTTTGGATGGGAGATCAATCTTTCATGAAAAATCAAATTAAAGAAAAATTAGACGCTGGTTTTTCTTGTATAAAAATGAAGATTGGTGCTATTGATTTCAAAACTGAAATAGCATTATTAAAATCAATACGAAAAGAATTTTCTGCAAATGAAATTGAACTAAGGGTAGATGCAAATGGCGCTTTTTCACCCAATGATGCATTAGAAAAATTAAAAATACTTTCAGATTTAGAGCTCCACTCCATAGAACAACCAATACAACAAGGACAATATGAAGCCATGAAAACGTTGTGTGAAAGCACTCCTTTGCCAATCGCTTTAGATGAAGAATTAATAGGGGTTTTTTCTTTAGAAGAAAAAAGAAAACTAATTACAGAAATTAAACCACAATATATTATTTTAAAACCTAGTTTAATAGGTGGTTTTGAAGGAAGCAACACTTGGATTAAATTGGCAACAGAAAACAATTGTGGCTGGTGGATAACTTCTGCTTTAGAAAGTAATATTGGGTTAAACGCAATTGCTCAATTTACATATACTTTAAAAAATAAATTACCACAAGGTTTAGGAACAGGGGGTTTGTTTACAAATAATATACAAAGTCCTTTAGAGGTTAATAAAGGAACTTTACAATACAATACTCAAAAAGATTGGAATTTTACAATTTAGAAAATGAATTATATACAACAAGGATATAAAGGCGAGTTAGGAATGTGGAAATACACCATTATTCCTGGTTTATTTTTTGGATTAATGGGGTTAAATTTATTAGCTATGCTAGTTTTAGATTTAGATGTAGATAAAATCATTCAGACCGAAATTGCTACAAAAGGAGCTACTCGCTTTTTAATAGAAAGTTTACTACCCTTTGCTGTTGGTTTAATTGCAGTAGTGTTATGGGTGAAATTTATTCATCAACAAAGCATTACTTCTTTAACAACCTCTAGAAAAAAAATTGACTGGAAAAGAGTCTTTTTTTCTTTTTTCTTATGGGGTTGTATGTCAACATTATTAATACTAATAGATTTTTTTATTACTCCACAAAATTATGAGTTCAACTTTAATGCCCAAAAGTTTTTAGTACTCCTTGTAGTGGCCATTCTATTAATTCCATTGCAAACTAGTTTTGAAGAATATTTTTTTAGAGGATATTTAATGCAAGGGTTGGGTATCGCTACAAAAAATAGGTGGTTTCCTTTAGTATTTACCTCTATTATCTTTGGTCTATTACACATTGCTAATCCAGAAGTTGGCAAGTTAGGGTACCAACTGTTAGTGTATTATATAGGAACCGGATTTTTCCTAGGAATCATAACTTTAATGGATGAGGGACTGGAGTTGGCCCTTGGATTTCATGCTGCAAATAATTTATTTACAGCACTATTAGTGACTTCTAATTGGACTGTATTTCAAACAGACTCTATTTTATTAGACATTTCCGAACCCACATTAGGGGCAAATATTTATATTCCTGTTTTTGTCATTTTTCCGATACTACTTTTTATATTTTCAAAAAAATACAACTGGTCACATTGGAGAGACAGATTATTGGGTAGTATCCAAAAACCAACTGAAATTAGATAATCTTAAAAGTATACTGTAAATGGATATCAAAGGCGTTCACAAAGACTTTACGTTGAATGGCAATTCTTTTTCATCAAAAGATGAATTATTGACTTATACAGAAAAGATATCTCCAGAAATGACTTCTTTTTTAGAAGAATGGTTTAATGATAAAAATTATATCGTTGCCCAAACTTCAGGATCTACAGGTGTTCCAAAATCAATATCGCTTGATAAAACTTTTGTTGTAAATTCTGCGAAAGCGACGAGTACTTACTTTAATTTATCTCCAAAAACTTCGGCGCTTTTATGCTTACCCATAAGTTATATAGCAGGTAAAATGATGTTAATTAGAGCATTGGTTTTAGGTTGGCATTTAGAGGTGACACCATCTAGTGCTACACCATTATACAATAGAACAGAAACGTATGATTTTGCTGCAATGGTTCCGCTTCAAGTAGAAAATTCCCTTCCTCAACTTCATCAAATTAAAAAATTAATTGTTGGTGGTGGTCCTGTATCTAATGCTTTATTCAAAAAATTACAAACAAGTGCAACTAAAGTATATGAAACGTATGGTATGACAGAAACCATGACCCACATTGCTGTTAAACCCATTCAAAATTTCTCAGAAAAATATTTAAAAAATAATTTTAGCAATTCGTTTTTTAATGTTTTACCTAATATAACTATTTATAAAGATCAAAGGAATTGTTTGGTTATTAAAGCACCTAAAATTAGTAAAGATATTATTTTTACGAATGATGTTGTGCACTTAATTTCAGACACTCAATTCGAATGGTTAGGGCGTTATGATAGTATTATAAACTCTGGTGGTATAAAGTTAAATCCCGAAAAGATTGAACTAAAATTAGAAGAATTAATTTCCAATCGTTTTTTTCTAACAGGCATTCCAGACCCAAAACTTGGTCAAAAAATGGTTTTAGTTGTAGCTTCGGAGCCTGACCCTTCTTTGCTATCAAAAGTAAAATCTTTTCATAAATTATCGAAGTTTGAAATCCCAAAAGAAATCTTTTTTTTAAAAGATTTCACAACAACAAGTTCAGGGAAAATTCAAAGAAAAGAAACACTACAAAAATTGAAATTACTTTAATTGTTATATTTGTAAAAAATAATTCATTTAACCCCCCTTATCAATGAAAATTATTGGATAAAAATTAAAAGTAAAATTACTAGAAATACCACAAATACAATTTTACCTAAAATGGTTCGTCTATAGATAATTGCTTTTCATCTATATATATTTAAGTAAACTGTAGTTAACTTGTATTTATAAAGTTTATTTTACTTTTATGAGATTAAATCTTGTAAATATGCATAAGGAAAAATTAAAAATATTATTGGTTGAAGACGATAGAATAGAAATTCTAAAGTTTAAAAGATCAGTTTCAAATATTATCAATGATTACGATTTAAGTTTATCAAATAATGGGAAAGAGGCTTTTATAGAAATTGATAAAGAAATTCCAGATTTAATTATATTAGATCTAAATATGCCAGATACAAATGGGATAGAATTTCTTACGATTCTAAAAAATGATGAAGAATTAAAACATATTCCTGTAATTATTTTAACAACCTCTAATAATGATAAAGATATATCAGAATGTTATCGATTAGGTATTGCAGGATATGTGCTTAAACCTTTAAAATATGATGATTACGAAAGTAAAATTAAAGCCGTATTAAGGTATTGGAGTTTGAATGAATTTTTAAATTTGTAATATGAAGGGGATTGTATTTACCGAGTTTTTAGAACTTGTAGAAGATAAATTTGGCTTAGAAATGTTAGATGCTATTATTGAAGCGTCGAATTTAGAATCTGGGGGTGTGTATACACGTATTGGGACTTATAATTTTTCTGAAATGTTAGCACTTCTTACTAATTTAAGTGAAAGAACAACAATTTCTATAGATGATTTACTTTTGGCATATGGAGAACATTTTTTTCTGTTATAGAAAATAGTTACAGTGGACTTTTAAACACATATAAAGATCCAATAGACATGTTATCTTCTATAGAAAACCATATACATGTAGAAGTAAAAAAAATTTATCCAGAAGCAGAGCTTCCAACATTTATAGTAGAAGAAAAAACAACAGACCTCTTAATCATGGTATACAAATCCAGTAGAGCAATGTATTATTTTGGTTTAGGACTTATGAATAAAACTTTTGAGCACTTTAATAGTTCAGCAGAAATTACTTTAGAAAAAATAGCTAAAGATGGCACAGAGGTAAGATTTATTATTCGCAGAAATTAGTGAGTAAAGAAAAAGAAAACATATTAAATAGAGCATTAACCCGGCAAAAACAAGCCAGGTTACAAGCAGAGAGAATTTTAGAGGATAAATCTCTAGAGTTGTATAAAACTTCTGTAGAATTAAAAAAAGTAAACGATCAATTGGAGAGTTTGCTTGGAGAAAAAAACTCTCAGTTAGAGGGTGTTTTCGAAAATATAAATGATGTATATCTTATTATGGATCTAAAGGGTAACGTTATTAAAATGAATGATGTTGCCATTTCTTTTTTTGGTTATCATTTAGAACAAGAGGTACTTAATGTCTTAGATTTAATTTATAAAGAAGATTTTAAGTATGCAATGCAGTCTTTTAATACACTTAGAGATAAAGGGCGGTTCGCAGATTATAATGCACGTATTGTAACCAAAAATCAAACCATAAAATGGGTCAATATTAACGCAAGTATTATTTTAGATAAAAAAAATAATCCAATTGCAGCCCAAGGTATTATTAGAGACATTACTGCACAGCGAGAAAAACAATACGTTTTAGATTTAATAAATGATACTGCTAAATCTATTTTAGGAAAAGAAGATGTTACAGAGATTTCTTTAGAGATTACCAATAAAATTACCAATTATTTAAAAACAGATAATTGTATTATTTATCTTTTAGACACAGAAAAAAAATTTTTAGAGCCTGTTGCAGCCTTTACAACAAAACTCGAAGATACGTTAGAAAAAATAGCAATTGGTAGAGGAACTATTGGTAAAATTGCCAGCACAGGAATTTCTAAAATTATAAGCGATACTACACTAGAACAAAGTGGTTCTAAAAATAATAGACATTCAGAATTACTGGTCCCAATTATTAGCGATAGCCAAATTATTGGGGTTATAGATGCAAGTCATTCCGATAGAAATTATTTTAAAAAAGAACATATTAAAACTATTGAAAGTATTGCAAATCTTGTTGCAATGCAGTTAAAGAGTGCTTTAAACTTAAGAGAACGTAAAAAAGTTGAGAAAAACAACATAGACCTTCTTGAAAAACTTGCAAAAAGTAATGAAGAACTTAAAGAGTATGCTCATATTGTATCTCATGATTTAAAGTCACCTTTGAGAAGCGTTTATGCACTAACATCTTGGATAAAACAAGATAATTTAGAACATTTTGATGAAAATAGCCTTCAAAACTTTGCAGATATCGAAGTTACATTACAAAAAATGGAAGCTTTAATTTCTGGTGTGCTTAAGTTTTCTAGTTTTAATTCGAATAGAGATGAAGATGAATTAATAGATTTAGATGATTTAGTTAGAGAGATTATTCAAATCCTTTATAACCCTAATAAAGTAAAAATTTCGATTGATACAAAATTACCCGTTTTAAAAGGAGATAAAATTAAATTTCAGCAATTATTTCAAAACCTTATTGCCAATGCAGTAAAGTTTAATGATAAAAAAGATGGTTTTGTTTCAATACAGGTAGAAGACTTAAAATCATATTATAAGTTTTCTATTAAAGACAATGGAATTGGTATAGAGCAAAGAAATTTTGATAAAATATTTAAAATATTTCAATCGTTAAAAAAATCAGAAAACTCAACCGGACTGGGCTTATCTATCGTTAAGAAAATCATAGATATTTACAAAGGAGAAATTTGGTTAGCGTCTGAATTAGGGAAGGGAACAACATTTTATTTTACGTTAAAAAAATAGTTTTGGAGAAACCGAATTTTACAATAATAAACGAATATTCAAATGGCGATGCTGCCATTAAAAAAATGCTACTCCAAATAATCATAGAGGAGTTTCCTGTAGAAAAGGAAAAATATACGACTAGTTTTCATAATAGAGATTTTATAAAAACGAAAGAAGTTGTACACAAGTTAAAAAATAAAATCAGGGTACTAGGCCTTACTCATGGGTGCAAAATAGCAGTTGATTATGAAAAGCAACTTCTAGATGAAAATATAGCGCTTCATCATGAATTTGAAAAAATTTTAGACAGTATATCTGAATTTGTGATACATATTAAAAGCACAATTTAAGTTACCATAATACCATTCGTCGATACTAGTTTGTAACTTACCTTATGTAAAATTAGTTAAATCGAAAACACCAAAAATCTACTCTTTTTACATGTAATTTTGTGGTATAAATATATATCATGAAAAACATATTACTTATCTTATTAACATTTAGTGCATTAGGTATAAGAGCGCAATCTTATAATTTTTTAGGAGAGTATGATTGGAGAGGAACTCCACTGTACTTAGAAGCAGAATTAGATAACGTTTCTATAGAAACTTTAGAAATGATTAGTAATTCTTTGCCAGAGAGTTATCCTGTTCCTGATTACAATCCACAATATATTACATCTGGTTACGATACAGATATAAAACTTAACGATGATGCAGATGTTTGGATTACTTTTATAAGTGAAGGGGCTGGGTATAGAAATGTATTGGGTTTTTATACATACGATTTAGAAAATCCATTAACGTCAAATCCAACAAAAGAAGATATTACAATTATTTTTCCAAACGCATCAGCACTTGGAAGTGGTGGTGGATTAAAAGTTGGTGATAAAGTTAAAATAGGATCATTTAAAGCAGGTACAGGAATTGGTTGGGTACTTCTAGCAAATGGTTGGAGCGAAAGAAATCAATCTGTTAGGAATGGACTTTGGAATTTATTACCCAATGGATTTTTGATGTAGAAATCTTTAAAAGAATAACCCATTACTTTGGTATAGAAAGAGCCAGAGAAATTCTTTGCGAAAAGCCACTAAAAAGATGGATTCATGCAGATGGTTCTAAACTATCTATGAAAGATTCTGTAAAAATTATAGGACAATTAGGACAAATAGCGTGGTCTTATAGAAAATTAAATACATTATCAGAGATTAATGTTTTTGATAAGTATGTTGTAATTAGAGATAATAAATTTCCAACACGAATAATTTCATAATAAGTAGATTTTTTTTTAAGTTTCAGCCTTGTAATGTGTGTAAACACGAATTTGCAAGGCTGTTTTTAATTGTAAGATGTAATGATATTAATGATTTACTTTTTAATATCAATAGTTATGTTTAACTTAATCTCCTTTAGTCTTTTGTCGAATTTATTTTTTCGTTTAAATTTTTGAATAACAGAACCAATTTCATGTTACTTCCCAATACAAAAATTAGAAAAGATATGACCTAGTATATCTTTATCCACATCGTAATCGCCTGTGATTGCGCCTAAATGTCGTAAACACTCTCTAATATCTATCGAAAATAAATCGGTAGATATTTCTAAATCAATTCCTTTTTGCACACTAGAAATTGAAATTAGCGCGTTGTTTAAAGCCTCAAAATGACGAGAGTTTGTAACTATTGTTTCGTTATTGCTTAATGCACCAATATTAACTAAAGAAGTCAATTCTTCTTTCAAGGCCTCTATGCCAATGTTGTTTTTTGCAGAAAGAGGCATTAAGTGTTCAATTTCGGCATGTAAGACGTCCATTTCTTCTTTAGAAATTAGATCTATTTTATTTACCACTACCAACAGCTTTTTATTTGGAAATCGTTGTGTAATGTTTTCAATTTCTGCAATTCTATTCTCTTTTTCTTTTGCTTTAGCATCAATTAAAAATAGAATTAATTGGGCATTTTCTGCTTTTTCATAGGCTTTCTTAATCCCAATAGTTTCTACAACATCTTCTGTTTTTCGAATACCTGCTGTGTCTATAAATCGAAACGCAACCCCTTCTATAATTACCTCATCTTCAATTGCATCTCTAGTTGTACCTGCAATGTCTGAGACTATGGCTTTTTCTTCGTTTAATAAAGCATTTAGTAAAGTGGATTTACCCACGTTTGGTTCTCCAATTATGGCAACAGGAATTCCATTTTTCATTGCATTACCAAAAGAAAATGAATCGATGAGTTTTTTTAGAACTGTCGTGATTTTAGTCACGAGCTCTTTAAATTGTGTTCTGTCTGCAAACTCTACATCTTCTCCAGAAAAATCTAGCTCTAACTCAATTAATGCTGCAAAATCTAACAATTGCCCTCTAAGTTCTTTTAATTGGTTAGAAATACCACCTCGCATTTGCTGAATTGCCATAGTATGACTAGCCTCAGAATTAGAAGCAATAACATCTGCTACTGCCTCTGCCTGTGATAAATCCATTTTTCCATTTAAAAATGCACGCATGGTAAATTCGCCATTATCTGCCATTCTACAACCATTTTGTAAAAATAATTGTAATATTTCTTGTTGTATATAAGTAGAACCATGACAAGATATTTCTACAACATGCTCTCCTGTATATGAGTTAGGATTTTTAAAAACAGAAACTAAAACTTCATCTAAAATAGAGCCCTCCTTGATAATGTGCCCTAAGTGTATTGAATGTGTTTTTTGATGTATTAATTTTTTTCCTTTTGTAATGGATTTAAAAAAACCATCTACAATAGAAATGGCATTTTCTCCAGAAAGCCTAATAACAGCAATGGCTCCAACACCAGAAGGTGTTGCTAAAGCTATGATAGTATCGTTTGTAATCATATTGCAAAAATACATAAAGAAATGATGACACGTTTAAAAATAAGAGACTTTACAAAGTAGTGCGTAATACACATTTCTTTTTCTTTTGAATTAGTGTAAACTTTTAAAACCTTAAATACTTGTAACAAATTAATATATTAATCGTCCAATTACTAAACGATTTATATAATGAAAGAAAATAAACAACTTTTAGTACTAATGCATCTAAGTCAACTATTGGATTTTGTTTCAGGAATAGGAGGCTTTGTAGTTCCGCTTATTTTATGGTTAACAAAAAAAGATGAAGTTTATGGTATGGACCAACATGGAAAAGCCATACTAAACTTTAGAATCTCTATGTTTTTGTATGTTTTAATTTGTATCCCTTTAATTTTGTTGTTGGGGTTAGGTATTTTAGGATTAATAGTTTTGGGCTTTTTTTATTTAATATTTCCGGTAACAAATGCAATTAAGGCAAGTAATAATCAATCTCCAAAATATCCATTGTCCATTAAATTTATAAGTTAATAGAACAAGCTGTTTAGATAGCTTGTTTGATAAAGGCTTCATATTCATTAAAGAAAAGCTCTAACTTATCCATTTGATCAACAAAAAACTCATAACAATCTCTCCAGGTATTTTTGTTATAGATGCTAAATTTTTTATCAAAAGGAATGTATATTCTATGAATCTGTTTTCCATTTTCTAACACATAGCTTGCGTCAAAAATAATTTCTGGTAGATCACTCGTTAACAAAGTTTTTAAAGAAAGCATTTGATCAAACAAAAGGGCATTCGCAATCTCTTCTGGATGTTCTAAATCTAAACAAACCATTGCTTTTTTTCGATCGGCAACAAATTTAAAAGCAAACCCTTTTATTTTGGTATTGTATAAGATCCATTTTCTTGGAAAAGATTTTCCAAAGCTGGTCCAAAATTCCTTGCGTAATTGCGCAGCTTCATCTTTAGAGAACATGATTTGGAGTGTTTTTTAACCGTGAATTTTGGCTAAATGGCCTCTTTCTTTCATCATTTCTGCTTCGAAAGCTAAAAGTGCCTCCCATTTTTTATCTACAATTGCTCTATCTTGATAGTCTCTAGCAAATTTTAAGAATGTTGTGTAGTGATTGGCTTCAGAAATCATTAAATTTTTATAAAACTTCTTTAATTCCTCATCTTCCATGTTTTCAGAAAACACTTTAAAACGTTCGCAACTTCTGGCTTCAATTAATGCAGCTACTAATAAACGCTGTACTAAGGCATCTGTTCTGTTTTTTGTTTTCGGAAAAAACTTTTGCAAGCGAACTGCATAATCATTTTTTTGTTCTCTACCTAGTACCATCCCTCGCTTTACCATTAAAAGGTGTACCATCTTAAAATGCTGCATTTCCTCTATGGCAATAGAACTCATTTCCTTTACAAGTTCCGTTTCTTCAGAATAATTTATAATTATAGATACAGCATTAGAGGCTGCTTTTTGTTCTAAAAAAGCATGATCTGTTAATATTTGTTGCAAATTAACTTTAGCAATTTCTGCCCAAGAAGTTTCAGTTTCAAATTGTAAGCCTAACATAATTTGTTTTTAAACGTACAAATGTAAAAAAATATAACTCCTTTATTGGCAAAAGAGACACTATCTTTGACAAGAATTTATTTCATACCAATTATAATCTAACCTTTTACAATGGCCAATACGATAAAGAATCAAGAAGAAATTTTAGCGAAGCTAAATATTTATGAGTTAAATGAAATGCAGAAAGAGGCTATTTCGGTTATCGAAAACACAAGGGATACCATAATTTTAAGCCCTACTGGTACTGGAAAAACCTTAGCTTTTTTGTTACCAACTTTAAAAATGATAGCTATTGATCAAAAAAATATACAGGTTTTAATTTTGGTGCCCTCTAGAGAGTTGGCCATTCAAATAGAGCAGGTAATCAGAGAAATGGGAACAGGTTTTAAGGTTAATGCTGTGTACGGAGGTAGATCTATGGCAAAAGATAAAATAGAGTTAAAGCATACGCCTAGTATTTTGATTGGAACACCAGGTAGAATTTCAGATCATTTTGCCAACGATCGTTTTTCTAAAGAAAGTATTAAAACATTAATTCTAGATGAATTTGATAAATCTTTAGAGGTTGGTTTTGAATATGAGATGAGAGGAATTATAAATCAACTGCCCAACTTAGAAAATAGAATTTTAACCTCAGCGACTCAAGAAACTGAAATACCCGATTTTGTTGGTTTAAAAAATGCAACAACACTAAACTATTTAACCGGTAAAAAACCAAAGAAACTTGATATAAAAATAGTAACCACGGCTGCAAAAAATAAAAATGAAACTTTAGTTGAGCTGTTAAAATTTATAGGAAATCAACCAGGGATAGTATTTTGTAATCTAAAAAGTACTATCGAACAGGTAAGTGAATTTTTAACGAAGAATGCGATAGCCCATAGTTGTTTTTCAGGTGGAATGGAACAAAGAGATCGTGAACGTTCTTTAATTAAATTTAGAAATGGTACCTGTCAAATTTTATTGGCTACAGACTTGGCTGCTAGAGGTATCGATATTCCTGAAATTAAGTACATTGTACATTATGAGTTGCCCCAAAGAGTAGAGGAGTTTACCCATAGAAATGGAAGAACAGCCAGAGTCAATGCCAAGGGTACTGCTTATGTTTTAAAATGGGCTAAAGAACAATTACCAGATTTTATTAAAGGAGCCAATCATCTTGACATTTCCAATCAACAAAAATTAAAATCCATTTATTGGGAAACATTGTTCATTTCTGGAGGAAGAAAAGATAAAATTTCTAAAGGTGATATTGCTGGACTGTTTTTTAAAAAAGGGAACCTAAATAAAGAGCAGCTTGGTGTCATTGAGCTAAAACACGATTGTGCTTTTGTGGCAATACCTAAATCTGAATCAGAAAGATTGGTACAACAATTAAATAACGTTTATTTAAAAAAGAAAAAAGTAAGAGTATTTTTAGTTTAGAAAAATGTAATTATCTTACAAAAAAAATAAAAATAATTTTTAAGACGGTGAAACATTCTTAAATTTACTATTTTGTATCATTATATTACTGTATGTTAGAACTAGCGGGTATTATTATTTTAGGAATTTTAGCACAATGGGTTGCTTGGAAGTTTAAGATTCCAGCCATTTTACCATTAATCTTAATAGGTTTATTGGTAGGTCCTATTGCTGCAACCTATCTTAGTGAAGACGGTTCTAAGTGGATAGAGCCAATTTGGAACGGAGAAAAAGGTTTGTTTCCAGGAGATTACCTGTATTATTTTGTTTCATTAGCCATTAGTATTATTTTATTCGAGGGTGGATTAACGCTAAAACGAAATGAAATAAAAAACGTTGGTCCTGTGATTACCAAACTAATCACTCTTGGATCTGCGGTTACTTTTTTTGGAGCCGCTATTATTGCACATTATACGTTTAATTTAGGTTGGGAGATCTCATTTCTATTTTCAGGTTTAATCATTGTTACTGGGCCTACTGTTATTACACCTATTTTAAGAAATATTCCATTAAAAAAAGATATTAGTACCGTTTTAAAATGGGAAGGTATTTTAATAGATCCAATAGGAGCATTAGTTGCAGTATTGGTATTTGAATTTATTAGTGTTGGAGGAGAAAGTGGATTTACCAAAACCGCCTTATTAGAATTTGGAAAAATATTATTATTCGGAACAACTTTTGGTTTTACATTCGCCCATGCGTTAGCCTATGCCATTAACAAAAAATTAATTCCACATTATTTACTTAATGTCGTTTCTTTATCTACAGTGCTATTGGTTTTTGTAGAATCAGAACTATTTGCGCATGAGTCTGGTCTATTAGCTGTGGTAGTTATGGGTATGGTTCTTGGAAATAGTAAGTTAAATAATTTAAAAGAGTTGCTTTATTTTAAAGAATCTTTAAGTGTATTACTCATTTCAATTTTATTTATTCTTCTTGCAGCAAATATTAACATGAATCAGTTATTGTTGTTGTATACATGGAAAACAGCTGCTTTATTTGCTTTGGTCGTATTTGTTTTAAGACCTCTTGCTGTTTTTTTAAGTACCATAAATTCAAGATTAAAATTTAACGAAAAACTATTTATTAGTTGGGTTGGTCCTAGAGGTATTGTTGCAGCCGGAATTGCTTCTTTATTTGGTAGTAAACTACTTAAACAAGGGGTAGAGGGTGCAGAGTATATAACACCACTCGTTTTTATGATTGTTTTAGGAACAGTGCTTCTTAATGCAACAACAGCAAGGTTGTTTGCTAAAATAGTAGGTGTTTTTCTTAAAAGCTCTAATGCCATTTTAATTGTTGGAGCTTCTAGTCCTGCACGATTAATTGCTGGTTTCTTAAAAAGAAAAGGAAAACGAGTTATTATTATAGATTCAAATGAAAATTTTATCAACCAAGCCATTAAAGAGGATTTAGAAGCCTTACCCGTGAATATTTATGACGATGATTTAAGGGATAATATTGAGCTGAATGATGTTGGATATTTAATTGCTATTACTGGTAATGATGCAGTTAATACCTATGCCTTGACTAATTTTTCTAATGAATTTGGTGAGCATGGTGCTTTTAGATTAGCATCATCTTTAGAGGTTGTAAATGCTTCTGAAGAAGAACGTAAGGCGTTTTTTACCCCTAATGACGATTATATAAACTTAAGTGAAGCCTTTAGAGAAAACCCTACAATAAAAGAAATTTTAATTGGGTCTAAGAAAGAGTATGATGCTATTTTAAAATCGTTAGAAAAAGAGGAAAAATCTATTCCACTTTTTATACAAAATAACAAAGGGATTTATTTGATTACTGAGTTTGAACAACAAGACTTTGAATTTAAAAACATAACACTTTCTTATCTAGGGAAAGAGATTGTAACTAAATAAAACTTGGGTTATTTTTTATAAATCGAGCTCAAAAGTGTGTCTTAACTTATCTAGTAGTGGATTTTTCTTAACTAAAATTTTATACTTACCAGTGTTCCCATAGGCTTTTTTTTCTATGATGGTTTTATCTATATGAACCTTAGTAGTTATCCCATAATTATTTAAAGAAGTTCTTAAATACTGTAAAAATTTATGTTTTCCTTCTTTAAAATGATCTTCAATTAATGTGCTGGGTAAATTTAGTTGTATCACAAAGTTTGGTAATAATTTAGGGGTACTAACACCTAAAGCTGTTGCCATAGTATTCTCTCCTTTAGCAATCATTTTTTTATGATACTCTTTCCAGTATTTTTCGAGTTGTTCCTGAGTAAATTCCTCTTTTGGATGGTTGTCAAAATTTTCTTCTACAAGATTTTTTTTAACTTCTTTCTTTTCATGGATACTTTTTAAAGACAAAGAAGCACTTCTTTTTTGGACCGATTTTAAAATTGGTGTCGGTTTTGTTGGTCTTGCAGTATTTTTAGGACTACTATTGTTGGGTAGCTCTTTTTTAACCTCTTTTTTTACAAGAGGTTCAATTACTTTTTTAGCAGGTGATAGTGCTTGAAAAAAGGTTGCAGGAATTATGTAGTTAGCTGATTTTTTTTTTTCTCCATCAAAAGTGATAGAGGCAATTTGCATTAAGGTAAGTTCTACTAATAATCGCTGATTCTTACTAGCTCTGTAGCTTAAATCACAGTCATTAGCTTTGTTAATGGCCTGCATTAAAAAAGGAATACTTGCTTTTACAGCTTGCGCTAAGTAGTTCTTTTTTGTGCTATCTCCAACTTCTAAAAGCGCTACTGTTGATTTGTCTTTGGCCACCAGTAAATCTCTAAAATGACTAGCCAAGCCATTTATAAAATGATGTCCCTCAAATCCTTTACTTAATATAGTGTTGAATGCATTTAGCACTTCAGGTATTTTATTTTCTAACAACAAGCCAGTCATGTTAAAATACGTTTCGTAGTCTAAAACATTTAAATTTTCTGTTACGGCTTCTCTCGTTAAATTTTTACCAGAAAAACTTACAACTCTGTCAAAAATAGACAAAGCATCTCTCATGGCACCATCTGCTTTTTGAGCAATAATGTGCAATGCATCATCGTCTGCAGTAATAGCCTCTTTTTGACTAATTGTTTTTAAATAATTTTTAGCATCTAAAACACCAATTCTCTTAAAATCAAAAATTTGACAACGTGATAAAATAGTCGGAATTATTTTGTGTTTTTCTGTGGTTGCTAAAATAAAAATGGCATGTGCAGGTGGTTCTTCTAATGTTTTTAAAAAAGCATTAAAAGCAGCCTGAGATAACATATGCACCTCATCAATAATATATACTTTATACTTACCAGTTTGTGGGGGTATACGTACTTGATCTGTAAGACTTCTAATATCATCTACAGAGTTGTTAGAGGCAGCATCCAATTCAAAAATATTAAATGCAAAATCTTCTTCTGTACTTTCTACTTCTTGCTGATTTATTTTCTTAGCAAGGATTCTTGCACAAGAAGTTTTACCAACTCCTCTAGGTCCTGTAAATAATAAAGCCTGAGCTAAATGGTTGTTTTTTATGGCATTCTCTAGCGTATTTGTTATGGCTTGTTGCCCAACAACATCCTCAAAGTTTTGAGGTCTGTATTTACGCGCAGAAACGATAAAATGCTCCATTAATGATCTAAATTTGTTCAACAAAAGTAACCATCTAATCCGTTTTTTACAATAAGGTTTCTTAACAAAATGCTAAAGTTGTAAACAAAGTGTATGAAGTTTTACTTTATTTCGACATAACTTGTAATTCGGTTTTGTTATCGTGTTAAAAGTTCAGAAATTTGTACCAAGAATAGTTTATAGATTCTTGGTGCAAATTTTAATATATCATTTAATTATTATGAAAACATACACATCTATTTTTACAGTCGCTTTATCTTTATGTTTATTTTCTTGTTTGGGTTTTTCTAAAGAAGAATCGAATTCTGTAGATCAAGAATCAATTGGCAATTACAAGCCCTCTAAAGAGACTAAAGTAGCTTACTTTGCTAGTGGTTGTTTTTGGTGTGTAGAAGCAATATTTGAAAGTGTAAAAGGCGTAGAGGAAGCCGTTTCTGGTTATGCAGGGGGGCATACAAAAAAACCAACTTACGAAAGTAGTAATACAGGAACAACAGGACATGCAGAAACTGTTGCTGTGTACTATAATCCAAAGATTGTAAGTTTTGAAACTTTAGTAAAAATCTATTTTGGTTCTCACAATCCAACTACTGTAAATGGACAGCATCCAGATTACGGTTCTCAATATAGGTCTATCGCTTTTTATGAAAATGATACTGAAAAAAAGATCATAGACGATATGATTGCTACATTAAATAAAGAAGTTTACAATGGAAAAGTAGCTACTGAAGTTGCAAAACTTAAAAAATTCTACAAAGCAGAGGAATACCATCAGGATTTTGAAAAAAGAAATCCAAATCAACCTTATGTAAAAGCGGTTTCTATACCTAGATTAAATAAATTTAAAAATAAATTTCCTGAATTACTTAAAGAGGAAAGCCATTAAAAATCCATTGGTAATTATTGTTTGCGAAACACCATACAATGTTGCCAAGGTAAATTAGTTATATTTGTATCGAGCCTAAATCCGGCAGCATTAAATTCTTTAACAGCTTGCTTTTCGCTCATTTTGTGAATTTTTTTTATCGGAACAGAATCATCTTCCAAACGATATTCAATCAAATAAATTTTACCTGTATCCTTTAATGCTTTTTTGATGGATAAAATAATTTCTTTTGGATAGTTAAATTCATGATATACATCAACCATAAGAATTTTATCAAAAGTATTTTCTGGTAGGTTTACAGATTTTTCATCACCTTGAATTAATTCAATATTAGTGTGTTTTTCAAACTTTGGATTTTTTAAAATAGCATTCAACATTTCTGGCTGAATGTCTACAGCATACACAAACCCTTTAGTATTTAAAGGTGCCATTTTAAACACATGATATCCAGAACCAGCACCAATATCTGCAATATTATCGGTAGTTTTAATATTCATGTTTTGAATTAGTGCAGTCGTATTTTCTTCTTTTTCACGAGAAGAACGTTCCAACCAATTAATGCCTTCATACCCCATCACATAAGCTATTTCTCTGCCTAAATACCATTTACCAATGCCATTAAAATCGCCTTTTTTGTAAGTGTAACCTATTGAAGAATTGATGTTTTCTTGACTATATAAAGAAAAACTTATGACAAAAATTAGTAAAAACGATAATGTAGTTTGATGAAAGTTTTTCATATTAATTGGAATTTATAGAGAGTTTACAAAATCTGTAAATACTTTTTTATGCAATGCAACATCTAAATTTGGCGCTAACGATGCACGTACAATATAATCTTTATCACCTTCTTTTGTAGTACCTTGCGTAGAGGTAGCAGGTACCGTCCAATAGCATCCTTTTAATTGCCCATAACTTACACAGAATTTACTTTCGTTCGGTATTTCTGTAATCATTAAGTGGATTAATTTTAAATTTAAAGCTCTCTTATAAGTCTCTTTTTCTTCTAAAGTAGCACCTTTTGTTGGTAAATCTAAAGAGAATACAGAGGGGGTAAATCCTTGTTGTGCTAATGTTTCTGAAACAAAATTAATTTTAGCTTCTGGCAACACTTCTTGAATAAAATTCACAAAATCTCTTGTATTTTTATAAGCTTCTAGAATCCTATTGTTCATACTTGGCAACTGCTCAGCAAGAATATCATATTGCTGTTTTGTAGCTTCATTATCACATAATGTTAAGTGATGCTCAATTTTGTCCATAACAGCCATTGCTTTAGTATTAGAAACACAATAACCAGCAGTACATTTACCTCCACTAGGAAATTTAGAACCACTAGCATAAGCGATACTTCTGCAAGTAGATAAAATTCTTCCTTCCCCTAAAAATTGATAGTTAGGACAAAAGGTTTGATCTAAAATAAAGATAGGATCTATCGCAGTTTCTCCAGAATTGGTATTTCGTTGTTTGGTTAAAACACGTTGTAAATCTTCTAGATTGGGAACTTCTACTCTTGGATTTGTTGGTATTTCTGCAATAATATAAGGTACTGCATCTTGTTTTGCTACTTCATCTAAAATACGGTTTATACTAGCAACCATATCATTATCACCATCTACAGGTAAATCGACTACTTCAATATTTTTATCTAGTGCAGCAACTCTTCTTGCTTGGTCGTTTGTACCTCCGTAACAATTTGGCGGAACAATAAATTTTATTGCTTTATTAGCATGATTTTGTTTGGCATCATCTACCAAACCCATCATAATTGCATATTGAATAGATAAACCACTAGAACCTAATAATGGAGTCGCTGTTGTACCTGTAATGTCTTTGATTAAATTTTGGACGATTTTTTTAGATTCATTAGCAATTGCAACCTTTTCGCTAGATGAAATTCCTAAAAATTGATGTAACGCTTTTAAGGAATTTAAAGGTGTCATAGCAACACTTTCTCTTCTTCTAACATGTTGAATTTCTGAAGTGTACTCTTTATTTCTCTCGCCATTTACCAATAGAACACTTCCTAGATTTGAGTATGCATTTACATAAAAATCTACAGACGAATTTAAATCTAAATTTTTAAAGTCCTCTTTATCAGCTATAAATAGGGTACTTGAATTGGTTTGTTGTATTTCACTTTCATCAGCAATGAAGTGTACCGTAAATTGATAACCGTAAACACGTTTCAAGGTTTCAAAATCAATGTTATTAAATTTTGAGTTTGAAAAATAAATAGCTGTATCTCTTTTTTTCAACAGGTTTTTTCTCAATACCGCTAAAATTGGCATGGTTAAAGAAGAAAAACTGATAACTTTATCTGGATGCAAATTATTTTGTTTACTCAAAACCCACTCTAAAATACAAGACAAAGGGTGCCCTAAACGAATATAATCATAGGCGGTTGGTAGTTGCCTTAAGGCTTCTTTATTGACAACATTCTTATGAAATAATGCTTCAAATTGCATTAAAAATTCACTTTTTGCAAGAGACTCATTATAAATGTCTAGTCTATGAGTTGTTAAATTAACCCAATCGTTAGGCATGTTATCAACAACTTGAGCAATAAAATTATTTAATTTTTGATGTGTCATACGTTTAAAAAGAATCTTAAGAGGGTGATATGTTTGCTAAACTAGATCATTTGATTTAGCAAAATAATTGATGCAAAATTATATACTTTGTCGTCGAAAACCAACCAAAAGAATTACAAATTTAGTAATCTTTTAGCAGCGTTAAATGGTGTGGTTTTTCCATTTTTTAAATTCACAATTTCTTTGGTTAACTCCTTGATAATGTAAGGGTTGTTGTAGAAATTATCTTTTAATTGCTGGTTTATGGTAGAGAGCAACCAATATGTATTTTGCTCATTTCTTTTCTCTGTAAAATAATTGTTGTTTTTGGTGAGTTCAAGATATTCACCAATCATTTCATCAACCTTATCAATGTTCAAATTTTCCAACGCGCTTGCAGTTATAACTTTAGGTTGCCATTTGCTTTCTTTTAAAGGATATAAATGCAATGCTCTGTTAAATTCCACTTTAGCGATCTTAGCGTTTTTAGCATTATCACCATCAGCTTTATTAATAACAATGGCATCTGCCATTTCTATAATTCCTCTTTTAATGCCTTGTAATTCGTCTCCTGCACCAGCAAGTTTTAGTAATAAAAAGAAATCTACCATAGAGTGAACTACAGTTTCAGATTGGCCAACTCCTACAGTTTCAATAATAATAGTATCAAAACCTGCTGCTTCACATAAAATAATAGATTCTCTTGTTTTCTGAGCAACACCACCCAAAGAAGTTCCAGAAGGAGAGGGTCTAATAAATGCATTTTTATCGGTAACCAATTGCTCCATTCTAGTTTTATCGCCCAAAATAGATCCTTTATTAATAGAACTACTAGGGTCTACCGCTAAAACAGCAACTTTATGACCTTTTTTTGTGAGATGTTTTCCAAAAGCTTCGATAAAGGTACTTTTACCCACACCAGGAACACCAGTAATACCAATTCTTATAGCGTTATTTGAAAAAGGTAAACACTTTTCTAAGATTTCATTTGCTTTTTTTTGATGGTTAGCATTCGTACTTTCTACTAAAGTAATTGCCTTGCTTAGAAATGTAATGTTTCCTTTTAAAATTTGAGTTACAAATTCATCAACAGCGTTTTTTTTAGCTCTATTGATTTTTATTTTTTCTGCACTAGAAAAGTTAGTGGTCTCTGGTTTGATAACCCCTTCTTTTTCGTGTAATGCAGATTGTTTTTTATTCATTGTAAAAGATAAAATGTAAATTTAAAGATAAAAAAGTAATATTTTTTGCAACATTGTAAAAAATGCATACCCTCTAAGGTAATCACCTCTTTTAAAAAAACTTCTAATAAATTCCATTTCGCTATTCTTCTTAAAGTGTCTATCTTTATACCCAATAAATAGTCACGTATTTAATGGAGCTTTATAAAGAAAATCAACTTAAAATATACAATTCTCTTTCTAAAACGAAAGAGGATTTTAAACCCATCACAGAAGGTTATGTGGGGATGTATGTTTGTGGACCAACAGTTTACAGCAATGCACATTTAGGTAATGTAAGAACATTTATGTTTTTTGATGTAGTATATCGTTACTTACTGCATTTAGGTTATAAAGTTCGCTATGTACGTAATATTACAGATGCGGGTCATTTAGAAAATGATGCAGATGAGGGCGAAGATCGTATTTCAAAAAAAGCAAGACTAGAAGAAATAGAACCTATGGAGGTTGTGCAGAAATATACTGTAGATTTTCATAATGTGTTAGAAAATTACAATTTTTTACCACCTAGTATAGAGCCTACAGCCACTGGCCATATTGTAGAACAAATAGAAATGATTAAGGACATCATTGAAAAAGGTTTTGCGTATGAGGTTAATGGTTCCGTTTATTTTGATGTGTTAGCTTATAATAAAAAAGAAAATTATGGAATTCTTTCAGGTAGAAAAGTAGAAGACTTAATTCATAATACAAGAACTTTAGATGGGCAGTCAGATAAGAAAAATCCACAAGATTTTGCCTTATGGAAAAAAGCTGACGAAAGACATATTATGCGTTGGCCTTCCCCTTGGTCTGATGGTTTTCCTGGTTGGCATTTAGAATGTTCTGTAATGAGTACCAAATATTTAGGAGAAAGTTTTGATATTCATGGAGGGGGAATGGATTTAAAATTTCCACATCACGAATGTGAAATTGCACAGTCTAAAACTTGTTCTGGAGTAAAACCCGTGAACTATTGGATGCACACAAATATGTTGTTGCTAAATAGTCAAAAAATGGCAAAATCTACAGGTAATTTTATTTTACCAAATGAGATTTTAACAGGTGATAATGATATTTTACCAAAAGCATTTTCTGCATCTGTGGTACGTTTCTTTAACATGCAAGCGAATTATAGAAGCATTTTAGATTTTTCGGGTGATGCTTTAGAAGCCTCAGAAAAAGGGCATTCTAAATTAATGGAAGCGATTTCTTACCTTGAGACAATAGAAGCAGGTAGCTCATCTACATTTGATGTCGAAAGTTGGAGAAATGATTGCTATGCAGCAATGAATGATGATTTTAATACACCAATTTTAATAGCTCAATTGTTTGAAGCAGTAAAATTAATCAATCAAATCAAAGATGGTAAAGGTGCTTTAACAACAGCAGATTTAATCGTATTTAAAACAACCATAAACGCATTTGTTTTTGATGTACTAGGTTTAGTAGGGGAAGATGCCCAAGATAATACGGATAAAATAAAAGGTGTTGTAGCGTTATTAATTAAGTTAAGAAAAGAGGCTAGAGAGAATAAAGATTGGGCTTTATCAGATCAGATAAGAGATGAGCTAATCAATTTAGGAATTCAACTAAAAGATGGTAAAGACGGTACTACTTTTTCTATAAATTAAATACAATTGAACCTTTTGGTTCTTTACATATATCAAATAATTGAAAAAAATACTTTCATATCCTTTTGTATTCTTGGTTCGTTTTTACCAAACAGCAATATCACCTTTTACCCCATCTACCTGTAGGTATAGCCCTACTTGTTCTCATTACACTATAGAAGCTTTACAAAAATATGGGTTATTTTCTGGAGGTTGGTTATCTTTGAAACGTATTTTTAGTTGTCATCCTTGGGGAGGATCAGGTTATGATCCTGTACCAGAGGAAATTAATAGAAATAAGTTTAAAACGAAATAAAATTTTAAAGCATTTATGAATTTTTTAGCAATAGAATGGAATCCATCTTTAGGAATTGACTTAGGATTTTTTACTGTTAGGTGGTATAGCTTAATGTTTGTAGCTTCTTTTTTATTAGGCTTGCATTTTATGAAAAAGATCTTCATAAAAGATGAAATACCTCAAGAAAAATTAGATACTCTTTTTATGTATGTTTTTGTTTCTATGCTTGTAGGAATGCGTTTAGGAGATGTCTTTTTTTACAGTTGGGATTATTACCAAGATCATTTATTAGAAATTATTATTCCTTTTAAACAAGTTAATGGTACTTGGAAATTTACTGGGTTTACCGGTTTTGCAAGTCATGGTGCAGCTATCACTATAATACTTGCAATGTATTTTTATGCTAAAAAACATTTACAAAAACCTTGGCTATTTATTTTAGACAGACTAGCAATTATGGTAGCTTTAGCAGGGTTTTTTATAAGATCTGGTAATTTTTTTAATTCAGAAATTTACGGAAAAGCAACAAACTCTGATTTTGGAATTATTTTTAAAGCTAATGGAGAAGACTTTGCGAGGCACCCGACTCAATTGTATGAAGGGTTTAGTTATTTAATTCTATTTTTAATCATGTGGTATCTCTATTGGAAAACCGATAAGAAAAATCAAACAGGTTTCCTATTTGGTTTATTTATGGTGGTATTATGGTCACTGCGTTTTTTTATAGAGTTTTTAAAAGAAGCTCAAGTAGATGGGAGAGAAGATTGGGTATTTAATTCATTAAATACAGGACAAGTTTTAAGTATCCCATTAATTTTAATAGGTATTTGGTTAATGTTTAGAAAATCTTTAAAATAGGTAATAGTAGCGATATGAAAAAACTAAAAGAAAGATGGGGTATAGAGAGTAATTGGTCTATAGTTGCAATTTTAATAGTATTTGCAATTAATGGTTCTTTTGCTGCTTGGGTAGCCAAACCTATTACAGCTTTTTTAGGATTAAGTCCGGATACTATTTCTGGTTGGATTTATTGGCCATTACGAATACTTTTAATTTTTCCAATATATCAACTTACCTTACCAATTGTTGGCTGGTTTTTTGGACAGTTTAAATTCTTTTGGGCTTTTGAAAGAAAGTTTTTAACTAGATTAGGATTGGGTTTTTTATTTAAGCAGTAACTTCAGCTTCCTTATTTTTATTTTCTTTCTTTATTACGTAGTTGTATATCCAAATTAGGGTAAAGGTTGGTATCATATTAGAAAAGGGAATTATCTCTTCCAAAAAACTAACAATACCTGCAACTTTACCTAAATTTCCTTTATACATTCTGGTCATTAGATAACCAGAAAGTGGCGCCCAAATAATATCAAAGGGAAGTAATGTGGCCATACCAATACCGTCAAAAATGATACTTAAAATTAATTTTTTATACTTATTGTTCATAGTTTACAAAATGATAATTTTTAGCTAAAGATAAATTATATAATAATAGGTATTTATGTTTATAATAACTCAATATAATGGATTTTAATACATTTATAAAGCAACTTGATGATTTAAAGAAGCAAGACTTAGGTGGTTTAGAAGCTCAGTTTAAACTTGCGCCAGAGTTAAGGTTAGCATATAATCAACAAAAGATTGCTTCAAAAAACCCCAAAAAAGCAGCTGTTTTGGCATTGTTTTATCCAAGTGAATCCACTAACGAAGTATTACTTTTGTTAACCCAAAGGGCTAGTTATAAAGGAACACATTCATCTCAGATAAGTTTTCCAGGAGGAAAAGTAGAAAAAAATGACAATAGTTTAGCCCAAACAGCCATTAGAGAAACATTTGAGGAAGTAGGTATCCGTAAAAATGAGATTCGTATTATTAGAGAAATGACACCTGTGTATATACCTCCAAGTAATTTTTTAGCAACTCCATATATGGGGTTTACATTAGCTAGACCTTCGTTTAAAACAAATCATGAAGTCGCCGAAATTATAGAGGTAAACTTAAAAGAATTGCTATTGGAAAAAAATATTACAACGGTTGCTATGACTACCTCTTATATGAATAAAACAAAAGTTCCTGCCTTTTCAATTCAAAATAAAATTATTTGGGGAGCTACTGCAATGATGCTCTCAGAAATTAAAGATTTATTAAAAATGGTCATTTAATGAATTGTTTTGTAGATTTGTCAACTTATAAATTATTTTTTAATGCCAATATTTAAAAGAAATCCTTTTGGTCATTTTTTGTTTTTAAAAAAAATGATTATCAGAATTTTCGGAGTAATTTCTCATGGAAGATATCGAAAATTTAATAATCTAACTATAGAAGGATCAGAAATATTAAGAAATTTACCAGATAAAAATGTACTTTTTATTTCTAACCATCAAACTTATTTTGCAGATGTTGCTGCAATGTTTCATGTGTTTAATGCCTCTTTAAGCGGTAGGGAAGATTCTATAAAAAATATTGGATATATATGGAATCCAAAATTAAATATTTATTTTGTAGCTGCAGGCGAAACTATGAAGTCTGGACTTTTACCAAAAATTTTTGCGTACGCAGGTTCTGTATCTATTGAAAGAACTTGGAGAAGTGGTGGTAAGGATGTGAAGAGGCAAGTTAAAAATTCTGATATTTCTAATATTGGTAAAGCCATAAAAGATGGTTGGGTTATTACATTTCCTCAAGGCACTACAACACCTTTTAAACCAATTAGAAGAGGCACCGCTCATATCATAAAAACATTTAAACCTGTTGTAGTACCTATTGTTATTGATGGTTTTAGACGGTCTTTTGATAAAAAAGGGCTGCGCATTAAAAGAAAGAACGTATTACAGTCTATGGTAATTAAAGATCCATTAGAAATTGATTATGAGAATGAAGATGTTATAGAAATTGTTAAAAAAATTGAAGTTGCGATTGAGCAACACCCTTCATTTTTAAAAGTACTTTCTCCAGAAGAGGCAGAAGAATATTTAAAGACAGAAGAGGAGCTTAATAAAAAGAGAACTTTTTGGAAATCTTAATGTAGTATATTTCTACTAAAAAAAGCTTCACTTAATAAGTGAAGCTTTTTTTGTTATTAAAACCTACTATTATTTTGCAGGTAATATTTTACCAATACACTCCCCAAATCCAATACGAACTTTATCATTTTTACAATGTGCTCTCATAATAACCGTATCATTGTCATTAATGAATTTTCGGGTGGTGCCATCTTTTAATGTGATAGGATTTTGACCTTTCCAAGTTAACTCTAACATAGACCCAAAACTATCTTTGGTTGGGCCAGATATAGTTCCTGATCCCATCATATCTCCAGATTCTACAGGGCAACCATTAACAGTGTGATGTGCTAATTGTTGTGCCATAGTCCAATACATATACTTAAAGTTAGAATTTGCAACTACAGTTTCTTCTCCGTTTTCTGGTTGAATGCCTACTTGTAAATGAATGTCATAGCTCCCTTTTCCTTTTTGTTTTAAATACGGTAATGGTTCATGCACTTGCTTTGGGTTTTCAGTTCTAAATGGCTCTAAAGCATCTAAAGTTACAATCCAAGGTGAAATTGTAGATGCAAAACTTTTTCCTAAAAAAGGGCCAAGAGGAACATACTCCCAAGCTTGAATATCTCTTGCAGACCAATCATTAAATTGTACCAAACCAAAAATATATTCTTCGGCTTCTTCAATAGGTATGCGCTCTCCTAAAACATTGGCATCTGTGGTAATAAAAGCCATTTCTAGTTCAAAGTCCAATAGTTTAGTGGGGCCAAAACCTGGAGTTTTGCTTCCCTCTACAGGTCTTGTTTGTCCATAAGGTCTACTAATTGGTGTTCCTGAAGGAATAATAGAAGAACTTCTACCATGATACCCTATTGGAATATGAAGCCAATTTGGGAGTAGTGCATTTTCTGGATCTCTAAATAAAGAACCCACATTGGTAGCATGTTCTTTGCTCGCATAGAAATCTGTATAATCTCCTACAGCTACTGGCAATAACATTTCTACTTCATCCATTCTAAAGATAATTTTATCTTTATGATCGGCATTGTCTCTTAACGTTCCGTTAGTTACATCAAAAACTTCTGCGATTCTATTTCTTACTAAACGCCAAGTTTTTCTTCCGTCTGCAATAAAATCATTTAAGTTATCTTGTAAAAACATATCATCTGTTAATGGAATACCTTCAAAATAGCCCAGTTGATGAAATGCTCCTAAATCAATAGCAAAGTCACCAATTCTACTTCCAATTGTAATAATATCGTCTCTAGTAATAAATACCCCAAAAGGAATATTCTGAATTGGAAAATCTGAATTTTCATCGACTTTTAACCAAGATTTTCTTTTTGGATTATTTGCAGTTATAATCATTTCGTTTTAATTTTCAATTTATTCAAACCTACATAATTTTTGATCATTTTTAAACAAAAAATTCTTAAAAAAATAAAAATATATCAACTTTAATATATTTCTCGTAATTATTAATAACTTGTTAAAAACATGGCAAGAAACCCTTTATTAAGACTTCATTTTTAATTATTTTTGTAAACTACTAAATAATAGCAAAATGCAAATAGACAATCAAATTTTTGACCTTATTCAAGAAGAAAAGGAAAGACAATTAAATGGTTTAGAATTAATAGCATCTGAGAACTTTGTGAGCGATCAAGTAATGCGAGCTCAAGGATCTATTGTTACCAATAAATATGCTGAAGGATATCCTGGAAAAAGGTATTATGGAGGTTGTGAAATTGTAGATATTATAGAGCAAATAGCCATTGATAGAGCTAAAGAATTATTTGGAGCAGAATATGTAAACGTTCAGCCTCATTCTGGTTCACAAGCCAATACAGCTGTTTTTGCAGCTTGTTTAAAGCCAGGAGACAAAATATTAGGCTTTGATTTATCTCATGGAGGGCATTTAACACATGGCTCTCCAGTAAATTTTTCTGGTAAGTTATATGAAACTTCTTTTTACGGCGTAGAAAAAGAAACAGGGGTTTTAAATTATGATAAAATTCAAGAAACTGCTACTGCTGAATTGCCTAATCTAATTATTGCTGGTGCTTCTGCCTATTCTAGAGATATTGATTTTAAAAGGTTTAGAGAGATTGCAGATTCTGTTGGTGCGCTATTAATGGCAGATATTTCACATCCAGCAGGAATGATAGCAAAGGGTATTTTAAATGATCCAATTCCTCATTGTCATATTGTAACTTCTACAACCCATAAAACATTAAGAGGTCCAAGAGGTGGTATTATAATGGTTGGTAAAGATTTCGAAAACCCTTTTGGGGAAACATTAAAAAGTGGTAAACCTAAAATGATGTCTATGTTGTTAAACTCTGCTGTTTTTCCAGGAAATCAAGGAGGACCGTTAGAACATGTTATTGCCGCAAAAGCAATTGCTTTTGGAGAGGCATTAACAGATGAGTTTTTAGAATATCAAATTCAAGTAAAAGAAAATGCTGCAGCAATGGCTAAAGCATTTGTAGCAAGAGGGTACGATTTAATTTCTGGCGGTACTGATAACCATTGCATGTTAATTGATCTTAGAAATAAAAATATTTCGGGTAAAGATGCAGAAATCGCATTGGGTAAAGCAGACATTACAGTAAACAAAAACATGGTTCCTTTTGATGATAAAAGTCCGTTTGTAACTTCTGGTATTCGTGTTGGGACACCTGCGATTACAACTCGTGGTTTAAAAACTGAAGACATGGAAGCTGTTGTAAACTTCATAGATGAAGCCATACAAAATGCAGATAATGATGAGGCGTTGCATGAAATAGGAGAGCGTGTTTCTGATATGATGCGTTCTAGAAGACTTTTTGTAATGTAAACGTATTCCAATACAAATAAAAAAAGCATCAAGAATTTCTTGATGCTTTTTTTATTAAAATTGTGGAGTACTATTCGTTTAATTCTGCTCTGTTGATAATATTCTCTGGCATAGATTTTTTCGCTTTCGCCCCCATTTTCTTTAATTTCTCTACACTTGTAATCAGATTTCCTCTTCCATCAAAAAGTTTATTCATTGCATTGGAATATTCTTTTTTACTATCGTCTATTCTTTTTCCAATGCCTACTAAATCAGCAAGCAATCCTTGAAACTTGTCGTAAAGAGCACCAGCTTGTCTTGCAATTTCTATTGCATTTCGTTGTTGTTTTTCGTTATTCCACATCGAATCTATAGTTCTTAATGTAGCCAATAGAGTAGAAGGAGTAACAATAACAATATTTTTTTCAAACGCTTTATTATATAAATGGTTATCTGCATTTAAAGCCACTGCAAATGCTGGTTCTATAGGTATAAACAGCAATACAAAATCAGGAGAATCTATTTGATGTATGTCTTCATATTTTTTATCTGAAAGTTGTTCAATATGTCTTTTTAAAGAATTTATGTGCTCTTTTAAGTGCTGATTTTTTAAAGTTTCTTCCTCTTCATTAATAAAACGCTCATAAGCAACTAAAGATACTTTAGAATCTACAATCATTTTTTTATTATCTGGCAGTTGGATAACTACATCAGGTATTACTCTTTTTCCATCTTCTGAAGTGAAACTCTGTTGCACAAAATATTCTCTATCTTTTTCTAAACCTGACTTCTCTAAAACACGCTCTAACACCAATTCGCCCCAATTTCCTTGCATTTTTGTATCCCCTTTTAATGCTTTAGTTAGGTTTATCGTATCCTTACTCATTTGGGCATTTAATTGCTCTAAATTTTTTAGCTGAGTTTCTAAAGCAGACTGAAAACCTGCTCTTTTTAAATCGCTATCCGAAACCTTTTTCTCAAAATTTTGAATTTTCTTTTCTAAAGGTTCTAAAATATTTTTAATATTTTCTCTGTTCTGATGGGTAAATTTGGTAGACTTCTCTTCAAGAATTTTATTGGCTAATACTTCAAAATCGTTGGTAAATTTTTTCTGTAAATTTTCTACTTCTTTTTGATGTTCTTCTAATTTTTTTTTAAGGTATTTTATTTCAGAATCTTGTATGCTGTTTTTTTGTAGCAAGTGTTCTTTTTCTTGCTGATTCTTTTTAACCTCAGTTTGTAAGTTTGTATAATTATTTTCAACAGCCTCTTTTGATTGTTGCGATAATAATATTCTTTCTTCTAGTGTAGATTTTTCTTTTTCTAAACTTGTTTTTTCTTTTTCAAAATTAATTTTTGCTAATAGCTTACCCACATAAAGTCCTATGACGCTAAAAATCAGTCCTATTAAAAAGTATGTAATTAATTCCATCATTGTGTCAAATTTAGTCCTTAAATTTATAACTTTTAAAACAGAGAATGAAACGATTCGCAAAATTTATATTCTTTACTATTTTAGGCTGGAAAATTGAAGGTACTTTTCCAAAAGAGATTAAAAAATACATTGTTATTGCTGCACCTCATACAAGTTGGTTAGACTTTCCTATTGCTATTTTTACAAGACTATGTACAGGAGTTATGATTCATTTTATTGGAAAATCATCTTTATTCAAAGGTCCTTTTGGATTTATTTTTAGAGCTTTAGGAGGAACACCAGTGCATAGAGATAAAAACAATGATACAGTAAAGTCTATTGTTACACTATTTCAAAGTAAAAAAGAATTTAGATTGGGTTTATCTCCAGAAGGAACAAGACAAAAAGTTTCTCAGTGGAAAACAGGTTTTTACTATATCGCTAAAGGTGCCAATGTGCCAATAGTAATGGCAACATTAGATTTTGAATTTAAAAAAGTAAAAATAGCAGCACCATTTTATCCAACTGATCACAAAGAAAAAGATTTCGAAGTTTTTAAAGCATTTTATGCCAATGTAAAAGGTAGAAACCCTGAATTGTCTTAATAATCTGTATTTCAATACTTTAAAACTATAGTTTATGTATAACAACAGTACATAGACTTACTAGAAAAAAAAATGATTTAATAATCAAAACGCAAAACATTTTTTTAAAAAGCCTTGAATACATTTATTATTGTAGTTTATTTGATTGTAAGTTTCCCGATTTTATTTTGGCCACTTAGCCAAGCTGTATTTTTATCTACAAAAGTTATTGCATAAAAACCTTTTTTAGAAACTTCTACCCAGCTAACTCCACCATCATTAGAATAAGAAATTCCTGTTTTACCCACTGCAAAGACCTCTTTTCCACCTGAATTTGGTACATACTTTACTGCGCTTTTGTAATTAGGGTTTTTTCCATCTGCAACGAGTTGCCAAGTTCTTCCACCATCAGTAGTAATGGCTTTGTTTGCTTGGTTTTCTTTTGGCTTTGAATAGTCACCACCAATAACTATTCCTGTAGTTGAGTTATAAAAGTCAATAGAATAAATTCCTTGAGGACCATTACCTTGTATTATAGGAGTATCATACACTTGCCAAGTAACACCAAAATCGTCTGACTTTAAAATTCGCGCTCTTTTTCCGCCTGAAGCAATCCAAACAGTACTGTCTATTGTTTTAATATTGGTATTACTGGCAGCAAAAAAAGCTTCTCCATTTTCAATAGGAGGTAGTTTAGCGCATGGTATTTTATGCCAAGTAGTACCAGCATCCTTTGTAATTAGGATAGAAGCACAATTTTCTGTTGGGTCACCAACTGCAATACCATGAAGATTATCATCAAAAAAAGTAACTGCATCGTAAAAAACTTTTTTATTTTCTTCTTTATAGACCAATTCATGGTGGTCTTTAGTAATTTTATACAACAAAGCAGGATTTTCTATAGCTAAAGCAAAATAATTGTTGCCATTAAATGCTACGCTTCTAAAGTGAGGTATTAAAGTATCTGCATACACAATATTTTGAAGATGTAAATCAGAATTTTCATTCGTTTTAAAGCCGATATTTCCCCTAGATCCTACATAAAAAACACGTAAACTATCTGAAGCATATATAGCTCTAATACTAGAATTTGCAATCTTAAACTCTTTAATATCAACATTGGTTATTATTCTTGACGTGTATTTTTGATTGCATGCAGAAAAACAAACAAATGTGATAATATATAGCGCTATTCTTTTCATTTTTGATATTTTTATTCCTCTAAAATAATAAATCATTTATAGACTATGAAAAAAGCATTGGTTATTTCTGGAGGAGGAAGTAAAGGAGCATTTGCAGGAGGAGTTGCACAGTATTTAATGAACGAAGAAAATAAAGATTATGATTTATTTTTAGGAACTTCTACAGGTAGCTTAATGGTTTCTCATTTAGCATTAAATAGGTTAGATGAACTAAAGGAATTATATACCAATGTAAATCAAAAAACAATTTTTAGTATCAATCCTTTTAAAATTAAAAGAGTTTCTGGAGAAAAAGTAATTAGTATTCATCATTTTAATGTGTTGCGAAATTTTTTTAGAGGTAAAAATACTTTTGGAGAGAGTAAAAACCTTAGAAAGTTAATTAGACGCAACATAACCAAAGAAATGTTTGAAGAAATACAAGCAAAAAATAAGGAAATTGTAGTTACAGTATCCAATTTAACTGCGAATCAGATTGAGTATAAATCGAGCAATGAAAGCACTTATGAAGATTTTTTAGATTGGATTTGGGGTTCATGCAATTATGCACCATTTATGAGTGTTTTAAACAAAAATAAGCAACAATATGCTGATGGTGGTTTCGGTTCATTAATTCCGATAAGAGAGGCTATTTTAAGAGGTGCAACAGAAATTGATGCTATAATTTTAGAAACAGAAGTAACCCAATTTAATAGATTGCCCTCTAAAAACCCTTTTTCCTTATTGTTTGATGTTTTTGATTTTATGCTTACTCATGTAGAAAAACACAACATAACCATTGGTAAATTAGCAGCTAAACATAAAAATGTTAAGTTAAATTTATATTATACACCTACAATTTTAACAACAAATTCATTAGTTTTTGATCAAAAATTAATGAGAAAATGGTGGTTGTCTGGTTTTGAGTTCGCAAAATCAAAACAAGAAGAGCTAATGAGTGATTTTAGACCAGATATTCTTACCGACAAAGAGGTGATAGAAGGAAGGCAACAACTTAAAGATTAACCTTACATTACCTTAAAGGAAATTCTATTATTTCAGATATCATTCTGTTACTCGCTGGTGTTGCTAACTTCGAATCATAAATTTCGTTTAAAAAATATTGTTTTTTAGTATTTGTATTTTCTTTTGCACCAGTTATAATGTATTCTAATGTTCTTGCTAATAAAGGTTCTGATGGCGCTCCTAATATTCCTAAATTTTCGAAATCTTCTCTAAGTTCAATACCTGATATATCTATTCCAGGTGAAATTCCATTTGGATAATTTTCATTAATTTTGTTTGTGATTTCTAATACCAATGGCTGTAAAGCATACCGATGATCGGTGTTAAAATTACTTCCTGTTTTTCTTAAATTATCAGAATCATATAATGTTAAAGAGCCTACTTGTTTTCCAACTGTTTTTGCACCAACCAATTTTACATCTATATATGCGCTTAATGCATTGATAACCAATTCAGAAGCAGAGGCTGTTGCACTAGAGGTAATAATGTAAACACGATTTAATTCAAGACTTTTTATTGATTCTTCTACTAAAACGGAACCATTTGAATCTGTATTTCTAATTTTATTTGTAAAGTTATTTATAAAAAGTTCTGGTGGATTTGCATTGCGTATTTTTTGATTCCAAAGTTCTTTAGAAAATACCATATCTGTAAATTGGCCAGTAATCATGCTACCTAAGTAAGTAGCTGTTTTTGTAGAACCTCCAGGATTATATCTTAAATCTATAATTAAATCATTTATATTTTGTGCTTTAAAATTAGAAAATACTGCATTTAATTCAGCATCATAATTACTAGCAAATTGATTATACATAAGGTACCCAATCTTTTGGTTATTTACCTCAATAGTTTTGTGAATAGCAATAGGATTCTCTTGTAAATCTGTTTTTTCTAGTGTAACAAAATCTCCATTATCAATAGGATCTCCATTATTATAATCTGCAAACCCCATCGTATACGTTGTATTCTCCGAAAATAGAAGTGTTCTAAAATTATTTTCAGTTAGTTGTTGTCCGTTTATGGTAGTAAAAAGCTGCCCTCTAGTAATGTTTTTCGATGCTGCATCTGAATTTTGAACAACATAGCGAACGTAACCAAAAACGTTATTGGTAAGTGTTTTATACCTTACCAGTCCAAACTCTATTCCATTACTTAAATTAAGACCTTGAAAAGAATTTTCCAACCTAATATAATCATCAACAATTACAGAAAAACGATCTTCAGGTCTATTTAATAAATTTTCAAAAACGGTTTCGGGTTCTGTAAAGTTTCTAAAATAAGTATACAGCTCATTAAAAGTACCGAAACGATTGTCTGCCAAATCTGGGACCTCTTCTTGCCAATAGTAGAAAACATTAAGGCCTTTCCAAATAAAATAATTTATATCATCTTGGACATTTACCTCTAACATAGGTTCTATAGGTGTTTTTTCGCAACTTGTTACCGTAAATAAGTAAAGAATTAAAAAAGTTTTTAAAAGTGTTTTCATAATGGATGAGGTTATTATATGTAATTTTTCCAATTTTATAAATCGGTGTCAATTAATTTTTTTCCGTATTGCAATGTAATTATTTTTATTTTTTCAGATACTTTGTAACAAAATAAATAGTTAATCGTCCTAATAATGTAAACCTAATAGAATATATTTCAGATTATTAGTGTAAACATGTTGTTTTTATGAACCAATCAGACTTTTTAGAAGTTATTTTACCATTTAAAGATAAAGTTTTTAGATTGGCAAAAAGGTTGTTGGTGTCAAAAGAAGAAGCAGAAGACGCCACACAAGAATTAATTTTTAAATTGTGGAAGAATAAAAATAAAATTAGAGATTATAAAAATGTCGAGGCTTTTGCAATGACCATGACCAAAAATTATTGTTATGATCGTTTAAAAAGTAAGCAAGCAAATAATTTAACGTTAGTTCATAGCAATTATAAAGAGAATGAAACAACATTAGACAAAAAGTTAGAATATAGAGATAGTGTTCAGCAAGTTCATCAATTGATTGAAAAATTGCCAGAAAATCAAAAATTAATTATGCAATTAAGAGACATTGAACAATACAGTTTTGATGAAATATGTAAGATTCTTGATATGAAATCAACAGCAGTAAGAGTTGCACTATCTAGAGCAAGAAAAACAGTCAGAGAGGCATTAATAAAAAAACACAACTATGGAATTAGCTAACATAGAAAATTTATTAAAAAAATACGAAGAAGGTACTACATCACTTCAAGAAGAAGCAAAATTAAAAAAGTATTTTACGTCTAAAGATGTAGCCCCTCATTTGGAAGAATACAGCTTGTTGTTTAACTATTTTTCAATGGCTAAAGATGCTGTTTATCAAAAAGAAATATCATTAAGTCATAAGAAATCTAAACCAAAAAATTACAAGTGGTTATCTATAGCTGCTTCTGTATTGGTTTTATTTTCTGTTTTTTTAGGACAACAAGAATTTAAAAAGTATCAAGAACGTAAAAAGGTAGAAAAAATATATAAAAATGTTACTAAAGGTTTTTCTCTTTTATCTAGTAATTTAAAGAAAGGAACAAAAGCAATAGATCAATTTTATGTCCAAGAAACAAAAATTAATAAAATTTTAAAATAAACACTAAAAATTAAGTAAACTCAATAATTATGAAAAAAATAATACTAGTACTAGCCCTTGCATTGGCTCCAATATTTTCTAATGCTCAATCTATTTTTAATCGTCTAGAAAACTTAGAGGGAGTAGACATGATTGTGGTAAACAAAGATGCGTTTGAATTGTTAAATAAATTTAAGCCAAAAGATGTAAATGTAGAAGGGAATGATGTGATGCAAGCTTTTGAAATGTTAAATGAACTTAAAGAGTTTAAAATGTTTTCTACAGATGACTTTGCCATTGCAAATAAAATGGAAAGCATGGTTAATTCTGCCATTAAGAGTGGAAATCTTACTGAATTAATGCGTATTAAAGAAGATGACTCTAGAGTTAAAATATATGTAAAAGCTACAAAAAATAAAGATTTTGTAAGTGAAGTTTTAATGTTTGTTAAAGGAATTGATAAGAAAACAAATGGTATGTCTGAAGCTATGGTTTTGTCGTTGTTAGGGAATATAGATATTAATAAAATGGCTGACTTTACAGATAAAATTGTTAAAGAAAACAGGTAATATAAAGTAAATTTCTTAAGGGTAAGCCTTTAATATATCAATCAAAAAATAGTTATATGAAAAAAATATTCAACGTGTTTGCTTTTCTATTAGTTGTAGTACTAATGAATTCTTGTAATACTAAAAACTCTTTACAATCGTACTTGGTAGAGACGAGTGGTAAAGAAGGTTTTTATACAGCAGATATTCCTTTAAGTTCAGTTTTATCTGTAGAATCTGATGTGGCAATGGATGTGCAAGAAACCATGAAAAGTGTAAAGAAAATCAATGTGGTTTTTTTACCAAAAACAGCGGCTAACGAAGCAGTATTTACTATTGAAAAAAATAAATTAAAATCTATTTTTAAAAATAACGATACCTATAAGAGTTTAATGACTATGAAATTACAAGAGATGAATGTTTCTGTATTTTATGCTGGAAAAACAGCGGCAATTAATGAAATTGTTGCTTTTGGTTATGGAGATTCAAATGGAGTAGGAGTAGTTAGATTATTAGGTGACAATATGGATCCTTCTAAAATAATAACCCTATTAAATAATGTAAGTATGAGTAAAAATGGTCTTGATGATATTAAAAATGTTTTCAAAATCATTTAGTCGTATTATTGTAAACTAAAATTAAAACACCAAAATTTACTTTTGGTGTTTTTTTATCCAAGGAATTTAACTGACCATTAACAGCTACTACCCACAGTTTTATTATTTTTGACTATTCTAGAAAATTAGAATTATGAAATTTACCCATATAGTTTTTTTAAGTTGCTTTTTTGTTAGTTTCTCCTTTTTAGCACAAAATACACGTTATAAATCTTCAAGAAATAAAGAGATAGATGTAGTGCATACAAAGTTAAAAGTTGCTTTTAATTTTGATAATAAAACAATGGATGGAGAGGCTTGGATTACTTTAAAATCGCATTTTGAAGCTACGAATACGTTGCTTTTAGACGCTAAAGGCATGGTAATTCATAATGTTTTATTAGAAGATAAAAAACTAGCTTATGATTATGATGAGTTTGTTTTGAACATAGCACTTCCTAAATATTATAAAAAAGATGAGGCTTTTACAGTACACATTACCTACACAGCAAGACCAGAAAAAGTAAAAGACAAAATAACAAAACAGCTTACGAATGCTAAAGGTTTATACTTTATAGATGCTAGTGCCTCTAAACCTTCTTCATCTATGCAAGTTTGGACACACGGACAAACACAAGCAAACTCAGCTTGGTTTCCAACCATTGATGCACCAAATCAAAAAATGAGTCAAGAAATATACATAACTGTTCCTAAAACATACCAAACACTTTCTAACGGGAAACTCATTAGTAAAACAACAAAGGATAATAATAGAACAGATTATTGGAAACAAGACAAAAAACATGCACCTTATTTGACTTTTATGGGAATTGGTAAGTTTACAGTTGTTAATGATTTCTATAAAGACCTACCAATATCCTATTATGTAAAAGAAGAATATGCCCCCTATGCAAAGGCTATTTTTGGATTGACTCCAGAAATGATAGAATTTTTTGAAAATAAGTTAGCAATACCTTTTCCTTGGAGTAAGTATAGTCAAATTGTTGTAAGCGATTTTATTACTGGAGCCATGGAAAATACTACTGCAGTGGTTCATGGAGAGCAAGCTTACCAAACCCCAGGCCAATTAATAGATAATAATACACAAGAGAACACCATTGCCCAGCAAATTTTTAATCATTGGTTTGGAAATTTAGTAACTGCAGAAAGTTGGTCTAATTTAACATTGAATGCATCTTTTGCTAGTTATGGTGCCTATTTATGGAGTGAATACAGATATGGTAAGATTGCTGCAGAAATGCATTATTTTGAAAAAGTTGAAGCCTATAAAAACAGCCAAGATCAAAACAAAAGTTTGGTGCGCTATACGTATGACGAAACAGATGAGCTATTCGATTTAGTAACTTATAATAAAGGATTAGCGGTTGTTCATATGTTAAGAGATTATTTAGGCGATGAAGCTTTTTTTAAAGGTTTAAACGCATACTTAACGACTTACAAATTTAAAACGGCAGAAGTACATCAATTAAGAATGATTTTTGAGGAGCTAACTGGTAAAGATTTAAATTGGTTTTTTAATCAATGGTATTTTGGAGTAAATCATCCAAAGATTGAAATTTCTTACGATTATAATACATTAAGAAAAACAGTTACTGTAAACATAAAGCAATTACAGAAAGAAGTATTTAAATTTCCTTTTGCAATAGACATTTTTGAAGGTTTAAAAAGAACTAGGCATAAGGTTTTTATCACGGGTAATGACGCTTCTTTTACTTTCCCTTACACTAAAATGCCAAATCTAATTCAGGTTAATGCAAATAATGTTTTGCTTTGTAAGGTGTATGAAAATAAAATATTGAGTGAATATATTTTTCAATTAAAAAATGCAGACAATTTTGCACATCGAACAGAAGCTTTATTTCAAGTAGCAACAAAACAAGATGACAAAGCTGCTTTTAATGCCATTGTAAATGCTTTAGACGATGATTCTTATCAAATTAGAAAGTTAGCACTTCAGCAAATTGATTTAATTAATAAATTTTCTAAAAAAGAAGCAATAAAAAAAATAATGATTATGGCTAATAATGACCCTAAGACTTTGGTGCAAGCAGAAGCAATAAGTACATTAGGAAAGTTAATTGACCCTGAGTTAAAACCAATTTTTGAACAAGCATTAACTAGCCAGTCCTATTCAGTTTTAGGTAAGGCTTTAGTATCTATGTACTATGTAGATAAAGCATTAGCCATTCAAAAATCTAAAGAATTACCAGACGAAGTTCGTAAAATTCTTGCCACCCCATTAACAAAAATATTTATAGAAGCCAAAGATGAATCAGAATTACCATTTGTTGCTAAAAGTGTTATTTCTGGTATGTATTTAGCAAATGACGATGCAACTAAAGTATTGTATCAAAAAGCATTCGATCAAATTTCTGTTACTAATAACACTATTGCTATTCAGAATCTTGTGGATGATATGGTTTTAAAAGGAAATGAATACAAAGGGTTTAACTTTGATAAAATAATGATTAATCTGATGAGAACAATGGTTGATCAACAGCAAAAAGGAAATAAAACAAATGCTCAAAAAAATATTGAGATCATTAAAACAGCCATGTCTAAATTGTTATAGCGATTCTAAAGTGAGATGAACATCACATTTTAAAATAGTTTTTTTAGAGTAAAGAAACTGTCAGTAATAAAATCAGCATTTTTTAAAGTTTGGTCTTTAACTTTAGGATTTTTGTATCCAATAACAAATATTCCAGCACCGTTAGCCGCTTGTATTCCATTATCGGAATCTTCAATTACAATACAGTTTTCTTTAGGTGTTTTTCCTAAAATCGCTGCTTTTTCAAAAATTTCTGGATGTGGTTTAGAAGCTTTTAAATCTGCACCACTAATTTTTGCTAAGAAAAAATCTTGTAATTCAAATCTATTTAGTACCCGATCAATATTTACCATTGCAGAAGAAGAGGCTAATACTAAGTTTATTTTATTAGCATACAAATGTTTGATGAATTCTTTAACGCCATCAACTAAATGAAGATTAGGATCGTTTTTAAAAAAATCAACATAGCGTTTTCGTTTATCGAGGACTAATTTTTCTGGATTAAGGGATAAGTTAAAATGAGCTACCAACTTTTGAAATGCGTTTATTGTAGAAGATCCTGTTAACGTTTTATACAGTTCTTCAGAAACTTGAACTCCAATTGAATTAAAAGTTTCGTAATACGCTTTTTTATGAATTTCTTCAGAGTCTATAATAACACCATCCATATCAAACAATACACATTTAATTTCTTCAGGTAATTTCATAGTAAGAATGGTTTATTTTAGGAATAATTAATTTTGCGCAATTTCATAAAAAATAACAAAAAGCGCTAATTACAAGAAGCTATTTTTAAAGTTTACATAAATTTTTCCAATAACGAGGAGGTGGGTAATTCACAAACTTGCTTTTTCCCAAACCATTGATACCTATTTCTTGCAACAAAATCGTACACAACATCTCTTAACGATTTTGGTAAGATTAGAAAAACTTGACATATTTTCCAAAAACCACTTAATTCTTTGGCAATATTTAATACTGCAGTAGATTTAACTTCATAAGCAATATTAGGCTCATAAAGTAGTATAGAATCCAATTTGGTAACATCAATATTTAAGTGTTTTAAAATTTTTTTTCCTGTTGCTGATTGTAAATTGGCAAATAAAAAAACATGCTTCTTATCGTACTTAATAATTGTTAAAATAGCTGAATGACACAAATTACAAACACCGTCAAAAAGTATTATTTTTTTATGTTTTGGAATTTGATTCATTTTTACCACTATTTTACTGCTAAATTAAGGATTTTTTATTCCATTTTTTAGTCTTTACACACTTGAAAATAGACCATCTAAAAACTTTTTTATTTTTTGTGTAACATTAATAGCCCTTAAACGTCTTATGGTTGTATGAATAGCGTAGTTGTTTTTAACAAAAAATTAATAAGGCTTCAAATCGCTTTCAATACTTTAGTGCAAAATTAATCAACCCATGATAAAAATAGAAAAACTACATAAATCTTATCCAATTGGCAAAGAATCTTTACATGTTTTAAAAGGTATAGATTTGCACATAAAAGAAGGAGAATTTGTTTCAATTATGGGTTCTTCAGGTTCAGGTAAATCTACATTATTAAATATTGTTGGGTTATTAGACATTCATGATGAAGGGAATTATTTTTTGAATGGGCAGTTAATAAAAGACATGAATGAGAAAAAAGCAGCATTACTTAGAAATAAGTTTTTAGGCTTTGTTTTTCAGTCATTTAATTTAATATCATACAAAACAGCCTTAGAAAATGTTGCATTGCCTTTGTATTATAAGGGTATGGGTAGAAAAGAGCGTTTAGAGGTGGCTTTAAATTACTTAGAGAAAGTAGGTTTAAAGGATTGGGCGAATCATTTACCAAACGAACTTTCTGGGGGGCAGAAACAACGTGTTGCTATTGCAAGGGCATTAGTAACAAAACCTAAAGTAGTTTTAGCTGATGAGCCAACTGGAGCTTTAGATTCTACAACTACAGATTCTGTAATGGATTTGTTAAAGGACATTAACGATGAGGGGATGACGGTTTTTGTAATTACCCACGAAGAAGAAGTGGCAGAACAAACCAAAAGAGTAGTTCGTTTAAAAGATGGTGTTATCATTAGTGATGAACTTACCAAAGCCTCTAAAGCAGTCTAAGTTATGTTTGATATAGATCGTTGGAGAGAAATTTTTCAAAGTATTAATAAAAATAGATTACGTTCTGTAATGTCTGGTTTTACAGTTGCTTTTGCTATATTATTGTTTACTTTACTTTTCGGAATTGTAAGTGGTTTAAGTAATACTTTTAAAGATGCTTTTGCAGATGATGCACAAAATGCAATGTTTGTAAGAGTATGGAAAACGTCAAAACCATATAAAGGATTACAAACGGGTAGATCCATACAACTTAGAAATACTGATTATGATTTTGTGAATGAAGAATATGGAGAAAAAATTCAGTACAAATCTTCACGTATTTATAAAAACTTCAATTTAAAATATAAAAATGAAGCAGGTAATTACAGTGTAATGGCCATTAATCCAGACAATCAATATTTAGAAAAAACAATTATTGAAGAAGGTAGGTTTGTAAATGAAAAAGATATTAGAGATAAATCTAAAGTTATTGTAATTGGAAGATTAATCAAAGAAGACCTATTTGGACAAAAACCTGCCTTAGGAAAACGTTTAAATGTTAATGGTAGTTCTTATCTAATTATTGGTATTTTTTCGGATGATGGTGGAGACAATGAAGAACGTAAAGCATTTATCCCTTTAAGCACCGCACAAATGATTTATGGTAATAACGATTACATTAATCAAATTGCTTTAGGGTATGATCCAAATTTAAGTTTAGATGAAGCTGTCGCTTTTGGGAATCAAATGGAGCGCGATTTGCGTAAAAAAATGAATATTCATCCAGATGATCAAAGTGCACTTTCTGTTAGAAATATGGCAGAAGCTAATAAAAATGTAGGACAATTTATGTTTATCCTATACTTTATAGTCATTGTAGTAGGGTCTGGTACTTTAGTAGCAGGTATTATAGGTATCTCTAATATTATGATTTTTGTAATTAAAGAGCGTACTAAAGAATTTGGAATCAGGAAAGCATTAGGTGCTAAACCTTCTTCTATAGTAAGTATGGTTGTTCAAGAATCTGTTTTAATAACCACAATTGCTGGTTATATAGGTTTGTCTATAGGTACTTATGTATTAAGTCAAATAGGAGATAGTTTAGAAGAAGATTATTTTATAAAAGATCCAACTGTAAGTACAGGGATTGTTGTCGGAGCTACTATAATCTTAATTATATCTGGACTTATTGCAGGTTATTTACCTGCAAAAAAAGCAGCAAATATTAAACCAATTGTAGCACTAAGAGCAGACTAATTATGAAATTTTTATTTGATTCAGACACTTGGCAAGAAATTTACGGAAGTATTCGTAAAAATAAAATAAGAACGGTAATTACCATTATAGGTGTTTTATGGGGTATTTTCTTATTGGTAGTTCTTTTAGGAGCAGCTAGAGGTATAGATAATGGGTTTAAAAAATTATTTGGAGATTTTGCCACCAATAGTGTTTTTGTTTGGACTCAAGCTACAGATACACCTTTTAAAGGTTTTCAGGAGGGACGAAGATTTCGTCTTAAAATGAACGATATTAAAGCTTTACGATCCGAATATAAAGATGAAATTAAATTATTAGCACCAAGAAATCAAACCAATAATCTTATTATTCATGATTTTAAATCAGGAAATTTTCAAGTAAGTGGAGATTATCCAATTCTAGATCAAATTCAAAAGAAAAAACTTATTTCAGGTCGTTTCATTAATGAAAATGATATACTTTCTACAGCTAAGGTTACTGTGATTTCTGAAGAAATGTATGAGCAATTGTTTGATAAAGGAGAACAGCCTATTGGTGAATATGTGAAAATTAATAGCATAAATTATAAAATAATTGGAGTGTACGGGCCTTCTAATGGTATAGATTTAGATGGAAATACTGCTTACATTCCTTTTACCACATTTAAAAGAGTTTACAATACTGCCAATAATGTAGATTGGATGGTAATTACAGCGAGTAAAGGCGTTGATATTGAACAGATGGAAAGTGATGTTATTTTAACACTAAAAAGTTTACATAACGTTCACCCAGAAGATAAAAGAGCGTTTGGATCTTTTAATTTAGGAGTACAGATTGCCAAAGTAACTGGTTTTTTAATTGGCTTACAGTTTATGACTTGGTTTGTAGGTATAGCTACTTTAATTGCAGGAGTATTTGCTATTGGTAATATTTTATTAATTACAGTAAAGGAAAGAACTCAAGAAATTGGAATCCGAAGAGCTTTAGGAGCAACACCAAAAAGTATTCGTCAACAAATTATATTAGAATCTGTTTTTTTAACAACAGTAGCTGGAATGTTAGGTATTATATTTGGAAGTTTTGTTTTGTACATTATCGATGCTGCCTTTGGGCAAGGAGATGATGCTGCACTTATAAATCCAACTGTTAACATTCCTATAATAATTATAGCATTTGTTACCTTGATTGTGCTAGGTACTTTAATTGGACTAATTCCAGCACACATGGCAACACTTGTTAGACCAATAGAAGCATTAAGAGAAGAATAAATAATCAACTAAAATTATGAGTAAAAGAGCAAAAATTATTTTAACTATTATTGGACTATTATTTGTAGTAGCCTTAATTTGGTTTGGAAAGAAAAACAAAAAGAGTATTGTTGAGTATGAAACAACGACTCCTTTTAAAACAACAATTGTTAAAAAGACCGTTGCTACAGGTAAAGTAACTCCTTTAGAAGAGATTGAAATTAAACCACAAATAACAGGTATTATTGATAAAATAATGTTGTTAGAAGGTTCTGAAGTTAAAAAAGGAGATTTAATAGCAACAGTTAGAGTAGTTCCTAATGAGCAATCGCTAATTAGTGCAAAAGGTAGAGTGAATAATATTCAGATTCGTTTAGAAAATGCAAAAATTCAGTACAAAAGAAGTAAAAATCTTTACGATAAAGGTGTTGTTTCTAAACAAGAATTCGAAAATGTAGAGCTAACCTATAATCAAGCTAAGCAAGATTTAAAAAATGCTCAGAATGATTATTTAATCATTAAAAGAGGTTCTGCAGGAATTGGAGGTTCTGCAAATACAAATATTATGGCTCAAATTTCTGGAACAATTCTAGAAATTCCTGTAAAAGAAGGAGACCAAGTCATACAATCTAACAACTTTAATGCAGGTACTACCATCGCTTCAATCGCAGACATGAGTAAAATGATTTTTGAAGGGAAAGTAGATGAATCTGAGGTTGGGAAACTTAAAAAAGGATCCAATATAGAGGTGTCTATTGGTGCTATTGAAAATGCAAAATTTCCAGCAAAATTAAATTTTATAGCTCCAAAAGGTACAGAAGAAGCAGGTGCTGTTCAGTTTAAAATTAAAGCAGACGTAACTTTAGATGATAATTATTTTATTAGAGCAGGATACAGCGCAAATGCAGATATTATTTTAGAAAAAAAGGATAGTGTATTAGCCATTAAAGAGGCATTGTTAAAGTTCGATAAAAAAACTGAAGAACCTTATGTAGAGGTAAAGATTGGAGAAGGTACTTTTGAAAAGAAAATAGTAAAATTAGGAATCTCTGATGGTGTTAATGTAGAAGTCTTAGAGGGTGTTTCTAAAGACGACGAAATTAAAATTTGGAATAAAACTTCTGGAATGAAAGAGGTTGAAAAGAAATAATGATTAAGAAGTTTTTTTTAAAAGGGGAATTCATTTTTGGATTCCCTTTTTTTATGACCACCAAATTAAAAAACATTTATCAATAGTTCCTTTAGGTGATTTTATCCATAATAATGGAGCAAAATTCTTTTTTAAATCTTCATTTGTTCTGTTTAAAATTTGAGAGTAAGAAACCCAACTTACTTTTTCATAAGGTTGTAGTAACCAATCCTTTTTTGAAGGAACATAAAATTTAGAGGTTTCAAAATTCATTAATTCTTTCTTCGTTACATAAAAGCCAACAATACAATCCTCATTAATAGTCTCAAGATTTATTTTTTTGAATGAAAAGGGTATAAATAGCTGTGCTTTAAAACACAAGAGCTGCTTAATATTAGAATAGTGTATACCAATACTATCTAAATATGCTAAACCTTCTTTTGAGTAAAGTAATGGTAATTGTTTGTTTTTAAGTTTATTTAACTTTTCTACTAATGTATCTTTTCTATTCGGACCGATAAAGCGTTCAATTTCATTTTTACCTAATGTTTCATCATACAAATAAAATTTATATACAATCTCTAAATGAAATGGTTTATTATCTTTTTCAAAGAGGCAGTCTAACTCACCAATAGTAACTTTATGGCGTTTAATTTGTATATTTTCTGCTATACATTTTGTCGCTTTAGTTGTATTTAATTGAAAAAAAACAAAGTGCTCTATATATTTCCCTAAGCGTTGATGTTCATCTATAGTTGCATTAAATTGTTTTGATTCTGCAGGGATATCTAGTTGTAATAATTCTAGAATACCATTGCCTTTCCATAGTGATGGTGTGTTAAGAAACCCATCGTATCTTTTTTGTATTATTTTTGTTTTAAAATCCATATCAATATCTAAATTACAATTTCTATTTTGTAAATTGAAACTTTAAATTTAAGGATTATGAAATTAGATACAGCAACCCTTCAGTTTCTAGAAAACCTCAATAAAAATAACAATAGAGATTGGTTTTTAGACCATAAACCTACTTATGAGAAAGCTAGAAATAATGTCAAATCTTTTTTTCAAGAGGTACACTCAAAACTTGAAGAACATGATGAGATAGAAAAATCTAAAATGATGCGTATCTATAGAGATGTTCGTTTCTCTCATGACAAAACTCCTTATAAAGCACATTTTTCAAATTCTTATACACGATTAGGAACTTCTTTACGAGGAGGTTATTTTCTTCAAATTAGACCAGGAGGTTCTTTTTTAGCTGGGGGATTTTGGGAACCTAATAAAGAGGATTTATTTAGAATACGAAAAGAAATTGAACAAGATGCATCAGAAATAAGAGCCATTTTAAAAGATATTGATTTTCAAAAACATTTTGGAGCCTCTTTTCATAGCTTAAGTGAATTAAAAACAGCGCCAAGAGGTTTTGATAAAAATCATAAAGATGTAGATCTTCTAAGAAAAAAAGGATTCATTGCCATGAAGAAATTTACAGATAAGCAAGTGTTAGATAAAAACTTTGCAGCACAGGTAAATGGGAGCTTTATTGCGCTAAGACCATTTTTTAATTTGTTTAGTGATATCCTTACCACCAATTTAAATGGAGAAAGTATTTTATAATAAATGAAGTAATTTCCACCTATTTGTCTGCTGTTAGATTCTTAGATACTTCATTTTTTAATACAATTACTGTAACTACTGTAGACAATACATCTGCAATAGGAAAAGACCACCAAACTCCAGCAACACCATAATATTTTGGTAAAAAGTAGGCTAGAGGTATTAAAAATATACCTTGTTTTAATAGGGTTAATATAAGTGCTGGAACAGCTTTTCCTGCTGCTTGAAAATATGAAGAGCCTATTAATTGCATCGTTACAATTGGCGTAACCAAAAATACAATGAGCATTGCATTTGGAGTTTCGCTTAATAGAATTGTATCATCTGTAAAAATGGAGATGATTTGTTCTTTAAAAACTACAATCCCAATAAAGATAATAGTCCCTAAAATAGACCCAAAGTAAATTGATTTTTTGATGGTTTCTTTCACTCTTTGATTTTTATTCGCACCGATATTAAATCCGGCTACTGGTAAAAAACCTTGCGAAACTCCAAGCACTGGAGATAAAGCAAACATCATCACTCGATTTATAATTCCATAGATTGAAATAGAAATTTCCCCTCCATACGTAAATAAAGAGTAATTTAAAACAATCATTAAAATACTTATAGCACCTTGTCTTACTACAGTTACACCACCTAGTGCTACAATTTCTTTTACAATATTTACATTCAGTTTAAAATTCTTGATTAAAATTTTTAGTTCACTTTTTTTAGAAAGAAAAAAATACAAGATATAAAGTCCACAACTCGCAAAAGAAATTGAAGTAGCTAATCCTGCTCCAGTCATTCCCCAATCAAAATATTTGATAAAGATGATATCTAACACAATATTTAATATTGCAGGTATCATCATAGCATACATGGCAAATTTAGGTTTACCTTCTGAACGTATAACAGGGTTACCCATCATTGCAAAAGCCAAAAAAGGAACTCCATAAATAACAACTGCAAAATAATCTGATGCGATAGGTAAAATAGCACCCTTTGCACCAAATAAATTTAGAATTGGAACGCTAAAAAAATTACCCAATACAACAAAAATAATCGCTAATATTAAGGTAAGACAAATTTGATTTCCAAAGGTTAAAAAAGCTTTTTCTGAATTTTCTGCACCCAATGCTCTAGATATAATAGAAGCACCACCAATACCTATCCCCATTCCAATTGAAGATATTAAAAAAGCAATTGGTAAAACCACAGTGATTGCTGCAATTGCCAAAACGCCAATCCATTGCCCAACAAAAATAGTATCAACAATCATATTCAAAGACATCACTAGTATACCTATTGTAGCAGGTACAGCTTGCTTTATCAATAATTTACCAATATTCTTTTCGCCTAATTCGTTTGCTAGTTTTGCCATATCTAATGCAAATATCCTACTATTTGTTTGTTATTTTTGTAAAGTAGTATCAATAAAAGCTATACTTATTTTAAATTATATAATTTTAACTAAAATAGAGGTTATGAAAAATATTTTTGAGGTGGAATTTAAAGTCGAATTAAAAGATATTGATAATTTAAATCATGTAAATAACGCGGTTTATGTGAAATGGATGGATGAAGTTGCTTTTAAACATTGGGCTTATTTAACAAGAGACAAACCTATTGTAAATACTATTTGGGTAGTGAATAGACACGAAATTGATTACAAGAGCGAAGCTTTTCTAGGCGACAAAATTACGGCTAAAACGTATGTTGGTGACACAAAAGGGGTAACCTCTGAACGAAATATAGAATTTTATAAAGACAATACTCTTTTAGTGAAATCAAAAACTATTTGGGTTTTATTAGATGCAAAAAGTTACAAACCAGTAAGAATAAGAGAAAACATTTTAAATCTATTGCAACCTTTTAAATAAAAGTATCTTTGCACAAAATTTAGAAAGCATGTCAACATTTGCAGCATTAGGAATTAGAAAAGATTATATAAAATCGATAAAAGAAATTGGGATTACAAAACCTACAGATATTCAAGAAAAAGCAATACCTGTATTACTAAAATCACCTACAGATTTTATTGGTTTAGCACAAACAGGTACTGGTAAAACTGCTGCTTTTGGTTTGCCAGTATTGCATCATATAGATGCTAATTCAGATCATATTCAGGCTTTAATTCTTTCTCCCACCAGAGAGTTGGTGCAGCAAATCAAAAAACAATTGTTTAAGTTTACGAAATATGTAGATGATCGTATTTTTTTAGAAGCCGTTTTTGGTGGAGAAAAAATTGACAGGCAAATGAACAATTTAAAAAGAACCACACATATTGTAATTGCAACACCTGGTCGTTTAATAGATTTAATAGAAAGAGGTGCAGTAGATATTAGCCATGTAAAAACAGTAATTTTAGATGAGGCAGATGAGATGTTGAGTATGGGGTTTAAACAAGATTTAAACCGAATTTTAAAGTTCACAACTAAAACAGATAGAAAAACATGGTTGTTTTCGGCTACGATGCCAGAAGAAATTAAGCGTATTGTAAAAACTTATATGGATGCGAATGCACCTAGAATTGAGATTAATAAAAATACATTGGTTAACGCCAATATTCGTCATCAATTTGCAAAAACAACCTTAAAAGAGAAGGTAGCAGATATTGTTACATTTCTTGAGAAAAGACAAGCACAAAGAGGTATTATTTTTTGTAGAACAAAAGCAGGTGCTCAAAACTTAGCAAAACAATTGATAGATGAAGGTTTTTCTGCTGCTGCTTTAGAAGGAGATATGCAACAGAAAGAGCGCGATAAAGTAATGCGTGCCTTTAAAAACGAAAATCTACAGTATTTAATTTCTACAGATGTTTCTGCACGTGGAATTGATGTTAAAGAATTAGAATTTGTAATTCATCATCAACTACCAGAACAATTAGAATATTATACCCATAGAAGTGGAAGAACAGCAAGAGCAGGTAAAACGGGTACTTCTTTAGCTTTTATTTTACCATCAGAATTAGAAAAGATTCATCAACTTCAAAAGGAGTTGAGTATTAAATTTACCGAAGTAACCGTATAAATGAATTTAATTTATACTATTGATATTTTAGGAACCTTTGCTTTTGCTATTAGTGGTGCACTTGTAGCTTCTGATAAAAAATTCGATATATTTGGAGTACTAATTATAGCCTTTGTAACTGCTGTTGGTGGTGGAATGTTACGTGATATTTTAATTAATGCACATCCCATAAATTGGATAGGTGATTTAAATTATATATGGACAATTTTCTTAGCAGTTTTTCTAACGTTCTTATTCAAAAGTAAAATTGCATTTTTAAGTAAAACCTTATTTTTATTCGATACTATTGGGATAAGTGTATTTACTTTATTAGGCTTGCAAAAAGGTTTGTCTTTTGATTTACACCCTTTTATTTCTATAATTATGGGTATGGTTTCTGCTGTTTTTGGGGGTGTTCTTAGAGACGTATTAACCAATAAAATTCCTTTAATTTTTAAAAAAGAAATTTATGCATCTGCTTGTTTGGCTGGTGGTCTCTCTTATTTAATTTTAAATTTAGTAGCCATACCAAAAGAAATTAATTTTATTATTTCTGCTTCTGTAATTATTATCATTCGTTTGATTTCTGTAAAGTATGAACTGGAATCGCCCAAAATTAATGACGATTTATTTTCTAAAAAACAATAAGGATGAGCGCAAAAGAATTTAAAAATTTCCAAGAGTTCAAAACAATGCTTGGTAAAGAATTGCCAAAAGGGGAGTGGTATACCATAACGCAGGTAATGATTAATGATTTTGCAAATGCTACGTTAGACAAACAATGGATACATATCGATGAAGAAAGAGCAAAAAAAGAATCGCCATTTAAAAGCACTGTAGCACATGGCTTTATGTCTGTAGCTATGATTTCTAGAATGCTAGAGGAAGCATTTACCATTAAAAGTGTAAAAATGGGTTTAAATTATGGTTTAAACAAAGTTCGTTTTCCAAATCCTGTACCTGTAAATAGTGAGTTACGTATGTTAAGTTCTGTTAAAGAAATAGAGCCTTTGGCAAATAACGGAATTAAAGTAACTTTTAATTGCACTATCGAAATTAGAGGTCAAGAAAAACCTGCATGTGTAGCAGAATTCTTGGCTGCTTTATTTGAATAAAGATAAAAAAAACTCTCAACTTAGAAAGTGAGAGTTTTTAATTTTAATTTTGAATACCAGGTAAACCATTTGGCTTTTTCTGATGCCACCAAAAATCAGTAGCTTTCTTTTGTCTTGGATAAACTTCATCCAAATTATTGGCATTATATAAACGCCCATTTTTCATCACTTGGTAAATAGTGTTGGTATTTTTAATATCATCTAAAGGATTTTTATCCAAAATAATAAAATCTGCCATTTTTCCAACTTCTAAAGAACCAAGATCACCATCTAAACCAATTGATTTAGCACCAAGAATGGTAGCCGCTTTTAACGCATTCATTTTACTTGTTCCAGAAGCGGTTGCCCAAAGCTCCCAATGAAAACCTAAGCCTTGCAATTGTCCATGACTTCCAACACCTGTCAGTCCACCAGCATTAATTAAATCCTCTACAAATTTTGCATGCTCCGTAAATATATGCTCCTCATCCATAAACCAACCAGGTCTTCTCCTAGCTTTACTTGCTAAATCTGTATAAGGCGTAAAGTATTGTAACTTTTTATCATGATACGGATTTTCTCTAGAGTAAAAATAGTTTTCAGCCCAAGGTCCTCCATAAGAAACTAAAAGAGTAGGGGTGTAAGCGATTTGAGATTCTGCCACAGATTGAATAATATCTTTATACAAAGGTGTTACTGGGTATGAATGTTCATGCCCTGGATAGCCATCTAATATTTCTGTGATATTTAATTTAAAATCTAGAGCTCCTTCTGTGGTTGGCATTAATTGTTGCTCTCTGGCAGCTTTAATTACCCATTGTCTATGTTGTCTATTTCCAACAATGTACATTTTAATAGTATTCGTGTTGTAATATTTACTGTACTTTTTCAAAGCTTCTTTGGTTTGATCATAGCTTTTTAAATTATATGCCCAATACCCTAAACCAGGCCCTGTAGAATAGGCTCTTGGCCCTAACATTTCACCAGTTTTTACCAAATCAAAATACGTAAGAACGTCTGTTGTACCTGTTTGCGGATCTCTAGAAGCTGTAACACCATAAGCTAAATTTGCTGCATAAGACCATATTTGCTTTTTATGAATGCCTGCATATGTTCTTAAATGAGAATGTGTATCTACAAAACCAGGTATAATTGTTTTACCTTTTGCATCTATGATTTTAGCATTTCTTGGAAACTCTAATGAACCAGTTGCACCAATTGCTTTTATTCTATTATTAATTACTAGAATATCTCCATTTTCAATAACTTCATTATTATTCATAGTTATTAAACGAGCTCCTTTAATCAAGGCCGTTCCCTTTGGAATATCTCTCTTAATAGGCACATTAATATCAATTTCTAAAGGTTGATACTTTGTATCCTTTTTATTTTTTTTAGCAGCTTCTTTATCTTTTTTCTCTTCTTTTTTTCTTTCTTCGTCAGATATTTTAGCGAGTTCTTCTTTTCTTGCTTTCTTTTTATCTTTTAAATCTTGTTCAACTTGCTTTGCCTCTTTTAAATTGTAACTAAAAAATGCCTTACCTAAAGCCCAATGCACACTGTTTCCATCTTTAGACCATGAAGGAAATTCACCTCCAAAAGTGGTTAATTTCCATGAAGGAAATGATGCAGAAGAAGGATTAGATACAGAGATTGTAGGCGTTTGTCCATATTTAGGAACTGTTACCACATACACATCATTTGTAATTAAAGCCATTGCTTTATCTCCTTCTGGAGCCATATAAACTTCTACAGGTCTAGAAGCATTGTTTCTTTCTTCATTTACATCATCATCTACATGTCCAAAATCAACATTGTCTTTATGAGAATTACCAAAAGTTACAATACCTCTAATGCTTACAATTTTCTTTTCATCTGTTCCATCCCAACGAATTGAGCTTAAACCAGATCCATTACTTAAATATATTCTATCGTCACTTTTTACAAAGTGAGGATTTCTTCTTCCATTAGTTTTAGTGATAAAATTTATAGCTCCACCATCACTTGAAATCCAAGCTAAATCTTCACTCCCAGAAAAAGCACCTCTAGTGTAGGCATTTTTAAAGTTTTGAGCACTTCCTTTCGTAAATACAATTCTATTGGTTTTTGCATCCCAAACAGGAGTGTTATATAATGCTGATGTGTTGGTTAATTTAATTGGGTTACCTCCTTTAGCATTTACTTTATATAAATGTCCTCCATTTTTTTCAGACCAAGTAGTGTAGACAATTTCTTTACCATTTGGAGACCAATTTGGTTGCATTTCATTTACATCCATTTTAGTTAACCTTTTAGGCTTCCCATCAGGAAGTTGCATTACATATAATTTATTTAATGCATTAAATACAATATGTTTTCCATCAGGAGAAGTTTTTGGACTTCTGATTTGATTCGCAAACATTTGTGGATTGTCTGAAATAGGGTACTTAAATTCTAATTTTGGTCCTATAGCCAAATCTACATCTACCTCAAAAGGAATTTCTAATGCCTTTTCACCAGAAATCGGAATTCTATAAATTTTACCACCATAAGATGCCAATACCTCTTTGTTATTTGGTGTAAAGACCATTGCTGGTAAAACACCTAATGACGCCACAGATTCTTGCTCATCTCTTTGAACAGGATAAGCCAACCAGTTTTCATCACCAGAATTTAAATCTCTTAAAACCAAGCCAGTTTTTTCTTCATATCTAGAACCATATACCATGTATTTACCATCACTTGAAAGTGTAGGTGTAAATGCAGAACCATATCTCGAAGTTACTTTGGTAGATTTCCCTGTTTCTAAACCATATCTAGAAATTTGATATTGAGGCAGTTGTGCATTATAATTCCAGCCACCAGTTCTTGATGAATAATAGATATACTTATTTTCTGAGCTAAAAACAGGCTCTACAGTTTTCAGGCTTGCAGGTTCTTTAATTAGTTGTGTACCACTTCCTGCATCTTTATGGTACAAATATAATTTTAAGTTTCTTTTTCCTTTAGCAGCAACAATATATTCGCCATCTGGAGACCAAGCTACAGATTCAACTGCACCTCTTTTGTCTTTAGTTACTTGTCTAGTTTCTTTTGTTTCTAAATTTAAAATCCAAACATTGTCATTTCCACTTCTGTCTGATGCAAAAGCGATGGTTTTACCATCTGGACTATAACTAGGCTTAGTATCCAAGGCTAAGCCATCTGTAATCCTTGTAGCTTTACCGCCCGAAAAAGGTATGGTATATAAATCTCCAAGCATACTAAAGATGATTGTTTCTCCATCTGGACTTATATCTAAAGATAACCAAGTACCCTCTGTAGTTTTAAAATTTATTTTTCTGCCACTTTCTAAAGGCAACTCTTTAAATTTTTCTTGACCTGATAAAGAATCTTTTTTTTGAGCATTGAAGCTAAATGAAAGTAATCCTATAAAAAATGCAATTATAAATTTGTTTAGTAGTTTCATAAAATTTGAATAGGTTTAATAAGTAGTTTAATATTTTAATAATTAGTTAAAAAAAACTGCAGCAATCAGCTATTTTTAGTTGGCTATTTTAATAATCCCTCTGTTATACATCTTTTAGAATACCAAATTAAAAAGATGCAAAAAATAATAATCATAATTGGCATGACTATACTAGATAGTTCTACTGTTGCTAATGAATACCCTTGGTGTGCAAATGCACAAATTCCGGATATTATAAATAAATAATAGGCCATCTTTTTTTTAGCTAATAATAAAAAACAAGCTAATGCACCGCCAAAAACAGCCAATGCAAAAAATGCTGTATGCCAAGCAGGATACTCTATTAAAAATTCAGCTTGCTGTTCTTCGGGTAAAGTGGCTATCATTTCTTCCGTCATAAAGGCTTGGACTAGGTAAGCGCCAACACCCATTAAGTTCCAAATAAGCGCTAACACTGCAATTATATAAAATTTTGTACTTGTTTTTCTTTGGATTTTCATTTTGTATAATTTTGGTTAATTTTCTAAATGTAGTAAAAAATTTGGAAAATTATAAAATGTAAAGTATATTTGTCATTATATAAAATATGTTTGTCAATTTGTAAAAGAAAATAGGGTTATGAAACAATCAATTTGTGAAAAAGAAAGAAGTTATGTAGAAAAAATGAATAAATTTCAACTGCACTATAAGTTTAAAAAAATAGGATATATCCTATCATTACTAGCCTTTGCTTTAATGATTGTAAAAAAGTTTATTGATGAGCCAACTTGGGTAAAACCAGTTTTATCTGGCATTTTACTAATAGGTATGTTAATTATTTCATTGGCAAAAGAAAAACTTGAAGATGAGTATATAGATAGTTTACGATCTCAATCTTATAGAATAGCTTTTATCTTAGTCATTGTTTATTCATTAGTTCAACCTTTGGTGAATTTTGGAGTAGGATTGCTTTTTGATGAATCAGAAAAATTACAAGGTTTTGATTACTTTCAAGTTTTATTTTATATGTTGGTAGTGCAGTTAATGGTTTTTTGGCAATTAAAACGATTTAATGCATAAGATGAAAAATACGCTTAAAGTACAACGTGCTATTTTAAATCTTACACAAGATGATTTAGCTAAAAAAATTGGAGTTTCTAGACAAACCATAAACTCGATTGAAAAAAACAGGTATGTACCCAGTACAGTATTGGCCTTAAAGCTATCAGCGATTTTTAAGATACCTGTAAATGATTTTTTCACCCTTGAAAAAGATGATTATTAGAAGATAAGTTCATCTATTAATATGTTAGCTTTATGAATTAATCAGTTAAAGAAATTACTGCTGCTTTAAACAAAGTAGCCTTAGTCTTTAAAAAATTATTTTCTAATTCAATTGCTTTTAATTTTGATTCAATTAATTTTGCCTCTCTAAAATTTACTAAGAAAACAGAGCTCTCTCCAAGAAAAAACTTACGTTCTTCTGCTTTTAAAAGCTTGCTATAATCAAATACAATGTCTTTAATATATTCATTCTGTAGTTCATAAGAATCTAACTCTTGCTGTACAGCATTTATTTTATTTCTTATAGATACTTTACTCGCCTCATTCTGGAATTCAGCATCCATTAATTTTGCTTTTGCTAATTTTAAATCTCCTCTTTCTTTTCTTAAAAAAATAGGTAACTTAAATCTTATACCTGCTTTATAATTATTAACATTAAAAGAATTTTGAACTCTTGGTGTTTGGGTTAAAAAATTATATTGCGCCTCTAATTCTGGTAGTAAATTGTTGATTTTTAAATTTTTGTCAACAGTAAGACTACTAATTTTGTAGTTTAAAGACCTAATCTTAGGATGATTATCAATGTCAAAATTAGCATTGTTAAACAAGGCTATATTTAAAGAAGTATTTATTGTATTTAACGTATTTACGTCTGGTACAATTGTATCTTGTAATTCTACAGGTGTATTATTATTCAACCATAAAAAATTAGACAACACTAAGGATGCTTTTATAAGCTGGATTCTAGTTTTTTCTAGATTTAACCTTCTATTTTTTAAAGTAATTCCAGCTTCTAAAGTATCAACAGCAGCTTTGTCTCCCTCTTTATAAGCACTCTTTGTACTTTTGAAGCGAATTATTGCATTGTCTAAAAAGTTTTGATACACTTTTTGATCATTAAAAACCTTTAACCACTTAAAATAAGCAAGTGAAGCATCAAATAAAATTTTGTTAACTAGTATTTGCTGATCTTCTTTTGCCTGATTTATAAAGAATTTAGCTTGTTTTAAATCAGCCATTCTTTGGTTAATTACCAATCCTTTTAACAGTGATGCAGAGATTCCTGCAGCATACAAACCATCTGTGGGCACAATAGACTGTGGATTTAAAAATAACCCATCATTATTTTCAAAATTAGCTTTAAACTCTAGTCCGTAATACGTTGGTATTTTAAAGATACCATTCAAATTAGTATAATACTCTTGCTCTTTAAATTGTTTATTATCAAAGTCGATTTCTATTTTTGGATCAAAAGCACCCCTAGCTTTTAAAAGTTTGGCTTCACTTTTATTAATGATAAGATTTGCTTGCTTAACAATGGGATGATAGTTTTTAACATAGCCTAAGTATTCAGATAAGGTTAATACTGATGATAATTTTTCTTGAGAAAAATTGTATTGAGCTATTAGTAAAAAAAGAAAATAAATTACTTTTTTCATGAATTTAATTCTTTATTTATGTTATTTTTTTTTGTTTTTATTTATCTCTTCAGGCTGATAGTAGTTAGGAGGGAAGCTATTTAATTGTCTCCAAAGTTCAAACCAAATAGGAACATCTTCTAAAAGAGCAATAGTTTTAGCACCAGAACCAACTCGGATAGCAGTAGGCCATGTATGATCGGTTTCATCTGGAGCTAATAAAATTCTATATTTCCCATTTTTACTAATAAAATTTTCTATGGCTACAACTTTAGCTCCATAGGTTCCATAAGATACATTTGGCCAACCACTAAAAACTATTGCTGGCCAACCATCAAACTGAACACGTACTTTTTCTCCAATATGTATTAATGGCAAATCTATGGGTCTAATAAACGTTTCTACCGCTAAATCATATTGTGCTGGCATAATTCCTACAATTTCTTCTCCTTCTTTAAAAGTCCCTCCAATACCACCTTTGATAGCTTTATTAATGTAACCGTTTTGAGGTGCTTTTATATACATTAAACCACTTCTAACTTTATAGTTACTGTTGTTATTTTCTAATTTAGAAACCTGTGCTTTTGCATCAAAACCATTTGATTGTGCCGTAAACTTATCGCTTTGAGCTTTAGAAATTTTATCTGCATAATTTGCTTTTATTCTAGAGATTTCCACCTTAGCATTTAAAACTTCATTCCTTGCTGTCAGTAATTTGTTTTCTTGTTCAATGATTTTTGCTTCAGTAGATTGTAGTTTTAGTCTTTTATTTTCAACATCTTTTACGGCTTTAATACCTTCTTTTTCTAATGTGAAATCTCTTTCGTATTGGCGTTTTGCAATTCTTAAATTAGTTTTAGCAGCTTCAAAAGCAATACTATCGCTCTGTACTTTTAGTTTAGATTGTAAGAGTTTATTCTTTGCTTGCTCTAACTTTAATAAACGTTCTTCTTGTAAGGCTTCTATTTGTCTTTTTAACGCATCTACTTTAAATTTATACGCATTAACAGAAGAGTTTTTTGCACTAATCTGTTCGTTAGTTCGTTCAATTAATTTATCATCAAAATAGTCACTTTTAACCTCAGAAATTCTTAAAATTGTGTCTCCCTTTTTAACATAATCTCCCTCTCTCACAAACCATTGCTCTATTCTTCCAGGAATTTGAGATTGAATGGTTTGAGGCCTTTGTTCTGGAGTTAATGTAGTTACAATACCATTTCCAGAAATATTTTGTGTCCATGGTAAAAA
>Ga0209138_1000076_pt1 | contig 93873 bp, 73 predicted proteins | sample SaaInl3SG_22_DNA_FD_184645 | JGI IMG/M metagenome (GOLD analysis project Ga0209138, IMG submission 184645) | Marine microbial communities from expanding oxygen minimum zones in the Saanich Inlet - ESP_153SG_22_DNA (SPAdes) (version 2) | ecosystem: Environmental > Aquatic > Marine > Intertidal...
CGACGAATAATTTGGTTTCTAAAGTTACTTTTTGGTACTTTTTTTTCTGCCAGTGTTCATTTTGATTTTTCATAAGTGACTATCATTAATTGATGAATTTTTAGTCAACCTATTTCAGGAAAGTACAGGTTCAAATTATTATGCATCATGAAACTTCTGCAGCCACTAAAACCTATGAAAAACAACAAGATACAGCTTATGCTTTTATGCAGAAATATAGCATGCATACGGTTAAATCTGGTTATGTAGGTAAAATTTTACCAAAAGGCGAATTTCATCATGGGCAATTCATGGTAAATCAATATAATAATGCAGCCATAAAAGCAGCAAAATTTCAAGTGGCTGTAAACGCACATGAACCTATAAAAGCAACTGGTTTACGAAGAACATATCCAAATATCATATCTAGAGAAGGTTTACGTGGACAAGAATTTAATGCTTGGTCTTCAGATGGAGGAAATCCGCCAGAACATTTACCAATTGTAGCGTTTACAAGAATGTTAGCTGGTCCCATAGATTTTACACCAGGTATTTTTAATATCAAGTTTAATGAGTATAAAGACGGCAATCAGGTAAATACAACTTTAGCACAACAATTAGCTTTGTATGTTGTTATTTATAGTCCTGTTCAAATGACAGCAGATCTAGTTGAACATTATGAGGCAAATCCCAAACCATTACAATTCATAAAAGATGTAGGTGTAAATTGGTCTGAAACAAAGGTTTTAAATGGTTCAGTTGGAGATTTTGTTACAATTGCTAGAAAAGAGCGTGAAACGGATAATTGGTTTTTAGGAAGCATAACTGATGAAAATTCTAGGGAAATTGAAATAGATTTTAGTTTTTTAGAAAATAATATAAAATACGAGGCGATCATTTACAAAGATGGTAAAAATGCTCATTGGAATAACAATCCTTTAGATATTGCTATTGAAACGTTAACAGTTACTAAAGAAACTAAAATGAAGTTAAATTTAGCAGCAGGTGGTGGTTTGGCAATAAGTATAAAAAAAACGAATTAATTTTCATCTATATTATCAAAGGTTTTAATCATAAAAATTGCCCAAATAATTACGCAAATAACTACAAAAACTGAAAAGTAAAAAATAATATTATCTGCGTTCACGGTATACAAGTTTTAGGTAAATCATAACACCTAATAGGGTGGGTACCCAAAGACCTAAAAATATACCATGTAATTTATCGCCCGATAAAAAAAGATATTCTGCAGCAATAATAATAAGTGCACATAACACTAACATCAAGAGGTTAGAAATGCCTATTTTTTTAATAAAATTCATTCAAAATTTTTTATAAATGTAATTAAAATTAAAATATTTTTAGTTACAATTTAAAATAATAGTTACATTTAGTTTGTTTTTTTATGATATAAAAACTAATTTCACAAAAAAATAAACTATACATTTTTATACTTTATTTTTATAAATAATTGATTTTTATTTAGTTATATTGTTTTTTAACCAAACATTATCTAGTTATGGCGTTTCTAAAAAAAAGTATCTGTGTAGTATCTTTTCTTTTACTTGTTGTGTCTATCAATTTTTCACAAGAGTTACCAATTATAAACTCATTTACAACAGATGTTTATGGAGCTGAAAATCAAAATTGGAATATCTCACAATCTGATAATAAATATATTTATGTTGCCAATAATAAAGGTCTACTAGAATATAATGGTGCTGATTGGAATTTATATCCAACACCTAATGAAACAATAATGAGATCTGTTAAGTGTTTCAATAATAAAGTGTTTACAGGATTTTTTAGAGATTTTGGTTATTGGGAAAAAGATAGTTTTGGTGTTTTAAGTTTTACCTCTATAGTAAAAGAGCAAAACATAGAAATGTTAGAAGATGAACAAATCTGGACTATTATCGAGATTGATGGTTGGATGCTTTTTAAATCTCTACAAAGAATTTACTTATACAACTTAGAAACTCATTTTGTAAAAGTTATAAATTCTAGAAGTAAGATTAATTGCTTTGCTAAAGTAGATGATGTAATTTATTTTCAGGAAGATAAAAGAGGTCTTTTTAAAATAGAAAATGGTGCTTCTAAATTAGTTTCCAATCATCCTATTATAAAAGATAATTTTATCGTTAATATTTTTAATAACAAAAATGGTTTAGTTTTTATTACTCAAAAAAATGGTTTCTATTTATTGAATAATAAAATTCCAAAAAAATGGAAAATTACTTCTGATGATTTTTTAAAAGACAAAACAATTTATAGTACGTATCAATTAAAAGATAAAAGTTTTGCTTTAGGAACTATTTCTAATGGTTTAATACATTTGGATGAAGAAGGAAACGAAACTTATAAAATAAATCAAAGTACTGGTTTAAGTAATAATACAATACTATCTGTTTTTGAGGATATTGATAATAATATTTGGCTAGGTTTAGATAATGGGCTTAATTGTATCAATAACAATTCTCATTTTAAAAATTATACTAAAAAAAGTGATTTTTTAGGTACAATTTATACTTCTATCGTTTATAATAAAACATTATATTTAGGAACTAATCAAGGACTTTTTTACAGGGAATTAAATTCTAATAAACCTTTTCAATTTATAAAAAATACCCAGGGTCAAGTTTGGAATTTAAAAATTATAGACAACATACTATTTTGTGGTCACGATTCTGGAGCTTTCTTAATTAAAAATAATACAGCAGAAAACTTTTTTAGTAATCAAGGTACTTGGGATTTACTAAAAATAGATGATAATACCATTCTGTTAGGTGCCTATGATGGTTTGTATATTTTAAAAAAACAAGGAGTAAAGTGGGCTTTTAAAAATAGAATAGATGGTTTTAATAATTCTAGTAAATATATAGTTTTAGCTAATAAAAACACACTATTTGTAAATCACGAATATAAAGGGGTTTTCAGGTTAACTTTAAATAAAGATTACACTGAAGTTACAAAGGTTATTAAAGAAAAATCTTTAGAAAAAAGCGCACATTCTAGTATTATAAATTATAATAACAACATATTATATGCTAATAAAAAGGGAGTGTTTATATACAGTAAAAAGAAAGATACCTTTATTAAAGATAGTATTTTTAGCAAGCTTATTGCAAAGAAATCATTTGTATCTGCAAAATTAATTCATAATAATTCAAGTGAAAAAGTCTGGTGTTTTGCTAAAGATAATATTAGATACTTAACTCCTGGTAAATTAAGCAGTAAACCAGAAATTAATACAATTTTTATTTCAGAAAATATACCTAAGGCAGCACATGGTTACGAAAATATAATTCAACTAAACAATGATGTTTACTTGATAGGAACCTCTAATGGTTATTTAGAATTAGATTTAAATAGTTATGTTGAACCAAAAGATTTTAATGTTTATTTAAATTCAATAAAAAGTTTTCCTAGAGATGGAAATAAAACACCCTTACATTTATCTAAAAAGATAACATTAAATAACAATATTAATAATTTAGAGTTCTCTTTTAGTGTACCTAATTTCGAAAAAATACGAATTACAAAGTATCAATACCAATTAGAGGGTTTAAATAAAAGTTGGAGTGAACCTTCTACGGCAAATTCTATTTTATTTGAAAATATATCTTACGGTAGTTACAAACTTAAAGTTAGGGCAATTATAGGAGGTAAGCTTAGCAATAATATAGCAGAATTTAATTTTACAATTAAAAGACCCTGGTATTTATCTAACGCATTTATTGCTTTGTATATATTTTTAGCGCTATTAGCACTTTATACAGTTCATGTAGCATCTAAAAGGTATTACAAAAAACAAAGAGAAGATTTATTAGAAAAAGCAAAAAAAGAATCTGAATTAAAAGAATTAGAAAGTTCTCAGCAAATTATTAAATTAAATAACGATAAACTTAGAAACGATATAGAAAGTAAAAACAGAGAACTAGCTTCATCAACAATGAATATGATTAAGAAAAATGAATTCTTAAGTACCATAAAAACAGAATTGGTTGAAGGTGGTCAGAAAAATATTACTAAGGTTATTAAAATTATAGACAAAAACTTAAATAATTCTGATGATTGGAAAATGTTTCAAGAAGCGTTTAATAATGCAGATAAAAATTTCTTAAAAAAAGTTAAAGACAAACATTCAAATTTAACACCAAACGATTTAAGGTTATGTGCATATCTTAGATTAAATCTTTCCTCAAAAGAAATAGCTCCATTACTTAATATTTCACCAAGAAGTGTAGAAGTAAAAAGATATCGATTAAGAAAAAAAATGAACTTGCCGCACGATGCTAACCTAACAAGTTATATCTTAGAATTGTAACTCCAATACAAAGTTATTTATTACCACAACAATACCACAACAAGACTCTTTTTTTTAATTTTTCAACAAAGTGCTTTGCTTTACTTATTATTAGTATTTTAAAGTTTTTCAACTGTTTTTTTTACGATGTATGTTTTTTGTTGAGGTGTAAATTGTCATTATAATAAATTTTTGACTGTATCTTTATCATAACTAAAAAATAACTTTAATTTCATGAAAAAAACTATTACATTATTACTCTTTTTCCTTATGGGTTTCAGTGTGTATTCACAGACCATAAATGTAAAAGGAGTTGTTAAGGATGCTAAAACTGGAGATCCGCTTCCAGGTGTGAGTATATTAATAAAAGGAACAACAATTGGGACCCAAACAGATTTTGATGGCCTTTTTAGCTTACAAAAAGTTGAAAGTAATGCTATTCTAGTCTTTAATTATCTAGGTTTTTCATCTAAAGAAGTCGCCGTTACTAAAGAGAGCATGGATATTTCTCTAAAAGAAGCAGCAGAATCTTTAGATGAGATTGTGGTAATTGGGTATGGTACTCAAAGAAAAAAAGAAGTAACTGGTGCAGTTTCAATAGTTTCTAGTGCAACTATTGAAGACTTAAAACCTACTAGAATTGAACAAGCTTTACAAGGTCAAGTAGCTGGGGTAAACATTACTCAATCTTCTGGTTCACCTGGTGCTGCTTCAAACATTAGAATTCGTGGGGTATCAACAAATGGAGACAGTAGACCATTGATACTATTAGATGGTAGAAGAATAGAAGATTTAAGTGTAGTTAATCCATCAGATATTGAATCTATAAATATACTTAAAGATGCAACAGCAGGTATTTATGGTGTGCAAGCAGCAAATGGTGTTATTTTAGTAAAAACAAAGTCTGGTAGAAAAAATACACCAGTAAAGTCTACTTTGAACATGAAACTTGGATTTCAGCAAACTACAAACGAAATACAATTGCTAAATGCAACCGAGTATGCACTTTTAGCTAATGAGGCTTTTGCGGCTAATGGAGAGGCTTTACCTTTTCCAAATATTTCTGGTTTAGGGCAAGGAACCAATTGGCAAAATGCTGTTTTTCAAACAGCCCCTCTTTTTAGTATTGACTATACATTAAACAAAGGAACAGAAAAATCAACCTATTCTTTAGGTTTGTCTACATTAAGTCAAGACGGTATTGTTGGTAAAAGTAAGGCAAATTTTAACAGAAGAAATGTTAGATTTAATTTTGATACAGATATCACAGATAAACTAAAATTTAGTTCTTCTACAATTTATACAAATACAAACAAAAAGAATTTAATAGAAAATGCATTAGGTTCTATTTTGTTTAATGCAATTAACATGCCTGCAACAACTCCAGTATATACAAATGGCGAATTTTCAAGACCTCCAGGAGTAGGTACAGGTATAGAAGTAGCAAACCCATTAGCTCAAATAGACAATGCAGAAAATAGATCTTGGGTAAATAAAATCTCTGGAAATTATCGTTTAAACTACCAGTTTTTAGATTATTTTTCTGCAGAGGCAAGATTTCAAGCAAATTATTCTTTAGCTAGTTCAAATACATATAATAAAGAATATAATTACGGAAACGGGAGTGTATTTAATGTTGATCAACCAACATTTGTAGATTATCAACAAAGTTATTATGATCATATTTTTGATGCTTTACTTAAATACGAAAGAGTTTACAATGATGTACATGACGTAAAAGCAATGCTTGGTATGTCAGCATCTAAAACAATGGGGCGTTTTAAAACCATTTTAACAAGCGAAGCTTCAGGTAATAACTTAAAAGATGTTCTAATAGGTGATCCAGTCTTAAATGGAGATGGATTAGAGATTTTTAAAAATAACAATGGAGGTTCTAACTTATCCTTTGATAGTCGTTTATTATCTTATTTTGGTAGATTTCAGTATGCTTATGATGGTAAATACCTCGTTTCTGCTGTTTTAAGAAGAGATGGATCATCAAACTTTGGACCCAAAAATAAATTTGGATTTTTTCCAACTGCATCTATTGGTTGGGTAGCTTCAGAAGAAGATTTTTTAGAAGAATCTGATTTTATTAGTTTCTTAAAATTAAGAGCAAGTTATGGTATTATTGGTAATGATAGAATACCTGGTTTTAGATTTGTATCTATATTAAATGGAGAAGCAGAGTATGTTTTTAATAACGAATTAGCAATAGGTATTGCTCCTGGTCCAATTGCAAATCCAGAAATTAAATGGGAACAGCAAAAACCTCTAGATATTGGTATCGATGCAGAATTCTTTAATAAAGTAAACATTACTGCAGATTACTTTAAAAAAACAACAGAAGATTTATTAGTATCTGCTCAAACATCTGGAATAATTGGTGTAGCAGCTCCAGGATCATCAGTACCCGTTATAAATGCAGGTACAGTTGTAAATGAAGGTTTCGAATTTTCTATCGGATACAAAGAAAGTATTTCTGAAGATTTTAACTTTAACATCAACTACAATTTTACAACTTTAAACAACGAAGTTACTTTTGTTGGAAACTCAACAGGAATTATAGAAGGAGGTAGCTTTGGTGTTGGTCAAGAGCCACCATCAAGAATGGAAGCTGGTTTCCCTATAGGTTATTTTTATGGGTATCAAACTAATGGTTTGTTTCAAACACAATCAGATGTAGATGCGCATGCAACTCAAACAAACGCGGCTCCTGGAGATTTACGTTTTGTAGACACAAATAACGATGGTGTTATTGATGAAGATGATAGAACATACATTGGAGATCCAATTGCAGATTTTACAATGGGTTTAAATTTATCATTTAACTATAAAAGATTAGATTTTAATGCTTATGCTTTTGCATCATTAGGCAATGAAATCGTTAGAAATTACGAAAGAAACTTACCATTAACAAACAGACCAGCATATTATTTAGATAGATGGACAGGCCCAAACACCAGTAACTCTTTTCCAAGAGTAACAACAGGTGCAACTGGTAATGCATTGTTTTCAGATTTTTATGTAGAAGATGGTTCTTTCTTAAGATTACAAAGTGTGCAATTAGGATACAGTGTTGGACAAAAAACATTAGAAAAATTACAGTTTGATAAAGTTAGATTTTATGTAACTGGTAGTAATTTGTTTACACTAACGAAATATAGAGGTTTCGATCCAACAACATCTAATGGAGCACCAATTGGTGGAGGTATAGATCAGGGTTTTTATCCAAGTCCAAAAACCTTTGAATTTGGAATAAATGTTAATTTTTAAAAAGTAAAAAAGATGAAAAAAATAAACATAAAAATACTTTTAGTTTTTATATTATTATTAACGATAAACTATGCTTGTAGTGATAATTTTGTTGATGTAAAACCTACCTCAGAAAATTCAGAAGATTTCTTTAATACACAAGAAGATTACGAAAATGCATTAATTGGTGCATACGATTTATTGCAATCTACCTATTTAAATGTTTTGTTAGGAGAAATTGCTTCAGATAATACTTTAGCAGGTGGTGAAAGTGCAACAGATGTACCTGGAATACAACAAGTAGATGATATGATACATACTCCTTTAAATGCTCAATTAAGAGATATTTGGAACTGGATGTATGCAGGAGTAAATAGAGCAAACTATATTTTAGAGTTTAAAGATAAAACAGACTTTGAAGGAAAAGATCAAATTATTGCAGAAGCAACTTTCTTAAGAGCTTATTACTATTTCGAATTGGTAAAATGGTTTGGAGATGTGCCTTTATCAGTAGATAAAAGAATTCAGTTTGGTGAACAATTTACAATAGATAGAACACCAGCAGCAAATGTTTATGCGCAAATTGAATTAGATTTAATATTTGCTGCCGATAATTTACCCTTAGTGCAAAACACTCCTGGAAGAGTTACAAAAGGAGCCGCTCAAGCATTGCTAGGTAAAGCATATTTATACCAACAAAAATATGATGAAGCTTCTGGGGTATTAGAATCTGTAATAACAAGTGAAAAATACGACTTAGTAGAAGATTATAACACCATTTTTGAAGAAGTTGGAGAAAACAATGTAGAATCTGTTTTTGAGGTGCAATATTTTGAAGGACAGGGTGCTGGATTTGGTTGCTTACAATGTAGCGAAGGTAATGTAGCAGTTGGATTTAGTGGTGTTCGTAATTATACAGGTCCAGACTTTTCATCGGGTTATAGTTTTAATGTACCCGTTCAAGAAGTTGTAGATGCTTTTGAAGCAGGAGATTCAAGAAAAGAGGTTGCAATTTTAGATATAGAAGCTTGGGCAACAGCAACAGGCGCAACTTTTGGAACAGGTTATGAACATACAGGTTATTTTAATAGAAAATATATTCCAAGAACAAGAAGCACAGATGCTCAGGGAGATAGAAACTTAACCAATCCAAATAATTACAGAGCAATTCGTTTTGCAGATGTTTTATTAATGGCTGCAGAAGCTTTTAATAGAAGTACAACTCCAGATGATGCAAAAGCACAAACTTATTTAAATAGAGTTAGAGAAAGAGCATTTGGTTCTACAGCTAATAATATTACTGCAACAGGAGATGTTTTATATGAAAACATCTTACAAGAAAGAAGAGTAGAGTTAGTTGGAGAAGGACATCGCTTTTTCGACCTCGTAAGAACTGGAAAAGCTGAACAAGAAATTGATAATTTTGTTACTGGGAAACATGAACTATTTCCAATACCAGCAATAGAAATACAATTAGCAGGAAATCGTTGGTCTCAAAACCCAAACTACTAAATATAAAAAAAATGAAAAAAATAAAAATTATATTCAAAACATTATTTGTACTCTTTGTTATTGCGGCATGTACAGATAATTTAAGAGATATATCATTTATAGATGCAATTGCACCACCAACAAACGTGTCAGCAACTTTTGATATAACTCAAGACAATACAGGATTGGTAACAATATCTCCAACTGCAAATGGAGCTACAAGTTTTATGATTTATTTTGGAGACAACACAGCAGATCCTGTGGAAGTTGTACAAGGTAATAATGTAGAACATACTTACGCAGAAGGTTCTTATGATGTAAAAATAGTTGCAGTAAATTTAAAAGGAGAAGAAGCAGAAGCAACCCAACAATTAGTGGTTTCTTTTAAAGCTCCAGAAAATTTAGAGGTAGTTATAGAAAATGATGCTGCTATTACCAAACAAGTTAATATTACAGCTAATGCAGATTTTGCAACAATGTTTGAGTTTGACTCTGGTGAAACAGGAGTTACACAACCAGTAGTTACAGGTAACATTGGAGAAACGATCTCTTACCAATATCAAACACCAGGCGTTTATTCAGTTAAAATAACAGCAAAAGGTGGTGCTATTGCAACTACAGAGTATACAGAAGATTTTGAAGTAACAGAAATTTTAGCACCAATTGCTTCAGCATCTAATCCTCCAAGTAGAAACGATGTTGATGTGATTTCTATCTTTAGTGACGCTTATACAGATGTTGCAGACTCTAATTTTTACCCAAATTGGGGTCAAAATACACAATATACAGAATTTGATTTAAATGGTGATGCTATAATTCAGTATAGCAATTTAAATTATCAAGGTATTGACATTGGCTCAGAAATTGATGCATCAAGTATGGAGATGTTACACATTGATATTTGGACTGCAGATGCAACGAGTATAGATATTTATCCTCTACCCAATGGTGTGCAACCAGCAGACGAAAAATTTGTAACAAAGCAATTAGTTGTAAATGAGTGGAATAGTTTTGATATTCCAATGACAGATTTTACAGATCAAGGCTTACCTGTAAACGCCTTAAAACAATTTAAGTTTGTAGGTTCAGGCACTGTATTTATAGATAACCTATATTTTCATAAAGCACCAAGTGTACCGTTCAATGGTGTTACACCAATTACTTTTGAAGATAATTTTCAATTAAGTTCTTTTGATGGTGGAGATATATCAGCAATAGCTAACCCAGATGCTTCTGGTATAAACACTTCTTCAAGAGTATTAAAAATGGTAAAAAATGCTGGACAGATTTGGGCAGGGTCTAAAATCACTATTACAGAACCTTTTGATTTCTCAAATACTACAGTTAAATTAAAAGTATGGTCTCCGAGAGCAGGTTTAAATTTATTATTAAAATTTGAAGATGATCAAGGTTGGCCTAACACTGTTGCATCAGCAGAAATCACAGCCACAACTACAGTATCTAATGCATGGGAAGAACTTACGTTTGATTTTTCTGGAATAGATACTTCAATAGCATTTTATAATTTAGTTCTAATTATGGATAATGGAACCCAAGGAGATGGCACAACTGATTATACTATTTATGTTGATGATATTTCTACTTCACCAGAATTTAACTTAGAACCAAAAGTTGGGCTATCAGGTTTTGATGGTGGAGATATTTCAATTACTAATAATCCAGATACAGTAGGTAATATGTCAGGAAGAGTTGCTAAAATGGTTAAAAATGCTGGACAAGTCTGGGCAGGTTCAAAAATTACCGTAAACTCTCCTTTTTCTTTTGTTGGAGGCACAGGTGTAAAAGTAAAAGTTTGGTCTCCAAGAGCTGGCTTAAATCTTCTTTTAAAATTTGAAGATGCTACTCCGTGGCCAAATACAACTGCATCAGCCGAGGTAACAGCAACAACAACTTCTAGTGGTTGGCAAGAATTAACTTTCAATTTCCCTGGGATTAATACTGGTATAGAATTTACTAATTTGGTATTAATTATGGATAATGGAACTCAAGGAGATGGTACAGATAATTTTACCATATATATAGATGATATTACACAATTTTAATTTAGATAGTATGAAAACAATAAAATATATAAAATCGTTATTTATATTAATGGCCTTAGTTTTTATGGGCTGTCAAGAAAATGACTATTCTTTTGGGGATATAATAACACCATCAAACATTCAAATAACAGCAGAAATTGTTGGTGCAGACACAAGTAACCCAAATGGAGACGGAAGTGGTGTAGTTAATTTTACTGCAACTGCAGATAACGCAGTTTCTTACAAATACGTATTTAATGGAGTAGAAACAGTTTCATTATCAGGAAAAAACACAATTAGTTTTAGTACAATAGGTTTAAATACCTACACAGTAACTGTTGTAGCTTCTGGTACTGCTGGTGTTAGTTCAAGCAAAACCATTCAGGTAGAGGTGTTATCTACATATTCTCCACCAGAAGAATTAATTTCAAAACTATATGGTTTTGATCCTGCAAATCCAAATGCAGTAAGCTCAAGAACATGGAAAATTCAGTCTGCTAAACCAGGTCATTTCGGTTTAGGCCCTGTTGCTGGTTCTCTTCCTACAGAGTGGTATGGAGCAGGTCCAGGTGAAAAAGCGGACGTAGGTATGTATGATGATCGTTTTATTTTTAGTTCAGACGGTACTTATCAGCATGTAACCAATGGAGATGTTTTTGGTAGAGATCCACATATTGTAAATGATTTAGGAGCAAACACTTCTGGTGAAGTTGATGGAGCAGATATTTTAAACTTTGCTTATGCAGATTATACAGGAAGCTTTACATTAACAGCTCCTGGAGGAGTAGAAACTATAAGTTTGTCAGATAAAGCTTTTATTGGCTATTATACAGGAGGCAATCATTCTTATGAAATATTTGATAGAGGCACACCAAATGAAATGATCTTAAGAACTACTGATGCAGCTAGTGATTTTGATTGGTGGTTTATTTTAGTTTTAGAATAAACTTTACAACAATTTAATTTAAAAAGGGCTTTATAACTTTGTTATAAAGCCCTTTTTTTTAGTTTAGTTCTAAATTTATTATTCATATTTTAAGCTTATGAAAACCAACTTTCTTAATAATACAATTTTATATATTTTCTAACTGAATTGTTGTGTTTAATAGGTTTTGTTGTATAGTTGTAATCATTCTCAATTAATTCATTTTAATGCAGTTGTAATAATCGTTTTATAGGTTTTTTTTTAATATTTAATATGTTAAACTAGTACTTAAGAAGTTGAAAAAACCATTCATGATAAATAATCACCCATACAACACCTCAACAAACTCATAGATTGGCTTTTTTTTATTTTAAAAAAAGCCAATCTATATCTAATCATTACCAACTAACAAGGTGTTTTTTTTAAAATGTATGCTTTTTGTAGCGGTGTATTTTGTTGTTTTATCATTATTTAAATATTAATTTTATAACATTCAAATTTTATTAAACTAATTCTTGCCTATTGCTATTATAACTATACTAAGAATTAAATTTAGTATCAATAAACAACACATATTATGAAAAAAAATTTATTGAGGTTAGCTCTATTATTGTTTACTACCTCTTTTTGTGCTCAAACAAATAAAATTGAAGTAGCAAAAGATGTTAAAGGTTTTAAACTAGTGGTAGATGGCAAAGATTTTATTGTAAATGGAATTAATTGGGATTATGTTCCAATAGGCTATAATGTATTAGACGCCAAATTTTGGGAAAAACCTGATGACATTATCAAAGCTGGTTTAGATGGCGAAATGCCTCTATGGCAAAATATGGGTGTCAATGCTATTAGAACTTATATTGGTATACCTCCCAAATGGATAACCTACATCTATCAGAATTTTGGAATCTACACAATGATAAATCATCAATTTGGCGCATACGGTCTTACACTAGATGGCGTTTGGTATCCAAATACAAAATATGGCGATCCTAAAGTTCGTAAACATCTTTTACAAGAGTCTGTTAAAATGGCCAATACATATAAGAACACACCTGGTCTTTTGCTATTTATGTTGGGTAATGAAAATAATTATCACCTTACATGGCAAGGTGCTGAAACAGATGAAGGTATCGTAATAAACGATCAAGATGAGGCCAAACGATCAGAAGCTAAAGCCATGTATAAATTGTTTAACGATGCTGCAAAAGCGATAAAAGAGGTTGATAAAAATCACCCAATAGGAATCTGTAATGGAGATTTATTGTATTTAGACATAGTCGCATCTGAATGTAAAGACTTAGATATTTACGGAACAAACATGTATCGTGGAGAGTCTTTTGTTGATGCTTTTGATAGGGTAGCAAAAGAGTTTGGTAAGCCAATTCTATTTACAGAATTTGGTTCAGACGCATTTAATGCCAGAGATAATAAAGAAGACCAATTAATGCAAGCGCATTATATGGTTAGTAACTGGAAAGAAATTTATGAAAATGCTTACGGCCTTGGAAAAGCACAAAACTCATTAGGTGGTTTTACTTTCCAATCAAGTGATGGATGGTTTAAAGCAGGATTTGATGAGAGAAAGAATGCAACAATTCATGACACAGAAGCTTCTTGGCCTAGTAATGGTTACAGTAGAGACCAAGCTAAAGAAGGCGATAAAAATATGAATGAAGAGTGGTTTGGTATTGCTGCTAAAGGGCCAACAGATATTAGAGGCTTATACACCTTATATCCAAGAGCATCCTATTACGCTCTTAAAGAAGCGCATAACTTTAATCCCTTTATTAGCAATGCTACTGAATTTAAAAATCATTTTAAGAACATCAATTTGATGGCTGCAGTACTAAAAGCAAGAGGAGATAAAGCAGCCGTTGGCGGAACAGAAAAATTATCTCTATCAAATCTAAGAGCAGAATTTACAACATTTAATACTGGAGGTTCTTTAATAACTACTCCAGAAATTTCAAATGGTAAAGGATTAGCATACCCAGATAGACAAGGTTTTGATCATATGCAATCTTATTATATCGGTGTTAAAGGGCAGCCTACTAACAATATGAAAGCTGAGGTTAATTTCAATATTTTAGGAAATGTAGCAGGTAATCCAATAGATGATATTTTCTACGAAAATGTGGGGAGACCAATTCAAGTAGATTCTCCAAACGGTCCTCTAACACTTTCAGACAATAATAGATTAAGAGTATATAATGCCTCTTTTGAGTGGAATGCAAAAGATTTTGATATGAGAGGTTTTTACAGAACAGGTCATTATCACTGGGGGTATGAAGGAGATTTTTTTGGACTATATCCAGAAGCAAATTACGGGCCAAATTTAGATATTTATAATGGAGAAGTTTTAGGTGTAGAAGTAGATGGTAAAGGAGTCTTAAATGGTTTAAAAGCAGCTTTTGGGCCTCAACTTTGGTGGGGTGCAAACCCAGCAGTTTTGTTAAAGTACCAAAGAAAAATGTTAGGGTTAGATTTCTCTGCAGTATACCATAAAGATATTGTAAATGGTAATGGTATTGATGAAAATGGAAATCGTATTTTTGATCCAGAACAAGCAAGATCAGGTGTAATACCAGCTTTACCAACAGAAAGAGCAACCATCGCTTTTGAGAAGAAAGGAGCACATTTTGGTTGGACTTTAGGAGCCATTTGGGCAGGTAAACCTTTAAATGGTAGGATGTATCAAGATATTAATGCTAATGGTCAAGTTGTTAATGATAAAATACAATCGAAAGACAATTGGGGTGGTAAAGCAAAAGTAACTTACACCAATGGCGGATTTAATTGGTATGCACAAGGTTCTATGATGGGCTTAGTAGCTAATGGAGGTGTAGATCCAACTTTAACTTTTACTGGATGGAAATTAAAAGATTCTGGAAGTAGAAACATGAGTAATTTTTTAACTGGTATAGCTTATAATTTTGGAGGTAAATTTCAAATAGCACCTAACTTTTTATATCAAAAACCATTGGTAGACCCTATGCCTAATGATGTTGACGCTCCAGGTCGTTTAAGAAACTGGGTAGATGATCCTTTTTCGGTAAGAGGTGGTAATAGAGAAACAACAGCTGGAGAACTCCTTTTTACATACGATCCAACACCTGCCACTTACATGTATCAATGGGATAATGATAGAGCAGAAGATGCAAAGTTTGCCTTTAATTTAGGCTTTGTGTATCGTCATTTACCAACTACACAAGATGCTGCAATTGGTTTCTTAGCAAACAGATCTTATTTTGCTTTTTCTAAATCAGCGCCCGCACAAGATTTATGGGAAATACATTCTAGAGTAGTTTCTAAAGTTCATACAGATTTAGGTTTGGTTGCAAACTTATACTATGGTACAGCACAAGCAAATGGTGATAGTGAAAGAACCATTTATAGAGGTGGAGCAGATTTAAGAATGATATTTAATAAAATGAAAGTTACAGGAATGGTAAAGGTTAACGACTGGGGACCTTTTGATTATCATAGAGATTTCAACTTAACTTTTCCATTACAAATGGTATTAGACGTATCAACTTCATTAGGAAAACCAGATTGGTTTATTCTACCAGATACAAAAGTAGGTATTATGGGTACTTGGCGTTCATTAAATGAATTTTCACCAAGATATTCACCAAATAATACATCTACTACATTTTCTACTGTGCCAACCATAAGTCCTGTTGGTTTTCCAAACGGTTCAGAGTGGGAGATTAGAACATATATTCATATTAATATTGGAAAATAAAAATTAAAAAAATGAAAACAATACATAAAATATTTTCAAAAATAACCCTATTAATTTTTTTAGTAGCTTTTATCTTTTTAGGATGCGAAAGAGAAATTTCTGGTGAAGCAGTTGTTGCTAGTTTTTCTTCAACTGCAGACGTATTTATAGATTCACCAGTTGGTATGGGTAGCGATTTTTACTTTCCATATGCGGGGTCTAAACTAACAGCTTGGTCTGTAGATGAAAATGAAGCATATCAAGGCACAGCATCTATGCGTTTTGATGTGCCAAATGAAGATGATTCTAATGGTAATTACGCAGGAGCCATATTCAGAATTGAAGGTGCAGGTAGAGATTTAAGTCAGTACGACGCATTAACTTTTTGGGTTAAAGCATCACAAGGTGTTACTATTGGCGAATTTGGTTTTGGTGAAGATTTTTTAGAAAATAAATTCAGAGCTACAATTCAAAATACATCTGTAGGTACTTCATGGCAAAAAGTGATTATTCCACTTCCAGATGCCTCTAGATTAACTGAAGAAAGGGGCATGTTTAGATATGCTGCTGGTACACAAGCCACAAATGGTTTTGGGTATACTTTTTGGATAGACGAATTAAAATTTGAAAAACTAGGAACTATCGCACAACCAAGACCATCAATATCTAATGGTGAAGATGTTACTGTAAATACCTTTATTGGAGTAAAAATCAATATAGACAATTTAAATCAAACTTTTAACTTAGGTAATGGTCAAGATATCACAATTACAACTGCTCCAAGTTATTTTACTTTTACTTCTACAGATCCTAGTGTAGCAAGTGTAAATTCATCTGGAGTTATAGAAATAAATGCTGCCGGTACGGCGGTTGTTACAGCAAGTTTAAATGGAGTAGAAGCAAAAGGATCCTTAATAATTAATTCTCTAGGTTCTTTTAGCTTTCCACCAACACCAACTAGAAATCCAGATGATGTTATTTCAATCTTTAGCAATCATTATACAAATACTAATGTAGATTTTTATAATGGATATTGGCAACCTTATCAAACCACCGAATCTGCAGATTTTAGTGTAAATGATGATGATTTTTTAAATTATACGAATTTTAATTTCGTAGGTATTCAATTTGCTAGCCCTACAATTAATCTAACTTCACTGGCTAACTTGCATTTTAATATGTATATACCAAACGAGGTCCCTTCTAATTTTGATTTTTTAGTAACAGTAGTAGATTTTGGTCCCGATGGTGTAAATGGTGGTACAGATGATACAAGACAGCAATTATTTGTTAGAAAAACACCAAGTATTGTGGCAGATTCTTGGATGACCTTTGAATTTTCATTGAATGGTTTAACTAATAGAAATAATGTTGGATTACTCATCTTCGAAAATATTAATTTTTCATCACTTACAAATTTGTATCTAGATAATATCTATTTCTATAATTAAAATAAAATAAAATGAATTTTATAAATAAAAATAAATCAAAACTTCGTTTACCATTATTTGCATTTGCAATCGTACTTTTTTCAAGTTGCGAAAATGGCGAAACTCAAACAGTTACCACAAAATCTGAATTAGTTTGGTCAGATGAATTTGATACAGATGGCGCACCAGATAGCAATAAATGGACTTTTGATATTGGAGACGGTACTGCTCAAGGTATCCCTGGATGGGGAAATAATGAGTTACAGTATTACACAGATCGTCCAGAAAACATAGTTGTTCAAGACGGTATGTTGCATATTACTGCTAACAAAGAAACTTTTATGGGGGCTACCTATACTTCTGCTAAAATCTTAACCAAAGGTTTATATGAAACTAAATATGGAAGGTTTGAAGCTCGTATTAAATTGCCTTGGGGTAAAGGTTTGTGGCCAGCATTTTGGATGTTAGGAGACGATGCTGACGGCACTGTTACTTGGCCAAACATTGGGGAAATAGATATTATGGAATACAGAGGTCAACAGCCAACAATAACCCATGGTAGCGTTCATGGACCTGGTTATTCTGGAGCAACACCTATAACTAAAAGCTACGAATTAACAAATGATAGGTTTGATACTGGTTTCCATATTTTCGGAATAGAATGGGGAGAAAATTACATTAATTATTATGTAGATGATGTACTTTACAATCAAATTACACCAGCAGATTTGCCAGAAGGCGCAAATTGGGTATTTAATAGCAACCAATTTTACATAATATTAAACATGGCTGTTGGTGGTAACTTTTTAGAAAACCCAGATTTAAATACTGTTTTTCCACAAACCATGATTGTAGATTATGTAAGAGTATACAAATAGAACAAAAATTAAATATTACAAATTAAAAATAAAAACATTGTTTTTCATGTCTTTAGATATGTTTTAAGTATGATTTTATAATGACTAAGAATACTATTTATTTAGGTAAAAATTTAGCAGAAAACACTGCTTTAAAGGTAAAAGGAGAATTAGTAAACTTTGATAACGAAGTTTATTATAAAATTTCGAATAGTAATAAAATGAGACCCTTTTTTATGAGTCTTGTTAGTAACGCCAATCACTGGATGTTTATTTCTAGTAATGGAGGTTTAACTGCAGGTAGAAAAGATGCAGAAAATTCACTATTTCCTTATTATACAGATGATAAAATAACAGAATCTGCAGAAGTAACAGGTAGTAAAACAATACTACAAGTTCATAAAGAAGACAAAACTTTTCTTTGGGAACCTTTTTCTGATAAATATGAAGGCGTTTACCAAATAAAAAGAAACCTTTACAAAAATAGTTATGGAAACAAAGTTGTTTTCGAAGAAGTTAATGAAGATTTAGGATTAACTTATAGATATCATTGGAATACTTCAAATGAATATGGTTTTATTAGAAAATCAAACTTAATTAACAACACAAATAATAAGGTAGATGTAACTATCTTAGATGGGGTTCAAAATATTTTGCCTTATGGAGTTACTTCAGCAATTCAAGGTATACGCAGTAATTTAGTAGATGCTTACAAAAAAAGTGAGTTAGAAACAAGTTCTGGTATAGGTATTTATGCATTAAGTGCAATTATTGTAGATAAAGCAGAACCAAGCGAAGCATTAAAATCAAATTTAGTTTGGTCTTTGGGTGTTAAGAATCCAACATACTTAATTTCTTCAAGACAATTAGACGCTTTTAGAAATGGTGAAGAAATGCATCAAGAAATTGATCTAAAAGCAGAAAAAGGAGCTTATTTTACCATTCAAGATTTGTCTTTAGAGGCAAATGCGCAAGAATCTTGGTGTTTAATTGCAAACGTTAATCAAGATTTAGGAGATTATCATCGTTTGGCAAAACGCATTAAAACCGAATCTAATTTATCAAGCCTACTTCAAAAAAGTATAGATGAAGGCACAGCGCAATTAATAAAATTAGTAGCTGCTTCTGATGGTTTAGAGTTGGGTGAAATACAATTAAGAAATACACGTCATTTTGCAAATACACTTTTTAATATAATGAGAGGTGGTATTTTTGATGATGGATATAAAATTGAAAATCAAGATTTTAAAAAATACTTAAAAGGTGCAAACCAACAAGTATTTAAAAATCAACAAGAAATCATTAATAAATTTCCAGAAGAATTTACGGTAGATTATTTAAAAAACACAGCAAAGACAAGTAAGGACAAAGATTTTAAAAGACTGTGTTTTGAGTATTTACCTTTAAAATTTAGTCGTAGACATGGAGATCCAAGTAGACCATGGAACCGTTTTTCAATAAACACACAAAGTGAGATTGATGGTTCTAAAATATTAGATTACGAAGGAAACTGGAGAGATATTTTTCAGAATTGGGAAGCATTAGCACACTCATATCCAGAGTTTATAGAAGGTATGATTCATAAGTTTTTAAATGCTTCTACTTTTGATGGTTATAATCCTTACAGAGTTACCAAAGGTGGTTTTGATTGGGAAACTATAGAACCAGATGATCCTTGGTCTTACATTGGTTATTGGGGTGATCATCAAACAATTTATTTATTAAAATTCTTAGAATTTATAGAAAATTATTATCCTGGTAGATTGTCAGAAAACTTTACAGAACCTGTTTTTGTATATGCCAATGTGCCCTATAAAATTAAAAGTTATCAAGAAACATTACAAAACCCAAAAGATACCATAGACTTTGACCAAAAAGCGCATCAAAAAATAGATGAATTAAGAGCTCAAATTGGTGCAGATGGGGCTTTGTTAAGAGACGCAAATGATTCCATTTATAAAGTAAATATGATGGAAAAATTGTTAGCAACACTATTAGCAAAAGTAGCTAACTTTATTCCAGAAGGTGGTATTTGGATGAATACACAAAGACCAGAATGGAATGATGCCAACAACGCTTTGGTAGGTAATGGAGTTTCTATGGTAACGCTTTATTATTTACATCGTTTTATTACATTTTTCGAAAAAGTAGTGTCAAATACTGATATTGAAGAATATACGATATCTAATGAATTGGTTACTTTTTTCAACAAAGTTGTGTCATCATTAAAGGATAATGAAAGTATTTTGTCTAAAAACATTTCTAATGCAGATCGTAAAAAAGTTTTAGATGGTGTTGGTGAAGCAGGAAGTGAATACAGATTAAAAATTTACGCAGAAGGTTTCCAGAATAAAAAATCGCCAATTTCTAAACAAGAATTGGTAGACTTTTTTAGCATTACCAAAAAATATACATCACAAACAATCGATGCCAATAAGCGCAAAGATAATTTGTATCATTCTTATAATTTAATGACTGTAGAAAATGATAAAGAAGTATCAATTTCTTACTTGTCAGAAATGTTAGAAGGGCAAGTTGCAGTATTAAGTTCTGGTAGCTTATCTCCAAAAGAAGCCTTAGCAGTTTTAGATGGTTTAAAAGCAAGTGCTTTGTTTAGGCCAGACCAATACAGCTACATTTTATATCCTAACAAAGATTTAGGAAGATTTATCGACAAAAACAATATTCCAGAAACAGCTGTAAAAAAATCGAAATTATTACAACAGCTACTAGCAGAAGACAATCGTCAAATTGTAGAAAAAGATATTGCTGGAAATTATCATTTTAATGGAAACTTTAACAATGCGAATGCATTAAAAGTAGGGTTAAAAAACTTATCAGAAAAATATCATTCTTTAGTAAACAATGAAGAGGAATTGTTGTTGGCAGTTTACGAAGAAATGTTCGATCATAAATCATTTACAGGAAGATCAGGAACATTCTTTGGTTACGAGGGCTTAGGGTCTATTTATTGGCATATGGTTTCTAAACTATTATTAGCAGTTCAAGAAAACTGTTGGTTAGCTGTAAATAATAACGAAAGTGAAGATGTTATTGGTAGATTATTAGAACACTATTACGAAATTTTTGAAGGAATTGGTGTGCATAAATCACCAGAATTATATGGTGCTTTTCCAACAGATCCATATTCACACACACCAGCAACAAAAGGAGCGCAACAACCTGGTATGACAGGTCAAGTAAAAGAAGATGTGCTTTCTAGAATGGGCGAATTAGGTGTTTTTGTAAAAGATGGAGAGGTAACATTTAATCCAAGATTACTTAGAGATGAAGAGTTTTTAAAGACTTCAAAAGATTTCGAATATATAGATGTAGAGAATCATAAAAAAACACTAGTTCTTGACTCAGATACTTTAGCTTTTACCTATTGTCAAGTACCTATTGTCTATACATTGTCTTCAGAAAATAAGTTAAAAGTATTTTATACAGAAGGCAAAACATCTACAATAAATAGTTTAAAGTTAGATAAAAATAACAGTGATAAATTATTTAAAAGAACAGGTGAGATCAACAAAATTATAGTTTTTGTAAACAAATAAAAACATCCGAATTTAAACAGTTAGTTATGAACATAAATAAGACACTTTTTTTAGCTCTTTTTGTATTGATGTTTAACTTCGGATGTAATAAAAAAAACAACACAGAAAATACTCAATCAGTATCAATGACAGCTTCAGAAATTTTAGGAAACCCTAATTATTTGGCAATATCATATGGTGGTTATAGAGAAACCTCTAGAGAAATTCAACCAACAATAGAAGAGTTGAAAGAAGATTTAAAAATTCTTTCTGCTATGGGCGTTAAGGTTTTAAGAACTTACAATGTACAACCCAAACTGCCACATGCTTCAAATGTTTTAAAAGCAATTTCAGAGCTTAAAATAGAAGATCCAAATTTTGAAATGTATGTAATGTTAGGTGCATGGATAGATTGCTTAAATGCATGGACAGATAAAGTTCCTAATCATAATATAGAAAGTCCTCAAAACGAAGGAGAAATTAAAAGAGCAGTAGCCCTAGCAAAACAATATCCAGAAATTGTAAAAATAATAGCTGTTGGTAATGAAGCTATGGTAAAATGGGCAGCAAGTTATTTTGTACAGCCTAACGTAATTTTAAAATGGGTAAACCATTTACAATCGTTAAAACAAAAAGGAGAGTTACCTAAAGATTTATGGATTACAAGTTCAGACGATTTTTCATCTTGGGGTGGTGGAGATCCACTTTATCATACAGAAGATTTAAATAAGTTGATAAAAGCAGTAGATTATATTTCTATGCATACGTATCCATACCATAACACACATTATAACCCTGCATTTTGGAAAAACCCGAATCACTTAAAAAATCTGTCAGACAAAGAAAAGATTGATGCTAGTATGCTAAGGGCTTTAAATTTTGCAAAAAACCAATATAAAGGTGTTGTTAATTATATGAAAAGTATTGGTGTAAATAAGCCTGTTCATATAGGAGAAACTGGTTGGGCAACCATTTCTAACGGTCTTTATGGACCAGATGGTTCTAGAGCAACAGACGAATATAAACAAGGTTTGTACTATAAATATATTAGAGATTGGACCAATAAAGAAGAAATTGCTTGTTTCTATTTTGAAGCTTTTGATGAACAATGGAAAGACGCCAATAATTCGAAAGGTTCAGAAAATCATTTTGGGTTAATAAACTTAAAAAGTGAAGCTAAATACCCACTTTGGGAAATGGTTGATAACCATGTTTTTAAAGGCTTAACTAGAAATGGAAAACAGATAACCAAAACTTTTAACGGAGATAAAGAGCAAATGATGAAAACTGTTTTGGTGCCAAATACAGATTATCCAAGATAAATATTATTAAAATGAAATTCAATATTTTTTTTACGACACTTTTTTTATTAGCTATAATGAGTTGCACACAAAAAGATAATACACTTGCTGTGGAAGTTTATGAAACTTCTGCTGCAGGCAATAAATTAGCAAAAATCACTAATTTTAAATCGGCAGAAAAGAGTTCTATCATAGCATTAGATCCTTCAAAAACATTTCAAACAATTACAGGTTTTGGAGGCGCATTTACAGAGTCATCTGCATATTTATTAAATAAATTAAGTAAAAAAAATAGAGATACTATTTTACAAGCCTATTTTTCAAAACAAGGTGCTAACTACTCATTAACAAGAACTCACATGAATTCTTGCGATTTTTCACTATCTCAATATTCATATTCTCCAGTTGAAGATGATATAAATCTAGAACACTTTACTATAAAAGATGATATAGATGATTTAATACCGATGATAAAAGATGCTCTAAAAGTATCTGAAGATGGTTTTAAAATATTTGCATCACCTTGGACAGCTGCCCCTTGGATGAAAGATAACAAAGAATGGGTTGGCGGTAAATTATTGCCAAAATATTATGATACTTGGGCGTTATTTTTCTCTAAATATTTAGATGCTTACCAACAAGAAGGAATTGATATCTGGGGTTTTACAGTAGAAAATGAACCTCATGGAAATGGTAATAATTGGGAGTCTATGCATTTTACACCTAAAGAAATGACAGATTTTGTTCAATTTCATTTAGGACCAAAGTTAGAAGTAGAGGGTTATGGTGATAAAATTATTTTAGGGTACGATCAAAATAGAGCAGGCTTAAAAGAATGGGTAGATGAAATGTATAGAGATGAAGCCTCTTCTAAATACTTTGATGGTACCGCAATTCATTGGTACGAAAGCACTTATGAGGTATTTCCGGAAGAACTACAATATGCGCATAACAAAGCACCAAATAAATATTTAATAGAAACAGAAGGTTGTATAGATTCTCAAGTGCCTGAGTGGAAAAATGATGTTTGGTATTGGTCAAAAGAATCCACAGATTGGGGTTGGGATTGGGCTCCAGAAGATCAAAAGTATTTACATCCAAAGTATGCGCCTGTAAATAGATATGCAAGAGATATTATTGGTTGTTTAAATAACTGGGTAGATGGTTGGGTAGATTGGAATATGGTTTTAGATAGACAAGGTGGCCCAAATTGGTTTAAAAACTGGTGTGTAGCACCCATTATTGTAGATCCAGATAAAGACGAAGTATATTTTACACCATTATATTACACAATGGCGCACTTTAGTAAATTTATTAGACCAGAAGCAAAAGTTATTGGATTAGAAAATTCAGATAAAGAGTTACAAGTTACAGCAGCACAAAATAAAGATGGTTCTATAGCTGTAATTGTATTTAATGAGGGTAAAAAAGCGAAGAGCTTTACATTAAAATTTAAAGAAAAAGAAATTACTATAAACATAGATCAACAAGCATTACAAACAATATTAATTAACTAAATTATAAAATATGTCTAATATTAAAACAACAGCAAGAGGAAAAGTACCTTTTGGACAAAAAGCAGCATTTGGTTCTGGTCACTTTGTATTAAACCTTTTACCAGGTGTATTGGGTGTGTATCTCCAGGTATTTATTTTAACAGCTTTTGGTATGGATCCTGTTTGGGCTGGTTTATTAGGCGGTTTACCCCGAGTTTTTGATGCTTTAACAGACCCCATTATGGGCTTTATTTCAGATAATACAAAATCTCGTTTTGGTAGAAGAAGACCTTATATTTTTACAGGGGCAATAATAAGTGGAATCCTATTTATTTTAATGTGGCAATTAGATGAAAACGCATCACAAACCTTTAACTTTTGGTATGTAATGATTTTGCAAATTCTGTTTTTGGTAGGAAACACCATGTTTGCAACACCATTAGTTGGTTTAGGATATGAAATGACATCAGATTATAATGAAAGAACAAGATTAATGAGTCTTGCAAATAGTATGGGGCAAATTGCGTGGATGATAGTTCCTTGGTTGTATGTAATTATTCCAGATGTAAATACGTTTGACAATCCTGCACAAGGGGTAAGAACAATGGCAATAATTGTAGGTGGTGTATGTATATTATTTGGAGTTTTACCTGCATTTTTCTGTAAAGGTATAGATTCTGCAAATATGGATAATAGACAGGTTATTACCCTTAAAACACTTGCATCTAACTTTAAAGAGTTATTTAAAGCAATCAAACAAGTATCCAAAAACAAGCCTTTTATGAAACTTTGTGGTGCTACTTTTTTAGTATTTAATGGGTTTCAATTAGTGGCTGCATTTTCTGTATTTATCATTGTTTTTTACATGAATCACGGTAGTTGGGAGCAAGCAGGTACTTGGCCAGCTTGGTTTAATACTTTAAATGCGGTAATTACTGCTTTTATAGTAATACCAATTGTATCTAAAATGGCAACAAAATGGGGAAAAAGAAATGCTTTTTTAATTTCTACATTTTTGTCGATAATCGGTTACGTTCTAAAATGGTGGGGTTTTGATATTGCTCTAAATAAAAGCTTTAATGAAACAGCTTTAGGAGAATCAATGACCAATGGTGTGGCTTCTATTTTTGAATTTTTAAATCCTTATTTAGATACTATTGGTATGTCTTGGTTTAGTATAGATGCCAGTAACGGAATACCATGGCTTATCTTTTTACCAATACCATTTTTTGCTTTTGGTATGGGAGGTTTATTTACCCTAATGATGTCTATGACTGCAGATGTTTGTGATTTAGATGAATTAGAAAATGGAATGCCTAGAAAAGAAGGAACTTTTGGAGCCATTTACTGGTGGATGGTAAAGTTAGGGCAAGCAATTGCAATTATTTTAAGTGGTGTAATACTAAAATTTGTTGGTTTTGATCAAAACATTACAGAGCAAGCACTAGAAACAATGACATCGTTAAGAATTGCAGATATTGTAGTACCTGCAAGTACAGCAGCATTAGCAATGTTTGTCATGTGGAAATATAGTTTAAATGAAAAAAGAGCTAAAGAAATTAAAGAGGTTTTAGTAAAACGTAGAGGCGAATTATAAAATAAAGAATAATGTCTTATAGAGGTAAACATAATTATTTAGTAAATACCACCAATTATAGTGGTTACCGAGGTAAAGATTTTTCGAAATATTCATTAGAAGATTTAAAATCACAATGGAAAGAGGTTTTAAACCAAGGAATGCATGGTATTTGTTTTAGTATGTATGAAGATGGTCAAGAGCCAGGAGACACTATTACAGAAGAGCAGGTAGAAAGACGTATTAAAATATTAAAACCCTATACAAAATGGATCCGTTCTTTTTCTTGTATAGAAGGTAATGAACACATACCAAGAATCGCACAAAAACATGGATTAAAAAATATGGTGGGGGCTTGGTTAAGTGATGATTTAGAAAAAAATGAGCAAGAAATAGAAGCATTAATTCAATTAGGTAAGCAAGGTTACATAGATATTGCTGCAGTTGGTAACGAGGTTTTATACAGAAACGAATTAACTTTAGAACAACTGTTAGCCTACATTAAAAGAGTAAAAGAAACACTACCAGATGTTGCAGTGGGTTATGTAGATGCTTACTACGAATTTTCTAGACACCCAGAACTGGTAGAAATTAGCGATATAATTCTATCAAACTGTTACCCATATTGGGAAGGATGTCATATAGACGATTCTTTAAATCACATGCAACAAATGTTTTACCAAGCTACAAAAGCTGCAAAAGGTAAAAAAGTAATTATTACAGAAACGGGTTGGCCAAGTAAGGGGGGATCTGAAGTAGCAGCAGATTCTAATGAAGAAAATGCAATAAGATATTTTATAAACACTCAAAAATGGTCTCAAAAAGACAACGTAGATATTTTTTACTTTTCATCTTTTGATGAATCTTGGAAAACTGGAGATGAAGGAGATGTTGGAGCTTATTGGGGGGTATGGGATAAAAACGAAAAACTAAAATTTTAAAACATCTTATTCAATTATAAAATATATTTATTAATCCTTTAAATATAAGTTATTTAAAGGGTTTTTTAGTTTCTAACTACTTGTTAAATTTTTAGAATTCACCAATCTTTTTTTACCCATACATTAACAATACATAGTTATTTTTTATTGGTAAAATTATATTATTTTTTTTATAATAATTTCAATGTAAAGTACCGTTTTCACTACAATATCTTAATACCTTAAATATTAAATTTAGTTTTTTTATTTCTTGTATGTTTTTTGTTGAGGTGTTAAATGTTAAAAATGAATATATTAAAGTTAATATTGTATACAACAATTTAAATAAACTTTATAATTATGAAAAAAATTACATTACTATTGATGTTATTTGTTACATCACTTTTAACATCGCAGAATACAGTTTCTGTTGATGCCTCAAAGACTTGGAAGTCATATGTAGCTGCATTTAATGTTTCGGACGGAAATTATGCATTTGGGTTTGATTATGATTTTGCAAAAAATAAATCAACATTTACTGGAAACGTATTAACTATGCAACCCAATTTTGCAATTTGGGCTGAAAATGCAGCATCATGGGATGCTGGTTGGTTTAGCGCTTCAGAAACTCCTAACAAAACCGTTGAAGTAAGTGGTTTTGTAGAAGATAGTAGTTTAGCAGGCTCCGATTTAACTTTTTCTGGAAACTTAGATTCTTATACAATAGCTTCTGGATACACCGTAAAAGCTTTTATAAAAGCTTTAGACCCAGGTAACAATTATGCAACGGTTACAAATAAAACATTCACTTTAACAGATGCAGTTAGTACTTTTAGTGTTTCTGCTTCTGCAAGTGAGTTACTTGCGGGTCATATTATACAGTATGGTTTTTCTGTAACTGGTTTAATAGCAAATCCTGCTGAAGAAAGTAATTTAGGTAGCGTTGTTGTAAGTAACCCAGCAAATAGTAGTCAAACGGCAACTTACGATTTGCTAGAGTCATTTAACGATACTGGTTTAGAAGGAGCTTTTGGAGGCACAAGTGCAGTTTATGATGCTGATCCTACAGATGCTAATACTCAAGTTGTTAAAATAACAAGTACAAATGGTTCAGGTGAGGTTTGGCAAGGTACAAACGTTATTTTAACTACTCCTTATACTTTAACAGCAGCTACCCAGCTATCTATGCAGTTAGATGTTTATTCAACTACAGCTATAACAATTGCACCAAAAGCACAAGGAGGTGTTGATGGGGCTCCAAATGCAGTTACTTCTGTGAGCCACAATGGAACAGGATGGGAAACTTTAACATTTACTTTTGATCAAACCCTAGATAATCAAGGTCCAGCTAACGGCGATTATAGTGATTTTGCACTCCATACCAATTGGGATACTAGTGCTAATGGTTATGGTACACCTGATGGTAGAGTTTTTTATATAAAAAATCTTAAAGGTTTACCAACAACACTTCCAGAAGATCCAGCTCCAACAGATGCTCCAACCACTCCTCCAACAAGAGACGCTGCAGATGTTATTTCTTTGTTTAGTGATGCTTATGATGATATAACATTTGATGAATTTGGAACAACTTGGGATTCTGCTGAATATACAGATGAGACTATTGCTGGGAATAACGTTAAAAAAGTTTCATTTGCATCAGGTCAAAATGCTACTTTTTTAGCACTAGATTTTACTAGTAATAGAATAAATGCAACCGATTTTACACATTTACATATTGATATTTGGACAGAAACAGAAACTTTAGACAGGAGTTTTAATCACAAATTATCTATCCATGCTAATGAAGCTGCAGGAGAGACTAGTGCAATAGAGTTTTCTACAACTAATGCTTCAAGTCCTGCTTTGCCAAATCCTAACCCAGGAGGTTGGATATCATATGATATACCTTTATCAAGTTTTACTATTGCAGGCGGAGGTACTTTATCTAGAGACAAAGTTGGACAATATTTAATTACTTCAAATTTAGGAGTTGTTTATGTTGATAATATATACATATATAGAGACGGTACCGCAAGCGTAGATAATAATAAGTTATTAGGTTTTTCTATGTTTCCTAATCCAGCTAAATCTCAATTACAAATATCAGCAAAAGAAACGATTACTAAGGCAGATGTTTTTAACGTGTTAGGTAGAAAGGTAAAGTCTTTTATAGTTAATAATACAAGTACTAGTTTAGATATTTCAGAATTAAGTAAAGGTATTTATTTAATTAAGTATGAATCTGCAGGAAGAGTAGGTACAGCAAAATTTATTAAGGAATAGTTTTTTACACTAATACCTTAAACTTTAAAAACGCTCAAATTTATTTGAGCGTTTTTTTATGGCTAAAAATATTGTTTGATAATAGAATTAAATTACAAAAAAAGATAGAAAAGTATTTTATTTTAATTGATTACACCAACAACAAATTCAAAGACATTACATCTAATTTACCAATAGAAAAAAGGTGTTTTTTTTTAGTTTAAAATTTCTTTTTCCTTACATCTAAAACAATTTTCTTGTCCCAAAAAGTTAGGGTTTCCAAATTCTTCAGACCAAAAACCCTCTAAAATATCTTTGGTAATACATTTATAAACTACAACACCTTTGTAGATTTCGTTTTCATCACCTTGATATTCAAAATTAATAACCAATATATTATTCTTAAAAAAACCTTTGCCAAATTGTTGTTGACTTTTATTTATTAGCCATTTAGCATCAATTCTATGATTGCTATCAAGGCTTAGACTTAATATGCCTTTGTAGGTGTTTTCAGAATCATCTTGGTTACTTCCAATAATTTGATACTCTCCAATTAAATCTTCTATAACCATTACTTTCCAATACAGAAATTAGAAAAAATATGGCCTAAAATATCTTTATCTACATCATATTCTCCAGTAATATTTCCTAAATGGCGTAAACATTCTCTAATATCTATAGAAAATAAATCTGTAGAGATTTCTAAATCTATCCCTTGTTGTACAGAGGTAATTGCTACTAAAGCATTGTTTAAAGCTTCAAAATGTCTAGAATTGGTTACAATAGTTTCGTTATTGCTTAGCGCACCGATATTTACCAAAGATGTTAGTTCGTTTTTCAATTCTTCTATCCCCGTTTTTTGCTTTGCAGATAAAGGAATTAAGTTTTCAATTTCTGATTCTAAAATAGATAAATCATGACAAGATAACGTATCTACTTTATTGGCAATAACCAACAACCTTTTATTTGGGAAACGCTTTTTTATGGTATCAATTTCATCTAAAAAAGAATCCTTTGAATGGATGTATTTATTCGCATCAATTAAGAAAATAATCAACTGTGCATTTTCTGCTTTTTCATACGCTTTTTGTATTCCAATACTTTCTACAACATCTAAAGTTTCTCTAATTCCTGCTGTATCTATAAATCTAAAGGCAACACCTTCTATAATTAATTCATCTTCTATGGCATCTCTAGTAGTACCAGCAATGTCAGACACAATGGCTTTTTCTTCGTTTAAAAGTGCATTTAATAGTGTTGATTTTCCTACATTGGGTTTACCAATAATAGCTACTGGAATTCCGTTTTTCATGGCATTTCCAAACGAAAACGAATCTATCAATCGTTTTAAAACAAAAGTAATTTTTGCTACCAATTCTTTAAATTGAGTTCTGTCTGCAAATTCTACGTCTTCGCCAGAAAAATCGAGCTCTAACTCAATTAAAGCAGCAAAATCTAGTAATTTTTTTCTCAATTCTTTTAACTCGTTGGTAATGCCACCTCGCATTTGTTGTATGGCCATTTGGTGGCTTGCAGCAGAGTTTGAAGCAATTACATCTGCAACAGCTTCTGCCTGACTCAAATCCATTTTTCCGTTTAAAAAAGCGCGCATCGTAAACTCGCCATTATCTGCCATTCTACAACCTTTTTGCAAAAATAATTGTATAATTTCTTGCTGAATAAAACTAGATCCATGACAAGAAATTTCTACAACATTTTCACCAGTATAAGAAGTTGGATTTTTAAAAACAGATACTAAAACTTCATCTAAAACAATATCATTTTTTATAATATGCCCTAAATGTATGGTATGTGTTTTTTGCTTTTTTAAAGATTTATCATTTTTTATCGATTTAAAATTGGCATCAACTATATTAATAGCATTTTCTCCAGAAAGTCTAATTACAGAAATTGCGCCAACTCCTGCAGGAGTCGCCAAAGCAATAATGGTATCATTTTGAATCATATTGCAAAAATACGCAAACATTTTACTACAAAAAACCAAAAAGTTTAGCGCATTTTTAGTAATTAGACTTTTTAGCTAATTACTATCAATTTTATAAGATAACTATAAACAAGCAAAAATAAATTGAAGTTAGTATAAAACTAAAAAAGTATATTTGTTTAAGCAATCTATTAATTTTTTGAAAATATATTTTTGTAACAAATACTAAATTTTTCGGTCAAATAAATAAAGTAACAAACATGAAAGAAGACAAACAACTATTAGTATTAACTCACTTAAGCCAATTATTAGATTTTGTATCAGGAATTGGTGGTTTTATTGTGCCGTTAATTTTATGGCTTACCAAAAAAGACGAAGTTTATGGTATGGATTTTCACGGAAAAGCCATTTTAAACTTTAGAATATCTATGTTTATTTACATATTAATATGTATCCCTTTAATTTTACTTTTAGGTTTAGGTATTTTAGGTTTAATCATTTTAGGGTTTTTATATTTAATCTTACCCATAACAAATGCCATCAAAGCAAGTAATGGAGAAGCACCACATTATCCATTAAGTATTCAGTTTATAAAATAATTTTTGGGCGTTCCCTTTCAGGTCAGGCTTTCCACTATATCTTTTTATGTTTAATGTTTTATAAAAGAATATTTTTTTAAAGGAGAAAGTAGTTGTTATTTATAGAGAAAAAGCAAACATAAAAAGGATGTCGTTTCAATCCTTAACGCAAGCTAGTTTGCCAACAACGTAATTACTTTTAACTAAATGTTTTTTATAATAGCTTCATATTCGTAAAAAAAAAGCTCAAATTTAGGCATGTTTGCTACAAAAAACTCATAACAATCTCTCCAAGTATTTTTGTTGTGGATGCTAAATTTACGTTCAAAAGGTACATAAATTCTTCTTATGATTTTACCATTATCAAGTTCATAACAATCATTAAAAATAACTTCTGGTAATGCTGCCTCTAAAAGAGTTTTTAAAGAAAGTAATTGGTCATAATACAACATGTTTGTTAACTCATCAGAATTTTCTAAATCCAAACAAACCATGGCTCTTTTTCTGTCAGCAACAAATTTAAAAGCCAAACCTTTTACTTTGGTATTGTACAACAACCATTTTCTTGGAAACGATTTTCCAAAACTAGTCCAAAATTCTTTTCTAAGTTTTGCAGCTTCATCTTTACTAAACATAATATAAATTACTTAAAAAAGAATTTGGAAAGAAATTATTATAGCTCCAATCCAATAAAAATATTGAGCAAGTTTAATAATTTTCAATTCTTTATTTATAACAAATTTTATAGGTTGTTTATTAATATTCTTTAAATTATATTTTTTATGAAAACCTGTAATTTTTTTCAGTATCTGAGTAACAGTATATTTATTCCAAAAATAAATAAAAATTAGAATCATTAGTATATTTCCAGTTTTTCCTAAAAAATTCATATTTCAATTTTAGAAGTTCTAGTTTCTTCCCTTTGGGAAGATTAAGATGGGCTTTTACCCATGAATTTTAGCCACATGTCCACGTTCACGCATCATTTCTGCTTCAAAAGCCAACAAAGCATTCCATTTTTGATCTACAATTTCTCTATTTTGATATTGTCTTGCAAACTGTAAAAAAGTAGTATAATGTCCAGCTTCAGAAATCATTAAATTTTTGTAGAATTTTTGCAGTTCTTCATCTTCCATGTTTTCAGAAAACACTTTAAAACGCTCACAACTTCTTGCCTCAATTAAAGCAGCAATTAACAAACGTTGCACCAAAGCTTGGGTTCTGTCTTTGGTTTTAGGAAAAAACTTCTGTAACCTTATGGCATAATCGTTTTTTTGCTCTCTGCCTAAAACCATACCTCTTTTAACCATAAGCAAGTGTACCATTTTAAAATGTTGCATTTCTTCTATGGCAATGTTGCTCATTTCCTTAACTAATTCAGTTTCTTCAGAGTAATTTATAATAATAGAAACAGCATTAGAAGCTGCTTTTTGCTCTAAAAAAGCATGATCTGTTAATATTTGTTCTAAGTTTACTTTGGCAATTTCTGCCCAAGAAGTTTCAGTTTCAAACTGTAATCCTAACATAATATATAAGTTTCTGATGCAAAAATAAACAATATTTCATGTAAAGAAACTTGCCACAACTATGTTTTTTCATAAATTAGACTTTTTAAAAAATTAACATGTTAGAATTAGCAGGAATTATAATTTTAGGAATATTGGCACAATGGGTGGCTTGGAAATTTAAAATACCAGCCATCTTACCATTAATACTAATAGGTTTGTTGGTAGGCCCAATAGCAGCAGCATATTTAAGTGAAGATGGCTCTAAATGGATAGAACCCATTTGGAATGGAGAAAAAGGTTTATTTCCTGGAGAAGGTTTGTATTATTTTGTTTCATTAGCCATTAGTATCATCCTTTTTGAAGGAGGTTTAACCTTAAAAAGAAGCGAAATTAAAAATGTAGGTCCTGTAATAACCAAATTAATTACCGTAGGTGCTGCGATTACCTTTTTCGGAGCTGGTATTTTAGCACACTATATATTTCATTTAAGTTGGGATTTATCCTTTCTTTTTGCAGGTTTAATTATAGTAACTGGGCCAACAGTAATTACACCTATTTTAAGAAATATTCCTCTTAAAAAAGATATTTCTACTGTTTTAAAATGGGAAGGTATTTTAATAGACCCAATTGGTGCACTTGTTGCAGTATTAGTTTTTGAATTTATTAGTGTTGGTGGGGGTGGTGGTTTTACCAAAACTGCCTTAATTGAGTTTGGTAAAATATTACTTTTCGGAACAACTTTTGGGTTTACGTTTGCACACGCTTTAGCTTTTGCAGTCAATAAAAGGTTAATTCCACACTATTTATTAAATGTGGTTTCTCTTTCTGCGGTTTTATTGGTTTTTGTTGAGTCTGAGCTTTTTGCGCATGAATCTGGCCTTTTAGCAGTTGTAGTTATGGGGATGGTTTTAGGAAATGGAAAATTAAATAACATTAAAGAACTTTTGTATTTTAAAGAATCGCTTAGTGTTTTATTAATTTCGATTCTTTTTATTTTACTTTCAGCAAACATTAATATAGAAGATTTAATGCTTTTATATACCTGGAAAACAGCCTCTTTATTTGCCATAGTTGTTTTTGTATTAAGACCTTTAGCAGTTTTTGTAAGTACTTTTAAATCAAAATTAAAACTTAATGAAAAGCTATTTATAAGTTGGGTAGGTCCTAGAGGTATTGTTGCCGCAGGAATTGCATCACTTTTTGGTAGTAAATTGATAAAACAAGGAGTAGAGGGAGCAGAATATATTACACCTTTGGTTTTTATGATTGTTTTAGGAACCGTTTTGTTAAATGCAACAACAGCAAGAGTTTTTGCAAAATTAGTAGGGGTTTTCTTAAAAAAATCGGATGCAATTTTGTTTGTAGGAGCTTCAAATCCTGCAAGATTAATTGCTGGTTTTCTAAAAGCTAAAGGCAAAAGAATTATTTTAATAGATTCTAACAAAAATTTTGTGCAACAAGCTTTAGATGATGATTTAGAAGCATTTAAAGTAGATGTCTATGATGATGAATTAACTGATAATATAGAGTTAAATGATGTTGGATATTTAATTGCTTTAACAGGAAGTGACATGGTAAATAAACATGCAATAAATAAGTTTTCTCCAGTATTTGGTGAGCACGGTTCTTATAAATTAGCATCTTCTCAAGAAATTATTGAAGCAACAGTTACTGAGAGAAAAAACTTTTTTACACCAAATGACGATTATATAAATTTGAGTGAAGCTTACAGAGAAAATCCGAATATAACAGAAGTAAAAATAGCCAATAAAGAGGAATATGATAAGGTTTTAGAAATGCTATCTGAAGAAGAAAAAGCAGTGGCGCTATTCATAGAAAAAGGTACAGGAATTTATTTAATTCCTGAGTTTGAAGAAACAGAAGCTATCAAAGAAAACTTAGTTTTATCTTATTTAGGTAAAAAAATGAATTTTCAAAAAAATAAAAAAAGTAAAATTTAAAAAGCAGTTTATTAAGTGTACTAAATGCACTCATAAATGTAAAAATGTTACAGATCTAACATAAAAGTTTTACGTAACTTTTCTAACATAGGATTTTTTTCTAAAAGTTTGTTGTATTTTTCTTGTGGAGTATAAGCAAACTTTTTTTCTACAGTTTCATTAAGCTCTAAGGCAATATCAATTCCGTAATTATTTAATTTTTCTCTTAAAAAATTTAATAATTTAGGTCTTCCTTTTTTAAATTGATCTTGCATTAATTTGTTGGGTACAGTGTACACAATTTTAAATTTACCATCTAATTTTGGTGCATCTGCAGCAATAATAGAAGCCATGCTTCTTTCACCTTTTTTGTTTAAAACATTAATGTATTCTTGCCAAAAAAGTTGTAATTCTTTTTCTGTAAAAACATCTTTTGGGTGGTTGTCAAAATTTTCTTCAACAACTTTTTTCTTACTTTCTTTCTTTTGATGTATGCTTTTTAAAGATAAAGAAGAGGTGCGTTTTCTTGCAAAATTTAAAACAGGTTTTACAGGTTCTGTAGAAGCTGATATATGGTCAGTTTTTACTTGCTCTTTAACCTGTGTTAGCTCTTTTTTTACAATTGTTTCTGTTTTTAAAACAGATTTATTTACTTGTTTTTTTATAGGGGAAAGAGCTTGAAAAAATGTAGCAGGTATTATGTAGTTAGCTGACTTTTTTTTTTCTCCATCAAAAGTGATAGAGGAAATCTGCATTAAAGTTAATTCTACCAACAATCGCTGATTTTTACTTGCTTTGTAATTTAAATCGCAATCATTTGCTTTATTAATGGCTTGCATTAAAAAGGGAATACCAGCTTTTTCTGCTTGCTTTAAATATTTCTTTTTAGCAGCGTCACCAACTTCCAATAAAGCAATGGTAGCTTTGTCTTTAGCAACTAATAAATCTCTAAAATGACTAGCCAATCCATTAATAAAATGATGTCCTTCAAAGCCTTTAGCTAAAACTATGTTAAACGTATTTAGAACATCAGGTATTTTATTCTCTAATAATAAATCTGTCATTTTAAAATACGTATCGTAATCTAAAACATTCAAATTTTGGGTTACAGCCTCTCTAGTTAAATTTTTACCAGAAAAACTAACTACTCTATCAAAAATAGACAAAGCATCTCTCATTGCGCCATCAGCCTTTTGAGCTATAATGTGTAAAGCATCATCTTCAGCTGTAATTTCTTCTTTCTCGCAAATAGTTTTTAAGTAATTTTTGGCGTCTAAAACACCAATTCTCTTAAAATCAAAAATTTGACAACGAGATAAAATTGTAGGAATTATTTTGTGCTTTTCTGTAGTTGCTAATATAAAAATAGCGTGTGCAGGTGGCTCTTCTAAGGTTTTTAAAAATGCGTTAAATGCAGACTGAGAAAGCATATGAACCTCATCAATAATATATACTTTGTATTTACCAGTTTGTGGTGGTATACGTACTTGGTCTGTTAAACTTCTAATATCATCAACAGAGTTGTTAGAAGCTGCATCCAACTCAAAAATATTAAAAGCAAAATCCTCATCTTTAGATAATGCTGCCTCTTGTTGATTGATTTTTTTTGCCAATATTCTAGCACAAGAAGTTTTACCCACGCCTCTTGGGCCTGTAAACAATAAAGCTTGTGCTAAATGATTGTTTTTTATAGCATTGTCTAACGTATTTGTAATGGCTTGTTGGCCAACAACATCCTCAAAATTTTTAGGACGATATTTACGTGCAGATACTATAAAGTGTTCCATGTATATTTTAAAGTGTTTAAATTCGAGTAAATTAAAGTTGTTTTCTTTAATTTTTAAGTAAAAAGAAAAATTATTTTCTCATTTACCCAACAAAAATAACTATATGAACCCTTTTAAGCAAAAAGGTTTCTTAACAAAATGCTAAAGTTGTAAACAACTGTAAAATATGCCGTAAATTTGCAATTTAAATTGTAGTTTAAAACATTATTTATTTAGAGATAAACGTTTCTAAAATTTTGCGCCAAGCGCGATGCAATGTTTTTAGCGCAATTTTTACTAATAATCATAAAAAAATATAAATGAAATATATAAAATTTAGTGTAATAACTAGTTTGTTAGTTTTAGTTGTTGCATGTTTTGGTTCTGCTAATAAAAAAGAAAAAACACCTTTACAAGCCATGTATTTACCACAAGACGAATATAAAACTGCTTATTTTGCAAGTGGATGTTTTTGGTGTGTAGAAGCTATTTTTGAAAGTGTAGAAGGAGTAGAAGAGGCTATTTCTGGTTATGCAGGTGGTAATACCTTAAACCCAACATATGAAAAAATTGGAACAGGAAAAACAGGACATGCAGAAAGTGTTGCGGTGTATTATAACCCCAAAAAAGTAAGTTTTAATACTTTGGTTACTGTGTTTTTTGGTTCTCATAACCCGACAACTGTCAATGGGCAACATCCAGATTATGGAACGCAGTATAGATCTATAGCGTTTTATCAAAATGCCAACGAAAAAAAGACCATCGAAACGCAAATTGCAAAACTTAATAAAGAAGTTTATAATGGTAAAATTGTTACAGAGGTTAAGAAACTAGATAAGTTTTACAAGGCAGAAGCATATCATCAAGATTTTGAAAAAAGAAACCCAAATCAAAGTTATGTTAGGGCAGTTTCTATACCAAGGTTGAATAAATTTAAAAAGAAGTTTCCACAATTATTAAAAAAAGAAGCACATTAAGTGCTTCTTTTTTTTTGCTGTTTATTTGGCTTTTTCTACCAATTCTATTTTATTTACAGATGTTTTTGTTGTAAAAACACCATAATTTATGGTAACATTTTTTTTGTCTATTTTGTCTATTGTACCAACAGAGTTTGAATCTATAATTCTAACGCTGTCATTTAACTTAAAAACGTAAGCTGCTTTTTGTTCTGCTTTTTTTACAGCTTCTTTTTTCTTTTCTTTTCTAACCTCTACAACTTTTTCTAAAACCTCTTTTTCTACTTTTTTAATTACTTGCTGCATTTGTTTTTCAACAATTTTTGCTTTTTGCTTTTGCGATTTTGTTTTTGGTTTTACAGGGGTCTTCTTAGCATGCTTTACTTTTTCGTCTGCAACCCATTTATTAAAATTAGTGTTTAGCTCTTTTTTATTATTGGTTTGAAAGTACTTGTTTAATAGCTCATTTATCTTTCTACCTAAAGAAAGCATTTTTTGATTATTGTCATACAATTCTTGAAAACCTGCTAGTTTTGCCTGTATTTTAGCCTCTTTTTCTTGTAAACTGTCTAAATGTTCTTTTCCTTTAGTTTTTTGTTTTTCTAAATTATCCGAGTTTTTTTGTAGTCGACTTCTTTCTTTTTGCAGTTTAGAAATTGTTTTGTCTAAACGAACTTTTTCGGTTTCTACACGCTTTTTTGCTTTGTTTATTAAGCTAAAAGGAATTCCGTTTTTTTGCGCAACTTCAAAAGTAAAAGAACTACCTGCTTGCCCAATAAAAAGTTTGTATAAAGGCTCTAAAGAGCGCTCATCAAATTGCATATTGGCATTAGTAACATTCTCCAATTCGTTTGCCAATACTTTTAGGTTAGAATAATGTGTAGTAATTACACCATAAGCATGTTTGTTGTAAAACTCTTCTAAGAAAATTTCTGCTAATGCTCCACCCAATTCTGGGTCAGAACCTGTACCAAATTCGTCTATTAAAAATAAGGTGTTTTCGTTACATTTTCTTAAAAAATAACGCATGTTTTTTAAACGATAGCTATAAGTACTTAATTGATTTTCAATAGATTGATTATCTCCAATATCTGTTAGAATAGTATCGAAAATATACGTTTGGCTACGTTCTGCAACCGGAATTAACAAACCACTTTGTAACATTAATTGCAATAAACCAATGGTTTTTAAGGTGATGGATTTACCACCAGCATTGGGTCCAGAAATAACAATAATTTGCTGTTCTTTATTTAACTCTAAAGTTTGCGCAACAGTCTTTATATTTTGTTGATTGTTTTTTCGCCATAAAATGGGATGTACAGCATCTTTAAAAAACACTCGTTTTTCTTTGGTTATTTTGGGTAAAATAGCATGAATTTCTCTTGCATATTTTGCTTTTGCACCTACTGTGTCTGTTCTAACTAGATAATTAACATAGTCTTCTAACAACTCGGTAAAAGGTCTAATTGTAGCCGCCAAAGCTCTAAGTATTTTAATTACTTCTTGCTTTTCTTCGTACACTAAATTTTGATATTCTCTACTGTAAGATAAAGTAGCTTGTGGCGCTATGTAAACAATATTACCCGATTTTGAAGAGCCTAATAAACTACCAGCAATTTTTCTTCTATGCATTGCTGCTACTGCTAAAACCCTTTGATTATCTACAATTGTTTCTTTAATGTCATCTAAATAACCTGCAGCAATGGCTTTAGATAACGCACTAGAAAAACTTGCACCAATTTTACCACGAACGTTATTAATATCTCTTCGAATTTGTTTTAAAGTAGATGAGGCATTATTTTTTACCTCGCCAGAAATGTCTGTAATTTTTTTAATTTCATCATCTACATACGTAGTGAATTCTATTTTTTGAGTAAGCTCATAAAATGTTGGAAATTGTACTTTAAATTTTTTAAAAAATTTAATATGCTCGTTTACGGTTAAAGAAGTGGCTGCAATTTTTAAAAAAGCATCAGTTTCTATAAAGCTATTTTCTATTTTTAAGCGTTTTACACTTTCTTTAATATTATCAAAACCATGATTGGGGATTCTATTTTCGCTTTCAAAAGAAGATACATATTCATTTACCAAATGCAACTCTATAAACAATTGTTTTCTGCTAGTAAATGGTAAAATTTCTAGAACATTTTCTTTACCCAAACCAGATATACAATGTTCTTTAACATGTTGTAAAACAGATTTAAATTCTAAATCTTGTAATGTTTTCTCTGAAATATTAGTCCTCAAATTTGTAATTTTGATAATCTATTAAATAAAATAATTATATAAACTTTATTGGGTTTAAAATTGAAGTAACAAAAATAACAAACAATGCAGGTAAAAATAGATGATAGCTGGAAAAATATTTTACAAAATGAGTTTGAGAAGCCTTATTTTAAAGATTTAACTTCTTTTGTGAAAAATGAGTATGAAAATTACCAATGTTACCCAAAAGAGAAAGACATTTTTGCAGCTTTTGATTTTTGTACATTCGATAATTTAAAGGTGGTAATTATTGGGCAAGATCCTTATCATGGCCCAAATCAAGCTAATGGCTTATGTTTTTCTGTAAAAGATGGCATTACTCATCCACCATCTTTGATTAATATTTTTAAAGAAATAACTGCAGATTTAGGTAAAGAATATCCACAAAGTGCGAATTTAGAAAAATGGGCAAAACAAGGTGTTTTATTGCTAAATGCTACTTTAACAGTAAGGGAGCATGAAGCTGGAAGCCATCAAAAACAAGGTTGGGAAAGGTTTACGGACGAAGTTATTAAACAGATTTCTAAAGAAAAAGAAAGTGTTATTTTTTTACTTTGGGGTGGTTTTGCTAAGAAAAAAACAAAATTAATAGACAAAACAAAACATCATATTTTAGAATCTGGACATCCAAGTCCTTTAAGTGCAAACAGGGGTTATTGGTTTGGTAACCAACATTTTTCTAAGGCGAATGCTATATTAACTGATCTAGAAAAACAACAAGTAGCCTGGTAAGCTATGCGTTGATAGATTTATGGAGCTTGGATTAAACTATTTGTTTGAGCTCTTTTGATAAACGAATTAAGGGAGCAGAGGAAGTAAAAAATCTTCAAAAAAAACTACTATATGAAGCGTGTTTATTGAATTTGAAACTAAGAAACAAACTGATCTTATAGTAAATCTGCTTGGTTTAATGTTGTTTGATTGGTTGGTAAAAAATCTGCTAAACCACAAGATTTAGACATGCTTCTACAAGAAGAAAAACAAATTAAACCTATAATGCAAATTGCAATAAAAACTATTTTTTTCATTTTTTAAATTTTTTTAAAGGCTAAATGTACATATTTTTTATGAAATCACCTGAATTTTATTGCTTCGTATAACGTTTAAACAAATTATTTTATTTTGAATTCGGGTATTTTTTTTTTTGATGGGTTTGCTATCATTTTACTCGGTTATTTTTAGCCATTTTTGAATATCTTCTAGTTGCTGTTCGTATCTTTTTGCTAAAATCTTATCGATATTTTTAAATGATGATTTCAAAGATTCATGAACGCTCCCTAAATTCAAGGTTTTTTTTGAAAGATTTGTATAATTTTTGATGGATTGCCAGCACCCATATCTTTAATGATTTCTTAAGTTAAAACAATAATAGCTATTTTTTTAGCACGTAAAGCTTTACACATTTGTATTATATCATTTGGATAATCTTTCTAGCAAAGTTTCATGTTTTTTTAGTGTATTGTTTTTTTCTTTTAAATATCAAGAATAATTAAAGTGTTTTGCCACTCCTATCTATTTTGAGGATTGTCTTTTACTCAGTTAATTTATTTAAGCTGTAAATAATTAAATCTTCTACAACTTTTCCAGGTTTTTTGCTAAAAGTACCATTTGCTCTGTTAGCAATAATGGCGTTTATTGAACAAGAATTATGACCTAACAATTTAGACAAACCGTAAATGGCAGAAGTTTCCATTTCTAAATTGGTAATTCTATGCGAATTGAATTGAAAAGAATCAATTTTATGGTTTAAGTTATCGTCTTGTAAAGCAAGTCTTAAAACTCTGCCTTGAGGTCCGTAAAAACCACCAGCAGTAGCTGTTATCCCTGTAAAAGTATGATCTGAGCTTAATTTTTTTTCTAATATTTTACTATTTTTTATAATAATGGGAGCTGCTTTTTTAGTACTCCAGTTGGTATGTTTTACGAAGGCATTTTCTATATCTGTATTACAAATACTTTCTATTTGGTATGAATGCAACAGGCCATTTAAATCTAAACCAAAAGAGCTTATTAAAAAACTATCTACAGGAATATCTACCTGTAAAGATCCAGAAGTACCAATTCTAACAATATTTAATTGGCTTAAATTTTCTTTAGGTTTTCTTGTATATAAATCAATATTTACAAGCGCATCTAACTCATTCATTACAATATCAATATTATCTGGTCCAATACCAGTAGATATTACAGAGAAACGTTTGTTTTTATAAGTGCCAGTCGTAGTTTTAAATTCTCTTTTTTGTGTTGTAAACTCAATAGCATCAAAATGTTTTGTTATTTTATCTACCCGATCTTGATCGCCAACAAAAATAATATCTTTAGCAATGTTTTCTGGTTTTAAATTCAAATGATAAACGCTACCATCTGCATTTAAAATAAGTTCAGATTGTTTTATTTGCATATTTTAAGAGGTAATTTGTAATAGTTTTTGATTGTTTTTACTAAATAAAAAACTAAATTTTTTAGCTCCTCCAAGATAAGAATTTTCGTTTCGTAATTGCCTATAAAAACTGGTTTCGTTTTCTAAAACTTTTTTGCCTGTTTTGGTTAATTTTACAGGGTTATAAGATGCAAATAATGGGTTTAGTTGCGTTATGGTTTTTTGGTATTGTAAGTCTCCAAAGCCAAATAATTCTTGCTCTTTAAGTAAACTACCCAATAGTTTGTTTTTAGTTGTTAATTTGTTTTTTGTAGCAGTTTGTAGTACAAAGTTTTCTACATTATTTAATCCATTTTCTACAGAAGGAAACCTTTGCAAATGTGTTTTTAAAGCATTTTCTAAATATACAAATGTATTTGTTGTTTTAATATTTGTAATAGTTTCTAGCCTTAGAGGACTGACCGAACAATATAGTTGCCAAATGTAATCTGCGTATTCAATATCATTTTGTGATAAATTAATTCTTTTTTTATAATGCTGATGTATTTCAGATTCAGAAAGCTCACATAAACCTTTTAATTTTGTTGACTTTTTTACTTTTCCGCTACAGACCAAAGAAATATGATAGTCTTTTCTGTGTTGTTTTAACCAACTAATAACCGCTAACATATTAATTTGACAAAACAAATCGTACTCAAACCAAAGTACAATTTCTTTGGTTTCTTTTTTGTTACAAAGCCTTCTGTATTCTTTTATGGTATAGTCTATAAATTTTTGTTTACTAACTTTGTAAGTATTTTTAAAAAAGCTATACCTCGTTTTCCAAAAAACATCACTACCAACATTTGTAGTGGTTTTGCCTTCGCATAGCATTTCTCTCCAAGTGATAAAATCTCCAGTAAATTTAAGTTTTTTTAGATAGTTTGTGGTACTGTCTCCATTTGTTATGTGTAAAATTAAAGCGCCCATAATAAATTGACAATAAATTTAATTACTTTTAATTGTGTTGATTTTTATGTTGTTAACCTCCAACACGTTTTACTTTAAAGCCTTTATCCTTTAACATATTCATGATTTTATCTCTAAAATCTCCCTGAATGATAATTTTATCATCTTTAAAACTACCTCCTACAGAGAGTTTGGTTTTAATTTCTTTTGCCAAAATTTTAAAGTCTGCTGTTGCACCAGTATACCCCTCTAAAATGGTAATTGGTTTTCCTTTTCGCTTTTCGTATTTACAAATTATAGGTTCATCTTGTAACCAAATATTCGATTTTTCTATGGTTGGTTCAGGTGTTTCCTTATGTTCTGGAAATAGGTTTTTTAATTGATCTTTTAAATCCATTTGTTAGTGTTTGGTTGTAAGTTTTGGTTTGTAGTTTTTGTTTTGTAAAAACCAAAAACCACCAACTATTTCTTCAATCCTAATTCTTTTAAACGTTGGTCTAAAAATTTACCTGCAGTAATATCTTCAAACTGTTTTGGGTTTTCTGTATCTACACAGTTTTCTAATACATCTAATTTCATTTCACTTACTGGATGCATAAAAAACGGAATGGAATATCTTGAGGTACCCCACATTTCTTTAGGAGGATTTACCACTCTATGAATGGTAGACTTTAGTTTGTTATTACTATGTCGTGATAACATATCTCCAACATTAATCATCAATTCATCTGGTTCAGCCATAGCATCTATCCAATCGCCTTTGTGGTTTTGCACTTGCAAACCTTTTCCTTGAGCGCCCATTAATAGCGTAATCAAGTTAATGTCTCCATGGGCTGCAGCTCTTTCTGCACCTTTTGGTTCTGTCTTTATAGGTGGATAATGAATAGGTCTTAAAATACTGTTTCCGTTTTTGATGTGTTTATCAAAATATGTTTCTTCTAAACCTAAATGCAATGCTAAAGATCGCAGCACATATTTTGCTGTTTTTTCTAACATTTTATAGGTTTTTTTACCAACCTCATTAAATTTTGGAAGTTCTTCTACAATTACATTTTCTGGGTATTCTGCAGCTTTTTTAGGATCGTCTTTTACATATTGACCAAAATGCCAAAACTCTTTTAAATCTGCTTCTTTTTTGCCTTTTGCAGATTCTTTTCCAAAAGAAACATATCCTCTTTGTCCTCCAATACCAGGTATTTCGTATTTTTCTTTTGTTGCTAAGGGTAAGTCAAAAAAGTTTTTGATTTCTGTATATAAATCTTTTACTAATGTATCGTTTAAGAAATGACCTTTTAAAGCTACAAAACCAATGTTTTCGTAGGCGTGACCAATTTCGTTTATAAATTTTTGTTTTCTTGTTGCATCGTCAGACAAAAAGTCTGCTAGATTTACACTTGGTATTTTATTCATTATGATATTTTTAAGGTAGAAACCTACGCTAAAGTTACTAAAAAAAGAGGAATTATAATGGTAGTTTATTTTTTTGTAAATGGAATTAGGTAACTTACAGTATAATTAAAGCCAAAACCTGTATTACTTTCAAAAATTCTATTGAAACCAGGAGCGTATAAGGTTTTAAAGTTTTCGGGTTCTTTAACGCTCATTAAAATCTTATAAGAAAGGCTAAAGCTTACAAATAAATTTTTTAGTGTTTCTGCTTTTATGCCTACCATAAATTCAGACCAATGTGCATTTAAATTTTTTGCTGTTACTGGATTTGTTACTGGCTCTGCAAGAAAATAATTGCCATTATCTGCATCTGAAACATTGGGTGTATAACTGTTTAAAGTTTGATCAAATAAGGCAAAACCATATCTATATCCTACAAAAACTTCGTTGTTCATATCTAACCAATTTTTGTAGGCATTGTAGTTAATGCCCAAACGGATATAGTTTCCTTTTGCTGTAGAGTTAGAAACCATAAATTCTGATGATGTTTCTTCTTCGTAACCTAATTCTGCTGCAATGTATAAGTTTTTTTTAATTCTGTAATCGCCAACAATTTCAAAACCACTATAAACACCATCAAGCGAAGCTTTGATAGGTTTGCTAATGTCTACACCTAAACGAATACCAGCATTGGTTTTGTAAATTAGGGTATCTTTTTCTTTGGTAATGAGACTATCTTTAGGTTGCTCTTGCGCATAATTTTCAGCAAAAACAAATACCATAAAAAGGCTAATGAAATACTTGTACATGTGCTGTGGTTTGATCGTTTAAATTAAGTAAAGTTTTGGGTGTAAAATCTGTAAACCAAGTATTTGTTGGTGATGAAAATTCTAAATTTGTATACACAATTTTGTAACCACAAGAGCGTGAAACATATTCTTCTTGAATATCATAATTAATAGAAAACTGATTTACAACACCATCTTTAGAAAAGTTATATACAGTTTCTAAAGCGTTCGGGTTTAGTGGGATTACAATGCTGTCTGTACTAACACCATTATATCTAGCAATTGTATCGCTATTTGCTTCTGAATTAATTACTAAGTTTTGCACTCTTTTTGTTGTTTCTCTATTGGTATCGTCATAAAAACGAATAATTAATCTTGGTGTAACAGGGTTTTGAGTACAAAAATCATCTTTTTCGCAAGCGGAAAAAAGTGCTACAGATACTAGTAAAATTAGAATTGTTTGTTTCACGAGTCAAATATAGGTATTAGAATGTTTTCTAGAAGATTATTCCTCTTCAACTTCTACAATTTTATTGATGGCTTCTGCTAATTTAAAATCCAGTTCTGTAACTCCATCAGCATCATGTGTGGTTAATGTAATGTCTAATGTGTTGTAAACGTTTGTCCATTCTGGGTGATGATTTAAAGCCTCACATTCAAAAGCAATTCTGTTCATTGCAGACATACAGTCTTTAAAATTATCAAACTCAAAATCGGTATGAATGGCATCATCATAAAAATCCCATTCTTGTAATTTTTCTATTCTTTTTTCTATTTCTTGATTTGTTAGTTTTTTCATTTTCTGCGTTTTATATATTATTTTAAATGTTTGGGCATATCTCTGCTTTCATGTAAAACTCTAATAATTAATAGTTTGTTTTCAATAATTTTATAAAAAATAATGTGTTTTTGAAAAGCGATACTAAATATACCCTCTTTAATTTCTTTTCTTGTTCTACCTAAGTTTGGTTGATTACATAATTGAAAAAATAAATCTTCAATGTTTGATAGATATACAATTGCTTGATTTCGGCTATGACTTTTTTCTGTATAATCAAAAATATCTTCTAAATCTGCATCTGCTTCTTTGGTTAATTCATAATTTTTAAGAATAACCATATTACTATTCTTGTTTCGATTCTAAAATATCTTTTACAGAACGCTTACTAATTCCACTTTCTAGTCCTTTTTCTATTTCTGCTCTTAAATCTTTTATAATTTTATTTCTATATATGGTATGCAATCTTAAAGCATCTCTAATTACTTCACTATTATTTTGATACTCGCCAGATTCAACTTGAGTAGTAATATATTCCTCCTGTTGTTTTGTAAAACTAATATTCATAATTATTTATTTTGATATCATAAAAGTATAAATATTATCTATATTTAGCAAATATGGATAAATTGTTAAATAAAGTCTATCTACTTCTCAAACAAAACTACAGTTTCTATATGGCTTGTATGCGGAAATTGATCTACCAAACTTATTTTTTTCATTTGATAACCAGCTGCTGCTAACAATTCTGTATCTCTTGCTTGTGTGGCTGGGTTACAAGAAACATATACCATTCTGTCTGCATTTAAGTTGATAATTTTTTGCAGTGTTTTTGGTGCAATACCAGCTCTTGCAGGATCTAATATGATTGTTTTTATTTTATTTTGATATTCTGGATGTGCTATTAAAAATTTACCAACATCTGCTGCAAAAAACTTTAAGCCTTCTATATTATTTCTTTTAGCGTTCTTTTTTGCATCTGCTATGGCTGATGCTACAATATCTACACCCACAATTTTTGCATTATCGCTTTTAGAAGCTACAATTTGACCAATGGTTCCTGTTCCACAAAATAAATCCATAACCACAGTATTGTCTACTTTGGTTTTATCCTCTAAAACATATTCCACTACTTTAGAATATAATCTTTCTGCACATTTTGGGTTGGTTTGAAAAAAGCTTTTCATGCTAATTTCAAAATTTAAACCCAACAATTCTTCTACAATTTTATCTTTACCATATACCAACTCTAAACTACCCGAAGTAGCAATGGTTCTGTCTCCAGTTTCATCGTTAATAGTATGCAATAAACCTGCTAAACGATCTCCTAAAATATCTTTTAGAAACGCAGCAAATTTGTTTAAATCGAATTTATCTAAATCATCAGAAGTTGTTACTAAATTACATAACAACTCGTCTGTTTTAAAAGATTTTCTAACCACAAAATACCTAAAAAAACCTTCTCTTTTTGGTCCATGCCAAGGCTGTAAACCTGTTTCTTTACAATACTTACGAATGTTTTTAAGATTGTCTTCTAACTGCTTGTCAAACAAACCAGAATCTTTTTCTAAATTATCGCCCATCCACCAAACACCACGTCTTTTAAAACCTAGTGTAAACTCGTCTTTATCTGTTTTTTCAATTCTGTCGTAACCAATAGCAGAAAAACCATATTCCATTTTATTTCTGTAATGAAACACGTTTGGCGAGGTTACAAACTCATCAAAAAGGTCTTCTATATTAGTAACTTTACCAATTTTTTTAAAAAGAGAAAGTGTGCTTTCTTTTTTGTATTGATGTTGTAAATTGATAGGTAATTGAATGTAAGGTGCCCCAGGAATATCTTGATAAGGAACTTCAACTTCATCTCTAGAAGGTTCTAAAACATCAATTAACTTAGCTTCTGCGTATTTTTTGCTAGATTTTTTTATTTGTGCCTTTACCAATTGACCCGGTAAAGTATTGGGTACAAAAATGACAAAACTGCCTTCTTCAGAGTGTATTCTGGCAATACCTTTTCCTCCAAAAGCATAATCTTCTATGGTAAGTTCTAAAACCTGGTTTCTTTTTACAAATTTATTTCGTTCTCTACGTGGCATTTTCTGTATTTAGTGGATTGCAAAATTAGCAAAACTTATTGATTGAAGTAGGAATTGAAATGTATTTATAGAAAAACATTTTTATTTAAAAAAAGAGGTATTTTATTTAGAAATAATTTCTAAAACCAAGGCTTTGGTTAGTGGTTTTCCGTTGGCAATTTTTTTGATATTTTCAAAGGTAAAAACAAAATCGCATCCTTTTTTATAATCTGAACATCCATAAGCTGTTTTTCCTTTTAGAATGGTTCCTTTTTTACATTTTGGACAAGTTATTTTACTTTGAAGCGATTTGTCTGCATCAGGAGTGAGAGTTTTTTTTGGTTCAAACTTTACATTAAAATCATCATCAAAACGAAGTAAACCTTCTGCCTTAGTATCATTTACCGAAAACCCTTTTAAATTGGTAGTACAACCTTTGTCTATTAATCTAATAATCTGGTTTTCAGAAATTTTTTTATCGTAAAATTGAAACGGAATTTTTAAATCGCAATTGTTTTTATATTGAGAGCAACCATAAGCTGTAGAGCCTTTTAATAACTGCCCTTTTTTGCATTTTGGACAAGTTTTACCTACTACTTGTTTTTTTGTTTTTTTGTTTTTTCTACTTTGTGGAGATTTCTCTTGGGTATTTTGGCTGACACTATTAGAGGAAATTCGTTTTTTAGTCGTGTTAGAACGTACTTCATAAACCAGTTCGTCAACCATTTTTTTCATGTTATTGATAAACGTTCCTGCATTAAAATCTCCACGTTCAATTTCTTTAAGACGTTTTTCCCAACGCCCAGTTAATTCAGCAGATTTTAGTAATTCATTATCAATAATATTTATCAGATCGATTCCTGTTTGCGTAGGTAAAACCAGTTTTTTCTTACGTTCTATATATTTTCTTCTAAATAAAGTTTCAATAATACTTGCTCTTGTTGATGGTCTTCCGATTCCATTTTCTTTCATCAGCTCACGCATTTCATCATCATCTACTTGTTTACCAGCAGTTTCCATAGCTCTTAACAAACTTGCTTCTGTAAAGTTTCTTGGTGGCTTGGTTTCTTTTTCTAAAAAAGAAGGTTCATGAGAGCCTTTTTCACCTTTGGTAAAACTAGGTAAGGTAGTTTGTATATTTAGCTCTTTTTTCGCCTTGCTTTCTTCAGTTTCAAAAACGATTCTCCAGCCTTTAGTTAAAATTTCTTTACCTGTAGTTTTAAAAGGAACTTCTGCAGCTTTGCCTAAAACAGAAGTGTTAGAAACATCTGAATCTGGATAAAAAACAGCAATAAAACGTTTGGTAATAATATCGTAAACTTGTTGTTGATTGTATTGCAAATTCCCTTGAATTCCCGTAGGAATAATGGCATGGTGATCTGTTACTTTTTTATCATCAAAAACACGTTTAGACTTTTTTATTTTCTGTCCTAAAAGAGCTTGTGTAAGCTTACTATAATTGGTTAATTTCGATAAAATTCCATGTACTTTCGGATAGACATCATTAGGTAAAAAAGTGGTATCTACTCTCGGGTAGGTTACAACTTTCATTTCATATAACTTCTGGACTATTTTTAAGGTTTCATCTGCAGAAAAACCAAACTTATTGTTACAATATACTTGTAAACCTGTTAAATCGAATAGTTTAGGTGCGTATTCTTTTCCTTTTTTCTTTTTTACAGAAACAATTTCAAATTCAGATTGCGCAACTTTATCAGCTAAAACTTGTCCGTCTTCTTGTTTTAAAAAACGACCGTCTTCATAATTAAAAAGTGTGTTTCTATAAGTTGTTTGTAGCTCCCAATAAGGTTGTGGTTTAAAATTTTGAATTTCGAAATAACGATTTACCAACATAGCTAGGGTAGGAGTTTGCACTCTACCTACAGACAAAACTTGTTTGTAACCACCAAATTTAACAGTATATAAACGTGTTGCATTTAAGCCCAATAACCAATCTCCAATAGCTCTAGAATAGCCAGCGTAATATAAATTATCGTAATTTTCTGCAGGTTTTAAATTGTTAAATCCGTCTTTAATGGCTTCTTCTGTTAATGATGAAATCCATAAACGTTTTACTTTTCCTTTATAATTACATTGATTGATTACCCAACGTTGAATGAGTTCTCCTTCTGTTCCAGCATCCCCACAATTAATAATTACTTCTGCTTTTTCAAATAATCCTTTTACAATATCAAATTGTTTTCTAATTCCAGAATCGCCTGTAACTTTGGTATCAAAACGTTCTGGTAACATGGGTAAATTATTCAAATCCCAACTTTTCCAATGAGGTTTGTAATCTTTAGGCTCTAAAAGTGTACATAAATGCCCAAAGGTATAGGTTACAGCATAGCCATTACCTTCGTAAAAACCATCACGTTTTGTGTTGGCTCCTAGAATATTAGCAATCTCTCTTGCTACACTTGGTTTTTCGGCGATACAGACTTTCAATATTTTAGATAATTAAAGAGTCGAAAGTAATAAAATTAACGGTATTAATAAATAAAAAATGATTCCTAATTTTTTAGCAATAATTGCGTCTTCAAATTTCTTGATGTAACCGTACTTTATAAAACGTTCAAGTTCAGTGTCATTATAATCTTTAACATGAAGTAAATCTGACCCAAAACTAAAAGGTAGTAAAAGATATCTTAAAGATAAACTTTCCATTTTTCTTTTACATGTATTTTTTTTGATTCAATTTTACTTTACCAATGCTAATTGAATTCGTTTTCTAACTACATCTAACTCTAAAACTTTTACCACAATTTGTTGTTGTAAACTTACAATAGTATTTACATCTTTTACAAACGAATCTGATAAATTAGAAACGTGAATTAAGCCACTTTCTTTAATACCAATATCTACAAAACAGCCGAAATTGGTAATATTATTAACGATTCCTGGTAAGAGTTGTCCAATTCTTAAATCATCAATGGTTTTGATATTTTTGTCAAAAGAAAATACTTTGGCTTTTGCTCTTGGGTCTAAACCTGGTTTTTCTAACTCGCTAATAATGTCTTTTAAAGTTGGTAAACCAATAGTTTCTGAAGTATAATTATTTACATTTATTTGTTTAAGAATTTCTTTGTTCCCAATAATATCTTTCACATTCGTTTTTAAGTCTTTCGCAATTTTATCAACCAAAAAATAACTTTCAGGATGTACACCAGAATCATCTAAAGGATTCTTTGCATTTTTAACTCTTAAAAAACCTGCAGCTTGCTCAAAGGCTTTTCCTCCTATACGTGGTACTTTTTTAATCTCATTTCTAGAAGAAAAAGAACCGTTTTCATTTCTGTAATTTACGATATTAGTGGCTAATTTGGGTCCAATTCCAGAAACATAACTTAGTAAAGATTCGCTTGCAGTATTAATGTTTACCCCCACTATATTTACGCAACTTTCTACAACCGTATCTAGAGATTTTTTTAGTTTGGTTTGGTCTACATCATGCTGATATTGCCCAACTCCAATCGATTTTGCATCAATTTTAACCAGTTCTGCTAAAGGATCTTGTAAACGTCTACCAATAGAAACGGCACCACGAACTGTTACATCGTAATTTGGAAACTCATCTCTAGCAATTTTAGAGGCAGAATATATGGACGCTCCAGCTTCACTCACCACAAATACATCAATTGCATTTTTAAACTGAATTTTTTTAATCAATTGTTCTGTTTCTCTAGAGGCTGTTCCATTTCCAATAGCAATAGCTTCAATTTTATGCGCTTCTGCCAAAGAACTAATTTTTTTAATCGCATCTAAAGATTGGTTTTGAGGTGCATGTGGAAATACGGTTTCATTATGTTTTAATTCTCCTTGTTCATTTAAGCATACAATTTTACAGCCAGATCTAAAACCAGGATCTATTGCCAACACTCGTTTTTCTCCTAAAGGAGCTCCTAACAATAATTGTTGTAAGTTTTTCGCAAAAACGGCTATGGCACTTTGATCAGCTTTTTCTTTGGCAATTGATAAAGCTTCATTGGATAAAGAGGGAAATAACAAACGTTTAAAAGCATCTTGAATTGCCCATTGAATGTGAGTAGCACATTCGTTGTTTGTACGAATAATTCTACTTTCCATTTTTTGAAGCGTTCTTTCTGTATCAATTTCTATTTTTATACGAATAAACCCCTCTTTTTCGGCTCTTAAAATGGCTAATAATCTGTGCGACGGAATCCGGTTTAAAGATTCACTCCAATCAAAATAATCTTTAAATTTTTGTGCTTTTTCATTATCTATTTCCTTTTTTATTACTTTGGATGAAATAGTAGCGAAGCGTTCTAGTTGATAACGAATATTATTTCTAATATCTGTACGTTCGTTAATCCATTCTGCAATTATAAAACGTGCGCCTTCTAGAGCATCTTCAATTGTATCAACTTCGTTGGAAATGTATTTAGAGGCTGTATATTCTAAATCATTTACACGTTGACTCATAATCATTTTTGCTAACGGCTCTAAACCTTGCAAACGCGCAGATTCTGCTTTTGTTTTTCTCTTTTTCTTATAAGGTAAATAAATATCTTCTAAGGTAATACTGTCTTTTGTACTTTTTACTTTCTGAGTTAATTGAGCAGTTAACACCTTTTGCTCTTCTAAAGCTTTTAAAATGGCAATTTTTCTTTTTTCTAAGGCTTCAAAAGTTTCTTTAATTTTTACAATTTCTCCAATTTGAACTTCATCTAAATTTCCAGTCATTTCCTTTCTATATCTAGAAATAAAGGGAATAGTTGCATCTTCATTTAACAATGAAAGTGTATTGGAAACCGATTTTTCTGCTAAGTTGGTTTGTTGTATTACGTATTGGAGTAGTTGCATTTATTTCTAAATATTTATCAAATTTAAACTGTCTCCTTGAGCGTAGTCAAAAAGATTATAGTTTTTAAAAATTTTATTAGTTCTCGTCTGCACTGAAAAGACAAGAATTAGGTTTTTTAAGAAATTACTTTCTCAAAAGCCAAACGTTTGGCACCATAAGAAGTGTAAATAATGCCACAATATTGGTAACCCAATTTTTTAATTAAAGATTGCATTCCGATATTTTCTTCATGTGTATCAATCTTTAAACTTTTTATTTTTTTTTCTAATAAATGCAAGTGAAATTCATGAAACATAAAAGTAGCCAAACCATATTTTCTAAATTCTTTTTTAATGGCCATTCTATGAACTACGCCATATTCTTCACCTTCACTTACAATCCAATTACCATCTATAATTTTTTTGTATGTGGGCTCTTTTCTTGTGGTAAACATAGAAGTTGCCATAACCTGATTTTCATCATTTACAACCACATAACTTTCGCCTTTTTCAATATCATTTTCAACTTGGGCTGCATTTGGATAGCCATTTTGCCATTGATCTATCTTTTGTGATGCTAAATACACTTTTGCATCATCAATAATTGTTAGAATATTTGGAATATCTTCTGTTTTAGAAAGCCTAATTTTCATTATCATAAATTTAGACCCCACAGGCTTTTGTACTGAATTGATAACAGTATCTAAACCTGTGGGGTCTGTAAAAATAATTTATTTTTAGAAAAAGTTAAAGAGTAACTGCTTCTTTTTTAGTTTTTTTTAACTGAGCAAATTCGACAACTTCTTGATTGTGTAAAATATCTTGAATCGTTTGTCTTTTTCTAATCAAGTAGTCTTTTCCTTGATGAACCATAACTTCTGCGGGTAAATAACGCGAATTGTAATTAGAAGCCATAGAATAACAATAGGCACCAGCATTATGGAAACACAAGACATCCTCTTCTGAAATTTCTGCAATCCTTCTGTTAGAACCAAAGGTGTCTGTTTCGCAAATATACCCCACAACAGAGTAGTATCTATCTCTTCCTTTCGGGTTAGAAATATTGGTTATATGATGGTAAGAATTGTACATCATGGGTCTTACCAAATGATTAAATCCAGAATCTACATGCGCAAAAACGGTAGAAGTGGTTTGTTTTACAACATTTACTTTTGCTAAAAATACACCAGCTTCAGACACTAAAAATTTTCCAGGTTCAAACATTAATGTAATGTCTTTGCCATATTCTTTACAAAACTCGTTAAAACGTTCTGATAATTGTACGCCTAATTGCTCTATATCTGTAGAAATATCTCCTTCTTTATAAGGCACTTTAAAACCGCTTCCAAAATCGATAAAATCGATATTTTTAAATTGTTTAGCCACATCAAATAAAATTTCTGATGCACGTAAAAAAGTATCAATATCTAAAATATCAGATCCTGTGTGCATATGAATTCCGTTAATATTCATACCTGTATTTTCTACCACACGTTTAATATGTGGAACTTGATGAATAGAAATCCCAAATTTAGAATCGATATGACCCACAGAAATTTTAGAATTTCCACCAGCCATAATGTGTGGATTGATACGCACACAAACAGGAATTTCTGGGTGTTTTTGACCAAATAATTCTAAGATAGATAAATTATCAATATTAATTTGAACGCCTAATTTTGCAACTTCTTCAATTTCTTGTAAAGAAACTCCATTGGGTGTATAAATAATATTTTTTGGATCTATACCTGTAGTTAAACCCAATTGCACCTCTTGATGAGAAACTGTATCTAAACCAGCACCTAAATTTTTAAAGAATTTTAAAATATTTATGTTTGATAATGCTTTAACGGCATAATTTAATTTTAAATTTTTAACATCACTAAAAGCGTTTGTTAACCTATTATATTGCGATTCAATTTTATCTGTATCGTAAACATATAAGGGACTTCCGTATTTATTTGCTAATTCTAAAAGTTGCGAGTTTTCCACGATATTTTGTTGTTTATTTTTGTCAAAAGTAGTTAAAATGTTTAGTTCTAAATCATTTGTTTAAAAATATAACATATTGTTTTTTATTGTGAATTTTGTAAAAGTAATAGACTATATATTTTAGGTAATATGTAAAATAACAAACGGTTTTTTTTTCGTTGAAATCCTGTTGATAACTAATTGTTTTTGTTATTTTATTTTTTGTTGTGAAACCCTATTTTTACAAGTACTTCAAACCTAAAAGTTGTAAACGTTTTTTATGAGTCAGGAAACAAAATATACAGAAGATAATATTAGATCTTTAGATTGGAAAGAGCATATTAGAATGCGTCCAGGAATGTACATTGGTAAGTTAGGAGATGGTTCTTCTGCAGACGATGGTATTTATATTTTGGTAAAAGAGGTTTTAGATAACTCTATTGACGAGTATGTGATGGGGGCAGGTAAAACCATAGAAATTTCTATACAAGGTAGCAAAGTTACAGTTCGCGATTATGGTCGTGGTATTCCGCTAGGAAAAGTAGTAGACGTAGTTTCTAAAATGAATACTGGTGGTAAATACGACTCTAAAGCCTTTAAAAAATCTGTAGGTTTAAATGGGGTGGGTACCAAAGCTGTAAATGCACTTTCGTCTTATTTTAGGGTAGAGTCTACACGTGAAGGTAAATCTGCTTCTGCAGAATTTAGCCAAGGTAATTTAGGAGAGCAAGAGTTTTTAGAAGAAACCTCTCGAAGAAAAGGTACCAAAGTTCAGTTTATCCCAGATGAAACCATTTTTAAAAACTACAAATTTAGAAAAGAATATGTTTCTAAAATGTTGAAGAATTATGTGTATTTAAATCCTGGTTTAACCATTATTTTTAATGGAGAAAAATACTTTTCTGAAAACGGATTAAAAGATTTATTAGAAGATAATAACAACAAAGATGATATGTTGTATCCAATAATTCACTTAAAAGGAGATGATATTGAAGTTGCAATTACTCACAGTAAAACACAGTATTCAGAAGAATATCACTCTTTTGTAAACGGACAACATACTACACAAGGGGGTACACACCAATCTGCATTTAGAGAGGCTATTGTTAAAACGATTCGCGATTTTTTTGGTAAAAACTTCGAAGCCTCAGATGTGCGTAAATCAATCATTTCTGCCATAGCAATAAAGGTAATGGAACCTGTTTTTGAAAGTCAAACTAAAACCAAATTAGGTTCTACAGAAATGGGTGGAGATTTACCAACAGTTAGAACGTATATCAATGATTTTGTTAAAACACACTTAGACAACTACTTACATAAAAACACAGAGGTTGCAGACAAATTACAAAAGAAAATTTTACAAGCAGAAAAAGAGCGTAAAGAACTTTCTGGAATTCGAAAATTAGCAAGAGATAGAGCTAAAAAAGCCAGCTTACACAACAAAAAACTACGAGATTGTAGAATCCATTTAGGGGATACCAAAAAAGAAGCACATTTAGAAACTACTTTGTTTATTACAGAAGGTGATTCTGCTTCTGGGTCAATTACAAAATCAAGAAATGTAAACACACAAGCTGTGTTTAGTTTAAAGGGAAAGCCTTTAAATTCTTATGGATTGAGTAAAAAAATAGTGTACGAAAATGAGGAATTTAATTTATTGCAGGCTGCATTAAATATAGAAGATGGTTTAGAAGATTTGCGTTACAACAACATTGTAATTGCAACAGATGCAGATGTTGATGGTATGCATATTCGGTTATTATTAATTACATTTTTCTTACAGTTTTTTCCAGAATTGATTAAAGAAGGGCATTTATATATTTTAGAAACACCTTTATTTAGAGTGCGTAACAAAAAGCATACGTTTTATTGTTATTCGGATGATGAAAAAAGAGAAGCTATAGAAAAGTTAAGAGGCAAGCCAGAAATTACTCGATTTAAAGGTTTGGGTGAAATTTCTCCAAACGAATTTGTCCATTTTATTGGTGATGATATTCGTTTAGACCCAGTAATGTTAGATAAAGAAATGTCTATAGAGCAAATGTTAGAGTTTTATATGGGTAAAAACACTCCTGATAGACAAAAATTTATCATTAATAATTTAAAAGTTGAATTAGATTATGTAGAAGATTAGATTCAGACCTCACAGGTTTTTAAAACCTGTAAGTTCTTTAGGATAAAATTAGAGTTCGCAATTTGCAACCTCAAGTTTACTAAAAATGAAAGAAGAAGAAAAATTAATAATTCCAAATGAAATAATATCTAATAAAATCTATTTGATTCGTAATCAAAAAGTAATGTTAGATAGAGATTTGGCAGAATTATATCAAGTAGAAACTAAAGTTTTAAAACAAGCAGTAAAAAGAAATATAAATCGTTTTCCAGATGATTTTATGTTTGAGTTGACAAAAATTGAATTTGAAAATTGGAGGTCACAATTTGTGACCTCCAATTCTGATAAAATGGGTTTACGTTATGCACCAATGGCATTTACAGAACAAGGAGTGGCAATGTTGTCAAGTGTGCTGAGAAGTGATAGAGCAATTGCTGTAAATATTAAAATTATTAGAATATTTACAAAAATGAGAGATTTGTTGAGTGATAATTTAAGTTTACGATTAGAAATTGAAGACATAAAAAAGAAACTAACGAATCACGATAAAAATATAGAATTGGTATTTTCTTATTTAGATGAATTAATTGAGAAAAAGGAAAGTCCGCCAAAGAGAAATCAAATAGGTTATATCAAAAATAAAGTTAATAAGTAAACTTGCGTTAGGGATTGAAGTGGAAATCCTTTTTATTGTCAGTTCGAGTTTTTTTGTGAAGTATGAAAAAAAAAGTATCGAGAACAAAATAAAAAGATTGTAACGTAAAGCCCGACCTTTAGGAAACGCCAAAATAAAAAAAACACAATTAAACGATTTAACGTTTTTTATGAGTGAAGAAATAAACGAAAACGAACACGAAGAAGAATTAACAAATCAAGGAGAAAATTCTCAAGAGGAAACTATTACTAAAGTTACAGGAATGTACAAAGAGTGGTTTTTAGACTACGCTTCGTATGTAATTTTAGAAAGAGCAGTTCCGTCTTTAGAAGATGGTTTAAAGCCTGTACAGCGAAGAATTATGCATTCTATGAAAGATTTGGATGATGGACGTTACAACAAAGTAGCTAATATTGTTGGGCATACCATGCAGTATCATCCTCATGGAGATGCTTCTATTGCAGATGCAATGGTGCAAATGGGGCAGAAAGAATTGCTAATAGACATGCAAGGAAACTGGGGTAATATCTTAACAGGAGATAGAGCTGCAGCATCAAGATATATAGAAGCGCGTTTGTCTAAATTTGCTTTAGATGTGGTGTTTAATCCAAAAACCACAGAGTGGAAATTGTCTTACGATGGTCGTAGAAAAGAACCTATAGATTTACCCGTAAAATTCCCATTATTACTAGCACAAGGTGCAGAAGGAATCGCAGTAGGTTTATCAACTAAAATATTACCACACAATTTTGTAGAATTAATAGATGCATCTATAAAATATTTAAAAGGCAGAAGTTTTAAAATTGTACCTGATTTTTTAACAGGTGGAATTGCAGATTTTACCAATTATAATGATGGAAAACGTGGAGGAAAAGTACGTATTCGTGCAAAAATTTCTCAGCTAGATAAAAAAACGTTGGTTATTAATGAAATTCCGTTTTCTACCACAACACAATCTTTAATAGACAGTATTTTAAAAGCCAATGATAAAGGTAAAATTAAAATAAAAAAGATTGAAGACAATACTGCAGCAGAGGTAGAAATTTTGGTGCATTTACCACCCAATGTTTCGCCAGATAAAAGTATAGATGCATTATATGCATTTACAAATTGTGAAACTTCTATTTCGCCTTTATGTTGTACTATTGAAGATAATAAACCTGTTTTTTTAGGAGTTTCTGAGCTTTTAAAACACTCAACAGACTTAACAGTTGAGTTGTTAAAACGTGAACTAGAAATTCAGTTAAATGAATTGGAAGAGCAATGGCATTTCTCTTCTTTAGAACGTATTTTTATAGAAAATAGAATTTATAGAGATATTGAAGAAGAAGAAACTTGGGAAGGTGTAATTGCTGCCATTGACAAAGGTTTACAACCACATATAAAGCATTTAAAACGTCCTATTACAGAAGAAGATATTGTACGTTTAACAGAAATTAGAATTAAAAAAATATCAAAATTTGATATTGACAAAGCCAAGCAATTTATAGAAAGTTTAGAAGACAAAATTGCAGCAGTTAAAAATAATTTAGCCAATTTAATTGAGTTTGCTATTGATTACTTTAAAAACTTAAAAGAAAAATATGGCAAAGGCAAAGAACGCAAAACAGAAATTAGAATTTTTGATGATATTGTAGCTTCAAAAGTAGCCATGAACAATGCAAAACTCTATGTAAATAGAGCAGAAGGGTTTATTGGTACTTCTTTAAAAAGAGACGAATTTATTACAGATTGTTCAGATATTGATGACATTATTATTTTTAGAAAAGATGGTCAAATGATGGTGACAAAAGTAGACTCTAAAACCTTTGTTGGTAAAGATATTATACATGTGGCTGTCTTTAAAAAGAAAGACAAACGTACTGTTTATAATATGATGTACAGAGATGGTTTAAAAGGACCTTCTTACATGAAACGTTTTAATGTAACATCTGTAACTAGAGACAAAGAATACGATTTAACCAATGGTAAAAAAGGCTCTGTTGTACATTATTTTACAGCAAATCCAAATGGTGAAGCAGAAGTTGTAACTATTAATTTACGTTCTGTTGGTAGTGTTAAAAAATTAAAATGGGATGTCGATTTTGCTGATTTAACAGTAAAAGGACGTGGAGTTCGAGGAAATACAATTACCAAATATGCCATTAAAAAAGTAGAATTTAAAGAAGCTGGAGTATCCACTTTAAAACCACGTAAAATTTGGTTTGATGACGCTGTACAGCGTTTAAATGTGGATCATAGAGGCGAATTGTTGGGTGAGTTTAGAGCAGATGATAAATTATTAATTATCACACAAAGTGGAAAGGCAAAAGCAGTAAAACCAGATTTGGCAATGCATTTTGAAGATGATATGATTGTATTAGAAAAATGGAAACCTCAAAAACCGATTTCTGCTATTTATTATGATGGTGAAAAAGAACGTTATTATGTAAAACGTTTTTTAATAGAAAACCCAGAAAAAGAAGAAGAGTTTATTTCTGATCATCCAAAATCTCAGTTAGAAATTGTAGCAACCGATTATAGACCTGTTGCAGAAATACAATTTTCTAAACGTAGTTTAGATAATGAAGAAGTTAATTTTGAGGAGTTTATAACTGTAAAAGGTATTAAAGCTTTAGGAAACCAGTTAACTACAGATAAAATTAAAAATGTAAACCTTCTAGAACCTTTAGCTTACAAAGAAGAAAATGAGGTTGATTATAAAGAAACAGAAGTGATTGATGAAGAGGTTGCAGAGAATAAACTTCCCATAGAAATTGAAGAGGTTGCCACTAAAAAAGCTATTTTAGAAGAACTATCTGCAGAAGAAAAAGCACGTATTGCCTTGCAAAAATCAATTACCAAAAAGAAAGCAGCAGAAAAAAAGAGAGATGATGAAAATCAACAGAAGTTATTTTAAGATAAAATAAGAGATGTTTACAATTAATTCATCTTTTCAAAGAAAGTTAATTTGTAATTTGGTAACAAATCAGGATTTGTAATTTTAATAATATCTTTTAAAACAAAATCGGGTCTTGTAGGTGCTAATTCATAATAAATAACACCCCCTGTAATTCCTTTTTTGGTGGTCGGTGTATAAATTTTATCATTTTTAAAAGCATTAAATTTAGCGTACAAAGAATTATTATTTACCAGTTGTTTTTGGGTAGAAAAATAACCTGGAGCTATCCAAAAATCAGCATTTTGTGCCTTGTCAAAAACGCTTTCAAAACTTAGTGATAAACTTCCTTTTCCTTCTGTTTTTTTCCATAAATAATCAACATTTGCATCTTTTAAAAAGGTAGCCACAAAACTGTTTCCAGCAGGTAAATTCCAAATATCTTTACTCATAATGGCACCCGATAAAATGGTTGGTTTTTTAGTTGCTTTTAGAGCAATTTTTTTAGCTTCTAAATAATTAGTTTCAATTACGTTAAAAATACTATCAGCTTGTTGCTCCTTATCAAACAAAACTCCAAAAAATTTAATCCATTCAGCTCTACCTAAAGGTGTTTCTTCCAACCAATCTCCATTATAAATAACTTTAATGCCTGCTTTTTTTAAGGTTGATAAACTTTTATCTGCAGAAGCAACACTATAGCCAACCACTAACTCTGGCTGTAAATGCAATAATATCTCTGTATTTAAAGAAGATTCTTTGCCAATTTCTACAATGTTACCTTTATCTATTAAAGCTCTTGTTTTTTCGGATGAAATATATGTAGCATTTGGAAAACCAATAATAGCATTTTCTTCATCTAATAATTCAATCATTGGAATATGTGTTGTGGAAGTCGTCACAAAGTGTTTTACAGGAACTTCAATAGTTTTGTTATTTTTATTAGCAATAGTATTCTTTCTTCTTTGAATGATACTATACTCAAAAACTTCTTTAGAATTTTGATATGCAGCTTTAATTATTAATTTTTTTACGCCATTTTCTTCAATAATATCAAAACCTTCTGCATACTTAATACTACTTTTTTGCCTGGAATTTGTATCTTTTTTTATCACTTCTTTTTTACAAGAAAAGAATATGAAAAGCAACATTAAAAAGAAACTTATGTTGTTTTTTTTCATTTAGAATATGTTTGGTTTTCTTGTTTTTGAACTCTTATAAAAATCATTCTTCTGTTTAATTTTTGTAAGTTCGGTAAAATGTGGTTCTCTTTTTCTCATTTTTTTCCTGTGCCTTTGCTAACAACTATGTTTTTTAAAACATTTTTTGATGCTTACTTGCAAATTCTTTTATGCTTCTAAAGAAAAATGCTTGTGATTTGATGCAAATAACTTTTTTTAAAAAAGAGCTTTAGCCATTTCAAAAGTCTCAACAGTATCAATATTTACAGCCATATTTGGTGTTTCTTTACCAACAAGGTCACTATGTAAAAAAGTAAATTCTCTTTCTATATTTACTTGCGAACGCGATTTTAATGTAGAGCGTTTTGGACGAATCATTATATTTTTAAAACCTAGTTTTAGGTCGTTTTCTATCCTCATAATTGTATAAAAATATTAGAGTTTAAAGATATAAATTTTAAGAAAGATTATGTTAGATTATTTATAAGAATACATATATATTTGTTACGATTTTTGGTTTTAATGTAGTAATCTACTGCATTAAATTAAAAGGGAATCTGGTTAAAATCCAGAACTGTACCCGCAACTGTAAGTTAAAACTGAATGTTGTTTGTTAAAAACAAATAGATTTCAGTACCTCTTTAGAGGATGTTGTTAACACTATTGCCACTGTTTAAAATGATTGAGTTCAGAAAAATGGGAAGGCTAGCAACATAAAAACAAGTCAGGAGACCTGCCAATAGTCAACAGTAAAAAAACTTTCGGGATAAAAGTTTATGTACTATAATATATTTCTGTGCACGAAATTTACCTGATTTAATGTAAATCAAATTTATTAAAAAAATGAAAAAACAATTACTAATTGTTAGTGTATTGGTATGTAATCTTGTCAATACAAATCTTTTTGCACAAAAAAAACTGCAAAAAGAACGTGTAGAAACTCTAAAAGAAATTGTAGTTACAGCAACTAAGTTTACTTTAAAAAAAGAAAATACAGGTAAAGTAATTCATAAAATTACACAAAAAGAACTACAGCAAAATGCAGGTAAATCTGTTATAGAAATTCTTAACACCATTGCTGGCATAGATGTTAGAGGTGTAAATACCAACCCAACAGAACCTAGAAGCATCAATATTAGAGGTGGTAGAAGCAGGCAGGTTTTGGTATTAATTGATGGTGTTCCAGTAACAGATCAATCTGCTATTAATCAAGAATTTGATTTGCGTTTATTAGCCGTAAACCAAATAGAAAGTATAGAGATTTTAAAAGGAGCCTCGTCAACTTTATATGGTTCTGGAGCCGCAACTGCTGTAATTAATATCGTCTTAAAAAAAGCTTCTAAAAACAATATATCTGGTTCTTTTGAAACTAGTTTAGGAACCAATAATACGGCAAATACATCAAAAAGTACTTTATCAGATAGAAATCAAAATATTAACATAAATGGTAGTGTTGGTAAATTTAATTTTTTAGCATCTTTTAGTTTAACAGGTGTAAATGGCATGTCATCTGCTGTAAGTAAAACCAATGCTATTTTTGAAGACGATGCCTTTTATTCTAAAAACACACTTCTTAAGTTAGGGTATCACATTCATAAAAATTTAAAAATAGAAACTTTTTTAAATTTTGATGATTTTAAATACGATTTTGATGCAAGTTTTTTTTTAGATAACCCTGTAAATAATGGCGATAACCAACAGTTTAGGTTTGGTGTAAAACCTACGTTTACATACAAAAATGGTCAATTGTATTTGTTAGCTTCTGTAAATACTGTAGATAGAAACTTCGATCAGTTTAATGCTTTTGCAGGTACTTTAGATTTTTATAATTTTAAAGGTAGAAGTGTACATTTAGATTTGGTAAATAAATACGAATTCTCTAAAAGTTTACAACTTATTGCAGGTATTAATTACCAAGAACATAGCAATAATACAACAACACCATTTGCAATAATAAATAAGAAAGTAGCTAATTTTAATACGCTAGACCCTTACGCAAGTGTCGTCTTTATTACCGATTTTGGAGCTAGTTTTAATGCAGGTTTACGTTACAATATGCATCATGTTTATGGGAATCAATTAGTGTATGATGGTAATATAGCGTACACTGTTTTAAAAAGTGAAAACACCAATATAAAATTATTAACCTCTTACAGTACAGCATTTATAGCACCTAGTTTGTATCAATTGTTCGATGGTTTTGCAGGTAATATTGATTTAAAACCAGAAACTAATGAAACTTTTGAAGCTGGTTTTGATATGAATTATCAAGATTGGCTGCAGTTAAATGCTGTTTATTTTAAAAGAGAAGAAAATGATGCCATAATTTTTGATACTACTACTTTTAAATATGCAAATGGATCTACAAATGCGAATGGACTAGAAGTTAGCACTAAAGTTGTACCAACAGCTTTCTTATCTGTAAACGCCTCTTATACTTTTATTAATAAAGATGAATTTGAAGATTTTGATGATTATATACCTGCTAATAAATTAGTGGTAGGGTTAGATGTAACTCCTTTTAAAAACGCATTTTTAAATTTTAGTTACAGAAATGTCGGTAAAAGAACTTTTTTTGATAGATATGGCTCTTTTGGAAATGCAGATGAAGATGTAATTTTAAAAAAGTATCAAGTTTTAGATGTTATGGCAAATTATAAAATATTGCATGGTACAGTTACTTTTTTTACCGCTTTTACAAATTTATTAAATGAAGATTATAATGATGTTTTAGGCTATTCTACAAGAGGTAGAAATTACAAAGTGGGCATTAGGCTGCAATTTTAATTCAGCAGAAAATACACTTAAAAAGAAAAATAATATCCCGTTTTATTAGAATTCTCATAAATAGAAAAGCCTTCTCTTAAAGAAAGAAGGCTTTTTAGTTATAATAATTTTCTCACTTCTTTTTTTATAAACACTATAGCAGTTTCTGTTGGTGGTGAAGATTTAGAATAGTCAATCAACACGTTTTCTCTTAAATCCTTAGCAGAGGATGCATTTTCTGCAACCTTTTTTAATTTATTTATAACCGCATTTTTTGCTGCATAAATGGCTGTCCAAGTTTCATCAGAAATGTAAATTTGCTGTACTAAATTGTGTTCAAATTCTTGATTGATGTTTGCAATTAGCAATTCTAAATAATCTTTTGTATTGGTAGAAATTGGCTGAATTCGCATGAGCATTTTTACAGGGTTTATACGCTCACAAAACAACATTAAACGCTCATAAGCTTGTAGTTTTATAGGTAAAGATTCTTTTTTTTGTTGTGCGAACAAAGCTAATTTTTTTTCTTTTACAGTATTATTTAAAAAACCGTTAAACATATAATAAGCTACAAAACCCGTTATTGCAGCTGGTAAAATATAAGCGAAACTTTCTAAAATTTTATCTTCCATAATTTATATTAATGTTGCTAAATATCGGTATAAGACTCCTATTAAAATGGCAAAACCAAAACTTAATAAAGTACCAATTAAAATGTATTCTGTTAGTTTTCTATCTTTAGAAGAGCTTAAATCTCCAAATCTAAAAACCGATTTTGCTGCTAGTAAAAAACCAATGGCTTCCCAATGATTGGTAATTACAAAAACAAACACAAATAAACGTTCTAAAATACCAATATAACGTCCTGATTTTGCTAAAGAATCGTCGTTTTCTTTCTTGCTTTCAGGATTCCATTGTGTAATAATTATTTTTATTATGATAGATGATACACTAACCAATAAAACAATAGAAATTAATAGTAGTAGTGTTTTTTCATTGATGATTTTATCTAAAGAAATTATAAACGGATGATAATAATTTGTAATAATTACTAAAACTAAAATATGAGCAATTTGGTCTATAAAAAATAAAGTACGATTTATTTTGTTCTTCTGAAGGTAGAGTTTTAAAAGGTCAATCAAATAATGAGAACCAACAATTACAAATACGCCTAACCAGTATTTTTGAATATCAAAACCGATAAAAATAAATAACAACAAGAAATGTATACCAATACGTACGTATAGCTCTACAGATTTTATCTTCTTCTTTTCTTTCTCTTTTACCCATTTATAGGGTTGAAATGTAAAATCTCCTAAAAAATGTGCTAGTAAAATTTTTAAAAAGAATACCATCCATTTATTTTTTTATGTGTTACCATATTATGATATATTTTTTCTAATCTTAGAATTTCATCAAGCCCAGCCCTTTTTCTTCTTTCACTTGCGCTACTTTCTGAAATATTTAACTCTTTAGCTATTGTTTTTTGGAGAGTTTCTTTTTTGTTTAAGTATTTTACAGCAAATTCCGCAGAGTTTGTTGTCCAATTATCCATAGTTAATAACGCTAAAGCAAGTGTACTATTCATTATTTCATTAAATTGTTCATCATCAGTTAAAATAGCTAAATTTTGTTTTTTTATTATAGAGTCAAATGCTTTTCCGCTTAAAATAAAAGCTTCTCCATTTCCTTCAGTTATATTTTTATAGTTATTGTTTTTTTTACCAATACCAATAGCGATTCGAACATCTAAATTTTTTATTTGTTTTAAAATAGCTTTTAATTTTATTGCAAAAAACAATCCATTTTCTGCTTCTTCTATCTCAATTTGAAAACTATCTCCCCTAAATATTTCCCAAGTTTTCGGAGTTTTTCCAATACTATTAAAGGCAGATTTTAGCATAGGTAACCACTTATCTGAATCAACTTTTCTTGAGTTGATAATATCTCCTGTAAGAATACTTGTCATTTATTTTTTTTTGTAAATATAACTTTTTGCTCATAAATATTCAAATAATTCGGGTTTTAAAACGAATACTTGTAAATTCGGGTTTTAAGACGAACTTGGTAAAGTTCGGATATTAAGTCGAATTTACTGATGATAATTTGTGAATAAAAACTAAAAATCTTCTTTAAAAAAACGATAAGTTTGGTTAATTTCACACTTTAAAATACTTCATAAAAAATATTTCTTTGAGTAATTATTTAGATTCTTTAAACGAAGCACAAAAAATGGCAGTCTTGCAAAAAGACGGCCCCATGATAATTATTGCGGGTGCAGGTTCTGGTAAAACAAGGGTTTTAACTTATAGAATAGCCCATTTAATGCAACAAGGAGTAGATTCGTTTAACATTTTATCGCTTACGTTTACCAACAAAGCTGCAAGAGAAATGAAAGAAAGAATTGCAGGTGTTGTTGGGGTTAGTGAGGCCAAAAACCTTTGGATGGGAACATTTCACTCGGTTTTTGCACGTATTTTACGTTCAGAAGCAGATAAATTAGGTTTTCCCTCTAATTTTACAATTTACGATACGCAAGACTCTGTTCGTTTGATTTCTTCTATTATCAAAGAAATGGGGTTGGACAAAGAACGTTACAAAGCCAAACAAATTTTAGGGCGAATTTCATCCTTTAAAAACAGCTTAATTACGGTTAGAGCGTATTTTAATAATTCTGATTTGCAAGAAGCAGATATGCATGCAAGCAGGCCAAAAGTAGGCGATATTTACAAAGAATATGTAGATAGGTGTTTTAAGGCAGGTGCAATGGATTTTGATGATTTGTTATTAAGAACCAACGAATTGTTGGCTCGTTTTCCAGACGTTTTAGCAAAATATCAAGATAGATTTCGATATATTATGGTAGATGAGTATCAAGATACAAACCATTCACAATATATCATTGTAAGAGCTTTAGCAGACCGTTTTCAAAATATTTGTGTGGTAGGTGATGATTCTCAGAGTATTTATAGTTTTAGAGGAGCAAATATCCAAAATATCTTAAATTTTCAGAAAGATTATCCAGATGTAAAAACCTTTAAATTAGAACAAAATTATAGATCAACCAGTAATATTGTAAACGCTGCAAACTCAGTTATAGCAAAAAATAAAACAAAGTTAGATAAAGAAGTTTGGACGTCTAATGATGCTGGAGATTCTATAAATGTAATGCGTACTATTTCAGATGGAGAAGAAGGGCGTTTTGTAGCACAGTCTATTTGGGAAAACATGATGAACCATCAGTTAACACCAGAAAACTTTTGTGTATTGTACAGAACCAATTCACAATCTAGAGCCATAGAAGATGCTTTAAGGAAAAAAAATATCGACTATAAAATTTACGGAGGAATTTCATTTTATCAGCGTAAAGAAATCAAAGATATTTTATCTTATTTACGCATTTTGATCAACCCAAATGACGAAGAAGCCTTAAAAAGAATTATCAATTATCCTGCACGTGGTATTGGTGTAACAACCATAGATAAGCTAACCATTGCAGCAAACCATTATAAAAAATCAATTTTCGATATTATAAAATATATCGATAAAATAGATTTAAAAATAAATTCTGGTACCAAAAATAAGTTACAGAATTTTATGAATATGATTTTACGCTTGCAAATAGAAGCTAAAACCAAAAATGCTTTTGAAATTGCAGAAATTGTAGTAAAACAAACCCAATTAATAAAAGACTTAGAAAAAGATGGTACACCAGAAACTGTAAGTAAAGTAGAAAATGTACAAGAGCTTTTAAACGGAATTAAAGATTTTATTACAGATAAAATAGAGCAAGGCGAAGATGCTTCTTTAACATCTTTTTTAGAAGATGTGGCTTTAGCAACAGATTTTGATGCAAAAAAAGATAATGAGAAACCAAGCGTTTCTTTAATGACTATTCATCAATCTAAAGGATTAGAATATTTGTACGTTTACATTGTTGGTTTAGAAGAAAATTTGTTTCCCTCTGCCATGAGTATGAACACCAGAAGCGAGCTAGAAGAAGAGCGTAGGTTGTTTTACGTGGCCTTAACTAGAGCAGAAAAAGCAGCTTATTTAACCTATGCACAAACACGTTACAGATGGGGTAAATTGGTAGATGCAGAACCTAGTAGATTTTTAGAAGAAATAGACGATCAATTTCTATATTACATCACCCCAAAAGTGCCAGAACCTTCTATAAATAGGTTTGTAGACAAAAGTATTTTTGATGATGCTCCAAAAGGAATCCGTTTTCAAAAGCCAATTCAGCGAAAAAAAATGGAGCGAGATATGGCTAAAAAGAAAGAAGTCATTATTCCTAAAAATTTAAAAAAGGTATCAGAAACAAAATCAAAATCTAATTTGTTCGACAATAAGATTGCTGTGGGTAATATAATAGAACACGAACGTTTTGGTAGAGGTGAGGTACTTTCTTTAGAGGGAAAAGGACCTGATAAAAAAGCGCTGATTAAATTTAGTACAGCAGGAAAAAAGAATTTATTACTACGATTTGTAAAATTGAAAATTATTGGTTAAAAATCGTTAGTAAAACTAAAATAAATTGCTATTTTGCAACTTATAAAACTATCATATACAAACAAGTCTAATCTTGCACAGTAAAGACCTTATTTATTAAATTTTAATAAATAAAACATACTTCAAAAAATAAATAAATGACATACGACTTAGAATATAATTCAGAAAGACCATTAATGATCATTCCAGAATATGGAAGACACATCCAAAAAATGGTAGACCATTGTGTAGCTTTGGCAGATGCAGAAGAGCGTAATAAAATGGCAAAAGCCATTGTAGATGTAATGGGTAATTTACAACCACACTTGCGTGATGTGCCAGATTTTAAGCACAAACTTTGGGATCAATTATACATTATGTCAGATTTTAAATTAGATGCCAAGTCACCTTATCCAATTCCTTCAAGAGAAGAATTACAAGAAAAGCCAGAGCGATTGCCTTATCCAAAATACGCTTCTAAATATCGTTATTATGGGAACAATATTCAAACAATGATAGATGTTGCTCTAAGTTGGGAAGATGATGATAAAAAAGAAGCATTGGTGTATACCATAGCAAATCACATGAAAAAATGTTATTTAAATTGGAACAAAGACACAGTAGATGATGCTGTAATTTTTAATCATTTATATGATTTATCTGATGGTAAATTAGATTTAAGAAACTCTGAAGAAGAATTATCTGACAGTAAAAACTTGTTAAGAAAAAGAAATACTCAAGGACAGAATAATTCTAAAAATCATAAAAAACAACACAATAACAAAAACAGAAAAAGATACTAGTCTATGGCGTCATTTAAAATAGAAGGTGGGCATAAATTAAAGGGAACAATAACACCGCAAGGAGCAAAAAATGAAGTTTTACAAATCCTTTGTGCAGTTTTATTAACACCAGAAAAAGTTATTGTAAACAATGTACCAGATATTATAGATGTAAATAAACTAATCTTTATTCTGGGTGAATTAGGAGTTAAAGTAGAAAAACTATCAATAAACTCTTATTCTTTTCAGGCAGATAACATTAATTTAAAGTATTTAGAATCAGCAGATTTTAAAAGAGATGGTAGCTCTTTAAGAGGTTCTATTATGATTGTTGGCCCACTTTTAGCACGTTTTGGTAAAGGATACATACCAAGACCAGGAGGAGACAAGATTGGTCGTAGACGTTTAGATACACATTTTGAAGGTTTTATCAAATTAGGTGCCAAGTTTAGATACAATAAAGAAGAATCTTTTTATGGAGTAGAAGCAGACCAATTACAAGGTGTAGATATGTTGTTAGATGAAGCTTCTGTAACAGGAACCGCCAATATTTTAATGGCAGCAGTTTTGGCAGAAGGCACTACCAAAATTTACAATGCAGCATGCGAGCCTTACATTCAACAATTATGTAAAATGTTGAATGCAATGGGTGCAAAAATTAGTGGTGTTGGTTCAAATTTATTAATTATAGAAGGTGTAGATGCTTTAGGTGGTTGTGTGCATTCAGTTTTACCAGATATGATAGAAATTGGTTCTTGGATTGGTGTTGCAGTTATGACACAATCAGAACTTACTATAAAAAACGTTTCGTGGGAAAACCTTGGACAAATACCCAACGTATTTAGAAAATTAGGCATCACTTTAGAAAAAAAAGGAGACGATATTTACATACCAGAACAAGAATCTTATGAAATACAAAATTACATAGATGGTTCCGTTTTAACAGTAGCAGATGCACCTTGGCCAGGTTTTACACCAGATTTGTTAAGTATTGTTTTAGTAATAGCAACACAAGCAAAAGGTACTGTTTTAATACATCAAAAAATGTTCGAAAGTCGTTTGTTTTTCGTTGATAAATTAATAGACATGGGCGCAAAAGTTATTTTGTGCGATCCACATAGAGCCACTGTAATTGGGCACAATTTTCAATCGCAATTAAAAGCAACTAAAATGACCTCTCCAGATATTAGAGCAGGTATTTCTTTATTAATTGCAGCGCTTTCAGCAAAAGGAACCTCCATTATTAATAATATAGAGCAAATAGATAGAGGTTACGAAAATATAGAAGCTCGCTTAAAATCTATTGGTGCAAAAATAGAACGTATTGAAGATTAGTAATAAATATCTAAAAAAAAATATATGAAAAAGTAAAATATTTTATAAACCAAAATATTTTAAAAATGATAAGAAATTTATGGAATGAAGAATGGAAAAACATTCAATTCGATGAAAAAATTTCTGAAAAAGAAAAATTTAAAATTTCCAACTACGGAAGAATAATTAATTGTAAAGATGAAAATAAAGAGTTTTTAAAAAATGAAAACTATACAAATGGTTATGCAACTATTTCTTTAAAACAAAAAGTAAATGGAAAAAATACAGCAAGATATATACATAAATTAGTAGCACAACATTTTTTAAAAAAAGAAAATGAAGCGCAAGTTTTTGTGATTCACTTAAACTATGATAAAAAAGATAATACTTTAGAAAATTTAAAATGGGCTACAAAAAGAGAAAAAGAATTACATCAATTTAAAAATCCAAAGTTTATAGAATCTCGTAAAAGTATAACTTATGGGAAACTATCTGTTGGTAAAGTAAAAATTATTAAGCGCCAACTTCAAAATAAAAATAATAGAATTACAATGATTGCTAAACGGTTTGGTGTTTCAGATACACAAATACATCGTATAAAATCAGGCGAAAATTGGGCGGAAGTTCAAATATAAAAATATAAAATAGTGTCAGTTTGACACTATTTTTTTGTTGGCAACATTTTTGCCAATTATTGGTAGATAATTTAATGATTACAAAGAAATGAGTAAGAAAGAAAAGATACAAGAAGAAGAAATAAAAAATGAGCAAGAAACTTTGCAAGTTGAACAAAATCAAGAGGTTGAACCAGAGGTTGTAAAAGAAGAACCAACAGCAGAAGAGCTTCTTCAAACAGAAAAAGACAAGTTTTTACGTCTATTTGCAGAGTTTGAAAATTATAAAAAAAGAACCACTAAAGAAAGAATAGAGCTTTTTAAGACAGCAGGACAAGAAGTTATGACATCTTTACTGCCAGTTATAGATGATTTTGAACGTGCCTTGTCACATATTAAAGAAGACAAAGAATCAGAAGAATTAAAAAAAGGTGTATTGTTAATTTATAATAAATTTTACAACACTTTAGAGCAAAAAGGGTTGTCTAAAATAGAAACCGAAGCTGGCGATGTTTTTGATGCAGAAATTCACGAAGCAATTACACAAATACCTGCAACTACAGAAGATATGAAAGGTAAAATTATAGATTGTGTAGAAAAAGGATACAAGTTAGGAGATAAAATTATTCGTTATCCAAAAGTGGTAATAGGACAATAAGACTATAGTCTCTCGTTTTTAGCCGATAGTATTTACTATCGATTAAATTACTAAAGACTAAAAAATAAAACAATGGCAAAACAAGATTATTACGAAATATTAGGTATCTCAAAATCTGCTTCTCAGGCAGAAATAAAAAAAGCATATAGGAAAATGGCTATCAAATATCATCCAGATAAAAATCCTGATGATAAAACTGCTGAAGAGAAATTTAAATTAGCAGCAGAAGCCTACGAAATTTTAAGCGACGAAAACAAAAAAGCAAGATATGATCAGTATGGTCATGCAGCCTTTGATGGTCCTCAAGGTGGAGGAGGCTTTGGAGGTGGAGGCATGAATATGGATGACATATTTAGCCAGTTTGGAGACATCTTTGGAGGTGGTGGCTTTGGTGGTGGTTTTGGTGGTTTTGGTGGTGGTGGAGGCCAGCGTCAAGCCAGAGTTAAAGGAAGCAATATGCGAATACGAGTAAAGCTTACTTTAGAAGAAATTGCAAAAGGCGTAGAGAAGAAGGTTAAAGTTCGAAGAAAAGTACAAGCAGAGGGTGTAACATATAAAACGTGTACTACTTGTAATGGTTCTGGGCAACAAATGCGTGTTACCAATACTATTTTGGGTAGAATGCAAACAGCTACAACTTGTAGTACCTGTTCTGGAGCTGGAGAAATTATGAGCAGCAAACCCAATGGTGCAGATATACAAGGGTTAATTGTAAAAGAAGAAACAGTTTCTATAAATATACCTGCAGGTGTTACAGAAGGTGTACAATTGAAAGTTGGTGGAAAAGGAAATGAAGCTCCAGGTAAAAACTCTATAGCAGGAGATTTATTAGTTTTAATTGAAGAAATTCAACATGAAAACTTAAAAAGAGAAGGGACAAACATTCATTACGATTTGTATATTAACTTTTCTGAAGCAGTTTTAGGAGCAAGTAAAGAAGTAGAAACAGTTACAGGAAAAGTAAAAATAAAAATAGAACCAGGTACACAATCTGGTAAAATTTTAAGATTAAAAGGAAAAGGTTTACCAAGCATAGAAAGATATGGTACAGGAGATTTCTTAATCCATATTAATGTTTGGACACCACAAGAATTAAGCAAAGAACAAAAATCTTTTTTCGAAAATATGTTAGAAGATGAAAACTTTACACCAGCACCAAATAAGTCTGATAAATCATTTTTTGAAAAAGTAAAAGACATGTTTTCATAGTATTATATTAATAAACATTTTAAATGCATTTAATAAATAGAATTTGTTTTTTTTAAAATAATAAATACTATATATTTGCAAAGTTGTTAAGCAATTAACAACATTTTCTTTTTCATAGCAATTTTTCCCACTCAATTTATTGAGTGGGTTTTTTTTAAAAAGAAATTGTAATTTTGGATATTATTAAAGCAGGCTTATCTTATCGACTTATTATATAAGTAGGAAAGTCCGGACACCATAGAGAATCATAGCGGATAACATCCGTCCAACGTAAGTTGAGGACAAGTGCAACAGAAAGCAAGTACAGTTAGGCTGTAGTGAAACCAGGTAAACTCTATGAGGTGCAATGCCATGTAAATTAGAGTTAGAGAGTTTCTCGCTCGATTCTAAAGGGTAGGCAGATAGATTCTAAAAGTAATTTTAGAACTAGATAAATGATAAGAACCTTTTAAAGGACACAGAATTCGGCTTATTAGCCTGCTTTTTTATTTTGATTTTTATAAAAAAAACACGAAAATTATTAAGTAGAAAAATGTAATTTATACACAGTTTAATAATTATCGCACCCATTTTCTCATAATTGGGAACTCTTCTTTTTTGCAAAGGTTCATCCATTCTAATAGAGGTAAACCTATATAATTTTTATTTGTAAATTGTTTAATTTAAAATCTTGATTCAGGATCTTCAAGATCTAGATTTTCTGTTTTTTTTAGATTTAAAACAAGATTTATTTTCTCACGTAAAATTTAATCAACGTTTAAAAAAAATTAGATGAAGTAAGTAAATAAAACTCTCTAATTTATATAGTCATTATGATAACAACTTACCATAGTTAGTAAAATGACTTTTTTAATTATTTTTTTAAGTAAATGCAAAAAAAGACGGTTTTATTTGAGTTAAATTTAGTTAATTTTCAAATATTCTTTTTTTATTCATTAATTCTTGCATTCTTTTAATTATACTTGAAAGTTACTAGAAAAAATGTATTTTTGTCAAATTAAATTAACCAAAAAATAAAGCACTATACCTTAGCCAAAATAGAGGTGTAAATTTTTAGAAAAAATAACTTTCTCATGCATACTTACAAAGACTACCTTATAGAAATTGAAGAACGTAAAGCGCAAGGTCTCCAACCAAAACCTATTGATGGTCAGGAATTATTAAGCGACATAATTTCACAAATAAAAGATATAAATAATCAGTATAGAGAAGATTCTCTAAACTTTTTTATATATAATGTACTACCAGGTACAACAAGTGCAGCTAGTGTAAAATCAAAATTTTTAAAAGAAATCATTTTAGGGGAATCTAAAGTTGATGAAATTACAACTGAATTTGCATTCGAGTTACTATCTCATATGAAAGGTGGTCCATCAATTACAGTTTTGTTAGATTTAGTATTACTAGGTAAAGACATTGAAATAGCGAAACAAGCTGCAGAGGTTTTAAAAACCCAAGTTTTCTTATACGAAGCTGATATAGAAAGATTAGAAGACGCTTATAAAAAAGGATGTCCAATATCAAAAGAATTATTGGAAAGCTATGCTCAGGCTGAATTTTTTACAAAACTTCCAGAAGTAGAAGAAGAAATTGAAGTGGTTACTTATATAGCAGGTGTTGGAGATATTTCTACAGATTTACTATCTCCAGGGGCAGATGCACATTCTAGATCTGATAGAGAATTACACGGTCAATGTATTTTTGAGCATAATAAAGATATGCAAAATGAACTTTTAGCTTTAAAAGAAAAACACCCAGATAAGCGAGTAATGTTAGTAGCTGAGAAAGGAACTATGGGAGTAGGCTCCTCTAGAATGTCGGGTGTAAACAATGTTGCACTTTGGACAGGTGTAGAATCTAGCCCTTATGTACCTTTTATTAACATAGCTCCTGTTATTGCAGGTACAAACGGAATTTCTCCAATTTTCTTAACCACAGTAGGGGTAACCGGTGGTATTGGAATAGACTTACAAAATTGGGTAAAACAAAAAGATGCAGAAGGAAATACAATTGTAGATAAAGATGGCGAACCAGTTTTAAAGCAAATGTATTCAGTTGAAACAGGAACAGTTTTAACAATTAATACTAAAGAAAAGAAGTTATATAGTAATAATGTTGCGTTAAAAGATATTTCCACAGCCTTAACTCCACAGAAAATGGAATTTATCAAAGCAGGTGGCTCTTATGCAGTTGTTTTTGGTAAAAAACTACAAACAATTGCTTGTAAAATATTAGGAATAGATATTCCTCAAGTATATGCTACTTCAAAAGAAATTTCTATTGAAGGTCAAGGTTTAACTGCTGTAGAAAAAATATTCAACAAAAATGCAGTTGGTAACACTCCAGGAAAAAAATTACACGCAGGTTCAGATGTTCGTGTAGAAGTTAATATTGTAGGTTCTCAAGACACCACAGGTTTAATGACTTCTCAAGAATTAGAAATGATGGCTGCAAATGTGGTATCTCCAATTGTTGATGCAGGTTATCAATCTGGTTGTCATACAGCTTCAGTTTGGGATGATAAATCAAAAGCAAACATTCCTAGATTAATGAAATTTATGAATGACTTTGGCTTAATTACCGCACGTGATCCAAAAGGAAATTATCACGCAATGACAGATGTTATTCACAAAGTTTTAAATGATATCACAATTGATGATTGGGCTATTATCATTGGGGGCGACTCTCATACACGTATGTCTAAAGGCGTTGCTTTTGGGGCAGACTCGGGTACTGTAGCTTTAGCATTAGCAACTGGTGAGGCAACAATGCCAATTCCTCAGTCTGTAAAAGTTACTTTTAAGGGAGATATGAGAAGTTTTATGGACTTTAGAGATGTAGTTCATGCAACGCAACAACAAATGCTAAAGCAGTTTAAAGGTGAAAATGTTTTTCAAGGAAGAATTATTGAAGTGCATTTAGGAACACTTACTGCAGACCAAGCGTTTACATTTACAGATTGGACTGCAGAAATGAAAGCAAAAGCATCTATTTGTATTTCTGAAGATGACACATTAATTGAGTCACTAGAAATTGCCAGAGATCGTATACAAATTATGATTGAAAAAGGAATGGATAATGAAAAACAAATGTTACAAGGCTTAATAGATAAATCCAATGCTAGAATTACTGAATTAAAAACAGGAATTAAACCAGCGTTAACACCAGATGCAGATGCTAAATATTACGCAGAAGTTGTTATTGATTTAGATGAAATAGCAGAACCAATGATTGCTGATCCAGATGTTAACAATAATGACGTTTCTAAACGTTATACACACGATACAATTAGACCGTTATCTTTTTATGGAGGAACTAAAAAAGTAGATTTAGGTTTTGTAGGTTCTTGTATGGTTCATAAAGGAGATATGAAAATATTAGCTCAAATGCTAAAAAATATTGAAGCTCAACATGGTAAAGTAGAATTTAAAGCTCCTTTAGTAGTGGCCCCTCCAACCTACAATATTGTTGATGAGCTAAAAGCAGAAGGAGATTGGGAAGTCTTACAAAAATATTCAGGTTTTGAATTTGATGATAAAGCTCCAAAAGGATTGGCAAGAACTAAATATGAAAATTTATTATACTTAGAACGTCCAGGATGCAACTTGTGCATGGGGAATCAAGAAAAAGCAGAGCCAGGAGATACAGTTATGGCAACATCAACACGTTTATTTCAGGGTAGAGTAGTAAAAGATTCTGGAGAGAAAAAAGGAGAATCACTATTGTCATCTACTCCCGTAGTTGTATTGTCTACAATTTTAGGCAGAACACCAACTATGCAAGAATATGAGAAGGCTGTAGATGGTATTGTTTTAACCAAATTCAAACCATCTCAAAAACAGCTGGTCGGATAATAAAAATTTTAAAAATAATTAAGCTCAAGTTTTACTTGAGCTTTTTTTTTAAATTAAAAATCAAACAATAATAATTTAATAGAAAATAGATATAGTGCCATAAGATAAAGTTAGTAAGAGAAATCGTTATCTAATTTTTTTTATTTAAATTAGAGAGTAGAAATAAAAAAAACTCAAACTATATGGCTTTTGATATTAATATGATTAAAAAAGTCTACGCGAACGTTGTAGAACGTGTAGATGCAGCACAAAAAATTACAGGAAAACCTTTAACTTTAGCAGAAAAAATATTGTACTCTCACCTTTGGGATGGGAATCCAAGTAAGGTTTTTACCAGAGGAAAAGATTATGTAGATTTTGCACCAGATAGAATTGCATTACAAGATGCAACAGCACAAATGGCGTTATTGCAATTTATGCAAGCTGGTAAATCTAAAGTTGCGGTTCCAACCACTACACACTGTGATCATTTAATTCAAGCAAAAAACGGTGCCAGTACAGATTTACAATCTGCGTTAAATACAAGTAACGAGGTTTTTAACTTTTTAGAATCTGTATCTAATAAATATGGTTTAGGTTTTTGGAAACCAGGTGCAGGTATTATTCATCAAGTAGTATTAGAAAATTATGCATTCCCTGGAGGAATGATGATTGGTACAGACTCTCATACAGTAAACGCTGGTGGTTTGGGTATGGTTGCCATTGGTGTTGGTGGTGCAGATGCAGTAGATGTAATGGCTGGTATGCCTTGGGAATTAAAATTTCCCAAATTAATAGGTGTAAAATTAACAGGTAAACTTTCTGGTTGGACGGCCCCAAAAGATGTTATTTTAAAAGTAGCAGATATATTAACTGTAAAAGGCGGTACAGGTGCCATTGTAGAATACTTTGGTCCTGGAGCAACATCAATGTCTTGTACTGGAAAAGGTACAATTTGTAACATGGGAGCAGAAATAGGTGCTACAACATCTACTTTTGGGTATGATGATTCTATGGAACGTTATTTACGTGCTACAGATAGAGATGATGTTGCAGATGCAGCAAACCAAGTTAAAGATTATTTAACAGGTGATGCAGAAGTGTATGAAAATCCAGAAAACTATTTTGACCAAGTAATAGAAATTAACTTATCAGAATTAAGTCCGCTTTTAAACGGGCCATTTACACCAGATTTGTCTACTGCTGCAGGTTCAGAAATGACTAAAAAGGCAAATGAGAATGATTGGCCATTAAAAGTTGAATGGGGATTAATAGGTTCTTGTACAAACTCTTCTTACGAAGATTTATCAAGAGCATCTTCTATTGCACAACAAGCTATTGATAAAAATTTAAAAACAAAAGCAGACTTTGGGATCAACCCAGGTTCTGAAAAAGTAAGATATACTGCTGATAGAGACGGTATTTTAGGAGTGTTTGAAAAATTAGACGCAACAATATTTACAAATGCCTGTGGACCATGTATTGGGCAATGGGCTAGATATTCAGATCCAAAAAATGCACCCAAAAACTCTATTATTCACTCTTTTAATAGAAACTTTGCTAAACGTGCAGATGGTAATCCAAATACACATGCCTTTGTAGCATCCCCAGAAATGGTGGCAGCTGTAGCTATTGCTGGTCGTTTAGATTTTAATCCAATGACTGATAAGTTAATCAATGAGAATGGAGAAGAAGTAATGTTAGATGAACCAACAGGATGGGAATTACCTCCAAAAGGTTTTGAAGTAAAAGATGATGGTTTCTTAGCTCCAGAAGAAGATGGAAGTCATGTAGAAATTGCTGTAAAAAACGATTCTGAAAGATTGCAATTATTAGAGCCTTTTACACCTTTAGGATCAGAAATTAAAGGAGCAAAATTATTAATAAAAGCCTTTGGAAAATGTACAACAGATCATATTAGTATGGCAGGTCCATGGTTACGTTTTAGAGGGCACTTAGATAATATTGCAAACAATACTTTAATTGGTGCAGTAAACGCATTTAACAAAAAAACAAATTTTGTAAAAAACCAATTAACAGGTGAATATGGTGGGGTGCCAGATGTACAGCGTGAGTATAAAAAAGAAGGTGTAAAAACAGTTGTTGTAGGAGATCATAACTATGGTGAAGGTTCTTCAAGAGAGCATGCTGCAATGCAACCACGACACTTAGGTGTTGCTGCTGTAATTGTAAAATCTTTTGCACGTATACACGAAACAAACCTAAAAAAACAGGGAATGTTAGGCTTAACTTTTGCAAATGAAGCAGATTATGATTTAATTCAAGAAAATGATACTTTTAACTTTTTAGACTTACATGAGTTTGCACCAGAAAAACCTTTAACAATAGAAGTTGTTCATGCAGATGGTAGCAAAGATATTATTAAAGTGAACCACACATATAATGATGCTCAAATTGCGTGGTATAAAGAAGGTTCTGCTTTAAATTTAATTAAAAAGCAAAACGCTTAATATTATAAAAAAACTCCTGAATTTCTTCAGGAGTTTTTTATAAAAACTTATCTTTCTCTTCGTCTTCTACCAAAACCACCAGATTTTCTGTCTCCAGAATTTTTAGGTCTATCACTAGAGCTTCTATCAGATCTTTTTCTTCCACCTCTGTCAGAAGAGCCTTCAGAGCTTCTTTTTCTTCCAAATCCTCCATCTTTTTTTCCAAAGGGTTTTTTACCGCGTCTTCTTCCACCACCAGAACGTTCTTTTTTAGTAATTTCTATATTTACAGAGCGTCCGTCAAAATCTGGTTGATTTTCTCCAAAAGCAGCTAATGTTTCGTTTTCGAAATTTTTATCTATTTCAAAGAACGAAAATGTATCTAAAATATCAATAGCACCAATTTCTATTTTATCACCTATATTTTGGTCATTAATTAAGCCAATTAACTTGGCAGGGTTTAAACTATCTTTTCTACCAATGTTGATAAAGAAACGAGTCATGTTTTCATTTGTAGCTCTTGCTCTAGAGTTTTCTCTAGATGATAAATCGTTTAAATCTTTAGCATTTTCATAATAAGCTAACATGGTGTTAAACTCTAAAGAAACAAATTTCTGAATCAATTCTTCTCTGTCTAAAGCGGCAAGTTTTTCGTAAATAGTTGGTAAAAACTCGTTAATTTCAGATTCGTTAACTTTTGTAGCTTGTACCTTATCAATTAAATTCATCAACTGATTTTCTACAATTTCTTTACCGGTAGGTACTTTAGTTTCTACAAATTTCTTTTTAATAATTCTTTCAATTGCTCTTAGTTTCCCTTTTTCTTTACCGTTTACTAAAACAATAGAAATACCTTTATTACCAGCTCTCCCTGTTCTACCACTTCTATGTGTATAGTTTTCTATTTGATCTGGTAATTTATGATTTAAAACATGCGTTAATTCAGTAACATCTAAACCTCGTGCAGCAACGTCTGTTGCTACTAATATTTGTATGGTTTTTTTACGAAACTTACCCATAACAGAATCTCTCTGACCTTGAGATAAATCTCCATGTAAAGCATCTGCACTATACCCATCTTTTATTAAGTTATCTGCAACTTCTTGTGTTTCTCTTCTGGTTCTACAGAAAATAATTGCGTAAATATCTGGGTTTAAATCTGCAATTCTTTTTAATGCTGGGTAACGTGTTCTTTCTGTTACCGAGTAATATTCATGACTTACGTTATCAGAACCTTGGTTCTTTTCACCAGAAGTAATTTCTACTGGTTTGGTCATATAGTTTTTTGCAATAGCTTCTACTTCTCTTGGAAAAGTTGCTGAAAATAGTAGGGTTTGTTTGGTTTCTGGAGTTGCTTCTAAAACTTTGTCCAACTCATCTTTAAAGCCCATGTTAAGCATTTCATCTGCCTCATCTAATACTAACCATTGTACATTGCCTAACTTTAAGGCTCTTCTATTAATTAAATCTACCGTTCTACCTGGAGTACCTACTACAATTTGAGATCCTCTTTTTAAAGATCTAATCTGTGTATCCATATTAGCACCACCATAAACCGTTGTTACTTTTACTTTTGGTAAATATTTACAAAAATCTTCTATGTTTTTACCAATTTGTACGGCAAGTTCTCTTGTTGGTGATAAAATAATAGCTTGTACATTGCTATTATCTTCATTTAAAAGTTCTAATATTGGTAAACTAAAAGCGGCTGTTTTACCGGTACCTGTTTGTGCAAATGCTTTTAAATCGTCTGTAGATGAAATAATTTGCGGAATTGCCTTTTCTTGAATAACAGTTGGTTTTTCGTAACCTAAATCTGTTAATGCATTGTTTATAGGTGCTTTTAAACCTAATTCTAAAAATGTTGACATTACTGTGTTTTTGTAGATTCACAGAACGCCCACCTGCAAATCAATTTATAATTTCGACTTGATTTTTATTCGAGTATATCTCAAAAATAAAACCGTGCAAAGGTACAGCAAATTAAATAGATAGCAAGTTTAAACTTGTTTAATTGTTTTTAGTGAGTTGTTTTAGCTGATAATAGATGTTTTGCGAAGCTATTGAAGCATAGCCATTTTCTACAATACCATTTTTGTTTACCAAAATAGTTCTTGGCATACCACTGGTTAAAAAGTTATTTTTTAGATTTTTGGTATTGATGTAATATTGATTTTTTATATCAATATTAGGAATTCTATTTAAGCTATTGCCATCTATTTCTATAATAGCAATATTTAAATCTGGAAATTTCCTTTTAAGAAAAGGGATTCGAGTGCTTAAAAAAACTTTTGAATAATAATCTTCATTCCAAAAAACCAATAATGAGTTTTTGTTTAAAACAAAATCTTGAATGTTTATAGGTTGTTCTGTAAAATCATAAAATAGAAAATCTTTAATCTCATCACCTTTGTGTATGGCTTCACCATCATTTAAAATATTTTTAACCAACGATTTGTCTTTAACGTTGGTACTGTATTTAAAAAAGGTATCAAAAGTTTTTGTATTAAAATTACAGCTAGATTTTTTGTAAAAATGTTCTAAAACAGTACTTTTTAAAAAGGCATTTTTAGAGTTCTCAGAGCTTATTTTATCGTTTATAGACTTTAATAAGTCTACCGTAAAATTAGCAGTGTATTCATTTTTCATAGGTTTATAACCTAGAGCATATGTAACATTATATAAATAATCTCTTATATATCTTGTGTATGGTGGATAATACATTAGAGAATCGTTATTAAAATCTATATAATTTCTATGGTTATAAAAATTACTTTTTGTTTCTATAAAACTATTGTGTCTATTTATTTTACTGTGGTTTAAGGGGTATCTTTCTATTCTAGAAAAAATAGGGTAGGTAAGTGCAATTTTTAAAAGTTTAAAATAATTATCTGTTTCTTTAGTATGATCTTTTACATAATCATTATAGGTGTCTAATCTTATTTGAAGTATAGAATCTATTTTATTTTTGAAGATGGTTGGCTTAAATTTATTAATTAGATAATAAGATCTTCTATCATTCTCATCTTCTAAAAAAATATCTATTAAAATATTGTTTCTTTCGGCACCTTTACCTGCGTAAACTAAAGATTCATCAAAATCCCATGTGTTTAAACGCAACATTAAACTGTCTTTAGGCTCTAAATATATGTATTGGTTTTCATTGCCATGTTCAAAGTAGTAAAGTCCTTCTTTTAAAGAAGTAAATTCTGCTAAAAACTTATTTTTATTATCTAATAAAATTGTATCAATTACTTTATCCTTAGCATATAAGACAACATATTTTGTTTTTGGGTTTATTATTTTACCACCAAAAAATGTAGGTTTATTTTTTTTAGAGTCCGTACAACTAATAGTTAATACTAAAAGTGTTAGGGGTAAATATAAAAATATGTTTTTTATCATTTATCATTTAAGTCTTGTGAACAAATTTAGAAATTTGGTACTGTTGTTCTTGTTAATTCACTGTTAAAATAGCCTTAAAAAAACTACCAATATTATTAAAGATAGTGCAAAATCTCTTGTATTTAAAGATTGTTAAGCAAAATGTAATTTGTACTTTTGCACAAAATTTAAAAATACAATTATGTTATCAGTTTCTAACTTATCTGTACAGTTTGGTAAGCGTGTTTTATTTGATGAAGTAAACACTAAATTTTTGCAAGGAAATTGCTATGGTATTATCGGTGCAAATGGAGCAGGAAAATCTACTTTTTTAAAAATTATTTCTGGTAAGCAAGAACCTACTTCTGGACAAGTACACTTAGAAACAGGAAAACGAATGTCTGTGTTATCTCAAGACCATTACGCTTATGATGAGTTTCCTGTTTTAGAAACGGTAGTTATGGGTAACAAAGAATTGTTTTCTATTAAAAAAGAAATAGATGCTTTGTATGCAGATTATACCGATGAAAATGCTGAAAAAATAGGAGAACTACAGGTAAAGTTTGAAGAGATGAATGGTTGGAATGCAGATTCTGATGCTGCAGCAATGCTCTCTAATTTAGGCATTGCAGAAGATTTGCATTACACTTTAATGAAAGATTTAGATGGTAAACAAAAAGTACGTGTTTTAATTGCACAAGCTTTGTTTGGCAATCCTGATGTGTTAATTATGGATGAGCCTACCAATGATCTAGATTTTGAAACCATTGCTTGGTTAGAAAATTTTATTGCAAATTTTGATAACTGTGTAATCGTAGTATCACACGATAGACACTTTTTAGATGCTGTTTGTACACATATTTCTGATATCGATTTTGGTAAAATCAACCATTACTCTGGGAACTATACTTTCTGGTATGAATCTAGCCAATTAGCAGCAAAACAACGTGCTCAACAAAACAAAAAAGCAGAAGATAAAAAGAAAGAATTAGAAGATTTTATACGTCGTTTTTCTGCTAATGTTGCAAAATCGAAACAAGCAACATCTCGTAAAAAAATGATAGACAAGTTAAATGTAGAAGACATTAAACCTTCTAGCAGACGTTACCCAGCTATTATTTTTGATAGAGACCGAGAAGCAGGAGACCAAATATTAAATGTAGAAGGTTTGTCTAAGAGTTTTGAGGATGAAAGTCTTTTTAATGAGGTACATATAAATTTGAATAAAGGAGATAAAGTAGCCGTAATTTCTAAAAATTCTAGAGCTATTACTGCTTTTTATCAAATTATTACTGATAATGAAAAGGCAGATGACGGTAAACATTCTTGGGGTGTAACAACTACACAATCGTACTTACCTTTAGATAATTCAGATTTTTTTCAAAATGGAGATTTAAACTTGGTAGATTGGTTAAGACAATATGCACAAACCGAAGAAGAACGTGAAGAAGTTTTTTTACGTGGGTTTTTAGGAAAAATGATTTTCTCTGGAGAAGAAGCTTTAAAGAAAAGTAACGTGTTATCTGGAGGAGAAAAAGTACGTTGTATGTTATCTAGAATGATGATGAAAAGAGCTAATATTTTAATTTTAGATGAGCCAACAAATCACTTAGATTTAGAATCGATACAATCTTTAAACAACGCCTTAATTAACTTTAAAGGGACTGTGCTATTTTCTACACACGACCATGAGTTTGCACAAACGGTTGCTAACAGAATTATAGAATTAACTCCTAAAGGAGCTATAGATAGATATGCCACTTTTGACGAATACTTATCGGATCCAAAAATTAAAGAATTACGAGAAAAAATGTATTCTTAGTTACTTAATAATAAATACTAAAAAAAAAAGGAAGCCCTTCAGCTTCCTTTTTTTAGTATAGTAATTTCATTTTATTTATTTTGCAAAGGACTAATAATTTTTACATCAGAAAAAGAAATAGCACCTCTAACTACACCATCAATAGTCTTTTTTAAAGCTTCAATTAATTGCATTTTTAATTGCGATTTATGGTAAATTAAACTCACCTCTCTTGCTGGTGGTGGATTTGTGAATTCACGTAGGTGTCTTTTATCAACATCGCTTAAATCAAGGGTATGTAAATAAGGTAACAAAGTCATTCCTAAGCCTTCTTTAGATAATTTTATTAAGGTGTCAAAACTTCCACTTGCTAACTGAAACCCTTTTTTATTATCTATTTTGTGATTTCTGCATAAATTTATTACACTATCTTTAAAACAGTGTCCATCTTCTAACAATAAGATATCTTCCATTTCTAACTCACCTTCAGTAATTTGTTTGTTATTAAAAAGTCTGTGGTTTTGCGGAATTAAACCCACAAATGGTTCATAGTACAAAGGTTTTTCTTTAATTGCCTCATTTTCTAGCGGTGTTGCAGCAATGGCTGCATCAATGTGACCATCAGTTAACTTTCTAACAATTTCTTCTGTAGTTAGTTCTTCTACAATCAATTTTACTTTTGGATATTTTTTAGTAAAATTATTTAAAAACATTGGTAATAAAGTAGGCATTATAGTTGGTATAATACCTATTTTAAACTCACCCCCAATAAACCCTTTTTGTTGGTGTACAATATCTATTATTCGGTTACTTTCGTCAACAATAACTTTGGCTTGCTCTACTATTTTTTTACCCACAGCAGTGAGTTCAATAGGTTTTTTAGAGCGATTAAATATTTGTACTTCCAATTCATCTTCTAGCTTTTGAATTTGCATACTTAACGTAGGTTGCGTAACAAAGCTATGTTCTGCAGCTATGGTAAAATTTTGGTATTCTGCAACAGATAAAACATACTTTAATTGGGTAATTGTCATTTTATATAATAATTTTCGATAAAGATATTAAAACTATCAATATTTACTATGGTAAATCGTTATAAAATTTTTGTAATTTTAAAAATGAATAAAAATTACAAGAATATGAGTATATCAATCTTAGGATTAGACAAAAAAGAAAGTGAAAATCTGGTAAACAAATTAAATGGTTTATTGGCAAATTTTCAAGTATATTATCAAAATTTAAGAGGTTTACATTGGAATATTAAAGGAAAAAATTTTTTTGAATTGCATGTAAAGTTCGAAGAATTTTACACAGACTCTCAAGTTAAAATAGATGATATTGCAGAACGTATTTTAACTTTACAAGGTAAACCATTGCACACGTTTACAGATTACATAGAAAATGCAACTGTACCCGTTGGAAAAGATATTTCTAATGATGTTGAAGCTGTAAACTTAGTTGTAAACTCTTTATCAGAATTATTAAAAATTGAAAGAGAAATATTAGACCTTTCTGATGAAGCAAATGACGAAGGTACTAATGCAATGATGAGTGATTTTATATCTGAACAAGAAAAAACAATTTGGATGTTAAACTCTTGGTTAGGTAACTAAATTATTTAAAAACTTACAATCTAAAAAACGCTACAAAATTTAAATTTTGTAGCGTTTTTTAGTTTAAAATATATTGCAAACCAACTTCAAAACCCACAAACGAATAACCATTATTTGGTTTTTTAGTATCAAAATTAGAAACATGGCCAATATTACTTCCTACATATAAAGTAGTTTGTTTGTAAAATTGGTAACACAAACCTAAAGAGCCATTTTCTAAAAAGGTAAATCCTTTAGCCAAACGTTCAGTACTAGTATCTATGGTAGCAACCCCTAAACCAATAGTTGCTAAAAATTTTATATTTTTTAATAATTGTTTTTTTAAAACAAAACCCAACTCAAAACCATATAAATTAATGTTTTTAGGTGATGTAAACTCTGTTCTTTTTTCTAAGTAATTTAATTCTGATGGTAATACAAATTGTTCATTATCTAGTTGATGATAAATTCTTTGATATTGTGGTTGTACAATTAATTCAAAATCTAAAGATCTCCAATTACCTAGATTGTAAAAAGCTTGTATTTTGTAGGTTTTTGTATTGTACGAATAATCTTTATCATCAAAAATAAAGTTTTTTTCGTTGGCATAATTGTATAAAAAGCCAATTTTTTTAGGTTTTAATTTATCAATTTTCACCTGAGCTTTTATAGTACTAACTGTAAAAAAAAATACAATGAGAAATAAAAATATCTTTTTCATATATCTACTTAAGAAAACATACTCGCTACTTTTCCTGCTTTTCTACTTTCTGAATAATCGTAAAAACCTTCACCAGATTTTACCCCCAATTTACCAGCCATCACCATATTTACTAATAATGGGCAAGGAGCATATTTAGGATTTTTAAATCCATCATACATTACATTTAAAATAGACAAACAAACATCTAAACCAATAAAATCTGCCAACTGCAAAGGTCCCATTGGATGTGCCATTCCTAACTTCATAACCGTATCAATTTCTGCAACACCAGCAACTCCATTATATAGGGTTTCAATAGATTCGTTAATCATGGGCATTAAAATTCTATTAGCCACAAAACCAGGGTAATCATTTACCTCAACAGGAATTTTATTAATTTTCTTTGCCAAATTTACAGTAAAATCCATTACAGTATCAGAGGTATTGTAACCTCTTATAATTTCTACCAACTTCATAATTGGCACAGGATTCATAAAGTGCATCCCAATAACTTTATCAGGTCTATTTGTTTTCGCAGCAATTTGCGTTATAGAAATAGAAGAAGTATTGGTTGCTAAAATGGTGTCTTTAGGGCAAAATTTGTCTAATTCTTTAAAAATATTACCTTTTAAAGCAACATTTTCTGTAGCAGCTTCCACCACTAAACTTGCATTTTTAACCCCCTCTTTAATAGAAGTATAGGTTGTTATATTTGCTAATGTATTGTTTTTATCGTTTTCTAAAATTTTTTCTTTAGCAACCATTCTATCCAAATTTTTACTAATGGTAGCCAAGCCTTTTTTTAGAGCATTTTCAGACACATCTATAAGTTGTACACTATAATTAAACTGTGCAAAAGTGTGTGCAATTCCATTTCCCATAGTTCCTGCACCTATTACTGCTATGTTTTTCATTGTATATTTTTTTGGGCGTTTTAACAGGCTTTCGCTACTCGCTTTACGCTTTTGGCATAAGAGCTCAAACAGGTCGCTCAATCCTTAACGCATTTATTAATCAACTTTATTGATATATTGTTACTTACTGCAATTCTAAATTTTAATTGTTTAAAAACAATCAATAATCATTTGTGCAACACGTAAAGCTTCAGCACCTTGGTGTAAAGAAACAATTGGTTTTGTACCATTATTTATGGCATCTGCAAAAGCTTCTAATTCATCTAAAATGGCGTTGTTATTTTTAACTTCAGGATTATCAAAGTAAATTTGTTTTTTTACACCTTCTGCATTTTGCAAAATCATAGCAAACTCATCGGGTTTTTCAGGTACATCTTTCATTCTAACCACTTCCGATTTTTTCTCTAAAAAATCTACAGAGATATAAGCGTCTTTCTGAAAAAAGCGAGATTTACGCATGTTTTTCATAGAAATTCTACTAGCTGTTAAATTGGCAACACAACCATTTTCAAATTCTATTCTTGCATTGGTAATATCTGGAGTTTCTGAAATTACAGAAATACCACTAGCGTGTACATTTTTTACTTTAGAATCTACAACCGAAAGTATAATATCTATGTCATGAATCATTAAATCTAGTACAACAGGTACATCTGTTCCTCTAGGATTAAACTCTGCCAATCTATGAGATTCTATAAACATAGGTGTGTCTATTTTATCTTTTACAGCTGTAAAAGCTGGGTTAAAACGTTCTACATGACCTACTTGACCTTGTACATGAAATTGGCTTGCCAAAGTTTTAATAGCCTCTGCCTCTAAAACCGTTTTGGTTATGGGTTTTTCTATAAAAATATGACACCCCTTTTCGATAGCTATTTTTGCACATTCAAAATGAGATAAAGTTGGGGTAACAATGTCTACAACATCTACAGCTGCAATTAAATCATCGATAGAATCAAACAATTTATAGCCAAATTCTTTAGAAACTTTCTCTGCATTTTCTTTAAAAGGATCAAAGAAACCTACCAATTCATATTTTTCTGATTGTTGTAATAAACGAAGATGAATTTTACCTAGATGACCAGCACCTAAAACGCCTGCTTTTAGCATAAAATGTATTATTTTATTTTGTCTGCTCGAGCGCAGTCGAGAGGTTTGTAATTAATTATAAGATAGTTCTTGACTGCGCTAGAACTGACATATTAAATAATAATATTTAAAAAACGCCAAAAACAAAGATACAATTTTATGAGTTTGTAATTAGAATTATTCTTATTTTTAGCTCATAGAAATTTGTTAAAATTGAGAGACACTTCGAAACACCAAGGACTTAGAAATCAGTTAGCTAAAGTATTAATGGCTAAAGGTATTACAGATAAAAATGTATTAGAAGCAATTCGTAAAATTCCACGTCATTTATTTATAGATTCTAGTTTTGAGGCGCATGCATACCAAGACAAGGCTTTTCCTATCGCAGCAGAACAAACCATTTCTCAACCTTACACAGTGGCATTTCAATCGGAAACATTGGCTGTAAAACCCGAAGAAAAAGTGTTAGAAATTGGTACAGGTTCTGGTTACCAAACTGCAGTTTTATTAGAATTAAATACAGAAGTATTTACCATAGAAAGACAGCACGAACTGTTTAAAAAAACAAGTTTGTTTTTACCTAAAATAGGTTACAAACCAAAGAAATTTATTTTTGGCGATGGGTATAAAGGTTTACAAGATCAAGCTCCTTTTGATAAAATAATTGTAACTGCTGGAGCACCATTTGTGCCCAAACCTTTACTTTCTCAATTAAAAATAGGAGGGATGCTGTTAATACCTGTAGGAGATAAAACACAAATTATGACACTTTTTACAAGAAAATCTGCCAAAGAATTTGAGAAAAAAGAATTGGGTGATTTTGCTTTTGTACCAATGTTAGAAGAAAAGAATTAGTATTTGTTTTATAGTTTTTTTACAAAATTAAATAACTCTTTCCCAATAAGCAGTTTTTCCAAAAAATGAAACACCAATATAGCCTCTTATTTTTAATTTATTAGGTTCTTCTATCTTAATATAACACTTGTAAACTTTTCCATTTCTTGGATCTAAAATAGTACCTCCAGACCATTCATCGTTCTCTTTTTCTAAACCAGATAATATATTTAAACCTAGTATTGGTTTGTTTTTATTTTCTCCTTCACAAGCAACACAAAGTGCATTTTTTCTATCAGGATTTAAAATTTCTATAATTTTAGCATACGCTTTCCCATCCTTTTTATATACTTCTAAAACGGAATCTACCTTACCAGCATCGTTTTTAGAGTGCCATTTACCAAAGATAGTTTGTGCATTTATGCCAATTGAAATTAATACGAATAAAAATGTAATACTTACTGTTTTCATGCCTGAGAAGTTTTAATTATTTTGTGAAAATATAAACTTTTTAGCAAATAATTTGTTAAAACTATACACTCGCATCAAAATTTTCTGTCCATTTGTTTTGTACTCGTAAAACTTGTTCTATAACATCTCTTACACACCCTTCTCCACCTTTTTTGTCTGAAATATATTTAGAAACTTGTTGAATTTCTCTAACAGCATCATTTGGGCAAGCTGGTAAACCCACTAATTTCATTACAGGATAATCTGGAACATCATCACCCATATACAAAACATTTTCTGGTTTTAAATTGTATTTTTTAACCAGCTCATTATACTGTTTTATTTTATCATGCGCTCCTAAAAAAACATCTTCAATACCTAAAGCTTGCAATCTATTTCTTACGCCTTCATTAGTTCCTCCAGAAATAATACATACTCTAAACCCTTTATTTAAAGCGTTTTTCATGGCATAACCATCTTTTACATTCATATGTCTAACCAATTCGCCATCTGGCATAATGGTTAAAGTACCGTTGGTTAAAACCCCATCTACATCAAAAATAAAAGTGTTTATTTTTGGTAATATTTGTTTATAGCTAATTTCCATAATTTTTTATTAAAGAGCTTTTAAATACGCTCTAATTGACAATTTAATTCAACTTATTTGAAGATTTTTTTATTGACTTTGTTAAAATTTTATATATTTTTTTCTGCTGTTTATCTAACAAAGCTAAATGATTTTTTATCGTTTTTCTATCGTTTCTAATAGCGGGTCCAGTTTGTGCTTGCTTTGGCGAAAGTTCTTTTATTTTTTCAGAAGTTTCGTTAATTAAAGGCTGTAAAATATCAAAAGGAATATTGTTTTCTTGGCAAATATCATTTCCTATTTTATATAAATGATTGGTGAAATTATTTACAAAAACAGCAGCTACATGTAGTTTTTTTCTTTGTTCTGAATTGATTTTATATATTTTATGTCCAATTGATTTTGCTAACTTTTCCAAGACTATATAATCTTTTTTATTTGTAGCTTCTAGGCAAAACGGAACTAAAGAAAAATCGATTTTTTTATCTTTAGAAAAACTTTGTAACATATAAAAAACCCCTTTTCTAGTGTTGTTTTTTAAGTCTTTTAGAGCAAAACTACCAGAAGTATGCACCACAAAAGAATTGTTGATTTTTGCAGAAACTTCTGCAATAGCATCATCTGAAATCGCAATAATAGTAACATCGGTTTCTGGAATATTTTCTAATTTTCTAGAATTTACTTGTATAACTTCCACATTTTTAGCTTTTAAAAAAGCATTGTGTAAATGTGTGGCTACATTTCCATTTCCAATAATTGCTACTGTTATCATTACAACGAAGATATTGATTTTTTGTAGAAATTTAGAGTTGGATTTGGTAATTTAGCAATAGAAAATTCGATACAATGAAAAATTCAAATAAATTAGGAATAAATACAACCTGTGTGCATACAGGAGAAGTAAAAGACGAACAATTTAAAGGAGCAGTTTCGCCTATATATATGTCTACTTCTTATGCTTTTGATGGAGTTGATGTAAAACGTTACCCACGTTATTTAAACACACCAAATCAAGAAATGTTGTGTAAAAAAATAGCCGCTTTAGAACATACAGAAGATGGTTTGATATTTTCTTCTGGAATGGCAGCAATTTCTGCAGCAATGCTAGCATTTTTAAAAACAGGAGATCATGTAATAATACAACAAGTGATTTATGGAGGAACTTATAATTTTATTGTAAAAGAATTTGATAAATATGGTATTGAATATTCTTTTACTGAAAGTGATCAAACAGAAGATTTTATTCCTTTGATAAAACAAAACACTAAGATTATTTACATAGAAACACCCTCTAATCCGCTTTTAGGAATTACAAATTTAGAAACAATAGCAACTTTGGCAAAGCAACATGATTTGCTAACTATGATAGACAACACGTTTGCATCACCTATAAATCAAAATCCTGCAGATTTCGGAATTGATATTATTTTGCACTCAGCCACAAAGTATATGGGAGGTCATTCAGATATTTCTGCGGGTGCAATTGCAGGATCTAAAGAACATATTTCGCAAATTTGGGAAACAGCCATTAACTTTGGTGGTAATCTAAGTGATCAAACAGTTTGGTTGTTAGAAAGAAGTTTAAAAACATTAAATCTTCGTGTAAAAGAACAGACTAAAAATGCAATGGAAATGGCAAATTATCTAGAAAATAATCCGAAAATTGACGCTGTTTATTACCCAGGTTTAGAGAGTCATCCACAGCATGTATTAGCAAAAAAGCAAATGAAAGGGTTTGGTGCAATGTTATCTTTTGAACTAAAAAAAGGAATAGATGCTATGGAATTTCAGAATAATTTACAATTGATAAAACCTTCTATGAGTTTGGCAGGTTTAGAAAGTACCACTGTAAGTCCTGCGCAAACTACACATGCTCTATTAAGTGAAGAAGAGCGTTTAGAAAGAGGAATTAAAGAGGGGTTAATTCGTTTTTCTGTAGGTATAGAAGAACCCAAAGATTTAATTGCTGATATTGAACAAGCTATAAAAAAGTCTCTTAAATAATCAAGAGACTTTTTTTAAGTAATTTTTATTTTCTTTTTTATTTCTAATTTTTTTAAAAAGGCCAAATAATTGGCACTAATAATAAAGTGGTGATTAGGAAAATTATTAAAAGAGGTAAGCCTACTTTAAAATAATCCATAAATTTATAATTACCAGAGCTTATTACCATGGCATTGGTAGTTGTACCAATGGGTGTTAAAAACGCTGTTGATGCACTAACAGCAACTGTTATTAATAGTGGTTCTGGAGATATGCCAACTGTACTTGCAGCTAATAAAACTATTGGCGCCATTAGTACTGCTGTTGCAGAATTGTTTATAAACTGACTAAATGTTGTGGTTAAAATAAATATACCTGCTAATAAAAGTGTTGG
>Ga0209138_1000080_pt1 | contig 90964 bp, 83 predicted proteins | sample SaaInl3SG_22_DNA_FD_184645 | JGI IMG/M metagenome (GOLD analysis project Ga0209138, IMG submission 184645) | Marine microbial communities from expanding oxygen minimum zones in the Saanich Inlet - ESP_153SG_22_DNA (SPAdes) (version 2) | ecosystem: Environmental > Aquatic > Marine > Intertidal...
CCCCTAACAGAGGCCAAGCTATCTTTTCAAAACACAACTAACGGATATAGTCTAGAAATCTCAATCCCTTATTCTGCTTTTCGAAACTTCACTCCAAAACGCGGAGATGTCTTAGATTTAGAAATCGCAATTGATTTTAATGAAAGTGAACACCGTAAAGAGCAATTAAGATGGAACAGTGGAGACAAAGAAGGTTTCCACTTATCGCCTGCTTTGTGGGGAGAATTGATTTTGAATTAATTTACTATAAAAGGCTTTCGGGTCAATTTATCTGACGTCGTAAACGAAAAATAATATAACCCTTCTGAAAAATTAGATACGTCTATATCTAAAGTATTATCTACACAAATCCCTGAAACTATTTTATTCCCTAGTACATCGTAAATATTGTATTCATTGATATGATCATTATATTCAAACGTGATATTTGTTTTTGAAGGATTTGGAAAAACATTCAAAGATGACAACTGAGATTGATCTAGTGATAAGTTATTTTGATAAACACGCACGTAGTCTACCAACAAAAGTGAAGGAAATGGTGTTGAACTATCAGGAGATCCTGGCCAGTTTCCACCTACTGCCAAATTCAAAATCATATAAAACGGCTCATGAAACTCTTCTTTAGAAATACTGCCCGCTCCTATGTTCGCTGTAAAGTATAAATTACCATCTAAGTACCACTTGATATGTGAAGGAGTCCAATCTATTCTATATACATGAAAATCTGATCCGCTAAAAGGCGTACTTCCCCCATAATAAGTATGACCATTATTATTATAATGATGTGTGCCATGGATTACTGTTTCATTATTCACATGTTCCAATATATCAATTTCTCCACATTGAGGCCAACTGACATCATCTATATTACTTCCCAGCATCCAAAAGGCTGGCCATAAGCCCTGACCCATAGGTACTTTTATCCTCGCTTCTACTCTACCGTACTTAAATTCGTAAAGGTCCTTTGTTGTGATTTTAGCAGAGGTATAGTTTGCAGGTCCAAAATTTTCATTTTTTGCAGAGATTCTTAAATAGCCTGTATCTATACCGATATTAGAAATGCTTTGGGTATAATACTGTAACTCATTATTACCCCAGCCCCAAACTCCTTGACCAATATCAAAATTCCATTTCGATTGATCTATAGAATCTCCATCAAACTCATCCGCCCAAACTAAAGAGTATTGTGAATTTGAATAAAAGCACAAAAGCCATAAAAAAGTAAGCAAAGAATATTTCATTTGTATTAATTTAAAAAGGAGAGCCAAAAAGCTCTCCTTAGTTCAATTTATTTTGAACGTATTATTGCTTTATAAACGTTCCGTTTATTTTTAATCCAGCAGAATTGTGAAGTTCCAAAATGTACAATCCATTTTCTAAAATAGAAACATCTATGGATTCTGTCGATTCTCCAGACAACATTATTACTCCAGCTGTGTTGTAGATGACATAGTCAGAATCATTCCCAATACCAGATATTTTTAAATTCGCTGTTGTTGGGTTAGGATATATTTCTATTGATGACTCTAAATCTATAAGACCAGCAAATCCGCAAGCAACACATGAATTGTAAGTATTATTAACAACTCCGCCGTCAACTACCGTCCACAATCTATTTGCATAAGAAAAGTAGTCCGTCAGAGGAGCACAACTAGCGCCATCTATCATTTCTTGAACTAAATCTTCGCCCACTTGATCTACAAATATTTGATATTCAATTGAATCTGCTGGAGCAGGAGAATAAGTAAACGTCCATGTTCCATCTCCATTGTCAACACCTAACTTACCATTATTCCAATCCCAGTTTGGAGCTCTTACTAACTTAACCTCTGAAACTCCAGCAGTATCACATATTTCAGTTGTTATCGTAAGATCAGGATAGCTACACGGCACACAACGATCAAAATTAACATCAACCGTCAAAGGATCAGAGGTGCTCCATAATCTGTTGGCATAACTAAAGTAATCTGTTACGGGAGCACAAGACCCTCCATTAACCATATCCTCAATTAAATTTTCTTGAACACCGTCAACAATTACTAAGTATTCCATATCCGCTGTAGGTACTGGAGATAAACTTACCGTCCAAGTCCCATTACCATTATCGGTTGCAACCGGACCTGCTGTTGGATCCCAGCCCCAAAAAGGGCCTGTTATTCTTACCTCATTTGCATTGGCTCCACAGACATCAATTGTTAAATCTAAACTTGAAGCAGATGCACATGGTAAACACTGGTCATATACATTAGAAAGTGTTAGTGGATCTGTAGTTAACCACATACGATTTGCATAATTCGCGTAATCCGTAACGGGTGCGCAGTTTCCACCATCAACCATGTCCTGTACTAAGTTTTCTTGTACACCGTCCAATATCAATAAATATTCCATATCTGCCGTTGGCGCAGGAGACAATGTGAAGGTATACGTTCCATTACCGTTATCCGCAGCAACGGGTCCGGCAGTAGGATCCCAACCCCAAAATGGTCCTGTTAAACGAACATTAGATCCGCCTGTGTTTCCACAAACCTCAGTAGTTATGACTAAATCTTGTGCGAAGGAAATAAAGAAGTTTCCAAAAAAAAGCACTGATAAAAATGCTTTAAAAAGTAATTTATGTTTCATTTTAATATAGTTTAGGGTTAAATATAGTAAAAAATACAATAAGTACTTAAATTCTGTTTTTAAAAAAATCAACTATCAGTGTTTTAGTCGTTTGTTTACAATTTAAATAAATATTTGTCTTCTTCTATCAGTTTACTATATCCTTCTTTATCGAAGGTGTACAAATACCCGGGTCTATGATTTACATTCTTTTGTTTCTCACGTAAATTAATTATGGGCAATGGCTTTATCTTTTTTCTAAAATTTGCTTTATCTAAAGTAACTTCGAAAGCATATTCATAGATCGATTGTAATTCGCTCAAAGTAAATTTTTTAGGAAGCATATCAAAACAAATCGGTTGACGTTGAAGTTTTTGTTTCAATAGCTCATAGGTAGACTTTAAAATATCATTGTGATCAAAGCCTAATTCTGGAAGTTTTTTAACCGGCATCCACTTAATTTGGTCAGCCCAAGAAGAAGCTTCAGCTTTAATTTCTCCTGCCCTTACTAAAGCAAAATAAGCATTTGTTATCACTCTACCTTGAGGATGTCTATCCGGCTGTCCAAATGTTTGACCTTGATGAAGTTGAATATTTGACAACTTTGTGAGCTCAGTTAATATTCTATTTGCAGCATCTGGAAGATTTTCTTGGGGGTAAACTAAATCTCCCGGAATAGCCCAAAAGCCTTTAAAAGGTTCAACTGCTCGTTTAATTAAGAGGACGTTAATTTCTCCATCAATAAAACTAAAAATAACACAATCTAAAGAAAATGAATACGAAAAAAATTTGTCAAACTTTATTTTGTAACTCATTATTTATTTTAATTCAAATTTTACAGTTTTATCTCCAATCATAATACTAAAAAAGCCAGTCTCTGCTATCCATTTATTATCAACCCCAACAAACTGAAGATCTTTATTATTTATTACAAAATTAATAGTTTTAGTTTCATTTGGTAAGAAATTTACTTTTTTAAATCTTTTTAAAGTTTTACCGTTTGGCACTACTGAGGCAAAATGATCAGATACATAAAGCTGAATAATTTCTTTTGCCTGAATAATACCGTTATTTGTAACGTCCACAGAAATAAGCAGTGAATCGCTTTGTGAGATTTGAGATTTACTAATGGTTAAATTAGAGTATGAAAAATTTGTATATCCTAATCCGAAACCAAAATTCCATTGTGGATTATAAGCATCAAAATCATTTGATTTAGATCTATCTACACTTCTGGGATGATCATAAAATTCAATTTGACCATTGAATCTAGGGTAAGTATAAGGAAGTTTACCTGAAAAATTTTCTTCTCCAAATAGTAATTTGACAAGGGCATCTGCACCGAAATCACCAGGTAAGTAACATTGTACTATAGCTTTCGCGTCATCTACAATTTCCCTAATTATTCTTGGTCTACCTTCTAATAGCACTATCACTACGGGCTTATTCGAGGCATAGGCAATTTTGGCTAATTCTATTTGTTCAGTTGTTAAATCTAATGAGTTTATATCTCCTGGTTTTTCGGTTGACGGCAACTCTCCCAAACAGAGTAAAATTATATCCGATGCTTCAGACTTACTTTTAAAATCTTCTAAATCTAAAAATTTTGAAACTTCATTTCCATTTTCAGACAACAACTCAACCCCTAAACTAAGAGAACAGTTATCGTTTCCAACTTTATTTTTTACGGCCTCGTATATACTGCGTCTATCCTTCGTATTAAAACTTGTATCATTTCCTTGCCATGTATGAGTCCACGCTCCATTTAAAAATATTAAGTCATTAGCAGTTGGTCCGGCCACCAAGATTTTCTGGTTTGTATTTAATGGCAACAAATCGTCATTTTTTAACAAAGTAATAGATTCAAGTGCAGAGTTTAGAGCTATTTCTTGATGCTTAATAGATCCAAAATCAGGGTAGGATACTTGCTGACCCAAATCTTTTTCAAATAAACCTAATGCATATTTTACTCTCAAAATTCTTCTAACTGCATCGTCTAACCTTTCCATCGTCACTAAATCTTCAAGTAAGGCCTCATGAAGTAATTTACAATATTCTTTATACTGGGGATTGTACGGAACCATACTCATATCAACTCCTGCATTAAAAGCGCTAACTATTCCTTTCTTTACAGAAGAAGCCGTTCTATGAACAGTATGAAGCATGATGAAATCTTCCCAATCGGAGACAGTAAATCCTTGAAACCCCCAATCTTTTTTTAACACCTCCGTAATTAAATGGTAATTGGCATGACCAGGTATACCATTGACGTCACCACTATTAATCATCACTGTTAAAGCTCCATTTTTAATCGCCTTTTCAAAAGGTGGTAAATAAAGTTCTTTCATATATTTAGTTGGTATCCAAGATGGAGTTCTATCTCTTCCACTTAAAGGGTTACTATATCCAACAAAATGTTTTAAACAGCCTCCAAGATATTGTTTGGTGAATTGATTTTGACCTTGATAGCCTTGAAGAATTGACTCTCCCATTTCAGAAGCCAAATAAACATCTTCTCCTAATGTTTCAAAGAATCGTGACCATAAAGGCTGTCTTCCTAAGTCTAAAACTGGGGAAAAATTCCATGGTATTCCTGCTGCCCTAGTTTCATAGGCGGTAATTTCGCCAAAACTTTTAGCTAAAGAAGGATTCCAAGTAGCAGCAAGTCCAATTTCTTGAGGGAATAATGTACCTCCTTTTATATAGTTTGCTCCATGTATAGCATCTATTCCATAAATGATTGGAAAAGAAGTTTTTTTATCTCTATACGGTTGATGAATTTCAGAAAGCAATGCCTTCCAAACTGATAGATCTAAAGTATGCCAACTTACGTTTAATATAGAGCCAATTTTATAATCGAATATAGCCTCGTTCAATTTTGATTTATCTATAGAAATCGGTTCTACCACCCCACCCAATGAGTCTCTTTTCAATAACGCATCTAAAGTGATTTGACAGGTTTGTCCAATCTTTTCTTCAACACTCATTTTAGAGAGTGCTTTATCAATCTTTCTCTCAATAAAGTTTGAAGAAATATTATTTGTTTGAGAAAAGGTAAATATTCTTAACGTAACCGAAACGAAAACAATAGTCAATAATTTTAGCATAATTCAGTATAAATAATTTTAGTAAAAAAAATAAAATTTTCAATTAATCAACTACATAATCCTTTTTATGATATTGAACGAGCATTTCGAGTGGTCTTCTGATAATTAAATTAAGTTTAATGTCGTTCTCTAAGCAAACTTGTTTTAATTCTGCACTTAATAGATAAGCTAAGGAACCAACAAAACTCACATCACATTCTTTGAAATTATCATAACACTTAATATGAGTATCTACAAATTCTTGAAGACCAGTTTTAATTAAATCCTGGGCATAAGCTAGTTTCTTTGATTTTATTAATATTGGCATCATGGAAGCAATATAAACATTCGCATCAGGCTTTCTATACACACGATCAATAATAGTTTTCTTACTTAATCCATATCTTACGCATTCATCATGGATTTCCTTGGGTAAACGATTGTAAAGAAAATCAGCAAGAATTTTTTTACCGAAATAGCTACCGCTTGCTTCATCTCCTAAAATATGACCCAAAGCAGGTATTGCTTCAGACACGACAGTTCCGTCAAAATAACAAGAATTTGAACCCGTTCCTAAAATACAGGCAATTGTAGGTTTGTCGTTGTAACAAGCGTAAGCACAAGCATCTAAATCGTGATTAACATGAATCAATGCTTTTGTAAAAAACTCGGTAAGACCTTTTTTTATAATATTCTTTAATTCTGGAGAAGAACATCCTGCACCGTAAAAAAACAACTCATCCACCTGGTCCTTTATTGAAAAAAGTCCATCATTTTTAACAAGCTCCTTCAAAATGAATTGCTCAGAATGAAAATATGGATTAAACCCAACCGTATTTAGCATTTGCTCATCTTCACCATCAATTACCATCCAATCTGCCTTAGTAGACCCACTTTCTACAATTATAAACATACTCTTTATACTTTTCTAGGTTTCTAATTTCCAAATATAAATAAATCAATGATATTGTACAAATTACAAAAAGTACGTATATTTGAAGGATAATGAAAACATTCTTATGTCAGTTAGTAAATTTAAGCCAACGTTAACTCCTTTCAACATTGTAATATTCGGTGGTAATGGAGATTTATCTAAACGTAAAATCATTCCTGCCCTATTCCATCGTTTTGCTGATAAACAAATAGATTTTGATTTTGAAATACTTTGCATAACCAGAAAAGCTGTTGAAAAAGCTGAATTCATTAATGAAATACTTCAATTTATTGATATCTCTGATCAAGATATACAGGCTTCTTTTTTCAAACATTTAACTTTACTAACCATACCTGAAAACAACACTGAATCTTACAAAGAGCTTAAGATAAGCCTAAATAAAACGAAAGAAAGACAGCGTATTTTTTATTTCTCTGTACCTTCTAAAGCCTTTTCTGATATTTGCAATACATTGAAGGGTTCTAATCTTGTCACAAAAACAAGTAAAGTAGTTTTAGAAAAACCTTTAGGGATTAACTTGAAATCTAGTAAAGAAATCAATTCAATTATTTCAAATACGTTTGATGAGACCCAAATATTTAGAATAGATCATTATCTTGGTAAAGAAACTGTTCAAAACATTATGGTTTTAAGATTTGCCAACCATCTCTTTGAACGAGCCTGGAATGCGGAAAATATAGATAATATACAAATTACAGTGTCTGAAAGTTTAGGAGTTGCAAACAGGGGAGGTTATTACGACGAAACTGGAGCTCTTTTAGATATGGTTCAAAATCATTTATTGCAGTTACTATGTTTGGTAACTATGGAACCTCCTTCCAATTTAAATCCGAATGCTGTTAGAAACGAAAAGTTAAAAGTGTTAGAGTCCTTAAGGCCTTTTTCGAAACAATCAGTGAAAAAAAACATCTCTAGAGGTCAGTACACTAGAGGTAGTAAAGGAAAAGAAAAACTTAATTCTTATTTAGAGGATATTGGAAGATATGAATCAAGTACAGAAACATTTGTTGCTCTAAAAGTTTTCATAGATAATTGGAGATGGAAAAATACACCTATTTATTTAAGAACGGGTAAAAGAATGAAAAAACGTTATTCTGATATAGTTATTAACTTTAAAGAATTACCACATAATATTTTTGGAAAGTCTGAACATCCTTTATGTAATAAATTGATTATTAGATTACAGCCCGAAGAACGAATAGACTTGGTTCAACTGAGCAAAGTTCCAGGACCAGGAGGATATAGATTTAAACCGATTTCATTGAAACTAGATTTTTTAGATTCTTTTCACAAAAGAATGCCTGAGGCTTACGAAAGACTTATTATTGATGTTATTAGAGGAGACCAGACATTATTCATGAGATACGACGAATTAGCAGCAGCTTGGACGTGGATAGAATCGATTAAAGAAAACTGGCATGAGACACCACTGCATTTTTATGAATCTGGAACTTGGGGGCCTGGCGATCAAATATTAGAAAAAAACACCAAATGGAGAACGAATTAATCATACTCAATTCTAAGGAAGAGTTTATCGAAAAAACAAGCCAAGAAATATCTTTTGTTTTAGATAATTCCATAAAAAAGCATAATCAGGCAAACCTTTTACTTTCTGGAGGAAGCACCCCGGGCCCTGTTTACAAGAAATTATCTGAAGCGTACAGTAGTTTGGATAAGGTTAACATTGGTCTTGTAGATGAGCGATACGTAGCTCAAACATCCGACTACAGTAATGAATTACTTCTTAAAAATTGCTTTGGAGAAAACGCTAACATCAGCGGTATGGTTCACAACCTTGAGAAAAAAGAAAATAACATGCACATCCTTAATAATGCATATGGTCCATTTATAAAAAGAACAGATTTGTTAATTTTAGGTATGGGTGGTGACGGACATATTGCTTCTATATTCCCAGAAGATGAAGGCTCAAATCTTGCAATAATAGACGATAGACCTTTTTTATTTACAACAGCTCCGTCAAATCCGAAAATTAGGATAACTTGCTCTTTAAATTTTATTCTTAATTCTAATAATATATTCTTGTTCATCACTGGAGATGCCAAACTAAATATTTTACGAAATAACACTTTAAAACTACCAATACACAAGCTACTGCAAAATAAAAAAAGTAAGAAAATCAAAATATTCTATACAAAATGAGATTAAATGAAAAAATTCAAGAAATAACTGACAAGATAGTAGCTAGAAGTAAAGCTTCAAGAACAACATATTTAGATTCAACAATTTATAATTTTCAGAATTCAAGTAGTAGACAAGCGTTGAGTTGTGGAAATCTTGTACATGGCTTTGCTGGATGTTCATCTGACGAAAAAAAACTTTTATCTGAAGGTGTAGAACCTAATATTGCAATTGTTACGGCCTATAACGACATGCTTTCTGCACATAAACCCTACGAAAAATATCCAGACGAATTAAGAGGATATGCAAAAGATCTTAACGCAACCGTTCAAGTTGCAGGTGGAACACCAGCAATGTGCGATGGAGTTACCCAAGGACAACCGGGAATGGACTTATCACTGCTCAGTAGAGACGTAATCGCCTTATCAGCTGGTGTAGCACTTTCTCACGACATGTATGATGGTGTAGTTAATCTTGGTATTTGCGATAAAATTGTACCCGGACTTTTAATTGCTAACTTAAATTTCGGTCATTATAATTCAATGTTTTTGCCGGGTGGACCAATGCCAACTGGTATTTCTAATGAAGAAAAAGCACAAATACGCGAAGATTTTGCATCCGGGAAAATTGGTCGAGATGAATTACTGAAAGGAGAATCTGATTCTTACCACTCGCCTGGGACATGCACGTTTTATGGAACTGCTAATAGTAATCAAATGCTCATGGAAATAATGGGGCTACAATTACCAGGCTCTAGTTTTGTTAATCCGAACACGGATATGAGAAGAGCTTTGAACAAAGAAGGTTTGCGTGTTATCATTGAAAACGTTAGAAATAAACAATTCGATAGAACAATCGGTAGCATTATAAATGAAAAGACAATAGTAAACGGCATAATTGGATTATTAGCCACAGGAGGTTCTACTAACCACACTATACACCTAATTGCAATAGCAAGAGCTGCTGGAATAAGAATAAATTGGGATGATTTCTCTGAGTTATCGGAAGTAATTCCTTTAATAGCAAGAGTGTATCCTAACGGAGCTGCAGATATAAATCACTTCCATGCAGCTGGAGGAATGTCTTTTGTTATAAAAACGCTCTTGGAAAACGGTTTATTACACAATGACGTAAATACTATAATAGGCGATAATTTATACGAGTATACAAAGGAACCAAAACTTATAGACAACAAAATAGTATATGTTGAAGGTCCGAAAGAATCTATAAACACATCCATATTGCGTTCGGCAGATAATCCGTTCCAAAAAACGGGCGGACTAAAAGTGCTAAAAGGTAACTTAGGTGTATCAGTTATAAAAACTTCTGCAGTTGCTTCTGAAAGTCATGTAGTTGAAGCTGAAGCTATCGTTTTTGATGATCAAAACGACTTAATTTCAGCTTATAAAAACGGAGAGTTAGAAAAAGATTTTATAGCTGTAATACCATTTCAAGGGCCCAAACAGAAAGGAATGCCTGAATTACATAAACTGACACCAACCTTAACTATTCTTCAAAAGAAGGGCTATAAAGTTGCCTTGGTAACTGACGGAAGAATGTCTGGTGCATCAGGTAAAGTACCTGCAGCTATACACGTTACACCTGAAGCTGCCGCAGGAGGACTTATTGGAAAAATAAAAACAGGAGATAGAATTATTCTAGATTCAGTAAACGGTACTTTAAAATGTTTAGAAAAAGATATAGATAAACGACCATCTAGAAGTATTGAGTACATTAACCACTCACATGGTAGACAACTCTTCGATAAGGTAAGAGGTCTAATTTCTTCAAGTGAAGAGGGTGCAGGGTTTATTTAAAAAGAAAATATATGCAGAATAATATTGAAAAAATACTTAAGAAACATACAATAATTCCAGTTGCAACTATAGAAAACAGTAGTCAAATTGATGAATATTACGCGTTATTAAAAACAAATAATATTTATTGTATTGAAATAACACTTAGAACATCATTTGCTTGGGAGGCTATATCACTTTTTAAACAAAAATATGGCAGTGAATTTAGCATAGGAGTCGGAACGATTACAAATCCTACTGATGTAAAAAAATGTATAGAAATTGGAGTTGATTTTATTGTTTCACCAGGTACTTCAACTGAATTATGCGCGTCTTTAAATAATTCCGGAATACCCTTCTTACCCGGAGTAGCTACACCTAGTGAAATAATTACGGGACTAAACAACGGTTGGAGCTATTTTAAATTTTTTCCCGCAAATTTATTTGGTGGTCGCGATGCGTTGAAAGTGTACAGTTCCATATTTAGCGCAGCATACTTTTGTCCAACAGGAGGAATTAACCATGATAATTATACCTATTTCCTAGAGTTACCTAATGTATTATCTGTTGGTGGAAGCTGGGTTTTTAAGAAATAAGAAAGTAAAACGTATAGAGTTAATTTAATAACATGTTAGTTAAGTTTTAAATTCTGAAATAATAAATTAATTTTAGCAAAAAATAAAGTGACTAAATACAAAGGTTTATTTAATATTTACAAAGACAACATGGTAGTTTCTGAGAAAATTACCAAAGACTTTCTCCACTTTTGTTTTCTGTTATCTAATTTATTTAAAAACGGTTTTAAAAGGCGCAGTATTTTGGTTTATCCAGAATATCCAAGCAGAAACTCTACGCTATATAAAATCGGCTATGTATTGGGATATAACATCACTAATAAACCTTCAAAACTAAATAGAGCAACCGTTTATTGGGAAAATAAAACCCATAGAACGGAGCAAGAAGCAATCGTAAGATTAAAGAAGAATAATATAGTTAACATAAGCAGTACAGACATAAGCAAGGTCTTTGTAGACGAAATACACCTTTCTGTTTTTGGATATAACACACGCGTAAACCCGACAGAACACGTGGGGAAAATGGTCCAAAAAAGCGATACCAACGCCAAACACGACGGTACATTAATTGAAGGTCCGATCAAAACGCAAAAAAAAGATTCTATCTATCAAATATTAATAGAAAATGCTGTTAACGACCAACTAATTGTTGACATGCGTGTTCCATTTATTGGAGAAGTAACAGACTTTATTTATCTAAAATACAGACCAATATCTGAGCGTTTCCAAAATACTACGGTAAAAACCGAACTAAAAAAAACAAGCGATGTTTTGTCTGAAAAAGAAATTGCTCAAGTAGAATCTTTTTGCAAAAAAAGTAAATTGGATTTTGGCGAACTAGATGTTCTAAGAGACAAACATTCTGGAAAAATATATATTGTAGATGTAAACAATACACCTTTTGGTCCGCCCGCTCATATAAGCAAAAAAGAAGGAGAAAAAGCCCTAAAACGGATTGCATACTACTTTGAAAAGCACTTTTTGTAGAGAATTGCTTTGTAAATTTAGCAACCATTCCTACTATAGTTACATTAAATCCAATGTTGTTACTGAATTCCTTTTAATTTAGTGCTTCTTTACAAAGATGCACTAAAAATGAAATACACTTTTCTTTTACTCTTTACACTTTCACTGCTTTCTACACATGCTCAATTGAGTAGCTCGGAAATATACTTAAACCTAGAAAAACTCGCTTCTACCAATAGAGTACTTTATCTAGCAGCTCATCCAGATGACGAAAATACCCGCGCAATTGCATGGCTTTCCATGGGAGAAAAAGCAACTACAGCTTACTTGTCTCTCACCCGTGGAGATGGCGGGCAAAATTTAATTGGGAAAGAACTTGGTGCTGAACTTGGAATTTTACGTTCTCAAGAACTTTTAGCTGCCAGAAGCTATGACAATGCGAATCAATTTTTTACAAGAGCTGTTGATTTTGGATATTCTAAAACAGCCGAAGAGAGCTTTGAAAAATGGAATAAAAAAGAAATTTTAAAAGATGTAGTTAAAGTAATTAGGCAGTTTCAACCAGATGTTATTATTACCCGATTTCCGCCGGATAAAAGAGGTGGACACGGACACCATACGGCTTCTGCTATGCTTGCAATAGAAGCTTTTGATAAAGCCAATGACGAAACATACGAGCCCAATTTAGTTGAAGGTACAAAAACATGGAAAACAACTTCTGTATATTGGAACAGCAGTTATTGGTGGGATGAGAATATTGCTGAAAAAGCAAAAAACAATGAAGATTATCTTGTTTTTGATATTGGAGGATACAGTAATTTAATAGGTAAATCTTATAACGAAATTGGAACTATTGCTCGGAGTCAGCATAAATGTCAAGGCTTTGGTTCTGTAACCGAGAGAGGAGAAAGAATAGAATACTTTGAACATTTAACAGGCGAAAAATTAAAGGACAATTTTTTTGAACAAGCTTACAATACATGGTCATCCTACAGTTCTAATAACCTAGATAAGCAATTCGAAGCAGCCTTGTCAAATTTTGATTTCAAAAACACTTCGGCAAATTTAGACCAACTTCTTTCTATATACACAGAACTACAAACACTAAAAAACGGCTACGTAAAAACTGAAAAACTAAAAGCGTGTACCGAAATTATTAAAGCTTGCTTAGGGTTAGATGTAAAATTAACCGCTAAAGATTACAGCTATGTAAAAGGAGAAAATCAAGATTTTGAATTGAGCCTCCTAAACAGAGCCGAAACGAAGGTGCAATACGTAGGTTATAACTTTGGTAACAGAGAAAGTAAACTAGAACCTGTATCTCTAGATCAGAATAAAACCTATTCTGTAACCCAAAACTTAACAATGCCATTAAGAATTGAGCAGCCTTATTGGTTGCAAAACGGCTATACTAATCTGTACAACGTTACTGATAATAATTTAATTGGAGTACCTTCTACCCCATCTTCAATAAAGGGAGAAATTTATATTAGAATAAACGGAGTAGACATTACAGTACCCGTTAGTGGAGAATATGTTTGGGGAGATCCTGCATATGGCGAAAGACGAAGACCTATTATTTCAACTCCAGAAATGAGTTTGAATCCAACCCTGAGTTCTATTATTTCTAAAATTAATATTGCTACCACATTCAAAGTTCAGTTGCATAGTTTTTCAGATAGTTTAAATAAGAAAGTGAAAATAAATATACCGAAAGGTTGGAAATCTTCTCTTGAAACAATGGATATTCAATCTAACCGAAAACACGAAGAACGTTTTTATGAGATTACCTTAACACCAACAACGGATGCAAAAAATGGTAGGTTAACCTTTGAAAGTTCAAACGGAGAGCCTGTTCAATATCTCCACAGAATAGAATACAACCATGTTCCCTATCAAAACTATTTTTCTCCTACGGAAATAAACCTAGTTGCCTTAGACGCTGAAATTGTAAATGGAAAAGTACTTTATATAGAAGGAATAGAAGAAAAAGTACCCGATGCTATAGCGCAACTTGGATTTGACGTAAAAGTGGTTTCTGTTTCAGATTTAGCCTTCATTGATTTTAATACATATATGAGTATCGTTGTAGGAATTAGAGCGTATAATGTTTTTCCAGAATTAATAAATTTTCAACCTAGATTACTAGAATTTGTAAAAAATGGCGGAAATTTAGTCTTGCAATATAACACCGCTACCAGAAGTGTGAAAGAAATGGAGTTAGGTCCGTACCCATTTAAAATAAGTAGAGATAGAGTTACCGACGAATTTGCAACTCCAAGTTTCTTAAACGAAAAGCACGAATTACTCAATCAACCCAATAAAATTACACTCAAAGATTTTAAAAATTGGGTGCAAGAAAGAGGTTTATACTTCCCAAATAGTTGGGATGAAAAATATTCGCCTTTAATCGCATGGAAAGATAAAGGTGAAACACCCGTTTCTGGTGCCATTATAACAACAAAATATGGCCAGGGAAGATTTATTTATACCGGCATTTCGTTCTTCAGAGAGTTACCTGCTGGCGTAGAAGGTGCCTATCGATTTTTTGCTAATATGTTGAGCTATGGAAGAAAATAAAGACACAACAAAGTGGAAAACACTGTATTTAATTCTCTTTGTTTTTTTAGTTCTACAAATTGTTATTTACGCTATTATTTCACTTTCATATTCTTAAATTATGAGCAGTATAGATTGGATAGTTTTACTCTTAACCTTGACTTCTATCGTTGCTTACGGTACGTGGAAAACAAGAAAAAATGCAAGTTTAGCAAGTTATTTAAAAGGAAATAATGAGGACAATTGGTACACCATTGGTTTATCTATAATGGCAACACAAGCAAGTGCCATTACATTCTTATCTGCTACTGGTCAAGGCTTTGAATCTGGAATGGGATTTGTTCAATTCTACTTTGGACTGCCTTTAGCTATGATTTTTATTTCTGTTTTCTTTTTACCTATTTACTATAAACTTAAAGTATATACTGCGTATGAATTTCTAGAGAATAGATTTGACTATCGAGTAAGAGCGTTTACCGCGTTTCTTTTTTTAGTTTCTAGAGGTTTAGCAGCCGGAATTACGATCTACGCTCCCGCAATTATTTTGTCTAGCTTATTTAGCTGGGACCTAAAACTAACTTGTGTTGGAATTGGTTTACTGGTTATCATTTATACTGTTTCTGGAGGTTCTAGAGCGGTTTCCCTTACGCAAAAATGGCAAATGGCTTTAATTATGACCGGTATGTTTATTGCCTTCTACTACATTTTAGAAGCAATACCTGATACTTTTTCATTTAAAGAAAGTGTTGACGTTGCCGGCGAATTAGGAAAAATGAACATTGTAAACTTCAATTTTGATATTACTGAAAAATACAACATTTGGGCAGGATTAACGGGTGGATTCTTTTTGTTTGTTTCTTATTTTGGTACAGATCAGAGTCAAGTTCAACGCTATTTAGGAGGGAAAAGTTTACGTGAATCAAGGTTAGGATTAATGTTTAACGGAATTTTTAAAATTCCTATGCAATTCTTTATCGTCTTTGTCGGGGTAATGCTATTTGTTGCGTATCAATTTAATAAACCACCTGTTATTTTTAATGATGCCGGAATAAAAAAGGAAATTTTACAAGACGCACAACTGCTTTCTTTTGAAAAGCAGTTTGAAGAAACCTTTGATTCAAAAAAAGAAAAGCTGGTACAGTACAACAATAGTAAAAAAGAAGTTTACCTTAACGAAGCAAAAAATTTAAATGCAGAACAAAAGGATATCAGACAAAAATATAAGGACAGACTGAGTGAATTAGACAAAGATTACAACGATAAAGATACCGATTATGTATTCTTAACCTTTGTTTTAAACTACTTACCAAATGGTTTAATTGGGTTATTACTTGCAGTTATACTTAGCGCTGCAATGTCTTCTACCGCCGGAGAACTAAATGCGCTTGCTTCTACAACTACGGTAGACTTTTACCAGAAATACATATCTAAAAATCTAGAAAAAGCTTCCAAAAATGAGGTGAGAACAAGTAAATTTATTACCGTAATTTGGGGAAGTCTTGCCATAATAGTTGCTTTAGTAGCAGGTTTATTTGAAAACCTCATCGAACTAGTAAATATTTTAGGCTCTTTATTTTATGGAACAATTCTAGGTATATTTTTAGTTGCTTTTTTCTTCAAGAAAATCAAAGCAACACCTATCTTTATAGCAGGAATTATCGCTCAACTTACAATACTGTCTTTGTTTACAAGTACAAAGTTGCTAGACGATTTCAAAATAGGATATTTATGGTATAATTTGATAGGAAGCGTGTTAGTTATCGTCTTATCCATTATTTTTAATCAATTAATAACAAAAGAAAAACAAAAATCAATATGAAAAAACTATTTATTGTAGGAATATTATCCTTGTCATTTTTAAGTGTAAATGCACAGAATTTACCAAAGCCTAGTCCAAGCTGTGAAATTGAACAACAAGTTGGATTAACAAATCTTAAGTTAGAATATTCTAGACCAAGTGTAAAGGATAGAGCAATTTTTGGTGATTTAGTTGCGTTTGACAAAGTTTGGAGATTAGGAGCAAATGCACCAACTATGTTAAGCTCTGATAAAGACTTAACCATTGATGGTCAGACTTTAAAAGCTGGAAAATATGCCGTATTTGCAATTCCTTCAGAAAAAGAATGGACAGTTGTTTTTAATACAGATACAGAGCAATGGGGCGCAGGAAATTACGACGAAAAGAAAAACGTTGTAAGTACAAAAGTTGCCACGCAAAAAAACAAAGCCGTTGAGTCTCTTTCTATTACTTTTCAAGAACTCACTACAGCTTCTGGTCATCTTGTTATCGAGTGGGCTGAAACACGTGTTGCTATTCCGTTCAAAATGGATACAGACAAGTTTGCCATGGAAAACATAGCAACAGCAATTAAAGAAGGTAAAGATTTAGAAAAAGTGTACTACAACGCAGCAAGCTATGTAAGCGAAGCCAAAGGAGACAATAAAATGGCGCTAAATTACTTAGATAAATCTATGGAAGTTAAAGCGTATCATGCAAATACTTTCTTAAAAGCAAGAATCTTAAAAGAAGAAGGAAAAGATGCTGAGGCCTTAAAAACGGCAAAAGAAGCACATAAACTAGCACTAGCAGCAGAATCAATGGGCTGGGCAGATTATATTAAAGGAACAATAGAACGTTGGCAGAAATAATTCTAATTGAACAGTATTTTAAAAGCTCTACTTTATCGGTAGAGCTTTTTTATTTTATCCTCTTTCAAATCATAAATCTATTTTATCTTTGAAGTATGAGCACAAAGAAAAAAGGAGTATTCCCAGGTTCGTTTGATCCGTTTACAAAAGGACACGAATGCGTAGTGAATAAAGCTGCAGAATTGTTTGACGAAATTATTATTGGTGTAGGAATTAATACCTCGAAAAATTATCTATTTGATATAGACAATAGAATAAAACATATCGCTTCCCTTTTTGAAAATAACCCAAAAATTAGCGTACAACAATATCAAGGACTTACAGTCGATTTTTGTAAGTCAATAAATGCAAAGTACATTGTTCGTGGATTAAGAGACTCTAAAGACTTTGGCTATGAAAGAAGTATAGCACAAATGAACTTAGAAATATCTGAGGTAGAAAGTGTTTTTTTCATGACTGTGCCTGAGTATGCAGCAATTAATTCTACGATAGTTCGAGAAATACATAAATCTGGCGGGAAAATTGATAAGTTCGTAACAAACGCAGAAATTCTCGTTAAATAGATATTATGAACAAATACATTACTCTATTAATTATTTCTTTACTCTCACTCTCTTCTTTTGCTCAAAAAGCAATTGTAAGTCTGGAAGGCTATGCTCAAAATTGTGCCAATTGCACAGCTACTGTTTACGAGATAGAAGATTACCTATCTTTAAAAACCAAAGTAATTGCGCAAACTACTGTTAAAGCAGACAGTACCTTTAAGTTTAATTTTTACACTAAACATATTCAAAAAGTAAAAGTAGAAATAGGCAAAAACTATTTTTATTTATACCTACAGCCAAAAGGAAGATACGATATTTACGTTCGAGATAAATCTCCTTACAACGCATACAGACCGGAAGGAAATTTGGTAGAATACTTTTTTGGAGGATTGGATAGTACGGATATCAACTACAAAACACTTACGTTCGAAGAGGAAATGCTTACTTTTTTGAAAAAAAATTATAGAAGAACAGATAAAAAAGAAAACGAATTTGTTGGCGCATTGGATAAATTTAAAATAGAAACCGCCGAAAAATATAAAGCAGATACCTCAGAATTTTTTAAAAATTATATTCGATACGGAATAGCATCACTAGACGATTTAAATTTTATAGGCGCAAGAAACAAATATGAAAAATATGATTTCTACATCAAACCCTTTACTGTTCTTTATACAAATGATAGATACATGGAGTACATCTCAAATTACTACGACAACTATCAATTGAAACTTTCCAAAGCAAGTAACAATCTTTTCTATCAAGGTATTGTAAAAGCTTCTCCAACACTGATTATGCAAGCTTTAGGTAATGACTATGCATTAATGCACAATAGAAAGTTACGAGAAGTAGTTATACTCAAACTACTAAGCGACGTATATTACTCGCCCGATTATCCGCAAACAAACATTCTGCGTGTTCTGGATAGTTTAGCGAATTATGCACTTTTTTCAGAAAACAAATTGATTGCTCAAAACATAAAAAGTAGACTTGTAGAACTCGTTCCAGGAGCGCGTGCACCCAACTATATATTAACCGTAAATGGAATTAAAAAAAGTAGGCTTGACTATTTATCTAGCTTCCATTATATACAATTTGCAAAAGAAAACATTCCTATTTCTACATCTGAAATTGCCTTATTAAAAGAAATCCACGAAGCGTACAAGCCGTTTATACATTTCACAACTGTTTTAGTTGTAGACAACATAACAACATTTAATCTCGAAAAATTCAAAAAAAAGAACCAAATCTCTTGGGATTTAGTAATAATCGAAGAAAATGCATTATTACTAGATCAGTTTAATATTAAAAGCTTTGCAAGCTATGCTTTAATTGATGCGCAAGGGTATATTGTTTCTCCAAATGCTTTAGGACCAAAACCAAACGGCGATAGAAAGACGATTGAAAATACTTTTATAGAAATTAAACGACTTTATCTCAATCAACAGAACTAGAGCCTTCCACTTTGTACACTGCCTTAACCTTCAATTTCTTTGGCTTGGGCTTTCCTAGCATTAAATCTAAATGTATACGCAGTACTTCTCCCATTGTTTGGCAATTTGAAAACTTTGTTGTGTTGTGGTATTTATTCAAATCTTTAATGAGAGAGGTTCTTTTTTCGTGGGTAGAAAGATTATCTAAACTTAAACTTTCCAGCAATTGAGTAATTCTATTCTTTTCAACGTGGTACCTTTTCTTCATTAAACTCCTCTCTTCGTGTTGGTATTGAGCAACTGTTTCATGCGATAAGGTTTCCATACAAAAAGAAACAATTTTCCTGTTCTCTTTATAATATTGAGGTTTATAAAAATTCATTCTTCCTTCGTAACACAGTTGGTCAAAATCAATTGTTCTAGTTCTGTATTGTTCTTTATCAAAATCAGGAGTAATATCTACCACATAGTTATATGAACGCATATCTCCCAAAAGCATAATAAAACATCGCTCATTAAACTTCACGAATTCTTTAGCCATGCCAACAGCATAAAAATTTGGATTGTTATCCATATAACTCTCAATAAAAACATCTCCAGGAATACCCGCTATGTGATCTTCAACTAAAGTATCTCCATCAATAATGTAACTAATTCGGTTCGGACTCATAATGTGTTCTAACTCTAAACCATATACTCTACTTGCATCTGCTTTTTTTATATAAAAATAATCGTGATTATCATTCATCATGTTCACAATCTTGATTCGAAATGGATTAGAGTTTCCAAACAAGCAATATTCTATACATGAAATACTAAGGTGATTAATTATGTCCATGTCTCCATCTGTTTTCAAGAGTGCATAGATTTCTCTAAGTCCATTAAAAATCTCTATCTGATCTGACTGTGGATACATCACACTTCTCCACAACGTATCGTTTCCATCGTTGTCTAAAACAGGTAAACTTTCGTTCCACCTTTTCATATCATCATATGTCAAAGCAATGTCTTCTTCCCTATCATAATCTTCTAAATAAGTTCTTAACGTATCGCTTATTGGAAAAACAGGCTTCTTTTTTGACATTATCATATCCATACCCTAAAGAACGGAATTTATCTGCAGAATAGTTACTATTTTCGTTAATAAAATTAGTACGTATGGCATTAACCGAATCAAACACATTTCCAATAGGTACACGCGCACCTGAATTTAAATTAATAGATGTAATTACAGAAGACTACTTTACGTTTGAAGTATGTAAAGGAGAAAAAGGAACTGTTGTACTTTTCATCTGTAACCATTGTCCGTTTGTCCTGCACATTAACGATAAGATAGTAGAACTTGCTAACACATTTCAAAATAAAGGAATAGGTTTTGTTGCTATATCCTCTAACGACGTAATGCGTTATCCGCAAGACTCTCCTGGTATGATGCGTATACATGCAGAAGAACTAGAATATAGTTTCCCTTATTTATATGACGAAACACAAGAAATTGCCAGACGATACGATGCAACATGTACACCTGATATTTATGTTTTTGACCAGAATGACAACTGCTATTATCACGGTCAATTTGATTCCTCAAGACCGGGAAATCATATTCCTATAACTGGTGAGGATTTAGCACAGGTACTTGATGAGTTAATTGCTGGAGAAGCACCCAGAAAGAAACAATTACCCTCTATCGGTTGCGGAATTAAATGGAAAATATGACTTTTTAAAAAAAGAAGTACCTTTGAAAGCATCTAAAGATTAACCCATTATGAAAAAACTACTTTTTTTAGGCATTTTCTTTTTCTACACCTTCTCTTTTACTCAAACTCAAAATGCAGCTTACACGGCTATTGGCAAAGGTGTAGCCACAACTTTTTTAACTGATTATCAGTGCTTAGGGATAAATGCTTCTGCGCTTGGCTTTGAGCTTGAATATGAAAAAAAACCAATTACGTTTGGAACCTCAGAATTAGCTTTTGGCGTTTACAGTACGGCGCTTACTAAAGATAAATTACGGAACTTAACCAATGCAGTAAAAGACCAAATTTTTAATAGTAATAGCTCTGGTTTTGATTGGGAACAACAGCGCGAAGCAGCAGCACAATATGCAGAACAAGGTGTTGCAATCAGCGCAAACTATAATTGGTTTGGGGCTTCTTTTCAAAATCAAAAATTAGGTGGAATAGCCATACAAGTGAGAGAAAAATACAACTGGTTTTCTCAATTGAACCAAGAAACAACAGACTTAGTTTTTAGAGGTCAACTTGCAAGTTATTTTGATTCGCTTACCGTGGTTTTTGGAAACGATACCTCTACCGTTGCCAATAGACCGAATATAAGCACAGATACTTTAGAAGCTGCAATTCAAGGTAACATTAACAATCCTTTGGCGTTAAGTGAAATTACAAAAGACAGTAAGATAAAGCTAAGATGGGACAGAGAATGGAACATTGGGTACGGTAGAAAACTTTTTGGTAACCCAAACAAACTTGCTGTATATTTTGGCGTAAGTGCAAGATATATACAATCTATGGCCTTGTTTGATTTAGAATCAGACGGAAACCAGATTAACATGCACTCTTCTATTTCGCCAACGTTTAACATTAATTACGGTGCTGCTGCAATTAGTAATCCTTCTGCTGTTATGCAAAATATAAGAGATTTTCCACAACGAGTAGGTCAAGGTTACGGTTATGACTTATCTGCATCTGTAAAAATGGCCAAAATCTTCACCTTTGCTGCAAGCGTTAATAACTTAGGAAGCGTAACTTTTGATAGAAATGTTTACGAAGTAAAAGATACTTTGCTGGGTAGCCTTTCTATAAACGGAATAAATGATGCCAGTATTACCGAATCTATTAATCAATTAGTTAATGGAAATGGCATTTTAACATTGGTTGGAAAAGAAGAATACAAAGTACGCAATGCTGCTAACATAAGACTTGGTGGAAGCATTAAACCATTTAAGCAATTAAACGTAGGTATAGATATAGTTGCGCCCTTCAATAAAGATGCGCCAGGAAACATACAAAATGCTATTATTTCCGTAGGAGGAGATTTTAGACCTGTAAAATGGTTACAGTTAAGTGCAGGATATTTTGGTGGAGGACTCTATCAAAACAACATTCCAGTAGGTATTAACTTTATTCTTAAAGAAGGTGCATATGAATTTGGTATCTCTTCTGCTGATGCACTTAACTTCTTTCAAGACGATGCTAATAGTCTTTCCACTGCATTCGGATTTGCTAGATTCAGATTATAGAAAAAGTAAAATAGAAGTACAAAAAAAAGGAACACGCCTGTGTTCCTTTTTTAGTTTTATATAAAGTATAACTTACTTCTTACCGCCATCAAGCTTCGCTTGTAAGGCTTTTAATTCATCCCATTTACCATCGGCAGCAAGTTTTGCTTGCTCAGGCCAAGTTTCTGTTGAAATATGTGACAATCTAGAACTTGCCTCAGATAGTATAGTTGAAAGCTTTTCTGGCTTTGCTTTGGCAACTTTCGCAAAAGTATCTAATCCTGCATTTACAAGCGCTTCAGCTGCTTTTGGTCCTGCTCCTTCAATTTTCTTTAAATCATCTCCTTTAGAAGCTGCTTTTTTAGTGGGTGCTTTCTTAGGCTTTGCTTCTGTCTTTTTCTCCTCCTCCACTGCAACAGCAGCTTCAATGGATTCGCTCTCTTCTTCAAGCACTAATGCACCGTGTTTGTGAAGTAAATTATACCATTGAAATAACTTCTTTACATCAGAAGGATAGACTCTCTCTCTATCGTAATCAGGCAAAATTTCTTCTAAGTAAGCTGTTAATTTATTTGCACTCTCTTTGTGAGAAATTGTTTCTTTACCACCTTCTTTTTCGTACAATTTAGTGTATACTTCTTTAAGTGGTACATCTCCTTCATAGGTGTATATACTTATATCTTCTAGCGCTGATATTCTATCCGAAGCATACGCCGGAAAACGTTTGTTATCAGACAAAGATTGAACAATAACATTGTTTTTTCCTTGCGCTACTACTGAGTAAAGTCCCGGCCTACCCGAGATTGAAATAATTCCTGAAAGATTCATATATTTTTTAAATACTTAATTCGAGCCAAATTTAAGAGATTCAATGAAATATTACTATTCCTTTATCACTTTAATTGTCTGTTGCTGTTCTTGATCAAAAAGAGTTAAAAAGTAAATTCCTTTCCTTTCGGAAGAAAAATCTAGCTGTGTACTACCATCAAAGATTGTTTTTTGAAAAGGGATTGTTTGACCTAAGACATTTTTAAGGTGATAATCAACATTCAAACCTTGTAAACCTTTAATACTAATTATACCTTTAGTAGGGTTAGGATAAACAGCAACATCATCTATATGATTTTCTAAAATATTTACATAAAATTGTAAACTATCACTGAATACAAAACAACCAGAACCTATATCTACTCCTACACTGTAGAAACCAGGTTGTGTTGGTGTTATGCTAGAAGTCGTTTCTCCGGTTAGTGAGTTTCCATCCAAAAACCATTGATAATTGTAGTGTAAAGAAGCTTGAAAAGTATTGCCTTGCTCTGTAATTGTAGGGTAATCCTGCGTCATCATATTAAAAGCATGAATTTTACCATAACCATAAGCAAAATTGGGAGTCACCCCTGTAAAATTATCTTGAATTGCACTTTGCTCTATTGCAGACATAAAATCCTGATAAGTAGCCGTATTACACTGTTCTAAGTAAAGTGCTGCAATACCTGCAACAGTTGGAGAAGCCATAGAAGTACCACCATTTCTTACATGAAAACCACCCGCATCAATTACAGCGTTAAAACCAGGATCATTAATCAGAAACAAAGGCCCTGCAGCCAAAGTTACATCACCACTTGCTGCAATGGTTGGTTTTATTGTACCGTTTCTTGCCGGACCCTTACTAGAATTCGGGGAGAGTTTACCTGGATCTGTTAAATCTGCTGGATAATATTGATTACCGTTATTGTCTATATGCCCTAATCTAGCCCTTACGTTAGCTACTGAGACTACTTTTTCTGAACAATTCCAACTAGAAACAATTGATTGTAATGAATCCGGTGCATTGTAATGTATAATCTCTGGCATTACCGCACTAGTTGGTAGAACATCCACTATTTTGTTATAACCAATTACTGTTGAAGACCATAAATCATAAATACCCGAACCTGTAGTTTCAAAACGATACAAATAATCGAGAGAATCTACTGTCGTAAACAATACTTGCAGTCGGTAATTTGTTCCTATTGTTTGAGGATAAGCTTCTATAGTTGCTACTCGCTCTTGATTGGCGTTATAAATTGTATCGTACAAAACGGGTCCGCCAACACCTTGTGCATAAGTAAAGGCTGTTCTACCAACGAAAGAATAATCAGGTCTATCTGCAGCAAAAGCAAAATCAAAAATAGCGTCGGCATTGTCTGACCATAAATCAAAATAGATTCTATTTGCTCCTAAAGCATTGCTCGGATTATTCAAAAACCAAACAAAAGAAGTATCCTGATCTACCGTAGCATTTACATGGTATTTTCCCCAATTACCAGAATTTCCTGCTGCGGAAACAACAATTCTACCACCTTTTTCTTCTAACAAATCTTCTATCATTTCTGCTGCTGGATCGTTTCCGTCATGACTACCCAAGTAAGTCCCTAAACTTAGATTAACAATAGCCGGCATACCCAAACTGTCTGCAACTTTAAAAATATAATCACAAGCATCCGCAATGGTAAGCGTCCAATTTGGTAAATTAAAGTTTGTTTCAACTACAATAATGTTTGATTTCGGAGCCATTCCTTTGTTCATAGCATTAGCCAAGCCGTTACCTGAACCAATTCCTGTAACTGTAGTACCGTGAGCAGATCCTGCTTCAGTACTTGTACACGTCCCGTTAGCAATAGAAGTACTATCGCAAATTGTTCCATATCCATACAAAGCGGGTGTTGTAGCGTTTACAGTCTGCGAATGATCCCAATACCTTAGTACCCGAGATACTCCGTTTTCGTCTATAAAGTCTGGATGGTTGAAATCTAAACCTTGATCAACGTATCCTATGATTACACCTTCTCCTGTAAAACTTTGTTTTAATGGATTTACGCCATTGTGTACATCATTCACAAAGTGCATGGCACGTGCGGTGTCATCCAAAGCAACAGGTTTCGAAAAGTCATAATAAAAATCACTCAAATTTCCGTTCTCTGTCTGCGAAGACATCCACTGCGGTGTTGCCGAAATAAATAAGAAGTCTGCGGTAGCGCGTTTAATAACAATATTCTGCTGTATTAGGAAAGTTTTGTTTTGAGTAGTATTAGGTAAAGAGAAGGGAACAACTTTTTCTCCATAGTCCTTTAAAACAGTATCAAACTGAAACTTTTTCACTTGAGAAAAGCTCGATGCTGCTATGCAGAGCAATACAATTAAAGAGGATATTTGATTAGCCATTTACAGATGAATTTAGCCTTAAGACGTAAATTTACATCAAATGGTACGATTTTTTCTGTCAATATTCTTAAAAAAAGTAATATTTACACTAAATTCAGACTCTTTAAAAAGCTTATGAAAAAAATAACAATAAAAATCGTATTTCCTGTATTGCTTATGGGAATGAGTTCTATGGTCTACGGACAAGTTGACAAAAAAATTGTGAACTGGTACAACGGTAAAAAAGGAATGCAAACAGAAAAGGCCTACAAAATGGTCAAAAAACTAGAATCAAAAGAGGTTGTAGTTGCTGTTATTGACTCTGGTATTGATGTTGAGCACGAAGACTTAAAAGGTCAAATTTGGATTAATTCAGACGAAATTCCAAATAACGGAATAGACGACGACAATAATGGATACATTGATGATATGCATGGATGGAACTTTCTTGGAAACAGTGAAGGAGAAAACATAGATGCTACTCGTCTAGAGCTAACGCGTATTTACGCTAAATTAAACCCTAAATACGAAGGTGTAGCATCTGAAGATGTTAAATCAGAAGATAAAGTTGAGTATGAATTGTACCTAAAGGTAAAAGAAGACTACGACAACACAAGAGCCGAATATGAAGGTATACTTGCCAACATGGATATGTTTGCCAATCAAATTATCCCTACTGTACCAGGAACTATTGCAACAGCACTAGGAAAAGAAGAGTATACGCTGAAAGACCTTAAAAAATGGAAACCAGAGGATGCCCAAATGAAACAAATGAGAGGTATTGCTATAGCAATGAAATCTGGAGAGTTGTCTTTAGAAGCAATTGAAAAGCAAAAAGAACAAATTCAAGGTATGCTTGACTGCAATTATAACGTTGATTGCGATGACAGAACTTTAATTGGAGATAACCCTGACGATATTACGGATATTAATTATGGAAACAATAACGTAGAAGGTCCAGATGCATTGCATGGAACACACGTAGGAGGAATTATTGGATCTGTTAGAGGAAATGATTTAGGAGGTGATGGAGTTGCTGCGAATGTAAAACTTATGTCGTTGCGCGCAGTACCAAACGGAGATGAACGTGATAAAGACATTGCCTTAGCGATTCGATATGCGGTTGACAATGGTGCGATGATTATTAATGGATCTTTTGGAAAAGGATACTCAGACCATCCAGAATTTGTATTAGAAGCAATTAAATATGCAGAGTCTAAAGGTGTTTTATTTGTGCATGCAGCAGGGAACGACAATTCAGATGTTGACGTTACTGATAATTTCCCTACGTCTGATTTCCCTGGTCAAACAGAACCTTTTACGCATTACTTAACAATCGGAGCAAGTACGCGCAATACAAAAGGAGAATTAGCTGCGGTATTTTCAAATTACGGACAAACTAAAGTAGATGTTTTTGCACCTGGATTTGAAATATACAATACGATACCTGACAATAAATACATGAAGTTACAAGGTACATCTATGGCGTCTCCAATGGTTGCAGGAGCTGCTGCTTTTATCAAAGGATATTTTCCAGAATTAAGTATGTTGCAAGTAAAAGAAATTTTACTAAAATCAGCAAGAGACTATTCTGAAACAGACCAAGAATTACCAGGTTCTGAAAAAGAAGTGAAATTCGGAACACTTAGTGTTACAGGTGGAGTTGTTGATCTTAAAAACGCCGTGAAAATGGCAAAAGAAATGACTGCAAAGTAAGGAACTAACTAGTTCTAGTTGTATTCAGCGATTGACAATTTAATACGTTAATAGAAATTAAAAAAGCATATCCAATTAGATATGCTTTTTTTCTGTTTACTCTTTCTTTGCAATGTTATATCGTAATCCTACTGTATACCTCCAATTACTTTCTATATCTGTAAGGTTATCTGTATTATAGTTTTGAATTACCGGTGCTAATACGTTTCCATTAACTATCCACTTATTAAAATACAATTGAAAACCAGCAGAACCAAATACGGCGTTTCCTCCAGAGTTAATTACCCTAAATTTTCCATCTAAATGCTCTTGGGCTTGCTCTCCATACACACCAAACATAGGCATTACAGCAAATTTCTCTTGCTTAAATAGATAAAATAGATTCAAAGATACATTAAACTGATCTCCAAACAAATAATTATCACTATTTCTAGAATTAATCATATAACTCATTTCAGTATTTAACCCAATGTTATTCTTTTTCAAAAGATAATTAAAATTAAAAAGTAAACTAACTTCAATCTATGCAAGACTTATAAAAAAATCAAACCTTTAAGAAGTATATCGTTTAAGTATACCGAACAAAATTGTCATTTTGGCAGGATTTGTTGCATGGCATAGAGATTGACTAAGAAAAGGGAAATTAAAAAAATTATATAAACTTATGAAAACAGGTAAAATTAATGTTCAAACGGAAAATATTTTTCCTATCATTAAAAAATTCTTGTATTCTGATCACGAGATATTTTTGCGCGAATTAGTTTCTAATGCCGTAGATGCCAACCAAAAGTTAAAGTTCTTTGCTTCTAAAGGAGAGTACAAAGGAGATGTAAGTGGTCTTCAGGTTGACGTGATCTTAGACAAAGAAGCGAAAACACTCACCATTAAAGATACTGGAATTGGTATGACTGCAGATGAGATTGATAAATACATCAATCAAATTGCCTTTTCTGGTGCAGAAGAATTTGTGAAACAATACGAAGGAGAAGAAGGAGCAGAACAGATTATTGGTCATTTTGGTCTCGGATTTTACTCTGCCTTTATGGTTGCTGCCAAAGTTCAAATTAAAACTTTGTCAAGACACGAAGGAGCACAAGCAGTTCAGTGGGAATCTGATGGAACTCCTGAATTTACAATTTCTGAAATTGAAAAAGACACGGTAGGGACTGAAATTGTATTACACATTGCAGAAGATTCTACTGAGTTTTTAGAAGAGCAGAGAATTCAAGGTATTCTAGATAAGTACTGTAAGTTTTTACCTATACCTGTAGTTTTTGGTACAAAAACAGAAATGCAAGATGATCCTTCTGGTGAAAAGGATGAAAACGATAAAGTGAAACAAATTTCTGTTGAACTACCTAACCAAGTTAACAACGTTTCTCCTGCTTGGACAAAAGCACCTTCTTCTTTATCTGATGGTGAGTACAGCGACTTTTACAGAGAGTTGTACCCGATGTCTTTTGATCAGCCCTTATTTCACATTCATTTAAATGTAGACTATCCATTTAACTTAACGGGTATTTTATATTTCCCAAAGATTAATGAAAAAGTAGAAGTACAAAAAAATAAGATTCAACTCTACAGCAATCAAGTATTTATTACAGATAGCGTAGAAGAAATTGTTCCTGAATTTTTAACCTTATTACATGGTGTAATCGATTCACCAGACATTCCGTTAAACGTTTCTAGATCCTACTTACAAAGCGACGGAAATGTTAAAAAAATATCAGCACATATTACAAAAAAAGTAGCTGATAAGCTGCGCGAAATGTTTAACAAAGACAGAGCAGATTTTGAAGAAAAATACAACGATTTAAAAGTTTTTGTTGAGTACGGAACTTTATCTGATGACAAATTTGCAGACAAAGCAAAAGCGTTTTCTTTAATTAAAAACGTTGATGATAAATTCTTTACCGTTGAAGAGTTTACAGAAAAGGTGAAAGCTGCACAAACTGATAAAAACGAGAAAACTGTATTTTTATACACGAACAATAAAGAAGAACAGTTCTCTTTTGTTAAAACGGCACAAGACCGTGGTTACGATGTATTAGAGATTGATGGTCCGCTTGCTTCTCATTGGATAGGTAAAATGGAACAAACTTTTGATAACGTAACATTTGCGCGTGTTGATGCAGACACCTTAGATAAATTAATACAAAAAGAAGATGCGCAACCATCTAAATTATCTAAAGACGAAGAAGACACCTTGAAACCTGTTTTTGAAGCAGTTGTAGAAAAAGACAAATACAAGGTTGAATTTGCTTCTATGTCTGAAACAGATGCACCTATTGTTTTAACTCAGCCTGAGTTTATCAGAAGAATGATGGAACAACAAAAACTAGGTGGAGCAGGATTTATGGGAGCTTTTCCTGAAACATATAACTTAGTGGTTAATGGAAACCATCCCAAAATTACAGCTATCTTAAATGAGTCAGACAAAGATACCCAAGAAAATAAAGCCAAACAACTGGCAGATTTAGCCTTACTTTCTCAAGGTTTGCTGAAAGGTGCAAAACTAGACGCATTCGTTAAAAGAAGCGTTGAATTAATTTAAACTTAAGAAAACAAAAGTTAATAATTAGGCGAATGTATACCACGCTCGCCTAATTTTTTTTATACTTACCCAACATGTCAGGTTATTACAAAATTATTGGAGCCTTCTTAGGGTTTGTACTGTTTAAATACAGCATAGGAATGGCAATCTTAGGTTTCTTTATTGGTTCTTTTCTCGATTCTTATCCCGCATTAAAAAAACAAATGGAAGCCATGCAAGGTGGTCAAGCTGGAAACTTTAACAAACAAGGTTCCTACGGAAATCCAAGAGATATTTTTGAATTTTATCAAAGGCAAAGTACGCGTTTTGACTTTCCTACTATGCTATTGGCTCTATCTGCAGCTGTCATGAAAGCAGATGGAAAAGTACTAAAAGTTGAATTAAACTATGTAAAGACCTTTTTGGCTCGGCAATTTGGAAACCAATTTAGCAGCAATCACCTACAAACTTTAAAGCAATTCTTAGACGCTCCTACTCTTCCTATACAAGAGATTTGTAACGACATTAACCTGCGAATGCAACCAGCAGTTAGAACTCAATTGTTACACTATCTTTTTGGTATAGCGCAAGCAGACGGTAATGTAAGTACATCTGAAATGGATGTAATCAATAAAATTGGTAATTTACTTGGAGTTTCGCTAAGCGACTATGAGAGTGTTAAAAATATGTTTCATAGAGATACAGAAAGTGATTATAAAATTTTAGGTATAGAAAAAACAGCAACAGACGACGAGGTAAAAAAAGCGTACAGAAAAATGGCCGTTAAATTTCATCCTGATAAGGTAGCTCAAATGGGAGAAGAATACCAAACCGGAGCTAAAGAGAAATTTCAAAAAGTACAATACGCCTACGATGCAATTAAAAAAGAAAGAAGAATAAAATAATTCTATATAAAAAAAAGAAGATATTTCTACCTCCTTTTTTCTTGTTGCTAAAACTATAAATAAAACCATTACTGCGGTACGAATATACGTGCTCTCTTGCGCTTAAATGTTATGCGCTTGTTATCTGTTAATTATCAATAAATGACCTTAAGCGTGATTTAAATCTCCATTTAACTATGGATAAATTTCTTTTTATTTTTATTCTAAAGAATTATGAAATCAGTATTGTATCTCTCAATTGCTCTAAGTTTTATCTTATTTTCTTGTAGAAACGGAAATAGCGAAATGATTGAAAAAGTAGCCGGAGAATGGAAATTACAGCAATTTATAAATAAAAATGGTGAGAATAAAACCACAGATTGCGACAAAGAAACAGTTTGGAATTTTACTAAAAATGAGGCTGAGGCCTTAACAGACGGAACAAATGTTATGGAGATAGTTGCGACAGCTCCAGATAATTGTAAGTGGTTTGGTTTTGATGCAAAATGGACAATAAAAGACGACAAGCTCTTTATTTCTACAACAAATGTTGGAGGAATGGGAGGTAACTCTAACGCAGGTTTATTTGAACTAACAATTGTTACCGATACAGATATGACTTTGAAAATTATGGGGAACCAATACGTTTTTTCAAAGTAAATTAAGCGAACTTAAAAACATTTAATCAAAGTAAGGCCTCAAAGATTCAATGAATTCTTTATTTGAATTCATTAGTTCTGCGAGGTCTTTTTTGTGCTCGATAAGGTAGTTTAAATCGAACTTCATTTGATCTAAGTTTTCAAACTTTTCTTTTGCACTTTGAAGTGCATCAAATTTATTAATTATTGCTGTTTTTCTCTTAAAATCTTCAAGCAGGTTGTAAATGCCATTTATACTTTGAAGGTCTTTTTCTGAAGGCTTGCCGTAAAGTTTAATACTTGAATTATCGATATCTCTAATATCTAAAGTATTTAATGAGTACTGTACTTTTTTTACAATACCAAATAAAGAATTTAGATTAAATAAAACCGAATTTGGTGAAGAGGTAGTTATTATTTCCTGGTTGGCTAAAAAATTATCCTCAAAACACGTTACTAAAGTAAGTAAGTCGGTTCGGTTATCAGCGAATTGCTCCAATGTATTGATTGGTTTATAATCTATAGTTGAGCTCGTTAGTAAATTCCATGCGATGCCTAATTTTTTGTTAACATGTGTTTTTAAAAACGCTTTAGATTTTCCTTTTCGCTTTTTTATAACTAGATAAAAGATTAGTACTAAGACTAAGACTAAGACTAAAACAAGTAACATAGAAGTTGTAAGCCAAAAAGACGCGTATATTTTGACCGGATCAAAACCAACAATTTCAAAAATAGTTTGGGGCTTGTGGGTACCCAGAAACAAATTTGTGAGTAGCATTTTAGATAAAAAGTATAGCAAAATATTCTAGTGTTAACCCGTTTTCTGTGAGTATAATTAAACATAACTGGGACGAATATAACACTTTACCCACATAAAACAATCGACGAAAAGTGTAAAAAAATAGTTAAATAGGCGAAAAAATAGGTTTAACCTATTTTCCCCTATTTTTCTTCTATTCAAAATACGTTTATAATAGCAAATAAAATGGTGATATTTAATCCAGTAAAACTGGGGCTAACATAGTTGTTAATGATTTATAAAGACTATCCTAAATGGGTCCTATAAGTCAACCACAAAATTATTTAATTAATTTGCAAACGATTTGTAACAGAATAAAGCTCATTCTTTTCTTCTAGGTTAGTATAAGAAAGAAATAGAAGTAAAAGTAAGAAAGTAAGTTTCATATTTTTTTATCAAATCAAATTGTAATGATTAACGATATAAGGTTTAAATCCAATTCAAAATACTTATTTACACTGGTAAGACTTGCTTTAAACCAAAAAGAGGAATAATTCTTATGGAACTATTCCTCTTTTTTGCTAAACTATGCTAAAACTATAAAACCTAAATGCTTGTTTGCTACAAGCTTGCTATGGCACAAAGATAGGTAGGATTTTCAATTTGACAAGCGCTTTTTGTTAAGTAAATGTTAAAATATATTAACTTTTATTTGATCGGTGTGAAATTACATGAAGAAGCTCACATCAAACTACTGACTACCTGAATGGTAGGCTAAAAAACTTCGATTATGGTATTTTTATTATTTTCTTTCTTGAACTGAATGATCTAAAAAAATTATTTTTTTTCTTCCTTTCACAACAGATTTTAACATCCAAACTAAAAGCAAACTAGTTCCTCCAACCGAAACAATTGCACCAGATACAGTAACATCTAGCATAAGCGCAAAATAGTAACCTAAAACACAAGCTAAAGAAGAAAAAAGAACAGATAACCAGAGCATATTTTTCAACCTATGAGTTATCAAATAAGCCGTTGCTGGCGGTATAACCAAAAAGCCAACTACCAAAACAGCTCCAACAGACTCAAAAGACAAGACACTGCTTATAGCAACTAGAAACATTAATAAGTAATTCCAAAAAGAAACATTAATACCTACTGCTTTCGCGTAATCTGCATTAAAAGAAGTAATACTTAATCCTTTTCGTCCTAATGATACGAAAAGAATTACACAGAGTAAAACAGGTAAAATTGTAAGTAAAGCACGCGTACCAATTAAGTATTCTCCAATAAATATTTTATCCAAATAAGTACTTGCAATTTCTCCAAAAAGAACACAATCTTGATCAATATCTGCATTACCACCGGTGAAGTAAGCTATCATAATTACACCAACCGCAAAAAAGAACGTAAAACTAATTCCTATTGCAGCTCCTGCTTGTAATTTCGACTTATTTTGTAAAAAGTCAATAACGATTGTGGAAATCACGCCAAAAATCGCTGCTCCAATTAAAATAGGAACCGATGCTCTTTCTTCAGTAAAGATAAAAGCCAAAACAATTCCTGGTAAAACACTATGTGAAATAGCATCTCCAATCATTACAGCTTTTCTTAATATCAAAAAACAGCCTAAAAGAGAGCAACAAGCTCCTATGCTTAATGCAGTTAAAATTACTAGAATATCATTTATTTCCATTAGTAAGGTATATTGCTCTTATGCGGATCCAAGGTTGGATAGTCTAATTCTGTTAACAGTTCTTTTTCTAATTCTGGTGTAATAATATGTTCTATAGTTTCCGCTCCTCCATGAATATGGTCTTCCTTAAAATTCATTCGTTTCGTTAAATAAAGCTCCCACAGTCGGTGTAAGCGCACTACCCTTTTGGCTTCTGTTTCGCCCTGAATAGTAAGTTGTATGTAGTTGTTTTCCTCCTCCAACAATCCTTTTCTCTTTAATCGTTTGATACCCAACTCTAAATTTCGAGTAACAAATCCTCTTTTTTTCACATAATCTTCTCGCGTTACTCGGGTAAGTCCTTTTTCTTTTAATTGAAAAGTAACTTTTAAAATATTTTCTTGATTGATTTTACGCTTATTAGTGATTTGAAGCTGATAGCGCGATATTAAGCCAGATTTTGGTGCAAAGAAAATTGAGATGACAGCGAAACAGGTTAAAAATACCACAAACCATGGACCAGTTGGCATATTTGTAGCCGTAAAACTAACATATGCTCCTAGGATCCCGGCTAATGCTCCAAATAATCCTGCGAGAAGCATTAGTTTACTTAATTTATGCGTCCACAACCTTGCAGTAGTAGCAGGCGTAATAAGTAACGCAGACATAAGTACTACACCTACAGCCTGAATTCCTATAGACACTGCAACCACTGTCATTGTAGTAAGTAAAAAATTGTACGACTTAACATTTAACCCAATGGACGCAGCAAATTCTGGATTAAAGGAAATGAGCTTAAACTGTTTAAAAAATACAAGCACCATAAAAAGTAAAAGAATACTTGTAACACCAAAAACATAGAGATCAGCGAGCACCATATTTGCTGCTTTTCCAAAAAGAAAATCATTTAGTCCTGATTGCGAAGCATTACCTGATTTTTGTATGTAGGACATCAATACAGAACCTATCCCAAAAAAGAAGGTTAAAATGTAGGCCAATGCTGTATCTGTTTTAAGTTTTGTTTTAGCAACTAACGCATCCATAAGAAGCAGAGCAATCCAGCCTACTATAATGGCACCAATTAAAAGATAAAGCGGATTTTTACTACCCGAAAGCATAAAACCCAAACATATACCAGGGAAAATAGCATGTGCCACCGCATCTCCTACTAAGGTTCTTTTTCTTAAATAGGTATATGTACCAACCATAGCAGAACATGCTGCTATTAAAACTGTTCCAAGAACTACAACTTGAACCGTTGGATTTTTGAACGATATGAAGTCTATAAAATCGTTCATTTTTCTTCGTACCCTTTCTCTCTAATCGGAAAGGCCTTTTCTTTAATAATCGACTGAATTTTGGAGAGTAACGTTAATTGTCCGCCATATGCATTACTCAAATTTTCCTCTGTTAGCACCTCATTTGTTGGTCCGGCTGCAATTAACCGTGTATTTAACAGCACTAAGTAATCAAAATAACCAGAAACGGTTTGTAAATCATGATGAACAATGACTACCGTTTTACCTTCATTTCGCATCTCCAATAACAAATCTAAAATTGCAGATTCAGTTGTTGCATCTACACCAACAAAAGGTTCATCCATAAAAAATATTTCTGCACCTTGCGCCAATGCTCGAGCAAGAAAAACACGTTGTTGTTGTCCGCCAGAAAGCTGAGAAATTTGCCTGTCTTGGAAAGAAGATAACTTTACTTTCTCTATTGCTGTTTTTACGAGTTGTTTATCTGTTTTAGTAAGTCGTCTAAAGAGTTGATTTTTTCGATAACGTCCCATCTCAACTACGTCCTTAACACTTGCCGGAAAATCCCAATCTACTGATTCTCTTTGAGGTACATAAGCAACTTTATCTCTAACCTTATCTAAAGAATTATTGAAAATCTTAGAAAATCCACTTGCAGGTTTTATTAACCCCATTATGGTTTTAAGCAAAGTAGTTTTACCTGACCCATTTGGGCCAATTATACCGATTATTTTGCCTTTGGGTAGCTCAAAATCTACATCCCAGAGCACAGGGACTTGATCATAGGCAACCGTTAAATTATGTACTTCAACGCTATTTCTCATGACTCAAACCTTTTTTTATTCTTTTGGCATTTTCACGTAACATTCCTAAATACGTTCCTCCAACTCCTCCTACTTCTCCAAGAGCGTCGGAGAATAACTCTTCAGCAATTTTAACTGTATAACCTTGAGCTGCGCAATTTTGCTGAACAGACTCTAAAGAACGATATGAAACACTAGATTCTACAAAAATAGATGGGACTTTATTTTTGATTATAAACTGTGCTAAATCTGAAACTTGTTTCAACCCAGATTCTGAAAGTGTTGAAATACCTTGTAGCGGTTTTATTTTTAAACCGTAACAATTTCCGAAATAATGAAATGCATCATGGGAAGTAATTAAGATTCTATTTTCTTCAGGAATACGCAGCATATCTTCTTTTATCTCTTGATAAGCTTTTTCAATTTGAGCACTATAAACCGCAGTATTCTCTTTTATTTGAGCACTATTCTCTTCGGCTATTTGTTGTAAAACCAAAGAAGCTCCGTTTAAGGCTTGCGACCAATAAAGTGGATTATGCCAAAAGTGAGGATCTACAGAATTAACAAAATCTGGATTGATTATCCCTTTTTCTTTTACGAAATCGCTGAGTGCAATTATAGTTTTACCTTTTCTTAATTTCTCAAATTTGTCTATAAACTTACCTTCTAAATGAAATCCATTATAAATAATCACATCTGCTTTATCCAGTGCTTTTAAATCTGAAGGACGCGGGTTATACAAATGAGGATCTACACCAGCTCCCATTAAGGAAAGTACTTCTATATCATCTGTAACAATATTTTGTATACCATCTGAAATCATTGAAGTAGTGCAAACAATACGCAATTTTTGATCTGCTCCCTTGTTACCATCTACTTTACATCCCAGTAGAATTAAACCTAAAACTAAAACACTAATTATTCTCATATTCTATTTTTTCTACACAAATTTTTGTTGCTGCAATTTTTGATAAACTCAATTCTTTATTATTTACTCTAATGCTCACAGAACCATCGAACTCGAAAGCAGCAATTAATTCAACCTCAGAACCGAGCTGGATTTTATGTTTATCTAAATATTGTAAAAAGGAAGGTGAACCGTCTGCAACACCAATTACAGTAGCAATATCATTAATCTTTAATTCATTTAATAAAGCCGTTTTTCCTCTTTTGGCAAAATTCCCTTCTTTATCAGGGATTGGATCACCGTGCGGATCATACTTCGGATAATCCAGAAATTGATCTAATTGTTCTGTCAGTTTTATTGATCGAATATGCTCTAGTTGTTCTGCAACATCATGTACTTCATCCCAACCAAAGTCTAATTTATCTACTAAAAACACTTCCCAAAGTCTGTGTTTTCTAATTACCTTTAATGCAGCTTTTTCTCCTGTATTGGTAAGCGAACAACCTTTGTACTTTTTATATGAAACCAACTTTTTCTCAGATAATTTCTTAAGCATATCTGTTACTGAGCTAGCCTTGGTTTGCAAATTATCAGCCAACAAGTTGGTGGAAACAGCATCGTTATTCTCCTCACACAAACTGTAAATTGCTTTTATATAATTCTCTTCACTTTGCGACAATTCTTGCATGACGTCTAAATTTATCGTAAAGATAAAATATTTTTAGATAAGACTAAAAACCAAAGTAAAAGTTTAACCAAAAGTAACAAATATCATTCTAGCTTTTCACATCTAAAAAAGTAGTTGGGAATTAAAAGAACCAAAAAAGAGAACTATTTGTTATAAATAAGGCTTGTAAAGCTAAAGTACTATTTTAAGCTTATTCCAAAATGTGAGTAAATTGGTCGTTCCATACCTCCGGCATCTCCAGGTCTATTCACAACACCTCCCAAGCTTTCTAAGTACATTGTAGAGGAACCACCTTGATCACAAGACATTACATTGTATGCACCAAGTGCTTTAAGAATATTAGCACATTTGTAATACTCTAAACCTAAACTATATTGTGGTCGTTTGCCGTCAACAACCATTAAATAGAGTAGATTACCTTCTTGATTCAACCCCATTATTGTTCTGGCATATTGCTTATCATTTTCGAACTTAACAGTTTGACCTTCTATCAAAATATCAAATCTACCCCAAATTGTATTGTATTTTTCTTCAGTTAAAACGGTATCTACTATTTCTTGTTTATAATAATGTCCCTCATTAAACTTTGAAAAGGACATAAATGGCCTATTTTCAGAGTCAGCCAGAAGAACCGGATTTCCTTTTGACACCCAATTACCTGTCCACTCGCCTAAAGGTGCATCCATATGGGGTGTTTCTCCAGCTTCACCATTTATAGCCAAAATTGAATTGGTTTCCTTAGCAAACGTAGAAGTTAAAATTTTCTCATTTTTTGCTTCTGTAATGTTAATAACGACTTGCGGATTATTTAAGTCTACAATAGAGATAAAAGACATTGAATTGGGATTTCTCTGTCTAATTGTTATTAAATCTATCGCTTGATTAATTGGTTTTTCTGAAATATTTGCACCTGGGAGTAATTGAACTAAGGAATCTAAGTGATAGACTTTGTTCACCTTATTTATACTCGTTTGACCCATTATTGCCTTAGCATACTTGTCATTTAACGCATCATTCTCCTTCTTTAAATTACTGATTTTTTTATCTACTAAAAGGACCACTGCAACTAATACAATAACACCGTTTATAAGCCATACTTTTTTAGTAGAGCTTTTCTTTCTCAACCGCAACAGAATTAAGTTAACGGAAAAAAGAATTCCAAACAAAAGAATGAGTAGTGCATATACAGGTAAATCTAACAATCGCCAAAAAGTAGCCAGTAAATTATCGATTAAAATATTAATTGTATTTCCCATTTAAATTGTACTAAAAATATAAAGATGAATTAGTTCATTTCAATTTCCCCGCAATAAAACCAGTAGTCCATGCAGCTTGAAAATTAAAACCGCCAGTAATGCCGTCAATATCCAAAATTTCTCCTGCAAAATATAGGTTTGGATGTTTTTTTGAAGCCATCGTTTTAAAATCGATTTCAGAAAGTGCAACACCGCCAGCCGTAACAAACTCTTCTTTGAAAGTTGTTTTACCCTTAACCTCATACCTATCTAGAGTAAGCGTATTAAACATTTTGTTTATCGATTTTTTAGAGAGCTCATTCCACCTTGTTTCCTCTGAAAACTCCATTTTATGAGTTAAAAAATTCCAAAGCCTATTTGTAATTTCAAAAGGATTAAAAGAAGACAATTTTTTATTTCCGCCATTTTTTATTCCGGTATTTATTACATGCCTTACTTCCTCTTCATTTATATTATTTAGCCAGTTCACAAGTATGGCAAAATCATACTTTTTGTTGGCTAACACTCTTGCACCCCAAGCAGAAAGTTTTAATATTGCCGGACCACTCATTCCCCAGTGTGTGATTAATGTCGGACCATCTCCAATCAATTTAGTTCCTTCAACTTTTACAATTGTTTTTTCAACAACACATCCCATCAAATCTCTTATTGGATTATTAGGCATATTAAAGGTAAATAAAGACGGTACAGGAGTTTCTACTTGGAGTCCTAGTTCTTCTAACCAAGTTAACCCGGATTGTTTCGGTTGTCCGCCAGTAGCCACAATAACCTTATCAAAAACAGTTGTTTCTTCATCTGTTTCAATAGAAAAAACACCTTTATCTATTGGTTTAATATTTCTTACAGCCGTGTTTGTCTTAATTTCAACATGGAGCTTGAGTGCTTCATTTAAGAAGCAATCAATAATGGTTTGCGAAGAATCTGATTTTGGGAAAATACACTTGTCAGGTAAAGTATAAGTGAGAACACCTCTATTTTCAAACCAATCTAAAGTGTCTTGCACCGCAAATTGACTAAATGCTTTTTTCAGTTGATTTTCTCCTCTTGGATAATTCTTCGCTAATGATTTTATATCGAAGGTTGCATTGGTTACATTACATCTACCTCCACCAGAAATTTTAACTTTAGAAAGTAAATTTTTCGATTTTTCAAAAATCGTAACTTGCGCCTCTGGATGATGGTGTTTTGCACTTAACGCAGAGAAAAAACCTGCAGCTCCACCGCCAATAATTGCTACTTTTTGCGCTTTCAATTTACTCGCCGAAAAGAGAATTTACAAATTCAGTTTTATTGAAGGCCTGTAAATCGTCAATACCTTCTCCTACACCAATATATTTTACTGGAATTTTCATTTGATCAGATATACCTATAACAACTCCGCCTTTTGCTGTACCGTCTAGCTTTGTAATTGCGAGTGCATTAATATCTGTAGCCAAAGCAAACTGTTTAGCTTGCTCGTAAGCATTTTGACCAGTAGAACCATCAAGTACAAGAAGAATTTCATGTGGAGCACCAGGAACAACCTTGTCCATTACACGTTTGATTTTGGTTAACTCATTCATTAAGTTAACCTTATTGTGTAATCTTCCGGCAGTATCTATAATGGCAACATCTGCGTTTTGTGCTTTGGCCGACTGTAAGGTATCAAAAGCAACCGAAGCAGGATCTGCATTCATACCTTGCTGGACAATTGGTACCCCAACACGCTCAGACCAAATAATTAATTGATCAACAGCAGCAGCTCTAAATGTATCTGCAGCACCTAGCACAACTTTTTTATCAAGTTTCTTAAATTGATTTGCTAATTTACCAATTGTAGTTGTTTTACCTACACCATTTACACCAACCACCATAATTACATGTGGATTTCCTTCTGGATGTTTTGGAATATCGTAATCTACCTTATCGGTTGCATTATTTTCTTCTAATAGCTTTGCAATTTCCTCTCGTAAAATAGAATTTAGCTCTTCGGCGTTCACGTATTTATCGTTAGCCACACGCTCTTCGATTCTATCAATAATTTTTAGAGTAGTTTGCACACCAACATCTGAGGTAATCAACACCTCTTCTAAATCATCTAAAACTTCGGCATCTACCTTAGATTTACCTACAACTGTACGCGTTAATTTGGAGAGAAAAGACGTTTTGGTTTTCTCTAAACCTTCGTCTAGTTTTTTCTTTTTATCCTTGTTAAATAATCCAAATAAAGCCATATTCTTAAAATTACAAAAAGCTTTCCGCCGTTAGACGAAAAGCTTAAATATTATAGAGCTTGTCAAAGTATTAGTTCTTAGCGTACCAATCTTTGATTTTGTCGTTATGGACAATTTCTTCTTTAAATGAGTAAGAACCTTTCTCAGTTTTTATCATTTTAATACACTTTGTGTGCTCTTTTCCTCCACCTGTTTGAAGTGATGCTACAACTTTCTTTGCCATCTCTTAATTATTTAATTTCTTTATGAATCGTATACTTCTTCATGATTGGATTAAACTTCTTAATCTCTAATCTTTCTGGAGTATTTTTTCTGTTCTTAGTTGAGATATAACGTGATGTTCCTGGTAAACCAGAATCTTTGTGCTCTGTGCATTCAAGAATCACTTGTACTCTATTTCCTTTCTTTGCCATTGTGTATACAATTATAGCCGTTTCTCAACGGGAATATTATTTTAAAAAACCTTTTAATCTTGCTTCTTTCATGCAAGCTGTAATCCCTTTCTTGTTGATTGTTCTCAACGCAGAAGTTGATATTTTAAGTGTTACAAACTTATCTTCTTCTGGAAGATAAAACTTCTTTGTAACTAAATTCGGGTAAAACTTACGCTTAGTTCTACGCTTTGAGTGAGATACATTGTTCCCCACCATTACTTTCTTACCCGTTAATTGACAAACTCTTGACATAACTTATATGTTTACTTATTCTAAAAGCGGGTGCAAAGAAATGATTTTTTTCTTAAATACACAAGCTTAATATTATTTTTATACTGTTTCTTCTACAATTTGGCCGAGCATCCAACAAAATTGATTTTACGAAGGAGCGCAAAGGTAGCAATTTTATTCTGCTAACTCCAAGTTATTTTCCAATAGATTTTTGAAAAAATGTAAGCTGTAATTAATGGTTAACTCAATATTGTTTACTCTAGAGTTTCCGAGGTTTAATTTTTTTGTTTCTACTCCTTTTTCATGTGCTATTGCTAACCAAACTGTTCCAACTGGTTTTAAAGCTGTTCCTCCATCTGGACCCGCAACTCCGGAAATAGAAATACAGTAGTCTGTTTTCAGAGCCTTTCTTCCTCCTTGTGCCATTTCAATTACGGTTTCTTCACTAACAGCACCAAATTCAACTAAGGTTTCAGGCTTTACACCTACTAATTCTTTTTTTAGTCGATTTGTATAACTCACAAAACTACCGAGGTAATACGCTGAGCTCCCAGGAACAGAAACGATTCTAGCACTTAACGCTCCGCCTGTACAACTTTCTACAGCAGACAAGGTTTGCTTTTTATCTCTTAATAATTCTCCAATTCTCTCTTGAAGCTTAATTTCATTTCTACCGTAAACGTAATACGGCAAGGCTTTTTCTAAACGCTTAAAATAGGCATCAATCTTATCTTTATCTGCATCTCCCTGCTTAGAGGTTAACCTCAATTTAACTCCGCCTAAAGAAGGCAAATAAGCTAAGCTAAAACCTTCTGCTCTTACCTCATCCTCCCAAGTTTCAATTTTTTCAGCCAAAAAAGACTCTCCTATTCCACTCGTCATAAGTGTTTGATGATACATCTCACTTAACGTAAAGCGTTTTTTAACTCTTGGTAATACCCGTTCTTGCATTAAGAATTTCATTTCATAAGGAACTCCAGGCATTGAAACCAATATACTTCCGTTTCTTTCAAACCACATGCCTGATGCCGTGCCCACGTCATTCGCCAAAACCGTACAAGCTTTTGGCATGGCAGCTTGCTGTACGTTTACATCTAGCATAGGCTTGTTTCTTTTAGCAAAAAAAAGTTCTATTCGTTCTAATACTTCTTGGTTTAGTTCTAATGTTGTATTAAAGTAAGTGCAAAGCGTATGTTTGGTTATATCGTCTTTCGTTGGCCCTAATCCACCGGTAACCAATACAAGGTCAGACCTCTTTAGCGCTTCATCTATTGCTGCCAAGATCTCTTCTTTTGTATCTGCTATAGAAGTACTTCTATGAATACGGATACCGTTACTACTTAACAACTGCCCCATCCAAGCGGAGTTTGTATCTACAGTTTGGCCAATTAGTATCTCATCTCCAATTGTAATAATTTCTGCTTGCATGATTTGGTATTGTTTTTGAATTGGACGTAAAAATATTTCGTAAGTTTGAAAAAAATGGTGAAAATGAAAAAAATAATCACGAATATCACATTGGCGTCGTCTGTGCTTTTCTTCTCAGGATGCGATGTGTTGCAAGAAGTTGGTGAAGCTGTCTTGGCAGAAAGCGGATCAACAGGAGCTACAAATACTCCATCTTTATCTAATGCAACAGTAATTGATGGTTTAAAAGAAGCGTTAACATTAGGCATACAAAACTCTGTTAGTCTGACAAGTGTTACTGACGGATTTTTAGGAAACAATGAAATAAAGCTTCCTTTTCCACAAGATGCCTTAAAAATGAAAGAAAAAGCTGAAGAATGGGGATTAGGTGGACAAGTAGATAAAATTGTAACCAATTTAAACAGGGCCGCCGAAGATGCAAGTACAGAAGCAAAACCTATTTTTATAAAAGCCATCAAAGAAATGTCTATTGGAGATGGTTTTGCTATACTTAATGGTGGTAAGGGTGCAGCTACACAATATTTAAGAGAAAAAACCACTTCACAACTTGTTGCTGCTTTTTCTCCTAAAGTACAGAACTCAATAGAAAAAGTAAAGCTTACCTCTTTTTGGGAGCCGGTGGCTACTAAATATAATCAAGCTATGACATTTACAGGTGGAGATAAAGTTACAACTGACTTAAATGCCTATGTAACAGAAAGAGCCGTTGTTGGTTTATTTACGATGGTAGAAAAAGAAGAAAATAAAATAAGAGAAAACCCTGCTGCTAGAGTAACAGATTTATTACAAACAGTATTTGGAAGCATCACAGGTCAATAATAAAATATGCATACTTACCCAGAAACAGAATTAATCTTAAATGCAGATGGTAGTATTTATCATCTCGGTTTAAAACCTGGAAACGTAGCTAAAAAAATAATACTAGTAGGAGATCAAGACCGTGTTGGCTTGGTCTCTTCCTATTTTGATAAAGTTACCTTTACGCAACAGAATAGAGAGTTTGTAACACACACAGGAGAATATAAAGGAAAACCAATTACATGCATAAGTACAGGAATTGGTACAGACAACATTGATATTGTTTTAAACGAATTAGATGCTCTTTTCAACATTGATTTTGAATCGCGAACGGATAAGGTTACAAAAACACAATTAGAATTTGTTCGAATTGGTACCTGTGGAATTTTAGGAGAACATATACCTGTTGATAGTTTTATACTATCTTCTCATGCTTTAGGCTTAGATAATCTTGGACATTTTTATGCTAAAACTCAATCAGAAGAGGTTATAAAGTTAGAACAGAAGCTAATCCGCCATATCGCTTTACCAGAAAATGTAGTTCCTTATCTAACACCCGCAAGTGAAACGCTAAACAAACGATTAAAAAACGATTCTATTTTTGAGGGCATTACGATTACAAGTACTGGATTTTACGCTCCACAAGGAAGAAAGTTAAGAATTCCAGTTGCTTCAGAACAAATGAACGAAAGCATTTATACTTTTAAAGATGAGCAACACTATATTTCTAATTTTGAGATGGAATGTTCTGCTGTCTTGTTTTTGGCTAAAAGTTTGGGACACGAAGCAACAACAATCTGTTTAGGAATGGCAAACAGGAGAAAAAAGATTTTTTCTACTAATTATGCGAGTAGAATTAAGCAACTTGTTTTTCATGTCTTAGAACAAATTTAGATTAAGCAAAAAAATAAAGGGTTGTAATTTTTTATTTTTCAAACGCTAAGTGCTATATGCATCGGTTAGACGCTCTAAATCTTCCCAAAATGTTGGATAACTTTTATTTACAGCTTCTGCTCCTTGAATTTCTATGTGACTAGTTGCAAACAAGCCAACAATCCCAAAACACATTGCAATTCTATGATCGTTATGCGTATCAATCTTTCCACCCTTCACTTCTCCCGTTCCGTGAACATGCATTTCGTCGTCTAACAAATCAATGTTTACACCTAATTTGGCAAACTCTTTTTGCAACACCTCTCCTCTATTACTCTCTTTATGTTTGAGCCTGTGCACACCAGTAATTACAGATGTACCTTTTTGAAAAGCAGCTAGGGCGGATAATGCAGGAAACAAATCTGGGCAATCTGTAGCATTAAATTCGAAATTAGTTATTTGAAATTTAAACTTATTTTCTAGTTTCCAATTACTGATCTCCAATAATTTCTTATCCGCCTGTAAACTATGCAAATTTAAACCTTCTATTTCTATTTCAGCTCCTAACATTTTGGCAACTACCCAATAGCTTGCACTACTCCAATCTCCTTCAATATTGTATTGAGTAGGTGTATAAACTTGGTTCGCTTTTATTCTAAAAGTGGTTAAGGTAGAATCTGTTTGATTGTGCACATCTACCTCCGTAATTCCCATGATATGTTTATAAATATCATCAATACTAGGTACTGTTTTTAATTTGGTTGGAGTATATAAATTGGCTTGTACGCTAATTCCAAATTGGGTTAATGTATCCAAAGTCATTTGCACGTAAGGCACGCTGTTTAAATCTTGAACATGAAAAACAACTGGTTTTTTAGTATTTACTAAAGCCATGGTTAATCCAGAGATAAACTGTGAGCTTAAACTCCCATCAACGGTAATTTCTTTTGGCTGTATTGGGCCCTTTACTTGAATAGGAAGCCTACCCTCTTTACTCTCTATTTGCACACCTAGCTCTGGCAAATTTTTGGTATAAAAATCCATTGGTCTATTTACCAAACTGCCTTCGCCGTTAATTGTAAAAGTGTTTGAAAAAGAAGATAATACAGCAATTAATAATCGAACGCCTAAACCACTTTCACCAATTTCTATTTTCGTATCTTTTTCAAAAGCATTGGTACTATCAATTTCAAATATTCTTCTTTTTTCATCTACACATTTAATGTATGTTCCTAATGCTTCTAAAGCACGTAACATATTTCTTTCATCATTAGAAAAACCAACGTTATACAATACAGACTTACCCTTTGCAAGAGCAGCGCACAGCATGGATCGTTGTGTATCGCTTTTAGATGGAGGTATAGAAATTACACCGCTTAATTTTGTAGGAAAAATAGTTCTATTCATGCCTTATTCAATTGGTATCAAATCCCTGGATTCATTATTTTAGTTTGCTTCCTAATCGATTCTTGGTGGATGGCATCCATGATATCTCTTATAAACTTGTTAGTTAAATCATAATCATCTGATTTTTCTAAGCGTTGCGCAATTACTTTCCTCCAATGCTCTTGCTGCAAAATCGTTATATCATTTTCTCGTTTATAATTTCCAACTTCTTCGGAGAGTTTCATTCTTGCGGTGAGTAATTCAAAAATTTCATCATCTAATCCTCCAATTTTATCGCGCATTACTTCCATAATTGAAAGTGCATCTGCAGTTAATTCTTCTTGCCTTAATACAAGCGAAGTCAACAGTTCTTTTAATCCATTGGGTGTAACTTGTTGTTGTGCATCGCTCCAAGCATACTCTGGATTTGGGTGAGTCTCAATCATTAATCCATCAAAGTTTAAATCTAGTGCCTTTTGAGCCACAGAAAGTAAACCATCTCTTCTGCCAGAAATATGTGATGGATCGCAGATTAATTTAATATCCGGTCTTTGCTCTCTAAGCGCTATAGGAATTTCCCAATTTGGTAAATTTCTATATTTTGGATGATTATAAATCGAAAAACCCCTATGGATAGCAGTTAAATCTGTAATACCCGCTTTCTGCAATCGTTCTAAAGCACCAATCCAAAGCATAAGATCTGGGTTAATTGGATTTTTAACCATTACTGGAACTGCTGCTCCTTCTAGTACATCTGCAATTTCTTGCACTGCAAAGGGATTTACAGTTGTTCTTGCTCCTATCCAAAGTATATCCACACCTGCTTTTAAAGCTTGTTCTACGTGTTTGGCGTTTGCAACCTCTGTTGTGGTTAACAATCCCGTTTCTTTTCCTGCTTTTACTAACCAAGGCAAACCAATGGCGCCAACGCCTTCAAAACTATCTGGACGTGTTCTGGGTTTCCAAATACCTGCGCGTAAAACACGTGTATTTGTTTTTAAAGCAATCTCCTTTGCTACTGATATAACTTGTTGTTCTGACTCTGCGGAGCAGGGCCCTGCAATTACAAAAGGCTTTGTTGTTTGAGTAATTAAATCTGTTAATTTATCTATCATATCAATAAAAAATCCCAACTCGATACTTCAAATTGGGTGCTGAGTTCTTTATTAGAACAAACTTAGTTAATTTTAGTTTTGAAATCTTCCTATTTCATACCAAAAAGTATTTCTGCTTTCAGCTCATCTGTCGGAGTATCCATTGGACTATTCAGATAAACTTCGATAGGATGTACTCTTTTATTTCCTTTAAAAACTTTATTTCTCATACGCATCATTTGAGCACTCCACGCGTTACTAATATGATCCATAGCACCTGTATGCGTAACCTTGTACATTTTACTAGACGGATAAACACCAGTAGAAAATTCACTAGGCAAATCTTTAGGATATTCTGAAACTGGAAAACATGCTGAATAAGAAACTGTTTTATTTTTTAAATCCCATTTATGATAAATTGAAAATGGATTTCCGTTCATTAATCCTTTCCATTCTTGGTGTGCCTTTGGCATTAGTTTAGAGAAATCACTTGGCATTTTCTCAAACATTTGGTTCATTTTACACTCTCTTTTAATGGCAACATATTTACCGCCCTCAAAATTAACGGATCCATTAACTTCTAAGTGAGAAGGTACTACTCCTTTTTCGGCTTTATCTTTTAGCATTTTCAAACCTCTATCGTAATCCATTCCTATAAAGTTCTCCATGCTATTTTTCATCCAAAACATAAAAAAGGGTAAGCTAGAATCCATTGTCCAACTTACTTCTGTACCCTCTTCAACTTTATTAAAGTATATGTTTGTTTTAGCCTTCGACTTAAAGGGAGTTAGAAAGGTTAAGTCGCAATGAACAGACACGTTTTCTACTTCCTTTTCAATTATCATTTCTCCAGAGCCTATAATTTGACCGTTCCATTTGTACTGCTTTCCATGGGGTTCTATTATCACATCAGCTTCAGCTTCTAACCTTAACCAGGGAGACCAATCTTTCCAATTATTAAAATTATTTACTTCCTTGAATACGACTTCTATTGGTTTATTAACGATAATCGTTCTCCTTACATTAATTTTTGGCATTTCAATATATTTAAAACTGTACCACAAGTTACAATCTATATTTGACACAAAAAAAGGAAAACACAAATTGCATTTTCCTTTTATTAATACTAGTATTTTTTATTGAACAACTAGTTTTTTCACTTCTGTTTTGTTTCCTACAGTTAACTCAACTGCGTAAATTCCTTTAGCCAAAGATGCTGTACTAAAGGTAGCAGAATTGTTTCCTGATACAACACCTAAATCTCTTGCAACTATTTTGTTTCCTGCAAAATCATAAACAGAAAGTGTTACGTTTTCAGATTTTGAAGTAGTTACAGAAATTGTAGTACTGTTTGTTGCTGGGTTAGGGAACATTGAGAAAACTGGATTAATCAACTCTCCTTCAACCTCATCTGTACTTAAAACAAAACCATTTTGTAAAGCATCATTGAAAGAAGCATATCCAGCATTATCTATTCTACCTTGCGGATCAATCAATAAACCTACAATATGCATTTCATCTACATTCCAATCTGCTGGAACCGTCATGTATGTATTCAATGTATGCGCATCTCCTGGATTTACTGTAGACGGGAACATAGATACTCCATCAAAAGACGGGAAAATACCTCTTGCCACATGATCATATTTCATATCTGCTGCTGGAACTGTACTTGGCAAATCAATCCAATTAAAACCAGCAGGATCAATTAAATCTGCACTATTGGAATAATAATTTGCCTGAGCATATCCGCTATCGTCACCAGTAACGCTATCCTCTGTTAGCACAATTGCCATTCTATATCCGTTTGTTGCAGGCGAAACAAAATTAGCTGTCATTGAAACTTCTAACCATCTGTTTACAGGATTGAATGCTGCGCCAGCTTCTAAAGTAGCTGTTGGGGCAATAACAATACGTTCTAAAAAGTCTGTTTGCATAGCAGAAGGATCAATCTCTGTTCCTCTATCTACCAATGAACTTGGATAACCTCCAATCAAAGCTCCTATTCCCGTATCGTAATTAGCTACAGTCATAGGATCTCCATTATGAACAGCTATTCCTGCCCAAAAACCATCGAATTGGTTACTCATTATATCCATATTTACAGCTCCTCTTGGACACCAACCACACCATGTACCCGTACCTTCCTCGCCAACTACCATTTTACCTAATGCAGGTGTAACAGGATCTATCGTTAGTACTTTGCTATCATCGGAACTGTCGTCATCTCCATTCATTCCATTCACACTCAAAATTGTTGCAGTCATGTTATTACTTCCAGAAACTAAAGTATGCCCAGATGAAAAATCGAAACTATAAGTTGCAAGCGATGGTATATTTACTCCAGTTATGTCTTCTGTAATTATAGCACCATTATAACTAAACTCTACCAAAAAAGAGGTAATCGTCTCAACTCCAAGATTTCTTACTGTAAAAGTTGGGGCCTTATTTTGTCCGGCTAAAATAGCATTCGGCTCTATTTGTAACATAGCCAAGTTCAAATTTTGTAAGGTATAAGGCGTTACGGTGTAACTAAAATCATCTATACTGTACGCACTGTTTTGTATTGGAAAAAGATTTAAAGATGCGATTTGGTTATTGGAATTTGCAAAACTACCTTGAGAAGTTCCATCAATAAACAATTCCCAAACATTAGTACTTAAGTTTACTTGTAAATTAAGTTCAAAATAAACGTCTTGACTATAATTACCCGTTAATAGTATACCGTCATCTTGATTGTTTAGTTCGAATGAACCATCTGCGTTGAAATTAAAATCTAATGCCCAAACTTGACCTATGGTTGAATTCCTTTGTAGATTGAAGTAAGCATTTTTCCCGGCATCAACTTTTAGCATAAAATCTAAATCAAATTGACCTAAATTATGTTCTGCACCAAAATCTTTTACGATATCTACTGGTCCTCCAGCACCTTGCCCAAGAAAATACAAATAATTAGATGGGCTATTTGCTCCAATTCCTGAGGAGACATACATATCGTCAGCTCCTCCACCTTGTCCGCTCCAAGTAGTCCATTCTGGCGTATTTCCGATAAACGTTGTAGATGTGTACGCATCAAAATTATCTGAGAAAGTTTGTGAAGTAGCTGTTGTTGCACTTAGTAGTGCAACAAAAAGTAAAATTCGTTTCATAGTTTTTTGTTTACTCAAGATTAATCAATTATCACTTGAACGACAATTTTTTATCTATTGTATTCTTGGTATCACAAAAAAAGGGTTCTTAATATTAAGAACCCTTTTTATAAATGCTGTTTGACTATTTACTCTTGTGCCCGTTTTGCTCGTTGCATTGGGTTTTCATTCATTTTTCTTTCTCTAAATAAATCATAGCGTGTTGGCTGCACTTCTCTTGGCCAAGCGTTGTTCCCTAAATCTGTATCTCCTGTTTCTAAGAATGGATCTACTCTAAAAGAAGTAACTTCTTTTTCAAAAATAAACACCTTTGAAATATTATAATTATCCATCTTCCAAACCTCAGCAGGAATTCTAATCACTTCTTCTGTACCATCTATAAACGAAGCTCTTAGAATTAAAGGCATTACTAAACCTCCTTTATTTTCAAAGTCTAACTGATAAAAATTCTTATTACTATTTAATAATTCAAGCTCTTCGGCAGATAATCTACTTTTTATTTTATCATAGTCTTCCCTATCTATTTTATCCACAGCATAAATGTCTCTTTTGTTGTAGAAATCATTCAAATCTTCATCTAGCTCATTTTTAGTTTGCTTTATTTCTGTCTTATTTCTTTCATCTCCAACAAACTTGTCTTTTTTTGCATCTTGTTCTTTTTGCCAAGCCTTCTCTACTTCAGGATTTTCTGTATTTAGTTGAAACCATTTAACGTTGTTTAGAGCAATATCTACATGATCTGTGGTGTAAAACCAACCTCTCCAGAACCAGTCTAAATCTACTCCAGAAGCATCTTCCATCGTTCTAAAAAAGTCTGCTGGTGTAGGATGTTTAAACGCCCACCTTTCTGAGTATTGCTTAAAGGCATAATCAAACAACTCTCTTCCCATTACAGTCTCTCTCAAAATATTCAATGCCGTAGCTGGCTTTCCGTAAGCATTGTTTCCAAATTGCCAGATAGACTCTGAATTTGTCATAATAGGTGATATTCTGGCTTTATCTCCGCCCATATAATTCGCAATCAAGTAAGCTGGACCTCTTCTAGAAGGGTAACCTCTCTCCCATTCTTGCTCTGTTAAGTACTGTACAAAGGTATTCAAGCCTTCGTCCATCCACGTCCATTGCCTTTCGTCTGAATTAATAATCATAGGAAAAAAATTATGTCCAACTTCATGAATTATAACGCCCAACATTCCATACTTAGTTCTTTCTGAATAAGTTCCGTCTGCTTCTGGTCTACCTCCATTAAAACAAATCATCGGATACTCCATTCCTATTCTATCTGAGTGCACTGAAATTGCGACAGGATAAGGATAATCAATTGTATACTTAGAATATACCTCTAATGTATGTGCTACTACCTTAGTAGAATAACGTTCCCAAAGAGGATTTCCTTCCTTTGGGTAATATGACATCGCCATTACTTTTCTAGAAGGCAGTTGAACGCTTTGAGCATCCCAAATAAACTTTCTTGAAGACGCAAATGCAAAATCTCTTACATTATTTGCAGAAAATCTCCATGTTTTTGTCTTATTTGACTTTTCTTTCTCAGCTTCTTCGGCTTCCTCTTGGGTAACAATAAAAACGGGAGAATCAGACTCAGCAGCCTTCTTAAATCGGTTTCTTTGCTCCGCAGTAAGTACTTCATTTGTATTTTGAAGTTCCCCAGTAGAAGCAACAACATGGTCAGCCGGTACAGTTATATTCACATCGTAATCTCCGAAGGGTAAGGAGAACTCACCTCTACCTAAAAACTGTTTATTTTGCCATCCTTCTACATCGTTATACACACACATTCTAGGAAACCACTGCGCAATTGTGTAAATGTAATTGTCTTCTTTCTCAAAATACTCGAAACCAGATCTACCACCAATTTTTGCTCTATCGTTGATGTTGTACATCCATTTGATATCAAAGCTAATTTTTTGTCCTGAAGCCAAAGGTTTGTCTAAATCAATACGCAACATTGTTTTGTTAATTGCGTACGACATCTCTTTTCCTGAAGTAGTCTTTACATAGTCTATTTTAAAACCACCATCAAACTTAAACATTCTACGTTGTACAGCAGATATGTTGTAAAAGTCTTCCATCTTCTCAACTGTAATCAACTTACTGTCAGAATCTTCAGCTCTAACATTCTGGTCTAACTGTAACCACAAGTAACCTAACTCATCAGGCGAATTATTTATATAAGTGATTGTTTCTTTTCCAGAGATTGTTTGTTTTTTATCATCTAAGACAACATCTATTTTATAATTGGCTTGCTGCTGGTAGTATTCATGACCAGGGGCTCCTGATGCCGTTCGATAAACGTTTGGTGTTGGCAACTCTTCGTGTAATTGCTTAAACTTATTATTGTTGTATTCTTTTTGCCCATAAGTACAGAGCGACCCAAGTGTTACAAATAGTACAATTAATTTTCTCATAACGACAATTTTCTGTTTGATTTGGCTTTAATAAATGTTAGACTTTTCTTTTCTCCGTTGTGGATATAATTCATTTTGTTTTGCTGATCAGGAAATGTTTCCATCATAAGTTGAAACGAAATGTTGACTTCTTTAAACTCAACCGTTTTATTTGAGGTAAGAAAAAAAGTTAGGTTATCTTTTAAATCAACCTCAAAACCTTCTAATTTAAAGGACAACACTTCTCCGTTAACCGGCGTAACAATAAAACCATTGTTTACTTCTCTTTCTATATAAGAAAATAAGGTGTCTGTCTTTTTAATTTTTTCAATATGTCCTAAATTAACTCCCTTCTTTTTCATGTGATTTTCAAAATCATGGGCGATAGAAGAAATAGAAACCTCGTAAACATTTGTTTCTTTATTGAACTCCATTTCTGCAAAAGCAAAGAAATAGGTATGAAGCGCAATAAATATTTGTACAACTAAAGTTATCATACTAAAATTTTTTAAAAGCGTGAAAATACAATTATTGCCAAGATTAACCAAAGGGAAGCTATAAATCCATCTTTTGTTGCATATAAACGGACAAATAGAAAGATTAACGGAAGCTAAATTGAATAATTTCCAAGTTTAATATTTGCATTATATTCACGCCAATGAAATGGATAATTTTTGGTTTAACGATTGCTTTTTTAGTCTTTCTAGAATACGCTTTTCATTCTTCTTTACACCATGTTGGGAGCAACAAATTAAGCATTAACAGTTTTGCATATTCTAGCTCATTTCTAACACTTATCGTTTTTCTTCTTTTTATTATAGGTTTCAGAAAACAAAATAATGCGAATTATAAATTCCCATTTAGAATGATGGGTTTGCTTATTACATTGCTCGTTCCTAAACTGTATACGGCACTTTTTCTTGCTTTGTTTTTTGGATTAAATTGGTTTAACATTACTTTAAACGCCTTAATTGTTATTGGTTTAACTTTAGCATTTCTGCAGTTCACTGCTATTTTATATGGTATTTTTGTGGGTAAATACAAGTATCAAATTAGAAAAATTCAGCTGCAGTTTCCGCATTTACCTGCAGATTTAGACCAACTTAAATTAGTTCAGATTAGCGATTTACACTTAGGTAGTTTTTTTAATCGCTATCACAAACTTGAAAAGGCAATCAATAAAATTAATTCAATCAATGCAGATTATGTTCTATTTACGGGCGACTTAGTAAATAATTTTGCGCAAGAAGTGAAAGGTTGGGAAAACACACTTAAAAAAATTAAATCTAAAAAAGGTGTTTACTCTATTTTAGGAAATCATGACTATGGCGATTATGTTAACTGGAAAGAAAAGATAAAGTACGATCAGAATATCGCAGAACTAGTTGAGTATCACACACAAATTGGGTTTAAATTACTTCGCAACAGTTCTATAGCTCTTTCTAATGAAGAAAACAAAGCGTTTTTAATTGGAGTAGAAAACTGGGGAGCTCCTCCTTTTAAACAATATGGAGACCTTAAACAGGCAACAGAAAACATCCCTACAGATAGTTTTAAAATTCTTTTATCTCATGACCCATCTCACTTCGACTATGAAGTAACCAAACAAACAAATATAGATTTAACCCTAAGCGGACATACACATGGTATGCAATTTGGATTTGAACGTTGGGGACTAAAAATTAGTCCTGTACAATTAAAATATCCAAAATGGGCAGGTCTGTATCGCGTTAAAAATCAATTTTTATATGTAAACCGAGGTTTAGGCTATATCGGTTTTCCTGGAAGAGTGGGAATTTATCCTGAAATAACTGAAATTACGTTGACTAAAGATAAAACTGAAGTCCAAAGCTAAACCCAACATGATAAGATTTACGAATGTAAGGACCTTGATCGTCATAATTGTTTGTTAACTGTCTTCTACCTTCTATAGCCAGCATGGCACCATATTTTTCAGATAACTCCGCTCGCACGCCTAAAGTAGCCGTCAAATCGAGTAAAACACGCTCAAAACCATTTCGCACAATAAAATCATTGTTTTGTTTGCCAAATGCACTTGTAGATATTTCTTCGCTTACAGCTTGTCCTAAAAAGGCTTTAGGCATTACTCCTACGCCAGCGTAAAAAGCAATTTCGCCCGGTGATATGTAAGCAATTTTTAAAGGAACACCAATATGTCTAAATGTTTCTAAAGAAGAAAAGGTAGAATCTACCGATTCAAACAGAACAGATTGTTGATTTGTGAAGTACCCTACACCCATGTCTAAATAAATATTAGCGCCTAATTCGGTTCTAACTCCGGCAGAGAAAGAATTTACCCACTCACCCACTTCATTTTCTTTACTTCCTAGTGGATCTCCCCAAGGTGCTTTATTTTCCTCTAAAGTTCTATTTGACTGTAATCCATGATAGGTAATAAATAGTTCTACACCAGAATGAGTACTCGTTTTTTTTTCTTTGATTTCTTTGATTTCTGTTGGTTCAAGCTCGCCATTTGTTTCAATTTGTGAGAAAAGTACACTACTTATAAAAAAGAAGCTTAAAAATGAAAAGATGCGCATGAAAACATTTAAATTAGCGTACATATTTATGGAATTATTTTTGCTACTGCAATATCGCAAATTAATTTTTGAGAACACAAAAAAAATAATCATATAATAGACAAAAGGCACTAATGAAAAAGAAAAAAACAAAAAAATCGTGGTTAAAGAAAGTTTTAAAGTGGTCGGGTATTTCCGTATTACTTTTACTGGTAGTTTTAATTCTTATTCCTATTCTCTTTAAAAATCAGTTAAAAGAAATGGCATTGGAAGAAGCTAATAAGATGCTTTTAGCCGATGTAGCTTTAACAGATTTTGACTTATCCTTTATAAGTACCTTTCCCAACCTAACTGTTTCTCTGGACGGGTTAAAGATTACTGGAAGAAATGAGTTTGACAAAGTTGAGTTAGTAAATATAAAAAATGCGGAAGCAACAGTTGGCTTTTGGTCTTTAATTGGAGGCGAGCAAATTGAAATTAACTCAATTCATTTAGATAATCCTAAAATAGATGTTCGCATACTCGAATCTGGCCTATCAAATTATGATATTGTAAAACCTGACTCCGTTTTAGTAGAAGAAGAAATTACAGAAGAATCTAATTTCAAGCTTGAATTAAAAGAGTACTCTATTAAAGACGGTACAATAAGCTATGCGGACAAACAAAGTAATATGTTTGCCAACCTTACCGCCCTAAATCATTCTGGAAAAGGAGATTTAACCGCGGATGTTATCGATTTTGAAACCGCTACGTCTATCGAAGAATTATCTTTTGAAATGGACGGACTAAATTATTTAACAAATGTTAAATCCGACATGGTGGTAAACCTATTAATGGAATTTAAGGAAGCTTCATCTAAATTTACCTTAAAAGAAAATGAAATTACACTGAATGCATTTAAAATTAGTGTAGATGGATTTTACGAAATGTTAGATGGATATGACGAAATGGATTTTAAAATCGATGCTGCAAAAACATCTTTCAAAGACTTACTTTCTCTTATTCCTACTTTTTATACAATGGGATATGAGAAAATGGCCACCGCCGGAAATTTAGGATTAACTGCTTTACTCAAAGGAAGATTAGACGAATTAAATATTCCTTGTTGGGATGTAGCGCTAAACGTAGACAATGCTAGTATTGCTTATCCTGACGTGCCTGGTAAAATTAAAAACATAAATATCCTCTTAGGGTCTAAATTTCCTGGAGGAGCAGATATGGATAAAATAACAGTTGATATAGATAAATTCAATGCTTCTTTTGTAGGAAATACGATTGATGCAAAGCTTAAAATGCGCAATTTAATGTCTGATCCTTACCTAAAAGCAGGTGTATTGGCTGATATTGATTTAGCAACACTAAAACAAGTAATTCCAATGGCTGAAGGAGAAAGCTATAATGGAAAATTAAGCTCTGATATTCAAATGGATGGACGTTTGTCTGCTTTAGAAAAGGAAGATTATGAATCATTTAAAGCAAAAGGTGCATTGCAAATAGATCAAATGATATATAAAACAGCTGACTTACCAGAAGAAGTAAATATTGAAACCATGCAGTTCTTATTTACCCCCACTAATTTAAATCTTGCAGCTTTTTCTGCTAAAATGGGGAGAAACGATTTTAATGCTTCAGGTACTATAGATAATTACATGGCTTACCTTTTTAGAGATGAAAAACTACATGGAAAATTTAACTACATCTCTAACTATCTCAATTTAGACGATTTAATGGCACTTACAGGCGAAGAAACTGAAACAGCCGAGGCAACCAATAACTCTGCTGCAGCTGAAATTAGCAGTGAACCCATATTAATTCCTGAAAATATTGATTTTGAACTATCTTCTACCATTACTAATTTAGTTTACGACGGAATGACAATTAATGATGTAACTGGATACATAGTCTTAAGAAATGAACAAGCATTATTATCCAACGTAAAAATGAAAACTCTAGGCGGTAATATTGCATTAAACGGAAATTACAATACACAAAACCATGCAATACCTTCTTTATCTTTCGGGTATGATTTATCTAAAATCGATATTAATCTACTTACCTCTAATTTTTTAACTATCGAAAAGCTTGCACCTATTGGTAAATATGCTCAAGGTTTAATTGATTCAAAGTTTACACTAACAACAGACTTAATGCCAGATTTCACTCCTGTTTACAACACCTTAAATGGAGAGGGTAACCTCTTTACAAATGCAGTACAAATTGCAGGCTTTAAACCGCTAGAAAAATTAGCAGAAGTAATGAAAATCGGAGATATAGCAGAAGGTAATTTTAAAGATGTACGCGCTTCTTTTGCATTAGAAAATGGAAAATTACGCGTAAATCCGTTTAAATTAAATTTTGGTAAAGGCCTTACTTCTGATATTTCTGGAACTACTTCATTAGAGCAAGATATTGATTATAAACTTGCAATGAATGTACCGAAAAAATTGATTCCAAAAAGCTTTATTGAGGTTGCCGAAAAAGCAGCAGAGAAAATAAACAAAATTCCGGGTTTCAAAATGAACGCCATACCTGAGGTAATTAACGTAAATGCCTTTATCGTAAATAAAGTAACAGATCCTAAAGTTGAAACCAATTTTAGGGAAGCGCTTATGGAACAAGCAGGAGGTGTGAAAAATGCGGTTAAAGATGCAGTGACAAACAAAATAACGGAGGCTAAAGATTCTGTTAAAACCATTGTAAACAATGTAAAAGAAGATGCAAAAGAAGAGCTTGAAGCAAAAAAGAAAGAAATCTTAGAACAAGCACAAAAACAAGCCGATGCGTTAAAATCTGAAGCGAAAAAAGCTGCTGAAAAAGTACGAAGCGAAGCCAATACACAAGCCCAAAACTTACTGAACGAAGCAGGAAATAATCCTATTAAGAAGAGAGCTGCAGAGATTGCTGGCAATAAACTGAAAGAAAAAGCGGATAAAACTGCTTATAAAATAGAAGAAGAAGCCAAAGTGAAGGCAGACGGAATAATGAATACAGCTCGCGAAAAAGCGAATAAAATAGGATAAACTAGTTCAAACGCGTCAACTAGGTAAAAAGACGCACTAATAAGTAATAAAAAAACAAAAAATATGGGATTTTCTTCATTATATGAGTCGGGAGAAAAAGCAAAATATAGAGGACATTAGAGAAACCTTTTAATGATTGCTAGAGCAGACGGTAGAATAGACGATGCCGAAAAAGCACTATTAAATAGAATAGCTTCTAGAATTGGACTTAACCCAGATATGGTTAAGGAAATTCATGAACATCCAGATAAATTTAGAACAGTAGCTCCAAGCACTAGAGAAGAACGTTACGAACGTTTCATACAGTTGTTAGAAATGGTCTTTATAGATGGAGAAGCTGACCAAGCTGAATTAAAACAAGTTCGAAAATATTGTATAGCATTAGGCTTTACTGAAGAAAGTATGGATAAAAAGTTTGATACAATTGTCGAGCGCATTTTAGCAGGAACAGATAGATCAGAAATTTTAGATGCTGTACTATAAAACTGAAATTAAAAAAGGAAGCCTTACTTTTCAGTAAGGCTTTTTTTGTTTTATGATTGTTAGAAAGATTTTTTTAAACAAAAAAAGAGCGACTAAATTAGTCGCTCTTTTTTCTAAAACTATATAAAGTATTATTTAACTACTTTAATAACTCTCTTATTTTCTCCATTTATCAACGTTACAAAGTAAACACCATTTTGCCATGTTGCTGCGTTAATATTTGCAGTATTTGAAGCAAGTGTATTGTTGTAAACTTCTCTTCCATTAACGTCTAACACACGAACAGAAACGTTTTGTAAATTCGCTAAATCAACCGTTAATGTTTTAGTTACCGGGTTCGGGTAAACGTTAACATTATTTAAAGGATTTACCTCTAAACCAACGTTTGCAACAACCTCACAAGCAGATGTATCTGTACATCCATTCTCTGTAACGTAAACTCCGAAAGAACCGTTCATTGAAGGAACAAATGTTTGAGCAGTTTCTCCTGCGATCGATAAACCAGTTATACAGTCAAACCACTCATACGTCGCTCCAACAGCATTTGCTGTCATTTCTCCACTAGCAAAAGTAATTGTTGCATCAACTGTTAATAAAGTAAAGTCTAAAGTTACAATACTATCGCATCCAGCAGCAGACATTAATGTATCTACATACATCCCTGTTGCTGTGATAGCTGTTCCGTTAAAATCGAAACCTGCACATGCACTCTCTGTAATTGTATTCGTTACTTCAGAACACAATGGAACAATGCTTGCAATTCCACAAGGAAGAATTTGGTAACCGTCGTCATATGGTGCTGAGTTATCAAACTGACCTCCAATACCAGTTACATTAAATGGACCTTGAGGTGCAGCAGTACCAGGAATATCCGTGTCAGAATCTACTCTTAAAGTAAAGATATTTGTACCATCAGTGATGTCATAATTAGAAGAACCATTGTTCCATGTAGCAATTGGTGTTACAAGTGAAACATTCTCTAAAGTAATGTACTGAGATTCTGTAGACTCATCTAAAGTAGTAACTACCGTAGGCATTTCTAACGTTGCATTTTGCGCTAGTAAAGCGATTGAGTCTGGTCTAAATTGAGTTAAACCATTGAACTGAGAAATAAAACCAAAAACTTTTAATGAATCTCCCTCAACTGGATTTGTGTATGTTACTTGATCTGAAAAGTCAAACAAAGTTACTCCAGAACCAGACTCATCAATCATTACTAAGTTATATCCTGCATTTCCGTCTAGATCGATACAGTGCATCACACCGTGTAATTCTGCTAAAACATCTAAAGAGTCTGCAACACCATTAGCATCAACGGTAGTTACTTGATCAATTGTATAAGGTGTATGGAATAAAACCTCTCCAGCAACCTCAACCGTATCATTCAATCCTCCATTTGTTGTAGCAATTATATCTTCTACATAAATACCTCCCATTGAAGCATTACCAGTTACATAAATTGTAGTGTTTGCAACAGCTCCTGCAGTTTGAGCTAGAGTAATTGTAGATAAATATGGTCCACCACTAGTTTCTGAAATTAAATAATTTGCAGGTGCAGTAATTACGATATCATCTGTTAACGTAATTCCTTCTATATCAAAACTAAGTTCTTCTGTTGTAAAGTTTAAAGTATAATCTAAATCCGTTAAACTAGAAGTTGATAAAATGATATCTGGAATTGCTGAAGAACAAACACCTGGATCAGTTACTGTTTCAGTAAGCGTACATGTTGCATCTACGTCATCTGTAATTGTAATTGTAATATCTCCAGCTCCGGCAGCACCAGGAGTAGTAGAGAATGAGCTTACAGAACCAAATGCAACCGCAGTTGCAGGCGAAATTGATGTACCGGCAGAAACAGTATAATTTGCTCCTAAGTTTAATCCAGTTGGATCCAAATCGAAAGTGATATAATCATCCGTGTCATCTGTTGTTGTTCCGTTATCATTACATGCTATGTTTGTAATTCCAGAAGTTAAAATATTACATCCAGCAGAACAGTTTGCTGTATGTGAACCTAAACTTGTCCAGTCGTCAATAGGTAAAACGATCCATTCAGAACTTGCAGCATCTGTACCAGCTGAAACTGTCCAGTTTGTATTAGGTGAACAAATTGTATTTTTTCTTACAATAGTAGCATTTTGTGTACCTAATGGATTGCCTGCAACTGTAAATGACGAACCAGGGTCCGGACCATCTTCTCCAACTGCGTCAATCAATGTAAACGTACCAGAAATAGACTTTGCTAAACCAACAGCATCATCACCATTCCAAGAAGCAAAGCTACCAGGTGTATTATCAGCAGCAGCCAATACTGTGGGTCCAGAACTCGAATTAGCTACAATGTAGACATCTCCATCTGCTAACAACCCTGTTAAACTTTCAGTTGCTTCAGGCCAAACTCCACCATTTGATACTCTCCAAAGTTGGTAGTTAGATAAATCTACTGCTGCTCCTGTACCATTGTAAATTTCAACGTACTTGTTATTACTACTTCCCTCTGCGTACTCAGAAATAAACAAATCTGTAGCTTGAGAGAAAGCTGCAGTTCCAAAACCGAAAACTGCTGCAATAAGTAAAAGTCTTTTTTTCATTGTTTTATTTTTTTTTGCAAAACTAGGGCATCTTTATATGTTACATGTTACCTCTGCGTTAACAATTAATTTAATTGGTACGATTTATTAACATTTAATCTTCTTTATTAAGAATGCCGTTTTATTATATCGAACCCATTATATTTGAGGAAAAGAAATAAAATGAAATTTTTTATAGATACAGCAAATTTGGCTGATATTGCCGAGGCACATAATTTAGGTATACTCGATGGGGTAACGACCAATCCTTCATTAATGGCAAAAGAAGGAATTACTGGTCAAGACAACATAATTAACCATTACAAAGCAATTTGTAAAATTGTAAATGGCGACGTTTCGGCTGAAGTAATTGCTACAGATTACGAAGGAATGATTAGAGAAGGTAAATTGTTGGCAGACCTCAATGATAATATTGTCGTAAAAATTCCTATGACATTAGAAGGAATCAAAGCAATTAAACACTTTTCTGCTCAAGGCATTAGAACAAATTGCACACTTATCTTTTCTGCCGGTCAAGCTCTTTTAGCTGCAAAGGCTGGAGCTACTTACATTTCTCCTTTCCTTGGTAGATTAGATGATATCTCAACAAATGGTATTGACCTAATTGCCCAAATCCGATTAATTTTTGATAACTACGGATTTGATACAGAAATATTGGCAGCATCTGTTCGCCATCCCATGCATATTATACAATGTGCAGAGTTAGGTGCAGATGTTATGACGGCGCCTTTAAAAGCGATAGTAGCACTAGCAAAACATCCATTAACTGATAGTGGATTAGCAACATTTTTAGCGGATCATAAAAAAGGAATGAAATAAATTACAAATCTGTGCAACCATTTTTGTTGTTTTAGAGTTTATATATAAGTATAAAAAACTATTATGAAAAAAAATACAGTAATCAGAGGATTTTTTGCACTTTGTTTATTGCTTGTTTCATCACAAGTAATAGGACAAAACAAAGTTAACTACGAAGAGGTAAATGATAAATGGACCTTAATTGCAAACCAAGAGGGTGTAAACATTTATGTTATGCAAACGGAATGCAAATTAGACGTTAAGTTCAAACCTTCTACTTGGTTATTCTACAAAATAGAAAATACAACTAATCAAAATAAAGAGATTAGTTTCATTCCAACATACGCATATGAAGAAGGCTGTGTAAACTGCGGAGACACACCTGAGTATACTTTAGCATTTTCTCTAAATGCCAATGAAACGTTAGAAGGAAATTGTTCTTTTTCTAACCGACGCTTAACGTATTGTGTTTATAACCCAAACCTACCTGGTGGATGGACGCTTACAGAAATTGAATTGAACCAACTTAAAATAAAATAAAAAGTATGAAAGCGATATATACATTATTTATCACTACTTTTCTATTATCTAGTGCTGCATTCAGCCAAATAGATTTTTGTAGTGTTACCATACAGCCAAGTGATACTACTATTTGTGCAGGGGACTCAATTTGCTTAGTTGCTGAAGCATTCTTAGTAAACGGAAACAATGCATATGATTTTAACACAGGAAATCCTCCTACAGGTTGGAATGTTGGCGGTAATTCAAGTGTTGGACAGCCTTGTGATCCAAGTTTAGATAATACAGACTATTATTGGGCTGCAACGGCTGGCTCAACTACACCACAGATTACTACAAACATAATTAATGTTACGTGCGGTGGACTTGTGATCTTCGATTTCGTTAATTCTATTCAGAGTAGTCCTGCGCCTTGTGAAGGTCCTGATTTAGCGGATGAAGGTGTTGAGTTACAATACTCAGTAAACGGAGGTAATACATGGACGACATTTGCCTACATGCAGCCAGACGGTCAAATACTATCTGGAATGGGAATGGGTACTTTCAACGGGGTTGGCGCCGGCCAAGCTACTCCTTTCACAACTTGGGATACTTATCAAATCCCAATACCTGTAATAGCCCAAGGCCCAAACACTTCTTTCAGATGGATACAACAAAATTCTTCTGGAGCTAACTTTGACAACTGGGGATTAGATAACATCATTATTAACTCCTCTTCTCCACCCTGTGATTTACAAACAGCAGTTGTAAACTGGAGTACTGGCGCTATGGATACAAACGAAGTTTGCTTACTTCCATTAGGAGATACAACTATCTTTGCTTTTGTTTTTGATACTTTAGGAAACTACCAATGTGAAACATCTGTTGACCTAAGTTTGTTTGCGGATAACATGACCTATAACTTGATAGATACTGTTGAATCTCCTTGCCCAGGAACAGGCGTTCCGGTTCAAGTAACAGGAGCTACGTCTGCATCTTCGAATAGCTCTTCAGGATTTGCTTTTGAATGGGAAAACTTAGGAAACACGAATCCAATCACTTTGCCAACAGGTGTATTAGAACAAGAAGAGATTTGGTACAATGTGCTCATATCTGATCTTTGTTACAATAGAGAAGATAGTGTTCTAATGATTGTAAATCAAACTTTAAATATCGATACTGTGTTTACACAAGCATCTGATGCGTGTGATCCAACAGGTTTTGTATCGGCTGTGATTGTAGGTGAAACTAATGCTACAGGTCAATCTGACTACAACTGGAGTGGTCCTGGACCAAACAACCCAAACTCAATTGATGGTACAGCTTGGAATAACCTAATTTCTGGGTGGTATTACTTTACTGTTGCAGACGATGTATGTGACGACCTCGATAGTGCATTCATTGATGTTCTAGAACCGCCAACAGCTGTTATGACTCCTAGTAGTACAACAGGGTGTATTCCCTTAACAGTAACGTTCGAAAACGAAAGTTTTAACACAAATGAATATAGATGGGATTTTGGAAATGGAAATGTTGTAGACATTGATAATGAATCAAGTCAGACCTTTACCTTCACAACGGCAACTACAGTGGAATTAATTGCTTATTCATCTCCAGATTGTGCAGACACAACAACGGTATTTATCAACATTGAGCCATGTGGATGTACGGATCCAAATGCAACAAACTACGTTCCGTCTGCTACAATTGATGATGGAAGTTGCACATATCCAGTGCCAGAAGTTGAAGCTCCAAATGTATTTTCACCAAACGGAGATGATGCTAACGAAGTTTACGAATTAACATTAACAAATACAGAAACAGTTAAATTAACCATCGTTAATAGATGGGGAAGTATTGTTTTTGAAGAGAAAAGCGCAAACCCAACTTGGGATGGAAACGATAAAAACTCTGGAAATCCAGTAAATGACGGAACATACTTCTACACATATGAAGCAGAAGGTGTTGACGGAACAAAAGCAACAGGACAAGGATTTATCCAAGTTTACGCGAAATAACGGATTACAATTAATTGAAAAAGCGATAACTAAGTTATCGCTTTTTTTATTTTAAACAGAACATGAAGAACTACTTGGATATAAATAAAGATGCCTGGAACAAGCGCACACCCATTCACATCAAATCAGCGTTTTATAACTTAGAAAATTGGATTAAAGGAGAGTGCAGCTTAAATTCTATTGAGCTAAACTTATTAGAACAGGTCAAAAACAAACGTATTCTTCATCTACAATGTCACTTTGGTCAAGACACACTAAGTTTGAGTAGACTTGGTGCAAAATGCACAGGAGTAGATTTCTCTACTGAGGCAATTAATAAAGCCAATGAATTAAATACCCAACTAAATTTAGATGCCAACTTTATATGTACAGATGTTTATTCTTGTTTAGATAAACTAGATGAAAAATTTGATATTGTTTACACGAGTTATGGAACAATCGGTTGGCTACCCGACATTAATAAATGGGCAAAAATAATTTCAAAAGCCTTAAAGCCTAACGGAAAACTGGTATTTGTTGAATTCCATCCTTTTATTTGGACTATGGACTCCAATTTAAGCAAAATAGAGTATTCATACTTCAATAGTTCCGCTATAATTGAAGAATCATCAGGAACTTACACCGATAACAACGCTGAAATCAGTTATAAAGAAGTAGGTTGGAATCATGGATTAGCAGAAGTATTTCAAGCGTTAAAAAAGGCTGGATTAGAAATTAAAGATTTTAATGAATATAACTATTCTCCTTACAATTGTTTCCAAAACTTAACGGAAGTAGAAAAAGGAAAGTTTCAATTCACCTCTTACAAGGGAATGATTCCTATGGTATATAGTTTGGTAGCAACTAAAGTATAAAACATACACCTATCTCCCACATTACAAAATACTTGACCATAAAAAAGCTTAAAATCTCAGTTACCCACTTCGCATTCTATTTGATATTCAACTTCTAAGAAACACAACGGAGTAAACTAAGTTAATTGTTTAACACAGCAGCCTTAAAATTTGATTTCCTGCCTGTCGGCAGACACCGAACTCTCGACCTTCGGCTGGAGGATAAATCCCGTACTCTTCCAAAATAAATAAACTCGAAAACTGAGAAACAAAAAAAGGAAAGCGTTTTGCTTTCCTTTATGTGGCGTGAGGGAGATTTGAACTCCCGACCTCAGGGTTATGAATCCTGCGCTCTAACCAACTGAGCTACCACGCCATTTTTTATCTCTTTGCGCTTTAACCATTCCGATGACTATCGGAAGAGCTACCACGCAATTTTTTTTGATTTCCCGTTGGTTTCGGGGTGCAAATATAAAGGGATTTTCTTTATTTCTTCTACTCCTCTAGATTTTTTTTTAGATTTTTAAACAGGTCGTCAACGTATGTGCCTTTAGAACTTACAAAATCACTTATTTATAGCTATTTTTGTATTCAAATTTTTGTAATGTATAAGCTCTTAAAACCTCTGTTTTTCTCCTTAGATCCTGAAAAAGCACACCATTTGGTCTTTAAACTAACTAAATTCAGCCTAAACCTACCAGGAATGAAACAACTATGGAGAAAAGCATATGTGTTAGAAGATAAACGATTAGAAAAAGAGGTATTTGGTTTAAAATTTAAAAATCCAGTTGGGTTAGCTGCTGGCTTTGACAAAGATGGTAAACTATTAAATGAATTGGAACACCTTGGTTTTGGTTTTGTAGAACTTGGTACGGTAACTCCAAAAGCACAGGTAGGTAATCCAAAGAAAAGACTTTTTAGATTAATAGAAGACGAAGCATTAATCAACCGAATGGGTTTTAACAATAAAGGTTTAGATGCTTTAATAGAAAAACTAAAAAACAGAAAAACAAACATTGTAGTTGGTGGAAACATTGGAAAGAATACAGACACGGATCCAGAGAATTACACGAAAGACTACACTACTTGTTTCGAAGCCCTGCATCCTTACGTAGATTACTTTACTGTAAATGTGAGTTGTCCTAATGTTGGGAGTCATGCCAAACTACAAGACAAAGATTACTTAGTTGAGTTGCTAGAAGCATTGACTGCTATCAATAAAAGTAAAGATAAGCAGAAACCTATATTACTAAAAATCGCACCCGATTTAAATCAAATTCAATTAGATGAAATTGTTGAACTTGTTTTAGAAACCAAAATAAATGGCGTTGTTTCTACCAATACGGCTACATCAAGAGATGGATTGAAAACTAAAAATTTAGACCAAATAGGAAACGGCGGACTATCCGGAAAACCACTAAGAAAACAAGCAACGGAAGTAATACGATATTTGGCTGAAAAATCAAACAAAGCTTTCCCAATTATTGGTGTCGGTGGAATACATTCTGAAGAAGATGCTCTTGAAAAGTTAGCTGCAGGTGCTGATTTGATTCAAGTCTACACAGGCTTTGTATACGAAGGTCCAACTCTGGTTAAACGCATAAATAAGGCAATTCTTAATCAATTAAAGGAATAAGCGATTTTCTTGCTTCAAACTCAGCGCTGCGCTTATGAATAAATTTAATCAATAAATCATATTCATCTCTTGCACTTGCCTTATCTTGATAAGCTGAATTATCTAAAGGCCAGATTTCTGCATTCCGAATTAGATACGGTTGCAGCTGTTGATAATAGTTTTCGATTTTTTGTATTAAGGTATCTTCGTTTAGGAGGGTTTCTTTGTGCTTTTTGTAACGCTCGTTTAATTGCTCTTCAAATTTAAATTCGGGGTGACTTATCAATCGATCAAATAAAATTGATTTTCTCATGTTCACCTCCGGAAGGTTAATATTTAAATGATTGCCTCCAGACCTTCCAAAACTATCATCACAATCCCATATGGAAAAAAGAAACGGACTGTTTACATCCTTTTTATAAAGATAAAAGTTCTTCAACTCGCCATCATGGTTGTTTGAAAAGGACAATAAGATATACCAATCTAAAATATTATTGAGGTTAAAATACGCTTCAAAATCTGCTAGAAAAACGCTGTCAGAACTATTCAGTATAAAATTTCTAAGGTTTTCAATTTCGTACGACTTATCTCTTTTTTTTAAATCTGGAAATTTTTGATGATACTTGTTCGATGGATCCTGAAAAACGGTTTGAACTTCTTTGGTTAAAAACCGAGTACCTTTAAATAAACATGCCGAAGTATCTTTCTTATTCAGGTTTAGCATGCCGGCATTCACCTTCTCCATTAACACATATAACCCCTTTTCTTCTTGATTTTGTTTAAACCAAATAAATTGTGTCTTAGGTGCTTTATTAACACTATCCATTGCGTTAAACAGCTCGTAGTTTAGAACATGCCTAAGAAATGTTTTATCTATGTAGTTAGCCGTTAAAATGATATCATCATCAAAAATACCCGAAGAAAATCTTTGCTTATTCTTGAATTCAAGTAAATAGTTGTGTTTTGCAAATTGTGCAGAACCTCCACCTCTTAACCTAAACTTTAAGTCTAGCGTATCTAAACTATTACATATAGCTTTTGCCCTAACTTTATTTTTCCAAGGCAGCGTATCTGTAATCAAATGAAGTTCTGTTAAAGCAAAAGAATCTAGTTGTTCTAGAGGATTAATTTGCTGGTGTTCACTTACACAAGCATGGCATAAAAAACTTAAACAGAACAATAACAATAATCGCTTCATATTGAAGGCAAAGTTAAAAGAACTTATAGATCTTCTTTCTCCTCAGCTTTTTCTAAAATATCCCATGTATGATCTGCTAGTAGACGAACGGTGGCAACATATTCAAACGATTTTTTTGAACGTCCCCATTGATCTGGAGCAATTAAAGAGAGTAAATGTGTAGAATTATCTTTTTGATATAAATGATACGTATGATTAATTAGCGGTTCGAAGCGCATCTCTGCAAGATATATTTTCTCTGAAATTTCTTTTCTCGCTTTTATTTTCTTTGCTTGAGCAGCTAAAACCTCCATTTGCTTATAGATCTGATCCATTTGCATATCGGTTTGGTGCTCCATGGCAGATATAGCGTTTCCTTTTACCCTACCCTGGTCTATTGGCTTTATTACAGCTCCACCAGAAGTATGCGCATAAGGTAAATTGTGCGGGTTTTCCGTTATTTTATCCTTATCAATCGGATTTATAAAATCACTCTTCTTTGGCATCAATATTCTCTATAAAGTTATTACTTTCACCAATCAAACAAGTTAAAAGCTGAACTGTTCACTCAAAAATAAGAAAAATGGGATTTTTAATTTTCGGAATCATAGTTATCGTACTTGGAGTTGTTTTATGGATTCTTAAAGGCAAAAAAGAAAATAAACTTGCTGTTATAAATGAGTTTGAACAGTCTACCATAAAAATGATCCGCGAAAATTATGATTTTATTAAAGGAGGTTACGGAAAAGGTAATTTTTCTAACTATGTAGAAGTTAATGGATACGCTTCGCATGGAGAACCACTTATTGCTGAGTTCTCTGGCATAGAATGTGTTTACTACCACTCTAAAGTTGTAGAAGAATTTGAGGAAGAACAAGCCTACACAGATCAGAATGGTAAACGACGTTATCGCTGGGTAAGAAATTCTAGAGTTGTACAAGATATTGAACGTAAACTTGATTTTGATTTAGACGATGAAACAGGACTGATTTTTATTGAATTAGACGGTGCTGATTTTTCTAAAGAAAGCGTTTACAGCGATTATGAACAAGGTGAAAATCCGGACTTTAGCAGAAAAGTAAAATCGGGTAGCTCTGGTTTTCTAGATTCCCTTTTGTCTGGTTTAAGCAGCGGAGGCCGAAAAAGAAATGGCACGCGTATTTTAGGATATAAATATACAGAAGAAGCAATTCCTATCAATTCAAAACTGTATGTGATTGGAGAAGCAAATGATAGAAATGGAGAACTTACAATTTCTGCTCCTAAAGATAAATCAAAACCGTATATCATTTCTTTAAAATCTGAAGAGCAACTCGTGAAAGCCTTTCAGAAAAAAATACAGCTTTTTAAACTAGGCGCAATTGCTTGCTTCGTAATTGGATTAGGACTTGTTGCTTTTGGAGCCTTATACTCCCCTTCTCCATTTAATTCTTCTCATACAATAAACGATGATTATCAAAATTATGAGTACGATAACAACGAGATAGAAGATTTTGATAGCGAATATTATTAATAGATTTATATTTGAGACTTTTACCTGTAATCAAAGAGCATACATGACAAATCACATATACGATAAAATTAAAAAAGAGCTTGTTGTAGAATACGAAAGACTTTTACAAGAAGACAAATATAAAACAGCAAAAGCAGACGGGTTTGATAAAGTAGATGCGATGTCTCAACATTTTCAAGGAAGCGATGCTTTTTACCGACTTTTAATTGATAAACTAAATGCTGTACTAATAAGCAATGATATACTCTTAGAAGACGAAAATGAGAAAGCAGAATTTCAAGAATTTATTAAACCTACATTGCAAAGTTATATGACAAAATATTTATCTAACTAAATCTAAAAACACGTCTATTTTAACTTAATTTAATAATAAAGAGCTTGTTAAATAAGAGTAGAACGCAACTTAAAAGCAAATTACAGAAATAACATTTTAAATACTAAATTTGCACCAAAGCATTTAATTATGACAAACAATTTATTGAAAGGAAAAAGAGGGATTATTTTTGGAGCCCTTAACGATCAGTCTATCGCATGGAAAGTAGCACAGCGCGCGCACGAAGAAGGTGCAACTTTTGTTTTAACTAACGCACCAATTGCTATGCGAATGGGTGAAATTAATAAGTTGGCAGAAGAAACTGGCTCTCAGGTTATACCTGCAGATGCTACAAGTACTGAGGATTTGGAAAACTTAGTTACTCAAGCACAAGAAATTTTAGGTGGAAAATTAGATTTTGTTTTACACTCAATCGGTATGTCGCCCAACGTTAGAAAGAAAAAACATTATACAGAAATAGATTACAGATTTTACCAGCAAACCTTAGATGTTTCTGCTAGTTCTTTACACAAAACATTAGCTGTTTGTAAAAAACAAGATGCAATAAACGATTGGGGATCTGTTGTAGCACTAACTTATATTGCTGCTCAACGTATTTTCCCCGATTACGGAGATATGGCAGATGCTAAATCATTATTAGAATCTATCACTCGTTCTTTTGGTTACCACTACGGTATTGCTAAAAAAGTAAGAGTGAATACTATTTCTCAGTCGCCAACGGTTACTACTGCCGGACAAGGAATTAAAGGTTTTGATGAATTTATTAACTTCTCTGAGCAGATGTCGCCTTTAGGTAACGCACCAGCAATTGCGTGTGCAGATTACTGTATTTCTATGTTCTCTGACTTAACTAAGTACGTAACAATGCAAAATCTTTTCCATGACGGAGGTTTCTCTAACACTGGAGTTACACAACAAGTAATAGAAAAATTTGGAAACGAATAAATAAGGTTTTCCACAGATAATAGTAGAAACGACTTTCAATTTTGGAGGTCGTTTTTTATTTAAAAGACTTTTACAAAACCAAAACGACTTCCGCAGCGTAAATAATTAGAATGTATATTTGTAAGGCACGAAATTTGAAAACGTCAAAGCATTCAAAATTAAGATAATGAAAAATTTAATATTCTTATTAGCTGTTTTATCTATTATTTGGGTGAGTGCACAACCTTCTCACACTACATTTGACCTACTTTTACAAAAGCACGTTACCAGTGCCGGAAAAGTAAACTACAAAGGCTTTAAAGCAGAAGTAGATAAATTAGACGACTACTTAAATACAATAAAAGAAAACAAACCTTCTAGCGAGTGGACTTCAAAAGCGATTAAGGCCTATTGGATTAATGCATATAATGCTTTTACAATTAAGCTAATGCTCAATCATTATCCATTAAAAAGTATTACAGATTTGAAATTCAGTGGAAAATCTGCTTGGGATTATAGCTGGATTAAAATTGGCGGTGAAACATTATCATTAAACGATATTGAACACAAAAAACTGAGAGCTAAATACAAAGATCCAAGAATACATTTTGCTGTAAATTGTGCTTCTTACTCTTGTCCAATTTTAGCAAACAAAGCATACACAGAAGAAAATGCATCTAGTTTGATGAGTAAACAAGCGAGTAGATTTATAAATGATTCTACCAGAAATAAGGTTAGTGCGACAGAAGTTAAAATTTCTGAAATTTTTAAGTGGTACGCCGATGATTTTACAACAAAAGGCAGTATTATTGATTATCTAAATAAATACAGTAAAATTAAAATCAATGCAAATGCAACGATTTCTTACCTATCGTACAACTGGAAAATAAACGAATAAATGAGCACAGAGACAGAGAAAAAACCGAAATTGAAGTCGTTACAACGCAGAGAAAGTTACCTTGCAAAGGCTCCTAATCAAATTCAACTTTTAGAAAAAGATAAATTACACGGTACGCGTTTTGCAGATAAATTAAAGGAGTTCAATCAATTTCCTTTAAAACCAAATCCGATAGAAATTTTGCAAGTTAACGTGGGCTACATGTGTGATTTAACTTGTGAGCATTGCCATGTTGATGCGGGTCCGGATAGAAAAGAAATAATGACCCAAGAAACCATGAAGCAAATTCTTGCCGTTATTGATAAAACAGACGTTAAAACAGTTGATTTAACAGGCGGAGCTCCAGAAATGAATCCGCACTTTAAGTGGTTTGTTACAGAACTTACCAAGAGAAATGTGAAGACCATTGTTAGAAGTAACTTAACAATTTTAGTTTCTAACATGAACTTTAGAGCCTATCCAGAGTTTTTTAGAGAAAATAAAGTAGAAGTTATTGCTTCTTTACCTTGTTACACTAAAGAAAACGTAGATAAACAAAGAGGTTCTGGTGTTTTTAACAGATCTATTGAAGCGCTTAAAGTATTGAATGAATTAGGCTACGGAAAAAATAATTCTGATCTTAACTTACATTTAGTGTTTAACCCAGGCGGAGCAAGTTTACCACCTAACCAAGCTTCTTTACAAGCAGATTACAAAGTGAGGTTAAAAGAAGATTGGAATATTGATTTTAATAATCTCTACGCAATTACAAATTTACCGGTATCGCGTTTCTTAGATTTCTTACTAGCATCTAACCGTTACGAAGATTACATGGATACACTTGTGAATGCCTACAACCCAGTTGCAGCAGATGCCGTGATGTGCAAAAACACAATTTCTGTTGATTGGGAAGGTTACTTGTACGATTGTGACTTTAATCAAATGTTACAATTAAAAGTAGCTGCTAAAGCAAAGCACATTAAAGATTTTGACGTTGAGGAATTGAACAGTAGAAATATAATTATTGGCCAGCATTGCTACGGATGTACAGCAGGCGCAGGTTCTAGTTGCCAAGGTGTAACTACTTAAACTGAATTTTGTATCGTTTAATTTTTGATTTAAAACGCTAATTATGAAGTATCTATTTATTTTGACACTCTTTTTCGCGAGTTTTCTAACGATTGCTCAAAACGAAATTGATGCGGATTATAAAGAAATGATTGAGAAGAAATACAACTTCCCAACTATTTCTCAAGATGATGCACAAGCAAAATTAAAAAACGACAATATAGTGTTTATTGATACTAGAGAATGGAAAGAATACGCAGTAAGTCATATTCCGGGTGCTATTTTCACAGGTTACGATAATTTTATGTGGCAAAACTTAAACACTATAGATAAAAACGCAGAAATAGTAGTGTACTGTTCAATCGGTGTTCGGAGTCAAAATATCGGAGAAAAACTGAATGAAAAAGGATTTACAAACGTTAAAAATCTATATGGCGGACTTTTTCTTTGGGCAGATCAAGAAAGACCAATGGAAACCAAAGATGGTAACGATACCGATAAGGTGCACGGATACAACAAGTTTTGGGGAAAATGGGTGAAAAAAGCCGAAACTGTTTATGAGTAAATCTGTATTACTTTTGTTTACTAAGAACCCTGAGCTAGGGAAATGTAAAACGCGTTTAGCTGCTACGGTTGGCGACCAAAAAGCACTTGATATTTATAAACAATTACTCGACTATACGCGAGATTTTAGTGCCAAACTAGCCATACCCAAACACATTTATTACGCTTGGGAAATAACTGAAAAGGATAGGTGGAGTCAACCCAATTTTCATAAAAAACTACAAGCAGAAGGTAATTTAGGCGCAAAAATGCAAACTGCTTTTAAAGAGAGCTTTAAAGCAGGGTTTGAAAAAGTAATTATTGTTGGTTCCGATTGTGCCGAGATTAACGAAAATGATGTACTTAAAGCCGAAAAACTACTGGATGAAAATCAATTGGTGTTCGGACCAGCGTTAGATGGAGGTTATTATTTATTGGGGATGAATACCCTAATCAATTGCGTTTTTGAAGATAAACCTTGGAGTCAGGATCATTTACTAGAAGTAACCTTAAAAGAATTAGAAGAAAAAAACATGACCTATTCCCTACTCGCTCCAAAATCTGATATCGACTACGAAGAAGATTGGAAAAGAGACAATTATATCAATGGGAGATTAAAAGAATAATTTCATCTATTCCCAATTTTCTTAATTTCTTTTCCTACAAAATAGCCAAGCATAACACCATGTAGAATGCCTAAAAGCATACTCATATAGAAAATCCAAATGATAGAATTAATTAAGAACTGTGGGAAATCCGTGTTGTAATTAAATACAACTGTTAACAACGCAGCACTCATAAAATAAAGTACCCAAAGTTTGAAAATTGCAAAAAAACCAGTTCTAAATGTTGGTTTTCCTTCTTCTAGAATAGCCTTACTTGCTCGCGCTCCAAAAAACCAAATTCCAATAGATATTACTGCAATTTGAAGAAAAACAAACAGGACGCTTGTGGTTTCAACGCGCTTAAATTTATAGGTAGCCTTCAGAGCAGTAAGTACATCTGGATGATTATGATAAAACAACTCGATAAGCAACGGAATGATTAAGAGTAACAAGGTAAAGATTAAGTAAAACTTCAACAATACTTTTCTTCCTATGCGTTTGTGATTATTCATGGTTTACTTTCTTTTGTTTTTGCTTTATACTACCGTTCTTTTTTACTCAATTGAAGCGTAATTAACCAACGTATAATTAAAAACTCAAGTAAAAAATAGAGCTGTGCCCAAAGCGTAATTGTACTAAAATTAAGTGCTATAACAATTCCAATAAACACAATGTAAATAAGATTTATATATCCCATTCTTTTTAGATAGGCTTTACTGTGCGAATAAGCTAAAAAACCAACCAACGAATGCATAAAAATACAAAATCCGACTAAAGCAAGAAATAAAACAGAATTGGTTTTGAGTTTAAAGTAGTCTGAAAAATAGGCTTCAATAACTAATAATCCAATAACGGAACAAAAGGCGCCAATAACATCGAAAAGAAAAATATCCTTGCGTCGTATCTGCATTTTAAAAATAAACAGATTGGGTGTTTAAGACTCTTCCTTCTTTCTTTGATTTTGCATCTTTTGCAGCTCCTATTGCCATTCCAAAAAGCATACCTACAATTAAACCTGTTGAAACAGAATCAAAAGCTGCTGCTCCAATGGCTACACCGAAACACATTCCTAAACTCATACCAATGGCTAAATAATAGCGTTTTGAAGTAAGGGATAATTCATTCTTTAAAAATGTTGTAAATAACCTTAGTTTTTGTTTGTATACTTTTTTCTTGTTCTCAACGTCATTCGTTAGATTAAGAGCTTCCAATTTTTCTTCGATTAAAGTGCGTTGCTCTTCTGATAATTGGAGACTGTGTAAATCATTAAGAATAGAAAGAAAAAGTGTGTACAGTTTCGATTCAGATTTATTGTCTGTTTTAGCTAAATAATCTGTAAATAAATCTGTGGCTTTTGAAATGGTCATACTGTTTTTAGCTTAAAATTTTTGTAACTGTTAAAATATCTCAACTGCTAACTCACAGCTAAGTTAGGAAAATACCTACACTTAGTTTCATGTTTACCTCTTTTTGGATTCCATAAAGCTAGAAGAATTCCAACTAAAATCGCCCAATAGTTACTGTTCTCACTTACTCCAAAACTCATATCACCCTAAAATTATTTTCCAATAAGGTATTACTGGTTGACTTTTCAATAAGAAACGCGAGAAAGCAACAAATTAAATTCTGTACTTTTACCACCATGGCGGAGGACATTAAATTAGGAGACGGTATTGTTATTTACGAAGTAAAGGATGAAAATACTTTGGTAGGTATCACAAAAGAAAACCAAAAACAAATAAAAGCCTATTGGAAAAAATACAAAGGCAAAAGAGAACAACCCGCTACAGAGGTAGAAGGCTATACCTTTAAAACAGACGAAGAACTTGGTACGTTGGTGCCCGACTTCTCTAACACTGCAAAATTTGAAATAAAATCTTTAATGAAATTTGATTAATCTTCTGTAAACTTTTTCACTAATAAAGTAGCTATGTGTCCGCCAAAGCCAAAAGTGTTACTCATGGCATAGTTTACTTCTTTCTTTTCCGCTTTATCCAGCGGAAAATGAAATTTATCTTTAAAATCTGGCTCTATTTCTTTGGTATTGATTGTAGGTGGAACAAGATTTTCTTTACACGATAATACCGTTGCAATTGCTTCAATTGCTCCGGCTGCGCCAAGTAAATGTCCGGTCATAGATTTTGTACCCGAAACACTTAAATTAGACTCAAACACCCTGTCTGCAGCAATTAATTCGCTCTTATCTCCAAGCGGAGTGCTGGTTGCATGCATGTTTAGATAATCTACTTTATCTGCAGTAATATTTGCTTCTTCTAAGGCTAGTTTCATGCCTAAAACAGCTCCGTCACCTTCTGGATGTGTCCCTGTTAAATGATAAGCATCAGCTGCCATTCCTCCACCCACAACTTCGCAATAAATCTTTGCACCGCGTTTTTTAGCGTGCTCATACTCTTCCAAAATTAAGGCACCTGCACCTTCTCCCATCACAAAACCATCTCTGTTAATATCGAACGGAATGGAAGATTCCTCTGGATTGTCATTTTTAGTAGATAGCGCCTTTAAAGAGCTAAAACCGCCAATGGTAGAAGCGCAAATTGGAGCATCAGAACCACCAGAAACGATGATGTCTGCTTTGTTCCATTTAATATAATTAAACGCATCAATAATGGCAGTTGTAGAAGATGCGCAGGCAGAAACCGGACAATAATTTACACCTCTAAAACCATATCTCATAGCAATTACACCCGCTGCCATATCTACTAACATTCTGGGTACAAAAAAGGGATTAAAACGCGGAGTTCCGTCGCCCGTAGCATAAGCAGAAATTTGTTCTTCTTGGGTTTGGATTCCACCATTTCCAGAACCCCAAATAACACCCGTTCTTGTTTTGTCAATTGTTTCTAAATCTAAGCCTGTATCCAATAATGCTTCTTTAGCTGTGATTAAAGCGTATTGTGTAAACTTATCGTAGGCTTTTACTTCTTTCCTATCGAAATGCGCTTTAGGATCGTAGTTTTTAAGCTCTGCGGCAATTTTAGTTTTGAACTTCGTAGTGTCAAAAGAAGTGATTGATGCAATTCCAGATTTTCCATTAAGCAAATTTTGCCAAAATTCTTGGGTAGAATTTCCTATTGGTGTTAATGCTCCTAAACCTGTAACTACTACGCGCCTCATACTCTTATTTTTGGGAGACAAATATCGTATTTTAATTTCAACTATGCATAAAACTGCCAAGCTGTCTGTTAAATTTAAAAGGCATAATTATTGAAAAGACATTCTTGTGAAAAACGAAGAAATATATTCTAGAAATTTAGCTGAAGCACTACTTTACCCGTTTTTTATCCTAATTGTTTTATGGAGCGTTTATTACGTTGATTACACTACAACGTTTAACTTTTACAAACTTGGGGTTTTACCTGGAAAAGTAGAAGGGTTGAAAGGAATATTTTTTATGCCATTCATACATTCACAGCGTGATTTTAATCACATTTTAAGCAATTCTGTTCCCCTTTTTGTTTTAAGCGCATTGCTTATCTATTTCTACAAATCTGTTGCTTTACGTGTTTGGGTTATTATTTGGTTTGCCAGTGGATTTCTAATTTGGTACGTAGCGCAAGCAAGCAATAGTTATCACATAGGAATTTCAGGGATTATTTACGGTTTATTTGGCTTCCTATTCTTGAGTGGTATATTGAGAAAAAATCAATCACTTTGGGGAATTTCCTTAATGGTTATTTTCCTTTATGGAAGCTTAATTTGGGGAGTTTTTCCTACGAAAGAACCCATCTCTTGGGAAGGTCATTTATTTGGTTTACTAGCCGGTATTATTTGTGCGATAAGTTTTCGAAAAACTGGTCCACAAGCAACTAAATACAAATATGAGCTTGAAGAAGAATTGGGTATAGAACCACCTGATTTGGAGGGAATATACAATCAAAAAATTGCCGAAGCGAAAGCTAAATACTTGGAGGAGCAACTAAACGCAACAAAAACAAACAGCGAGCAAGCAGCCAACCACACTTCTCACCAAGAAACAAAAATAATTTACATGTATACGCCTAATCCAAAACCTGAGGATAAAACTGATGATACAAAGTAGCATTTCCACGGAATGCTTCGTCCCAAGTATCAATCTCAAAATCGAGTACAACTAAACCACAGGTGGGCAGTGTGATAGGAGTATCCAAAAAGTATGTAGCTGTTTCGCTTATTCCATAATTGTGCCCAATAATAAGGATGTCTTGCTTAGATTTTACTTGGGCTATTTTATGCAGATGTATACTTAAATCTGCCAAGTACAAATCAGCATCTAAAGTACACGAACAGTTTTCTAAATTTTGGGATAATCGTTTAAAAGTTTGTTGCGTTCTTTTTGCCGTTGAAAGAAGAATTTGTGCTTCAACATCGGGGAAGTACTTGCGCAGGTGAGCGTTCATTAACACTAACTGTTTTTCACCTTTTTCTTTTAATTTTCTATCAAAGTCTGCTCCAGACCCAGAAAACTGTTTTGTTTTAGCATGTCGCAATAAAAATAATTTCATATTAAAAATGTATTTACCAACTGATTAAGAAAGAACTACGTTACTAAAGTTAAGAAAGAATTACGTTTAAACATTGATATCTTTCTAATTACCTTATAATTGATTATATTGCGGTGAACAAAAAAATTAGAAACATAGGAAATTACATGCATGTAGACACAGATTTACTGGTAGCTTGTGCTAATAATGACCGTATAGCTCAAAAAAAGCTATATGAAATATGTTTTGCGTTTTTAATGCATAACTGCAAGCGCTATCATAAAAATGAAGAAGACGCGCGATCAGTATTCAACAATGGTTTTCTTAAAATTCTAAAAAATCTTTCGGCCGTAGAGGTGGAAACTATTTTATTTGCTGCCTGGGCAAAAAGAATTATGGCCAATACGATTATCGACGAATATAGAAAGAACAAAAATTACACCGAAACAATAAGCAACCGAGATAATGAGAGGGAACTTGATTATCACGGAAGATCATCACATAACCAAGCATTGAGCGACTTTGCAGAAGAGGATATTATGGATTTGTTGGATTACCTAAAACCAGCTACCAAGCAAGTTTTTGTAATGTATGTAATTGAAGGTTATAACCACAGAGAAATTTCAGAATTATTAGAAATGTCTGAAGGTACCTCGAAATGGCATTTATCCTTAGCAAGAAAAGAACTAAAAAAATTATTACTCGAGCTTGAAGAAGCTGAGTTACGACTAAAAGTAATATGAGTTTAACTGATAAAAAAATAGACAAGGTTTTTCAAGATGCAGCAATGCATAGCAAAGCTCCTAAATACAAGGATGCTTACTGGAATGAATTTGAGTCTATCTTAAATGCCGAGCAAAAGAAAAAAGGCGCGTTGTGGATTTGGTTTTCTGCCGGCACTTTAACTTTTGTTTTACTATCTAGCTTGTTGTTTGTGAATAACAACAAATCACAGCTTGCATCGCTTAAAACAAATACAACAAAGAAAACAAACGACTTTAACGAAGTAAAAACAGAGAAAACAAAACGTTCAAATGCATATACGAAAAGTGAATTTAAGACAAGTGTTAAAGAATTGAAAAGCGAAATTCAAGCTGTAAATAATATCAAAACACAAAAGTCTTCAAATAACTTTATTGGTGATGCCAGTTTTGAAGAAGTAAAACAAGCGCATTCAACTAATTCTCTCACCAACGGTTCCTTAACTACTAGTAAGAACGTAAATGAAACGTCAGAAAACCAACTATTGGATCAAGGAATAGAAAACTTAAATCTCAAAAAAGAAGCATTACAGATAGGATCTGAAAAAACCGAAAAAACTTTGTTGCCTGTTCAAAAAATAAAAAGCAAGAAAGGTTGGAGTTTTTATACACAATTGAATGCAGGAATTTCAGAAGCGTATAACGAAAACATATTGGACAGAAGTTTAACTGCTGATATTTCGTTAAATGTTGCTCACAAATTTGAAAAGTTAGTGTTGCGTTCAGGTTTAGGTTTAGCTGCAACAACGAATTCAGCTATTGCGTTTTCTGACCGATCTAAAGTCTACGGTTATTCAAGCAACAGCTACACACACAACATTGTATACGATAATTTATACGAACTTTACGTTCCTTTAGAAATTGGTATTGAACTTAAAGGATACACATTTGGTGCAGGTCTAAAGGCAAACTATTTAGTAGGAACCACTTTACATTTCACCTCTATTGAGGATGATCAACTTGTTATTGATGAAAACTACAAGAACATAGAAGCAGGTTTGAATAAACTATCATTTAGTGGTCATGTATTTGTAGATAAAACGCTTACAAATCACATAAGCCTTGGAGCTAAAGTTGGTTCATTACTAACAGATAGATATGCAAAAGAAAATGTATTTGAATTCGGTGAAAACCGAAAAAACCCGTTATTTGGACAACTCTACTTAAAGTATAACTTTTAATCAAGATGAAGAACTTTTTAATTTTTATTTCAGTCGTTTTAGTTGCCTTATCTTGTAAAAAAGATACACTCCCTGAAATCATTAATTCTACTGCTCCTGTTTACAGTGCACAGATTGAATTGAACGGAGAAACAGTTATTTTTAATGCAGGTGATAACGATTTAGTTATGCTTACAAGCAATGCTACTTCAAATGACGTTAGCTTTTTAGAAGGCAGTATATCTGATGGAAGTTCCGATTTCACTATACAGATTAGCGATGGAAATCTTGATAAATTGGCCCCAACAAATTTCGTTGCTAGAAAGCAATTACCCATTTACATTTCTAATGACGTAGAGGTCTTCAGTTTCTTTAAATCAAACTTTGAAAATAGTACTCGAATTAGTGAAGTTAGCTGGTACGTTAACGACGCATTTTACGCATTAGACGATTTAATAATAGAAGAACCTGGAAAATACAAAGTATGTGCATTTGTTACTTTTTTAGATGGAACAGCAGATTTTCTTTGTAACGATGTAATTGTAGGATATAAGAAAAATGCTATTGGAGAATTACAACATTATATTGGTTTTGATGGGAAGATTCAAGCGTGGATCAACTCAGACACAGAAATTGAAGAGATTAAATGGTTTTTAAATGAATCTTTAGTAAGTTCAGAAATGGAATTAATCTCTACCAGCAACACTTCGAATTCTGCCAGAATCAAAGCAGAAATTACTTACGCCAACGGAGTAATGAGAACAAAACAAGTTTTGGCAGACTTAAATCAAACTGGAAAATATATACAAGATTTTTCTCAGCAAGAAATTGCGTACACTAGAAATAACGATTTTGGACTAAATGGAAGCTTTACCATTGATGGAGAAGAATATACTACCAATATAATTGAAAATGCAAATATTCCAGTATCAATTCAATACTTTGCAAACGGAGCTGCCAACCCAGAAGGTGAAGCTACCTATAAAGTTAGTGCAAACACAGAGTGTTTTGTACAAAATATCAATACAGGCGAAATTATAAATACACGCTTAAACTTCACATTAGCTGTAGCTGCCCAATAGTACCATGAAAAACCTTCTACTCACGCTTGTTTTCTCTTTTGTTTTAATCGTTGGGAAAACACAAATTACGCTTACTTCTTCAGATTTCAATCAAGGTCAAGCAGATTTTGTACTATCTGAATCTTCACAAACAAGTTTAGACTTAACAACGAGCGGACCAAATGCTACGTGGGACTTTTCTGGATTGATTGCTAGTAGTCAATACACCCGCACCCACAACTCAATGTCTAACGCACCATTATTTGTTCAAGCGCTCTACGGATTATTCGCACCCACCACATACCAAGCAGACTATTATACCTCTGCAACGTCGTTACCTTTTGACTTATTACCTGCAAGCTTACCCATTACAATAGAAGATGTAAACCAATTTACGCGTGTAACCAATGATTCTTTAACCCAAGTTGGTTTTAGTTTAGTTGCTAATGGACAAGAAATACCTTTTCGGTCAGACACCGTTGAAAAAGCATATGATTTTCCTTTGGAGTACGGAAACACTTATGCTAGTCGAGCTTACACTGAAGCAGATTTAAATCCAATTTTCGATGCTATCTTAATTCAATATAAACAAAGAAGCAGCACCGTTGATGGTTGGGGAACAATTACTACTCCTTTTGGCACTTTTGATGCATTGCGCATAAAACACGCAATATCTGAGATTGATTCTGTCTATTTTGCTTTTAGCGGTTTTGGAAGTTGGATACAGTTACCTGTTCCAAATTCTAACATTTATGAGTGGTGGACTAATAGCCAAGATATTCCATTGCTTTCTATTACAACACAAAATATAGGCGGACAAGAGCAAATATCTGCCGTTGAGTATAAAGATTCTCCACAACAAGGTCTTGGAATTACAAATCAAAGCTTAAATTCCACAATCCGCGTATGTAATCCAGCACATCACCAACTTAAACTCTTTACAGAGGAGAATGTATATGAGGTTACTTTATGCGATTTAACCGGTAAATTAGTAAAAGAAGTTCAAAATCAAAGCATATTGAATATTAGCGATTTACCTAATGGTATGTATCAAGTTGCTGTTCGTACAAATAAGCAGTTTGCTACTTTTAAAGTAATTGTACAAAACTAGCTGTTAGAATAAGCTATTCAATTTCGTCTTCAACCTTAAGGTAATTTCTTAACCATTTTGATCCATAGTAAAACGGAATGGTATCAAGTAAAGCTACGATAACTTTAAAAAAGTAACTACTTAGTATAAACATTAGTAGTTGCCAAGAAACAGAGTCAACTGCTGTTAACGGTAAGCCATTTGCCAAAAAATGTGTAATTAGAATAACGGCAACACTATCTACTAACTGACTAACCAAAGTAGATGCATTGTTTCTTAACCACAATTTTTTATTACCTGTTTTCTTTTTGAAGAAATGGAAAATATGTACATCCACAAATTGAGCTGTTAAATACGCAACCATAGATGCCAAGGTTGCGCCAAAAGCAAGTTTCCTAATGTCGTAAAATGAATATCCGTAAGGAATAACAGCTTCACCATTTTCTACCGAAACCGGCAAGGTTCCGTTAGATTGCAAGCTAGTCGGTTGATCTAACCAACCTCCAAGCCACAGTACAAACAAAACCCAAATATTTAAAATTAATCCTACCCACACTACTCTATTCGCTCTTTTTCTACCATAAATTTCTGAAATAAAATCGGTGCATAGAAAGGTAATTGGATACGGCAAAACTCCAATAGCCAAACTAAATCGAAAAGAACTATCGCTAGGAATTCCTATAGAATCAGATAAATCTACAAACCGTGAAACACCCAAAATATTGAGCATTGCTAAAGAACCTAAGAAGATTCCGGACAAGAGTAAAAAAACCCACTCTCTTCTTTGAATAATTTTTTTATCTATTCCTGAATGGTGAAACATATGTCAACATAAAACCTAACTCAGTAAAATGTTCGAATTAAGTTTACAAAAAAAGGGTCAAAAAGAATGATGCGCGCACAAATTATATTGTACACGCATCAGACCTAGTTTTAGCATTTCGCTAGTTAGCATTTTAAATACCTATCTTATGGTAAGTTTTGAATATCTGTAGCTAATTGCGCTTGAGTTGTAGCAGTTAATGCAGGTATAACTTGAGAATGATTATTCGTAATCGTTGCAGGAACGATTGCTGCATGTGGTAAATTGTTTATAAATGCAATAACAATAAAATGCACATCTGCACCTACTGGAATAGTATAAAATGGACCTGTACTAAACATTCCGTTAGAATAGTCATAGATGCTAGACACACTATTTAACCCATCAAAAGAAACAAAAACAGAACAATTTGTATTATCAAACCCTGTAGGAACCGTAATATCAATTCCTGTTTGAGCAGTTCCTGGATTCATAAAATAATCTAAATTAACCCAGTTTAATGAATCAAAATAGGCAGAGTATCCGTTTTGGTTATTTCCCCAAACTAATGCAGAATCTGCTTGCACCCATGTCATTGTGTCCGCCGATGGTGAATCTTGATAAAAGATTCCCATATTAGGATCTACTCCATTTGGAGCCTCAACCTCTACGTAATAGTTATTCCATGGCTTAAGAAATACTTCAGTACCATTTTGCGATGCTGTTATATTAAATTGTCCTCCAGAAACCAACGGAAATAAATTTCCATTGTTATTTCCAACTGTTTGTCTGTTTTGAAATATCATATCCTTAACTCCAAGGATTTCCGTTAGCTCTATTGTTACATTTCCTGTAATAGAATTTCCAGCTGCATCTTCGAAACTGTTAGCGTTAAATTGTATAGAAGTTCCCATGTTTCCTTGTATAAGTGCAGGACTAGCTGCATCTACTACAAAACTTTGGATTGCATTTTCTTGATTTTCATCAAAAAAGTTTCTTAACTGCTCTCCACTTGCCGTTTCATTTGAAGGAACAACAATTCCTGGTTCAAGTTCTGTTGGCTCGTCTTTTTTACATGCGCTTAAAACTAAAGTTGAAGCGATTAGATAAAATGATAGATTTCTAAAATTCATACGTTTATTAAAATGGTTATGATACCTAAACGCATTTTTTTTAACATTAGTTGCTTTGAATAAAAATATCTTTAAAAGGATCTACTCTAGAGACTAACCTTGTAGCTACTCGATAATCAATCGTTCTCGTTTTATTTCACTATCCGAATACCCAAACAAAACAACGTACATTCCCTTAGGTAGATTTAAGAGAATACTCTCTACTTCTGCAGTAGAATACACTAATTTACCCTGTGTATTATAAATAGCTACATGTTCAACTACATTATTAAAATGAAGATAGTCTCGAGCCGGATTCGGATAAAAATATAGTTCTGACTTATTTTCTTCAGAAATACCAACCGTTTGATGAATGACGCCTACACCATCTAAATCAAATCCACCCGATTCATATGGTGTTGGGTATGGATCGTTAATTTTATTGTATTGAGCGTCATATCTTGCACTGTCTCCAATTGAGCCAACAGCATCAATAATTTTAACGTAGCGTATTTCTTGAATATCAATTCCAATACTATCTTGTAGTTCAGATAAGTCAAACGGAGTACCATATCCACCTCGGTATTTTCCGGCTAAATTATACAACCGTGAAGCTTCTAAATTTCCAAATCCATTTATTTGTGTTAGCGTTTGTGTTTCTGAATGAGCAGGAAAACGAACAAACTTTTCACCATCGGTACTTACTTCTACAAAAGCCAACTCAAGGAATTCATCGCTAAAAGAGTTTTCAAAAACGGCAAAATCAGGACCATTTCCATCAGAAATTGGCCAATCAAACGTTAAAATTGCTTCTCCTCCATCTCCCAAAGACACTACATCTCCAACTAAGCCAGAAGCAAAACCAAGGGCATTATTAGGAACTCCATGAATGGCTTTATTTGTTCCCAATATTTCAAAAGTAGTATCTTCAATATCTAAATATCCGCGTTTTACCTCTACACCAGTTGCCCAACCCGTGAAAAGTACACGTGTGTTTTCTATTGCATCTGAATTTAAAGCACCGACAGGGCCAGGATAATTTTGTCCTGTAACTTGTCCTGCCAATAGCAATAAAACAGAAAGAATGAATTGCTTACTCATAGAATAAAATTTTATTTGGGTTTAAACCTACTTCGTAGGCGCCAATGTTGTTTCCGTTAGCGTTAAATTTTCTAATCACGCCGGTATTTGTGAACCCTCTAGCGTCCATACAATAAACCACGTTATTCTTCACTGCAACTCCATAGAGTGTTAAAATATCAGTACTTGATATGAAATTAGCATTCAATATAGATTCTGTATTCACATCAAAGGTTGAAATCGAAGAAGTACTTGCAGTAAAATCATAGAAACCAAGGTAAAGAACATCATTATCCAGAAAAATAGAAGTACACGGAATATTTAAAGCTATTGGCTCATAGTTATTTTGAACATCTAAACGCACAAGTGAGGAAGGATCTGAACTATAATTTCCTCTCTTTACCACATAAACATCTCCTGTAGCATCCGCAATTAACTTTCCTGGATTTGCGCCTACATTTTTCGCTGTAATTTGTGATGTCAAAATGTCATAAATAAAAACGGTAGAATCATAATTTGGTGCATTTAATCCTCCAGAATTACTAATAAATAGCTTATCGTTTACTACTAAAACATCTTCTGGGTTATTGCCTACCTGAAAGCGCGAAGTAATCTGGTTTGAACTTAAATTTATTTCGTAAACATAACCATCAAACCCACAAACAAAAGCGCTATTATTGTAAAAGTCTATAGCTCTAGGCGAAATTGAATTGCCTTGATACTGCATGCTAATTTGAGCTACAGATTTTAGCGTTTCCTTATTTACGACCTCTATCGTATTACTGGCATTAACAACTATGTAAATGTTGTTTTGATAGATTTCCATATCGTTACCCGTATCACCTAAAAGTCGACCATTTTTATTTAAAAACAGCTGATTTTCTATCGTTTGATTATCTTCTCTAACAAAGGTTAAACTGGCATTATTCTGCTGGAAAAGTCCTTCATTTAAAACCAAAAAACCACTTTCTAAAGCACTAGAGGTATTTTCTGGAGGGTTGCAATCTTCTTTTTTACAGCCCATCAAGCCCATTACTAAAAATGCTATAAGTAAACTGCTAATTAAACGCATACACTACTTTTATTTGAAAATTTCTACCGGGTAATACAAAGTATCGCACAAAGTGATTGTTTGTATTTGCTATATTTTTAACACTCAAAAAGAGTTGCACGGCATGTCTATTTGTGATATTAAACTTTCTAGTTACCGTTGCATTAAACAGCCAATAAGCATCTACTAAATTTTGATCTATATTTTGATTTAAGCTATACCTCTTTCCTGTGTAAAGCGCTTCTAAAGTTGTTTTAACGCCATAACTATCTAAAGAAACAGTTACATTTCCTAACACATTTGGCGAATAAGCCAGTGTTTGATTAAAATTTAAATCTTCTTTCCCATTTCTGTTAATGGTATTCTGTAAAGTTGCGCTGGCTTGGGTGCTAATCTTTAAATTATCTCTTAACGGATAGGTATATTTTGCAGTTAATGTAGTTCCGTAGCTAAGAACATTACCAACATTTTGAGCGCTCCAAATAAAACTATTTACTGTTGGTATAGTTTGTATTTTGTTTTTAATATGAGATGCAAAAACCACAGCATCGAAATGCATCCTTTTTATATAATTCAATTCTTTTTCACCTACTCCGTTTACGCCAATCTTAATTTGATGCGCTCTTTCTGGTTCTAAATTAACATTACCAATTTGAGAGTAATACAACTCATTAAAGTTAGGCATTCTAAAACTAGATTTGAAGCTCAAAAAGGGCTTAACTTTCTTATATTTATTCCAATTCGCTCTAACACTTGGTAATAAAGCATTTTGGGGTGTGAGCCATTCTTTTTTACTTTGATTTTGCTCAATCACATTTATAAAGCCTAGCCTACTCATGATATAAAAATCTTTAAAACTTCTGTTATATGAAACAAATGCCTTTGAGCTAAAACGCACAGGCTCTTCTAAAGAAATTCGATTAGATTGTAATCGATTTACCTCTTCTTCTATTCCAAATTGAAAAAGACTCCGATTAAATTGATTTAAACTATATAAATAGCCCAGCGTATACGTATCGTTTTGATAGGAATGTTCTATAAAACTTGGATTACTAAAATAAGTTGGATCTATATAGGTAATACTGTCATACGTGTAGTTAGCATATATTTTTTGTGTGAGATAACGATTTGATTTTACTCTATTTCCAATTCTAAAATTTGTATTTATATTGAACTGATTCGTAGATAAATTTTCATCGTTATTGGCTGTGTAAGCGATAACTGCACCGGGTAATTGATTATAGATTGACGTGTAAAAGGAAGTAAGCTGCAAAGCCATGTCTTTTCCTTTTTTTGTTTCCCAACTATAACCTGCACCTAAATTAATTTGATCTTGACCGTAATAATTATTTCTTCTTGTACCCGAAAGTGTAACGTTTTGGGTATTTAAATCAAAATCAAAGTCTCCATCGTAGTCTCTTCTAGAAGCACTTACTGCAATGTAACCCTTTTCTTTGATTCTAAGTTTTGTGGCTAAATACAAATCTACAAGATTAAAAGAACCATATAAACCAGAAGCACGCAGCGCAAATTTATCTCTTGGATAAGTACTTTCAAACGTTTGGGCAATAACTGCATTACCTGCTAAAACAGCATCTACCGTAGAACCCATAACATAGTCTGTTTCAGTTGTAAGATACAAAGAAGTTAAATTTTCTATTCTCAGCTTACTGTAATCTACTAAACCCGATTGTGGGTTAGAAACCTTGGCACCATTTAAGATTAATACGTTATGCTGACCATCTAAACCATTAAAAGAAACGGATTTTAACCCGCCAATATCTCCATAATTCTTCAAAGTTACTCCTGGTGAACGTTGTAATAGGTCTCCAACATCTAAAGGTTGTAGCCTTTCAATTTCTTCTGGTCCAAAAAAATGTATAGGAAGATTAGTAATTAATACTGCTCTGGGCTGTTGTATAATTTCAATGGATTTATAAAACTGAACAGGCAGTGTTTTTTGAGACGTAGTATCTCCTTGGGTCCAACCATGAACCGATAAAAAAATAGATATTAACGTTATGAGTCTCATTTAAAAATGAGAACTTGAACCGTGTATTCAAGTTCTCAAATTAGATTATTGTACGATTAACTTCTGTGTTGCAGAACCGTTTTTAGTTTCTACAGTTAAATAATAAATTCCTGTTTCAAAAGAAGAAACATCTATCTTTTGATTTGAACTAATTTTATTAGCATAAACCAATTTACCAGAGGTACTAAAGATTTTTGCATTTCCTTCTGCTCCGAGAATTGAAACCTGACTTGTTGCCGGATTTGGATAAACACTTACTTTAACTTGCTCATTCTCTAAACCTGCGTAATAGTTATAATAACGCATATTATCCATTGCAAAGTAAGTTGGTGTGTTAATTCCAAACTGACCAACATCAGAAGAACCGAAACTAAAAGTTACTTTGGTTATAATTCCTAATGCCGATAAATCGAACGTTGTCCAATCTTCTAAAATATAATCTTGTGTATTATCAGAGAAACGAAAATCTGCCAAGTAAATATCAACCGAATCAGTAATATTACCGTCAACATCCCAACCCGTAAAGCGAACAAATAAGAAATCTTCGCCATTTGTTCCGTCATCATCTCCAGCAGCATTTGTTGTAGAACCAAATTGCTTCGCAAAACTATCACCATCGCGCATAGAAATACCCGCATAGGTATTATTCGTGAATTGTGCGTCAACAAGTACTGTTGGTCCTGTAAACGAAAGGGTATCATTGGAGCTGTAAAAAACGGCAAACTGATCAGATCCATCTGCTCCTTCTCCGGGAAATGCACTATACGGATTGGTAAACCCAGCAGTGGTTACATCTGTTCTATTTGAATAGGTAAAACCGCTATAAAAAGTTCCCCATTGACTCGTAGTTGCTGTTGAACCAAAGGTAGCATCTAACATTAAAAAATTGTCTATTTCAGATTGAGCAACAAAGTGCGTATCTAAAGTTGGAAGTACGGGATTTTCAAAATCAACCGTTAAAGTGTCTTGTGCTTGAATTGTTCCTGCTCCAAGCATAAGCGCAATCATAATGTAACATTTTTTCATAACTGAAAAATTAAAACGTTAAAAAATGACCGCAGATTAAAGACGATAGTCTTTTTATAAATTCAAGAGAACAGCTGCACAAGAAATGCGCAATTGTACTATTAAATCCGACTTTAATCTGAAGTCTTCATTATACACTTGGCAAGTATTCTGACTTACTCCTTAATTTATTCCCTTCCCATCTTTTTTGTTTTTCAGACAGTGGTATTTGAATAAATCTACTAGAGCTTACAGCTGCAGACACAGTTCTTGAATTTCACAAGATTCCTTATTAATTCTCCCTCCTTTGTATTAGAGTTTGAAACCTAAATGCATGGCAAAATTAGATAAAATAAACCTAAACAAATGCATTTTGAACAACTCATTTTGTTATTTATAAGTTGAAAATGCTGTTTACAAGCAATAATTTGTTCAATTTTGTAGTATGAAAAGTAAGTTTTTTGCTACCCAACTCTCAACAAGGTTATTCTTAAATACACTTTTGGCGCTCGTTCTCTTTACTTTTTATAGTTGCGAAAGTGAACCGAATACATCGCAAGATACTTTGCAGAAAGTTCTCAATCCACGCGATACAGTAAAACTAGCTTATGCCGAAAATTTTGAGATTATTAAGTTTACAAACTACACGAAGATTGAAGTAAAAACTGACGATATAAATTGGACCTACTACCTCTACAAAGATGAAAAACCACTAATAAAGGGGACTAATTTTTCATTTATACAACTTCCAATAAAGCGAGTAATTGCATTATCTAGCACTCATTTGGGTATGCTAGATAAATTAAATCTGAATTCGTTATTGGTAGGAATTAGTAGTGATAAATATGTATGCTCTGAGCGAATTAAAAGATTAAATGTTAAAAACGTAGGCGATATTGGTTCTGGTAATTTTGAGTCTTACTTAAAACAAAAACCAAATCTATTAATGCACGCTGGCTTTGATATGTCGGTACCTGTATTACAACAACTTTATCAGACAGACATGGCCGTTTTTGCCAATTATGACTGGAAAGAAACACATCCGCTTGGAAGAG